>ERZ1066133.383-NODE-383-length-20866-cov-6.182836_pt1 | contig 20866 bp, 19 predicted proteins | sample MGYA00382780_ERZ1066133 | MGnify/ENA primary metagenome ERZ1066133 (study PRJEB33369, sample SAMEA5778363) | biofilm metagenome | biome: Industrial cooling water; feature: Water cooling tower basin; material: Biofilm | place: United Arab Emirates | collected... | reverse complement strand
CGAATAGTAGCATGAACGGAACTGTAAAAACGTCCGACAACACGCCGTTGATTGGCGTAACCGTTACTGCTACCCACACGCCAAGTGGCACAAAGTATGTAACCAGTACTAAGTCGGGAGGTGTATTCAACCTACCTAACCTTCGTATTGGTGGTCCTTACACTGTCAAGTTTGACTATGTTGGACTGCAATCACAAGAAGTTACCGATATCTATTTGGTATTAGGTGAACCATTTAAGGTTGACATTAACATGCAAGCTGGTGAATCAAAATTGGCTGATGTTACTGTTACAGGTACGAAGCGTAAATTGAGTGTTGATAAAACAGGTGCATCAACCAACGTTGGTCAGCGTCAGTTACAAACTTTACCTACTATTTCTCGTAGTATTACAGACTTTACTCGTTTAACGCCACAAGCTAACGGTAACAGTTTTGCTGGTAGAGACGGTCGTTACAACAACGTACAAGTTAACGGTGCTAACCTTAACAACAACTTTGGTCTTTCTACAGATCCATTGCCTGGTGGTGGTAACCAGCCTATTTCTATTGATGCGATTGAAGAAATCTCTATCAACATTGCTCCATTCGATGTTAGACAAGCAAACTTTACTGGTGCTGGTATCAACGCTGTAACAAAGAGTGGTTCTAACACTTTCAAAGGAAGTGTATACGGCTTATACCGCGATCAAACTTATAATGGTAGAAACGTTGGTGATTTCAAATTACCTGATCCAGTTCTTTCTAAAAACCAAATTTTTGGTTTCACAGTAGGTGGTCCAATCATTAAAGACAAATTGTTCTTCTTTGCAGGTTACGAACAAGAAACTCGTGAGTTCCCTGGTATTACTTGGAGCCCAACTGGTGGTTCTGGAATTGGCAACCGCTCTAATACGCATATCGATTCATTGCGTAAGTTCAGCAACTATTTGCGTACTGCGTATGGATATGAAACAGGTGCATTTGACAACTTCCCTAACTTCACTGCAGAGAATACAAAAATCATTGCTCGTGTTGACTGGAACATTGCAAGCAACCACAAGTTAAGTGTAAACTTCAACCAGTTAACAAGTGAGAACGATGCTCAGTTAAATGGTACAAGTATTCCAAACGTGGCAGCTTTCCCAGTTCGTAATGGTACTGGTACAGTAAACGTTTCTGCTGCACCAAACGGTCGTTTTGGTATTAACTCAATGTCATTTGCAAACTCTAACTATCGTTTTAAAGATGTAGTTAGAAACGTAACTGCAGAATTGAGCAGTAACTTCAAGGGTAAGTTCTCGAACCAATTGTTGCTTACTTTAACTAATATCCAATCAACACGTGTAGCTCCTGGTGGAATTTTCCCAAGCATTGAAATCTTCAATAATAACGGACAGAACTATATGTTTGCTGGTACAGATCCATTCACTCGTAACAACGATGTGAAGAATGACGTGTTCTCTGTAACCAACAACTTGACTTACTATGCTGGTAAACACACAATCACTGGTGGTGTTTCTTTTGAAAACCAGTATGTAGGTAACATGTTCATGCCAGGTTCTGCAAGCTATTATGCATTTAATTCTTTGGATGATTTTATTAATAACCGTCCTCCTGCATTCTTCAGCTACTTGTATTCTTTGGTTCCAGGAAGAGATGCAATTTATGCTGCTGAATTAAAGGTAAATCAGCTTGGATTGTATATTCAGGATGAATTCAATGTGAACAGTAAGTTGAAACTTACTTATGGTGTTCGTGTTGATCGTGTAGGTTTCCCTGAAAATCCAATTACTAACCCTGCTATTGATGCATTGCAGTTTGCAAACTCAAGCGGAGTTGTTGGTAATCACTACAAGACTGGTGAGTGGCCTAAGAGCCCATTGTACTGGTCACCTCGCGTTGGTTTCCGTTGGGATGTTAAAGGCGACAAGAGCTTAATTGTACGTGGTGGAACAGGTATCTTCACTGGCCGTATTCCGTTTGTATTCTTAACAAATATTCCTCAGAACGGACAAATGGTTCAGCGTGGAGAGGGTATCAATAACCCAGCTCAATTAGCTAACTTCCTTTTCAATCCTAATCCAGATTTCTACAGAAACCGCTTTACTGCAGCGCCAGGTACATCTGTATCTAACAACGCTAACTTAGTATTTGTAGATAACAACTTTAAGTTCCCTCAAATTTGGAGAACAAACTTTGCATTCGATAAAAACTTCAACGATGGTTGGACATTAACTTTAGAAGGTATGTATTCTAAAGACATCAATGCCGTTCGTATGCGTAACGCAAACGAAAGACCAACTAATACAGATATTGGCGGACGTGCAGGTTTTGCATTAAGTGGAACAGGTGCTGCTGCACAAGCAGCTAGAAGAATCAATAGTGGTGTTAACTCTGCTATCGTTCTTGAAAACATCAACTTGGGTGAGAGCATGAACTTTACTGCTCAAATTTCAAAAGCATTCAAGAGTGGTTTCTACGGTTCATTGGCTTATACTTTCACTGCTGGTTGGGATGTTACAGCTAACCCAGGTTCTCAGGCAATTTCAGTATTCAATGGTAACCGCGTAGTGGGTTCATTGAATGGTAATGAAGTATTTAATTCACAGTTCGTTCAACCTCACCGTGTAATTGGTACTTTCTCTTATCGCTTCGAGTGGGCTAAGCATTTTGCAACTACTTTCTCATTGTTCTATGAAGGTGGTCCTCAGGGTAACCCAATCAGCTATGCGTATAATGGCGACCACAACAACGATGGTTTCTCATCTGACTTGTTGTTTGTTCCAAGAAACGCTGCTACTGATATGACTTTCACTCAGTTCACTTTCAATGGTGTAACTTTCACTCCTGCACAACAAGCGGCTGCATTCAATCAGTTCATTGATAACAGCCCTTACTTGAGAAACAGAAGAGGACAGTTTGCTGAGCGTAACGCAACATTTGCTCAGTGGTTCAATCGTGTTGATGCTCGTATTGTACAGGATATCTTCTCTAACTTTGGTGGTAAGCGCAAGCACACTTTACAGTTCACTGCAGATATCTTGAACTTTGCTAACATGTTGAACAGAAACTGGGGTATCCGTCATATTCCAACCCTTGTTAACCCAGTACAGGTTAGTATGAATGGAACAACTGCTACTTACCAGTTCAGAAACTTCACAGGTTCTGGTGCTGATACTCAGTTGAACACCCAGCCATTCCAAAGAAACAATTCATTCGCTTCAACTTGGGGTATGCAATTGGGTCTTCGTTACATCTTCTAGTAGATATTTTCTACTTAAAATACCTGTCGAGCCCCGTTGAAAAACGGGGCTCGACTCTTTTTAGCCCTTTTTGGGTCTTTTTTTGAGTAAAATGGGGAAAAAACGTTCTGGATTTTTTCTTTTTTCAGTACACACTTGTATCTTTGCAGCCCGAAAAAAGATATGTCGAAACAACCTTTGATCAAACAGGATGGAGTTATTGTGGAAGCCTTGAGTAACGCCATGTTTAGAGTTAAGCTCGAAAATGGTCACGAAATCTTGGCTACCATCTCTGGAAAGATGCGTATGCACTACATCAGAATACTCCCTGGAGATAAAGTAGGCGTTGAGATGAGTCCTTATGATTTAAGTAGAGGAAGAATCATATTTCGGTATAAGTAAACCACCTTTCACTGCTGCGGGCATGTGCCCAAGGCCAAAAAAAATGATATGAAAGTCAGAGCATCTGTAAAAAAGCGTAGTGCCGATTGCAAGATTGTCCGCAGGAAGGGCAAATTGTACATCATTAACAAAAAGAACCCTCGTTATAAGCAGCGTCAGGGATAATAGTCATTCAAACAACTTAGAAATTATACATTATGGCTCGTATTGCCGGTATAGACATACCTAAAAACAAAAGAGGTGAGATTGGTCTCACTTACATCTACGGAATTGGTCGTTCTACAGCTCAGCGTATCTTAACTCAAGCTGGAATTAGCTGGGATAAGAAAGTGCATGAGTGGAATGATGATGAGCTTGCTGCTATTCGTAATTTCATTACAAGTGAAATTAAGGTAGAAGGTGCTTTACGTAGTGAAGTGCAGATGAATATCAAGCGTTTGTTGGATATTGCTTGTTACCGTGGACTTCGTCACCGTAAAGGGTTACCAGTTCGTGGTCAGCGTACAAAGACCAACAGCCGTACTCGTAAGGGTAAGCGTCGTACAGTAGCCGGTAAGAAGAAGGCACCTAAGAAGTAATCAATAGCGCACCTCTCAAAACTGGGAGGTGTGTTTATTACATATATACGCTGGATCGCTCCTTGGAGCAGGAGGCGTTTTTTTAGAAGACTACCTTAAAAAAAGAAAATGGCAAAACCACAAAAGGCACAAAACAGCGCAAAAGCTGCTGCCAAAAAAAGAGTTGTAAAAGTTGATGCTGCGGGCGATGTTCGTATCAGCGCTACTTTCAACAACATTATCATTGCATTTACCAATAAGCAAGGGCAGGTTATTAGCTGGTCATCTGCTGGTAAAATGGGATTCCGCGGATCTAAGAAGAACACTCCTTACGCTGCTCAGTTAGCTGCTCAAGATGCTGCGAAAGTTGCATTGGAAGCTGGCTTAAAGCGTGTAGATGTGTTTGTAAAGGGTCCAGGTGCGGGTCGTGAAAGCGCTATCCGTTCAGTAGCTCAGTCTGGTATTGAAGTAACATCTATTAAAGACGTAACTCCTTTGCCACACAACGGTTGTCGTCCTCCAAAACAAAGAAGAGTTTAACATTTATTGAGTCGCCAAAGATTCATTTATTCAAAGGGCACACGATTGATTTTTTACGATTTTTTAATGATCGTTGTGCCGAATCAAAAAAAATCGAAATGAACAAATACTATGGCACGTTACACAGGTCCAAAGACCAAAATCTCCCGCATTTTCGGTGAGCCTATTTTAGGCAATGGAAAGTGGTTGGGTAAGAACAGCAATCCTCCGGGACAGCACGGTGCTGCCCGCAAGCGCAAAAGTTTAGGTGAGTACGCACTTCAATTGCGTGAGAAGCAGAAAGCTAAATACACTTATGGTGTATTAGAGCGTCAGTTCCGCAACACATTTGAAGAAGCTGCTCGTTTGAAGGGCGTAACAGGTGAAAACCTAATTAAACTTCTTGAAGCTCGTTTAGACAATACGATCTTCAGAATGGGTATCGCTCCTTCTCGTCCAGCTGCTCGTCAGTTAGTTTCACACAAACACATTATGGTGAATGGTTCAGTTTTAAACGTTCCTTCTTACTCTTGTAAGCCAGGTGATGTTATTACTTTGAAACCAAAAAGTGAACATAACACAGCAGTAACTAGCCAAATTCGTGGTAAGAATCCAAAATTCAGCTGGTTAGATTGGAACGAAACTGAAAAGAAGGGTACGTTCATTACCTACCCTGAGCGTGAGAGCGTTCCTGAAAATATTAAAGAACAATTGATCGTAGAATTATACTCTAAGTAAGATTTTAAAGCTTCTGTTTCCGCAGAAGCTTTTCCGCTTAGATTGTTTTACCCATTGTTCGGCAGGAAGCTGCATTTCTACTCAACTTTTTATGCTCCACAATAATGTGGCGCTACACTTAAAAAACCGGAAAGAATGGCAATTTTAAATTTCCAGAAACCAGACAAAATCGTTCTACAGAAAGCAACCGATTTTGAAGGTCATTTCGAATTTAGGCCCCTAGAACCAGGATATGGCTTAACAGTTGGTAATGCCTTAAGAAGAGTTTTATTGAGCTCTTTGGAAGGTTATGCTATTACTGGAATCAAAATTGAAGGTGTGGACCATGAGTTCGCAACTATCAAGGGAATTACAGAAGATGTTACTGAAATTATCCTAAACCTTAAGCAGGTTCGTTTCAGAAAGAAAGATGATCAGGATATTAGCTCTGAAAAAATTTCTTTGAGCATCAAAAATAAAACTGAATTTACCGCAGCTCATATTGGCGAACTTAGTCAGCATTTCGAAGTAATGAACCCAGAGTTGGTTCTTTGTGTGTTGGACTTGTCTGCTAAATTGGATATTGAAATCAATATTGGTAAAGGTCGTGGTTATATTCCTGCTGAGGAAAACAGACCAAAGGAAGCAGTGTTTGGATTTATTCCAATCGACTCTATCCACACGCCAATCAAAAACGTTAAGTATTCTATCGAAAACTATCGTGTTGAGCAACGTACCGATTACGAGAAACTAGTATTAGAAGTGGTTACTGATGGTACTATTCACCCCGAAGAAGCAGTGAAGCAAGCTTCTCGTATTTTGATTCAGCACCTCATGATCATTACCGACGAAAACATCACTTTCGATAACAAAGAAGATAAGAAAGAAGATGTGGTTGATGAGCATATCCTTCAATTACGTAAGGTGTTGAAGACTCCATTAGAAGATTTAGATCTTTCTGTTCGTGCATTCAATTGCTTGAAAGCTGCTAAAATCAACAGCTTGAGCGAGTTGGTTCAGTATGAGCAAGAAGACCTAATGAAGTTCAGAAACTTTGGTCAGAAGAGCTTAAGTGAAATTGAGCAAGTATTGACTGAACGCGGATTGAGCTTCGGAATGGATCTAGTTAAATTAGGACTAGACGATATTAACTAATAATAATGGTCCACTTGGTGGTGGACCTCTTTTCTTTCACGTACCCTGTAATTCCTGGCACGGTGCAGGGGAATAAAAACAAAAGCCATGCGTCACGGAGACAAAATCAACAACCTGGGTAGAAAAAAAGCCCACAGAGAAGCCCTTTTGAGCAACTTAGCTTGCGAATTAATTAAGCACAAGCGTATTGTAACTACTTTGGCTAAAGCCAAGGCTTTGCGTACATACATTGAGCCATTAATTACTAAGACTAAGAAGAACAGTTCTAAAGAAACCATCATGCACCAGCATAGAGTGGTATTCAGCTACTTGAATAACAAAGAAGCTGTAAAGGAATTGTTTACAACTGTTGCCGCAAAAGTTGCTGATCGTCCAGGTGGTTATACAAGAGTACTTAAGTTAGGTATTCGTGTGGGTGATAACGCTGAAAAAGCAATGATTGAACTAGTTGATTTCAACGAAATCTACGGTAAAGGTGTTGCAACAGCTGCTGAACCTGCTAAGAAAACTCGTAGAAGTAGAAGCACTAAGAAAGCTGCTGAAACAACAGCTGCTCCTGCTGCTGAAGAAACTACTTCAACTGAAGCTACAGAAGCTACTTCAACAGAAGAAAAATCAGCTGAATAATTTATTTAGTTGTGTATTATTGAAAATCCCGTTTGTGCAAACAAGCGGGATTTTTTTATTGCTTTCTGCATCTAGCAATACCAGACTTCGCTCGCTGGTCTAAGGAATTTTTATATTCAGTATGATCCATGTCTAAACACAGCTCATAATACGTAAGGGCTTTTTTAAACTGTCCTTTTTGTTCGTAGAGTTGTCCAATTTGCAACGCAGCCCTTGCAGCAAAATACTCTTTTCTATATCTACCTAACTGAATCGTTTGGTTGTAATGTACCAATGCCATGCTGTCTTTTCCCATATCGTCCCAAATTCTGCCTAGTCGATATTGGTATTCTAACTCCCAAGTAGGAGAAGATTGCCTAGGCATTTGCTGCAATTTTTCTAATGCGCGCTGATGAAATCCACCATCGTTCAAAACCCTTGCTTGAAGTAAAATAGGATTGGGCCAAACACCTGACTCCGCATCTTTCAATGCTTTTTTATCAGCATCTGTAAATGTCTTTCCTTTTTGAAGAGCCATTTTTCTAGCTTGTTCTGCAGCAGGTAAATTGTTCTTTAAATAATAAGCCCAAGATAATTTCCAATAAGATTCCTTTAAATAAGTGTTTCCTTGAAATCTGTTTTGAAAATCAGTCAGCGATGCAATTGCATCATCTAAGTCAAGTTCATTCAATGCAGCATAACCTTCTAGTAAAGACCATACTGGTGTATTTAAGTATGCATTGGATGGGTTTCTTTTTTGAATGGTCGTTCTTACTTTGCTAGACTGTTGTGAATTTTGATACAGGTTGGCCAACATGAAACAGAACAAATGATTATTCACTACATCCAACTTTTGTTGTTGAATATACTGGATGACTTCAGTCTTTTTATTTTCAAAGTAAAACGACAAATAGCAGTACATGAACTGAGCTTCCTCCTTCATTAAGTTGCCATATGCATTATCTGTTTGCAAAAATTGCTGAATACTTTTCATGCCGTTTTGAATAGATCCTTTCATGCCAAGTAGATTAGTAAAAAATCGATATCCGCTTGGAATGGTACCCGCAACAGTTTCTAAACTACCATGAAGCAATAGGTTGGGGGTGAAGCCTGGATGCAATGACTTGTTATCTTTTATATAGCCATACGCCCGTCTAAAATTCCATCCTGCACTCCAAGTATCACCAAATTTAATTTCAATGATAGCTTTGTGTAAATACATCATGCTAATGGCATAATGATAAAATGCAGAGGAGGTATTGCCATTTTTTGCTAGTGAAATGAGTTGGTCCCATTTCTTTAATTGGGCAGCATACTGCGTTGGATTTTCATTGAAAAAAAGTTCAAAGAAATTGGCATAGCTCTCAAGTAAATACGGAATTAGGTTATTGGGCTCTTGCTTTTTTATTCTGGCAATTTGTTCTCTGCCCGATTGAATTTTTAGATGAAGAATATCTTTATATGCTTGTTGGCATGCCAATGAAAAGTCATACTCACGTTGACCAATTGTATCAGATAGAAAGGAGAATAGCGATACTAATAAAATGATCAGATACTTCATAGTTTGCGAAAATAAAAAAGGGAACCGAACCCGATTCCCTTTCATACAAGTATTTTGAAATTAGTCGATAGAAACGCGGTCGTTCAAATCTGCATCAACTAAAATACGTCCGCAGCTTTCGCACACCATAATTTTCTTGTGCATACGAATCTCACTTTGCTTCTGAGGAGGAATCGCATTGAAACATCCGCCACAAGCATCTCTTTCTACCGGAACAACAGCTAAGCCGTTTCTATAGTTATTGCGAATACGATCGTAACCATACAACAAACGCTCTTCAATTCCTGCTCTTGCAGATTCAATTTGCTTGGCTAATTGTTCTTCTTCAATGGCAGTATCTGACTGAATGCGCTCTAGTTCTTCTTTCTTGTGCTTCAATACACCGTCTTTAGTAGCAATTAGTTTTTTAACATTATCCAACTGCTTCACTTTCTCAGCAAGTTCTTCGTTGGTATCACGAATATGTTTTTCGCAAAGTTTGATTTCCAACTGCTGCATCTCAATTTCTTTATTGATAGCTTCAAACTCACGACTGTTCTTTACATTCTCGCTTTGCTTCTCGTATTTCGCAATCAAAGCTTCGCTTTCCTTAATAGCTGCCTTCTTGTTTTCCACGAATTCAGAAATACCATTGATTTCTTCTTCAACACGATTTTGTCTGTTCTGAAGACCCTGAATTTCATCTTCCAAATCAGCAACTTCCATTGGAAGTTCGCCTTTTAAAATTTGAAGTTGATCGAGTTTGCTGTCAATCTTTTGGAGGCGTACTAGACCTACCAATTTTTCTTCAACAGAGAAATCTTTAACTGCTGCCATATGAATGCTTAATTAAGATCGGAATGGTTACCCCAAAAAATAGTGCACTGGGTTAGTAACAACTCCTGTTTTTAGGACGGCAAAGGTAGGGAATTTAGCTTGTAAAAACTCAGCCAATAGGTCAATTGTGAACTGTTCACTCTCCCAGTGACCTATGTCGGCAAGCATCATGCCCTCTGCATCAAAAAACTCATGGTATTTCACATCGGAGGTTACGAAAGCATCCGCGCCCGACTGCACCGCTTTTTTTATTAAAAAACTCCCCGCACCGCCGCAAATAGCAACTTTCTGAATAGGTCGGTTAGGGGCTTGGGTATGTCTAATAGCTTGTAAATGAAACTGTTTGCTCAGGTGCTGCAAAAACTCTTGTGCATCCATTGCAGTAGGTAAACTGCCCATCATGCCGGCACCCACATCCTGCCAAGTATTCAGCAAAGGATAAACATCATACGCAACTTCCTCATAGGGATGGGCTTTTTGAAGGGCCGCAACAACCCTTCCTTGTGCATATTGAGGTAAAATCACTTCAATTCTTTCTTCTTTCTCGGTATGACGAATACCCTGTTCACCAACAAATGGATTGGTTCCAATGCCTGCTTTAAAAGTTCCATTTCCTTCAGTACTAAAACTACATTCGCTGTAATTCCCAATATGACCAGCACCAGCTGCAAAAAGAGCCGATAAAACTTGTTCTGTATAGGTAGGTGGACAAAAAGTGGTCAGTTTTGCCAATTTTCCGCCCGAGGGTTGCAACACATGTATGTTTTCTAATCCAATTTTTTCCGCAAACCTTCTATTTACACCTGTAGATACATTGTCGAGGTTGGTGTGAATAGCATAGATGGCAATCTTATGCTGAATAGCTAGAATAATGGTTCTTTCAACATAATTCTGCCCAGTAATTCTCTTGAGCCCCTGAAACACAATTGGATGGTGTGATACAATGAGGTTGCAACCTTTTTTAACTGCTTCTTCCACCACTTCTGGGGTAGTATCGAGTGTGCATATGGCGCCTGTAATTTCCCAATCTAAAGAGCCCGTAATTAATCCAGCATTGTCATACGTTTCTTGTAATGCAGATGGCGCCCACTGTTCCAGTTCGCGAATAATTTCTTGCAGCTTCATATTTCGAAGGTAACATAAATTGAAACCAACAAAAAAGGGCAGTTCTAGAAAGAACACGCCCGTCCCCCCATAAAAAATAACTCTGCTAATGAGGATTCAAAGGAACAAGCTTTCCAATTGAAAAACTTACAGAACCTTATGAATCAATAGAACCAGTTTGTGAATGGTAGAATTTTACTTATGAAGCGTTGTTTCACGAATTCTCCAAACCCAAATTGAAAGCAATACCTTTGACTAATGCAGATTGTTATTTCAGCTGCAACCCGTGGCGAATGGGAACAAGCAGCTACATTTTTTTCAAATCAATTGCAGGAAGGTTATTCAATTGGTTTTCATGAAGCAGGCGTTGGAGTACTTTCAACCACATACTCACTCACGCAAATCATTCAGCTTGAAAAGCCCGATTACATCATTCAAGCAGGTATTGCAGGAGCATTTGAAGGAGGACCATCTTTAGGTGAAGTAGTAATTGTGGAAGATGATTGTTTGGGCGATTTGGGAGTGATGGAAACAAACGGCTGGAAAACCACGGCTGATCTAGGTTTTGCCAATGATGCAGATTTGAAGTTGGTTAACCATTATGCAGATCGTTTGAACTTTTTGCAGCTTCCCAAAGTACATGCGGTGACAGTCAATCAAATTACAACATCTGAGCAACAAGCAAGGATGTATACAAATAAGTTCTCCGCTCAAATTGAAACCATGGAAGGCGCCGCTTTGCATTACGTTTGTAAACAACTTTCCATTCCCTTTATTCAAATTAGAGCAATTTCTAATAAGGTGGGTGAGCGCGACAAAAGCAAATGGCTTTTAGCAGAATCTATTCTTAATTTGAACGAAACCCTTCAGAAATATGTTCCATTGTTAGCGCAAACGAAATATTGAATATGAAACTAACGCTCGGCTTTTCTCCTTGTCCAAATGATACCTTTATATTCGATGCTTTGGTCAATCAAAAAATTGACACCGGCTCTTATCGTTTTGATGTGGTGCTGGAAGATGTAGAAACCTTGAATACCTGGGCACTTCAACAAAAGCTAGATGTATCAAAAGTGAGTTATGGTGTATGGCCAAAAATTCAACCATTTTATGATGTGCTGAAAAGTGGTGGCGCCATGGGAACTGGAGTTGGTCCACTGTTGGTGAGTACTAAAATGCCAACCAACTGGGAAGAAGACATGCAACATTATACCATTGCTTTACCCGGTGAGCATACCACTGCGCATCGTTTATTCAGTTGGGCTTTTCCTAACTTTCAAAGAAAGCAATTCATGCGCTTCGACCTTATTGAGGATTGGCTACTTGAAGCTCCAGAGAATGAACCAAGGGCGGGTGTAATTATTCACGAAAATAGATTCACCTATCATGAAAGAGGATTGCATGCTTGGGCCGATTTAGGCGAAAGGTGGGAGCGTGCAACCAATTTACCCATACCGCTGGGTGGTATAGTGGCACATAAGCGAATTGCAGTTGAACACCAGCTAGCTATTGATGAACTCATTCGTGCCAGCTTGGCCTATGCACATTCGAATTATCCAGCTATCAGCGATTATGTAGCGCAGCATGCACAGGCAATGGAGCAGGACGTAATGAGAAAGCATATTAACTTATATGTGAATGAGTATTCCGTAGATATGGGAAAAGCTGGCGAAGCTGCTATTCAAGAGCTTTTTCGAAATGCGTAACATTTCTGGTTACCGCAATTATTACCGCTGTATCTGTAACTTTGCAAAAATTTGAGAGGAGAGCATGGTGTATTTAACGCGACTGGAACATTTTAATGCAGCCCATAAATTGTACAATCCTAATTGGACGAAAGAGAAAAATGAGGAGGTATTTGGGGTATGTGCTAATGAAAATTGGCATGGACATAACTTTGAATTGTTTGTTACAGTAAAAGGTACACCAGATGCAGATACAGGCTTTTTAATGGATGTAAAGATTTTAAGCAAAATCATTAAGGAACATGTCATTAAAAAGCTAGACCACAAAAACCTCAATTTGGATGTTGATTTTTTAGCTGGAAAAATGTGCAGCACTGAAAACCTGGCTATTGGAATATGGAACCAAATTCTTCCACATTTGCCAAGCGGAGTTCAATTGCATTGCGTTAAGCTCTATGAAACACCTCGCATTTATGTGGAGTACTTTGGTTAGAGTTGTAGAGGATTAACTTGGTTTTTTGGCTAAAAAGTTATACGTTTAACAAATAACAGCAATCAGTTAAACAATTTTTATCTGCTTGCGTTAATTTATACATGCATGCATTTATGATGGTCTTTTTTTAGGCCACTTGAGCAGCTCACTTCTGCCGCAGTGCCTAAACATAAATTGCATTCACGAAAAGTTGATAGCAGAATATTAGCTTTTGAAAATTGAAAGGATGAAAAAACAAGTGGCTGTTTTTAGGAAAGAGCATTTTAATGCTGCTCACCGTTTGCACAATGCACAATGGGATGAGAAGAAGAATGCGGAGGTGTTTGGAAAATGCAATAACGCATATTTCCACGGCCACAACTATGAACTCATTGTTCAATTGAAAGGTGAAATTGATCCAGATACGGGTTATTTGATGGACATGAAAGTATTAAGTGACCTCATCAAAAAACATGTACTCGATCATTTAGACCACAAGAATTTAAACATGGAGGTGGAGGTTTTTAAAACTTTGAATCCCACTGCCGAAAATATTGCTGTTGTGATATATGATTGGCTTCGTCCGCATATATCTGAGCAAATTGACCTGAAAATAAAATTATATGAAACAGAACGAAACTTTGTTGAATATCCGGCTGAATGGTAATCACCAGATTGAGTTGAGTGATTTGCTGATTGAAGAAATGGGAGATAACCATGTAAGCACTTCAATTGATACACCTATGCGTGATGATGCATTTGTTTTATCGGATGAAGAAAAGATGAAAAAAATTGAATCTCATTTCCGTGAAATCATGGAGACATTGGGATTGGATTTAAACGATGATAGTTTACGCGGAACGCCTAAGCGAGTTGCGAAGATGTATGTGAAAGAAATCTTCAGCGGATTGAATCCAGACAACATGCCTAAGGTAGCGATGTTCCAAAATAAATATCGTTACAACGAAATGCTGGTTGAAAAGAACATTTCTTTTTACAGCAACTGCGAACACCACTTTGTTCCAATTATGGGTAAGGCGCACATCGCTTATATCTCGAATGGTAATGTCATTGGTTTAAGCAAACTGAATCGTATAGTTGAATATTTTGCTAAGCGTCCGCAAGTGCAAGAGAGAATGACGATTCAAATTGCAAATAAATTGAAAGAGATTCTTGGAACTGAAGATGTTGCAGTTGTAATCGATGCAAAACACTTATGCGTATCGAGCAGAGGTGTGGAAGACGATAGCAGCAGTACGGTGACTGCATACTATGGTGGTCAATTTCAAAACCAAGCCAGTAAGGATGAGTTTTTGAAATACGTAGAAATGAAAACAACTTACTAGTTTCATATGATGTTGTGTGTTGAGCCGAAGTATTAGCTACTTCGGCTTTTTCATTTACTTTTGGCTCTAAACTTAATCTGTATGAGTAAGCGTGCTTTTATTTTTCCTGGTCAGGGTGCTCAGTTTACAGGCATGGGAAAAAGTCTCTATGATCAATTTGATCAGGCGAAGGAGTTATTCGAAGTTGCCAACAACACACTCGGATTTAATATCAGTGATGTAATGTTTGAGGGAACCGATGAAGAACTTAAGCAAACCAAGGTTACACAACCAGCTATTTTTATTCATTCTGTCATTGCTTTCAAGTGTTTGGCAGAAGGTAAACCTGATATGGTTGCAGGACATTCATTGGGTGAATTCTCTGCATTGGTTGCTAACGAAACCTTGAGCTTTGAAGATGGACTGAAGTTGGTTCAGGCAAGAGCGAATGCCATGCAACACGCTTGTGAAACCGATCCTGGTACTATGGCGGCTGTATTAGGTTTGGAAGATGAAAAAGTGGAAGAAATTTGTAATCAGGTTGAATCTGTTGTGGTGCCTGCAAATTATAATTGTCCTGGACAACTGGTGATTAGTGGAAGCTTACAAGGCGTACAAGAAGCATGTGAATTGCTAAAGGCGGCTGGTGCTAAACGTGCATTAATACTTCCAGTAGGTGGTGCATTTCATAGTCCATTGATGGTACATGCCGAAGAAGAACTAACAGTGGCAATTGAGAAAGCTACTTTCCATCATCCAATTTGTTCAGTGTATCAGAATGTAAAATGCAAACCTATTCGTCGCCCAGAAGAAATTAAGGTGAATTTGTTGCATCAGTTAACAGGAGCCGTTAGGTGGACACAAAGCATTCAGTCGATGGTGCATGATGGTGCAAGTGAATTTATTGAGTTTGGTCCGGGTAAAGTGCTACAAGGACTGGTTCAGAAAATTCACAAAGAAGCCATCGTTTCAGGAAAGGGATAAGCTTACATATCTTCTAGCAACTCATCATAGGCTGCACGCAATTCATTAAAAGCATGGTTGTCGCCCGCTTTTTTGGCTGCTTGCAGCCCTTTTTCATACCAATCTTCCGCTTCCTGCGTTCTGTTCAACGATACCAACAGTTTGGCAATATGATAATAAGAGCCAACGTATTCGGGGTTGCGTAATAATAGTTTTTCAAACAGCTCAACTGCATCCTGCGCTTTGTTAATTTTTATGTATTCAAGCGCCAGCGCATGTTGAAGAAAATCGTCGGTTGGATTTTTTTCTAGTAATGCCAATAAAGTAGGAATACGATCCATAGAAAATTATTTGTGGACTTCACTGGTAAAATGGAAAGTAATGTCTTTGTTATTGGAAATTTCTGTTTGCAGGAACCATTCACTTTGAGCCAGATAAACAGGTAAGCCATCTTTATCTTCTGCTGCATTCTGCTGCTTGAAACGAAGGAAGGTATCGAGTGTTTCTTTCTTTTCAGCAGTGAGCCAGCAAGCTTTGTAAAATGGAAGTGACCTAAATTCACAAGCAGCGCCATATTCTTGTAAGAGCCTGTATTGAATTACTTCAAACTGAAGTTCTCCAACACAACCAATGATTTTTTTATTACCTCCAAACTGCGTGAATAGCTGTGCAACACCTTCATCGGTTAACTGACTGATGCCTTTTTCCAATTGCTTGGTCTTCATGGGGTCTTTATTGACCAACTCTTTGAAGATTTCGGGAGAGAAGGTTGGAATGCCTGTAAAGAAAAATGATTCTCCTTCTGTGAGTGTATCTCCAATTTTGAAATTACCCGTATCAAACAAACCCACAACATCACCCGGATAAGCATCTTCAATAATATCCTTACTGCGCGCTAAAAATGAATACGGATTGCTGAATCGGATGTCTTTTTCCAAACGTACATGTTTGTAATAAGTATTTCTTTGAAATCTTCCACTGCAAACACGCATGAACGCAATACGATCGCGGTGCTTGGGATCTAAGTTGGCGTGAATCTTAAAAATAAATCCGCTGAATTTATCTTCTCCTACATCAACTGTTCTTTTGTTGGTTGCTCTGCTTCTTGGTTTAGGCGCAATGCGGATGAACGTGTCCAACATTTCTTTCACACCAAAATTATTCACCGCACTACCAAAGAACAGCGGCGCTTTTTTAGCATCTAAATATTCTTCAACATGCAGTTCACCATGAACCGCATTAATCAATTCAACATCTTCTCTCAATTGTGCCGCATCTTTCTCACCAATTGATTTATCTAAGATAGCATCATCGAGGTGGTTGATATGAACGGTATGATCTGTTGCCTTTGTATGCGCATCAAATAACAATAAACTTTGGGTATCTAAATTATACACCCCTTTAAAATCCTTACCACTGTTAATAGGCCAGGTCATAGGGTGCAGAGAAATATTCAGTTCCTTTTCAATTTCATCAATAAGATCAAAAGGATTTTTACCATCGCGGTCCATTTTATTCACGAAAACAATCACCGGCGTATCGCGCATGCGACAAACCTCCATGAGTTTTCTCGTTTGGTCTTCCACACCATTCACGCTATCCACCACAAGAATAACACTATCTACTGCTGTGAGCGTTCTGTAGGTGTCTTCAGCAAAGTCCTTGTGACCAGGCGTATCTAAGAGGTTAATCAAATGATCGTTGTATTCAAAAGTCATGACACTCGTAGCCACACTAATTCCACGCTGCCTTTCAATTTCCATAAAATCGCTGGTAGCATGCTTCTTGATTTTATTGCTCTTAACTGCACCCGCAGTTTGAATTGCACCCCCAAAAAGAAGGAGCTTTTCAGTGAGTGTAGTTTTACCAGCATCGGGGTGCGATATAATAGCGAAGGTTCTCCTGCGGTTAATTTCTCTTTCGAATTTCATGCCTTTAAGATCGAATGTTCTGAAAATGAGCTACTTTTATCAAGTAGGCGGGCAAAGTTACTCGATGCCTGTCAATGCCCCCGAAAAAATAAAATAACCTATGCACCAACTGCGTTTTTTCATTTTTTTGGCCTCTTTTTTTTCAATAGTCCAACTATTGGCACAGAATCCTGTATTTCCAGTTAAAGAGCAAGAAATTCATTGGGAGGAAATTGTTGCTGTGCCCCAAGCTCATACCAACGAACTAAATGAGCGTTGGAACAAATTTGTATCTAAGCCACCTGCTGGAGTGAAATTCTCTAAAAAAGGGAAAGATGCAACCGGTGCAAATATTGCCATTGTACGAATAGTAGTGCAGCCCAGTGCTGAAAAAATCAGTCAGGTAGAAGCCGAATTGAAATGTAGGGTGTATGCTATTCAAGGAAAGTACTCGTACGAAATTCATTCGCCTATTTTATTTAAAGAGAATATTCGTTATTCCGCCTATCTCTTGTATCAAGGCGTGCAAAAGGGAAAGCCCTATGTAAAAACAACGCTTGAAAAAGAATCGGTGGCTTTAGCAAGACACGAAGAATTGCTTAGGATGTTTGATCAGAAAATGAAATCATTTCTCAGCGAAATGAAAAAGACCATGGGACAAGAACAAGAATGATTTCCTTAGCTGATAAATATCAGCTAGTTTCTTTGCTGCACCTCTTATTTTTATCGTATGTTACCATTTATTGCGCATACTTCAACAGTTGATCAAGTTATCCGAGAAGTGCAGAGTTCATTGCACGGAATTTCTAGTCAGGATGCTTCTGCCCGCATACAAAAATTCGGAAAAAATAAGCTAGTCGATAAGCACAAGAAATCGGCCTTCAGTTTATTTGTTCAACAGTTCAAGGACTTCATGATTGTAATCTTGATTGCAGCTGCAGTTATTTCTGGCTTTGCTGGCGATACAACAGATACAGTCATTATTTTAATTATTGTATTACTCAATGCGTGTATTGGTTTTGTGCAGGAGTATCGTGCAGAAAAGGCCATGGAAGCATTGAATAAGTTAGCGGTGACTTATGCCAATGTACTGCGCGATGGCATTGTGGTGCAAGTGTTATCAGAAGATTTGGTGCCAGGCGATTTGGTATTGCTGGAGGCTGGCATGGTAGTTCCGGCCGATATGCGCATTATAGAATCTTTTGCGTTGCGAGTGGAAGAAGCTTCACTAACTGGTGAATCTCTGGCGGTTGATAAATCCACTGCCACTTTAGTAGATGCTGAAACACCTTTAGGTGATCGGATTAACATGCTGTATAAAGGAACGCTTATCAGTGCAGGAAGAGGAAAAGCCATTGTTGTTGCAACAGGTATGGAAACAGAGCTTGGGAAGATTGCGCATATGCTGCAATTGAAAGAAGTAGCCACGCCTCTGCAACAAAGAATGACAGCATTCGGAAAAAAATTATCCTATATCATTTTACTCATTTGCTTGGTTCTTTTTGTGAGTGGATGGTTAAGGGGAGAGGATCCTGCCACTTTATTGTTATTGTCGATTAGTTTAGCGGTGGCAGCCATTCCAGAAGCATTGCCTGCCTTAATCACCATTGCATTATCCAGAGGAGCATCTCGATTATCCAATCAACAGGTGCTCATTCGAAAATTACCTGCGGTAGAAACCTTGGGATCTGTCAGTTTTATATGTACCGATAAAACGGGTACGTTAACGCTGAATAAAATGAAAGTGGTAGACGATCAGGAGATTTTTAAAGAGCCCTTTGAAGCAAACATCCACTTATTTCAAGCAGCACAATTATTGAACCACGATGTATCGTGGAGTGAGCAAGAAGGCATGAAGGGTGAAGCCACTGAGCTGGCTTTGGTGCAACATGCCAGTGAGGGATATACGCAAGCTTGGTTTGAAAAATTTCTTCATACCTATCCACGAGTATCAGAAATTCCTTTTGATTCTGATAGAAAATGCATGACCACAGTGCATGCTGTACAAGATCGGTTTTTGGTCATTACAAAAGGAGCCGATGAATCGGTTGCGGGACTATTACATCATGCAGAAGAAATATTGCTCTTAAAAGAACTTGCCTTCAATTGGGCTAAGGAAGGTAAGCGTGTTATAACCTATGCATACAAATGGTTGGATAGAGATGAAGTGAATCAAAATGATCTTGAAAGTAGTTTGCAGCTACTTGGATTAGTGGCATTAATGGATCCACCACGACCAGAAGTGAAAGAAGCCATTGCTCATTGCAAGCGCGCAGGAATAACACCTGTTATGATTACAGGCGATCACCCTGCTACAGCCGCAGCTATTGCTACTGAAATTGGTTTGTTATCGGAAGGCGGCATAGTTATGACAGGAAAAGAGCTGGCTAATTTAGATAGTGAATCCTATTTACAACGAGTAGAGCAAACTGTAGTGTACGCAAGGGTGAGCCCAGAGCAGAAACTACAAATTGTACAGTCCTTGCAACAGAAAGGCAACTACGTAGCCATGACCGGCGACGGGGTGAACGATGCGCCCTCTTTAAAAGCATCCAATATTGGAGTGGCCATGGGTATTAATGGAACAGATGTAAGTAAGGAAGCGGCCCACATGGTTTTATTAGACGATGCATTCACCAGCATTTTACATGCCGTAAAAGAAGGCAGAAGAATCTTTGATAATATTCGCAAGTTTGTCAAATACATCATGACTTGCAACGGCGCTGAAATTTGGACCATTGCAATAGCACCTTTATTAGGATTGCCCATGCCCTTACTGCCTATTCATATATTGTGGATTAATTTGGTTACAGACGGACTTCCTGCATTGGCCTTAGCGAACGAAAAAGCAGAGAAGAATGTGATGCAGCGTCCGCCTCGTCCAGCCAGCCAAAGTATTTTTGCCGATGGTATTGGCTACCATATAATTTGGGTAGGAATTTTAATGGCTGCAGTTACTTTGTTCACACAATACTTCCATTATTCAAAAGACAGCAATCTACCTTGGCAGACGATGGTCTTCACGGTTTTATCGCTATCTCAATTAGCGCATGTAATGGCTATAAGAAGCGATCGGAGGTTTTTATTTCAGCAAGGATTGTTTTCAAACGCATCTTTATTCATCATTGTCATGCTCACCTTTGGCTTACAAATGATGGTTATATACCTACCATTCTTCAATACCATATTTAAAACACAGCCACTCACCCTGGAGCAATTATTCTTTTGCATAGGCATGGCTATGGTGGTGTTTCATGCGGTTGAAGCAGAGAAGTGGATAAAGCAGTTATATGCAAAAAAATAGTTTTATGAAAACAAAGAGAGCCATTTGTAGTTGGAGTGGGGGGAAAGACAGTGCGTATGCTTGTTGGTTAGCCAAGCAAATGGGCAATGAAATAGTGGGTTTGCTGAATGTGATGAATGAAACCGGCCAACGTTCTCGCTCACATGGATTACCTGCTGAAGTGTTACAGCAACAAGCAGAATTAGTTGGATGTCCCATTCATTTAATTGAAAGCACTTGGGAGGACTATACCACCAAGTATATACATGCATTACAATATGTAAAGGCTAAATGGAATGTGGACGTATGTGTATTTGGTGATATAGATTTAGAAGAGCACAAGCAATGGGAAGAGACTGTTTGCAAGCAGGCCGGATTAGAAGCTGTGTTACCAATGTGGAAAATGGACAGGCGTTCATTGGTCATGCAAATGATTCATGAAAATTGGAAGACCTCAATTATTAGTTGTCAAGCTAAAATGGGCATTGACTTTTTAGGCAAACAACTAAACGAAGCACTGGTACAAGAACTAGAAGCCATAGGCGTGGACCCCTGCGGAGAGCTGGGCGA
>ERZ1066133.377-NODE-377-length-21234-cov-7.970962_pt1 | contig 21234 bp, 18 predicted proteins | sample MGYA00382780_ERZ1066133 | MGnify/ENA primary metagenome ERZ1066133 (study PRJEB33369, sample SAMEA5778363) | biofilm metagenome | biome: Industrial cooling water; feature: Water cooling tower basin; material: Biofilm | place: United Arab Emirates | collected... | reverse complement strand
GGACCGTTGAACTCGTCGGACCAGACGAGGTTCCAGCCCGGGAGTTCCTGGGCCAGCGCCAGAGGCGACAGCGCGAGCACGCCCGAGGTCAACAGCAACGTGGCGGCGGAGCGGGTGATCTTCACAGCGTGGTTCCCTTGCGCGAGGCGACCTTGGCTTCTACCAGATGCTTCGCATGGCCGTTGCCGTTCGATGCGGCGAGCACGGCTTCACGGGTCGGAATCACCACCGCCGCCTCCTTGGGTGCGTCCAGCGTCAGATACGGCGCGGTATCGGAAAGATGGTCGCCGTTGGTGCGGATCACCTCCGCGTACCAGTACGCTGAATCCTTCAGCGTCCGCTTCTGTGTGACGTAATCGACATGGATGAGCCCGAAGCGTTCCTTGTACCCCTCGGCCCACTCGAAGTTGTCCATGATGGACCAGTGGAAGTACCCGTGCACCGGCACGCCGTCGGCCGAAGCGCGGGCGAGCTCGAGCAGGTACTGGCGGGTGAAGTCGATCCGGTGTCCGTCGTGCACGCGGCCGTCGCTCTGCACCCAGTCGGTGCCGGCCATGCCGTTCTCGGTGATGACGATCGGCAGCTTGTAGCGCTCGTGATGGAAGCGAGGGCCCCAGTACAGGCTCTTGGGCGCGACGGGCCAGCGCATGGTCGTGAGCGCGTGTCCGGGCGGGAAGGGCACGTTCTCCGGCTGCCCGTTCGCGCCGCGCTTGATCTGCGTGCCCTGGTAAATGTTCAGCCCGTAGAAGTCGAGCGGCTGCTTGATGATGTCCATGTCCTTCGGGTCGAACTTGGGCATGTCGCCGGCGAAGTGACGCAGACCTTCCTCGGGGTAGTGGCCCAGAATCGCGGGGTCACCGAACCAGTTGTTGCTCCAGAAGTGCTTGCCGTTGAACGAGAAGCTGGCCGTGCGTGCGGCGTCGATGTTCTCCGGCGTTTCGTCGATCGGGTAATCGACGCGGCCGACCGGGGCCCAGCCGATGATCGGCTTCTTCTTGGCCCGGGTGCGGATGATCTGTGCCGCACGACCGTGCATGAGCAGGCAGTTGTGGGCCGCGAGAAGCTGTTCGGGGAACGAGAGCCGGAGCGCCGGTGCGTGCTTGGCGTCGCCGTAGCCCAGCGAGATGAAGACCTGCGGCTCGTTGATGGTGATCCAGTGGGTGACGCGATCGCTGAGGCGATCGACCACGGCGGCGGAGTAGTCCGCGAACCACTGCGCGAAGTCGCGGTTCAGCAGCCCGCCACGCTCGAAGAGCATCTGCGGCATGTCCCAGTGGTACAGCGTGATCCACGGCTCGATGCCCGAGGCCAACAGCGTGTCCACCAGACGGTCATAGAAGCCCAGGCCCTTCTCGTTCACGGGTCCGACACCGGTCGGCATGACACGAGGCCAAGCGATGCTGAGGCGATACGCCTTCAGCCCGATGCGCTTCATGAGGCCGACGTCCTCGCGGTAGCGGTTGTAGTGATCGCAGGCGACCGCGCCGGTCTCGGCGTTGTGGATCGCCCCCTGGCGACGGCAGAGCGCATCCCAGATGGAGTCGAGACGACCGTCCTGGGTCGCCGCGCCCTCGATCTGATAGGAGCTCGAACCGGCTCCCCACACGAATCCTTCGCGGAACATAGGTCCTCCTTCGAGCGGTGCGGGCACCGCGGGAATGCGATCGCAAAATCTCAAATCTCAAATCTCAAATCTCAGATCTCAAACTCTCAAACTCGCGAACCGATATCCGACTCACCCCTCACACCTCACCCCTTCTGACTTCCGGTCACCCCTTCACCGCTCCGGCCGCGAGGCCCGAGACAAAGTCCTTCTGCATCAGCAGGAACAGGATCATTACCGGCAGGATGGACACCACCGTGCCGGCCATTTGCAGACCGTAGTCGCTGTAGTAGCCGCGCTTGAGCTCGGCGACGGCGACCGAGAGCGGGAACTTGTCGGGGCTCTGCAGCACGACCTGCGGCCCGATGAAGTTGTTCCAGACGCCCAGGAACGTGATCATCAGGAACGTGCCGATCATCGGGCGCACGAGGGGCAGCACGACGACCATGAAGGTGCGCCACTCGCCGGCGCCGTCGATGCGGGCGGCCTCGAGCAGGTCGGTGGGCACGCCGCTGAGCACGGCCTGGCGGAAGAGGAAGACGCCGAAGGCGGGCGCGATCGCGGGCAGGATGAGCCCGGCGAACGAATCGAGCAGCCCGAGGTTGTAGAGCAGTTGGTATCCGGGCGCGAGCAAGAGCGGGCCGGGGATGAGCACCGCGGCGAGCACGAGCGCGGTGCAGAAGCCGCGGCCCTTGAAGTTGAAGCGGGCCAGCGCGTACCCGCCCATCGCGCAGCAGAGCGTGGCCAGCACGCCGGTGACCGACGAGAGGAAGATCGAGTTGATGAGCCCGCGGCCGAAGTCGACTTCAACGAAGAGCCGCTGGTACGCGTCGAACGTCAGGCGGCTCCAATCGACCGCCCACGAGCCTTCACGCATCGGCAGGAACGTGGAGCGGAAGAACTCCTCGTTGCTCTTGAAGCTCGCGGCGACAAGCCACAGGAACGGGATAAACGTGATCAGCACCGCCAGCAGCAGGAGCGAGCGGGTGAAGAGCCAGGCGGTGATGCGAGTGAAGCGGAGGTTCACGCGGCGGCCTCCTCGCCGCGGGCGAGCAGCCGCTGCACCATCGTGCAGCCGACGAGGATGACGGCGAGCGCCCAGCCGATGGCGGTGGCGTAGCCGAGGTCACCGACCTCGAAGCCGTTCTGGAAGAGATAGAGCACGATGGTCAGTGCGCGGTTGTCGGGGCCGGCGGAGCTGCTGAACATGATGTACGGCAGCTCAAAGAGCTGGAAGCTACCGATCACGCTCATCAGCACCACGAAGCCGGCGACGGGGCGGATGGCGGGAACGGTGACGTTCCAGAAGCGGCTGACCGGTCCTGCACCGTCCACGATCGCGGCCTCGACGAGGTCCTTGCGGACGTTCTGCAGCGCGGCGGCGAAGAAGGTCATGTTGAAGCCGACGTACATCCACAGGCTGGCGACGATCAGGCCCAGCATCACGTGCTGCTGCAGCCAGCCGAAGTCCAGGTCCCACTCGATGCCGACGATGCCGAGTGTGCCGTGGAGAAGTTGATTCAGAAGTCCCGTGCGTTTCTCGAAGATGAGCCCGAACATCATGGCCGCAAAGACGACACCGACCATCGACGGCGAGAAGAGCACCAGCCGCAGCCACGAGCGGCCGCGGAGATTGGGTGATTCGAGCAGCAACGCCAGCCCGAGCGCCAGCGGCAACTGGATGAAGATCGAGCCGAGGGTGTAGACGAGCGTGTTGGAGCAGGCCTTCCAGAAGAGCGGGTCGCGGAAGAGCGCGATGAAGTTGTTCGCGCCCACGAACCGCGTCGCGCCCGGGCCGAAGGTCGTCTGCGTCGACAGCAGCACCGCCTGGATCAGCGGATAGACCGTGAAGACGCCGAAGCAGATCAGGAACGGCGAAAGGAACAGCCACGGGGCAAGCGGGCTGCGGGCGGAGGAAGCGGGCATGGCAGCGGCCTTCGCGCTCATGCGCCGCCTCCGACCTTCATGTCCGACTGGGGATCGCGCGACTCGTCTCCGCGCTGGCGGGGAGAGGACCGCTTCGCCGCAGGCGAAGCAGGTGAGGGGACTGCGGCTACCTGGTCGTCCTGCGTTCCGGGAGACCAAGACCCCTCCCCGGTCTCGCTGCGCTCGACCAACCCTCCCCGCTCCGCGGGGCGGGGGGGCGCGAAGGCGCCGGGCTGGAGCGGCGTCGCGGTTACCGCTGCGTCGGGCTCGGCGATGAACACGTTCCGCGCGATCTGGTCGGCGACCTGCGCGTGGGCCTTCTTCAAGAGCGCCCGGGCGCGGTCCTTGAGCGCCGCGTAGTCGTACACCTTGTCGCGCCGGGCGTCTTCGGCGAGCCGCACCAGCGCATCGGCCACGCGGTTCATCGCCAGCGTGTTGTACGGCGAACTGTTGCGGTGGGGGACATCGGGCGCGAGATTGATGTACAGGCGGCCGGTCGGCTGGCTCGAGAAGTACGCGTTGGGCTCATCGAAGAGCGGGCTGGACCAGTGCTTCTTCACCGGTGTGACGATGCCGCCCTGGCGGTACAGGATCTCGGTGAACTCCTGCGAGAGGTAGAGCTCCTTCGCGAACTTCCAGAGTTCTTCGAACTGCTCGGGCGTCTTGGCCGCGGTCTTGGGGATGCCCAGCATCGTGCCGCCCCAGACGCTGGTCCGACGGCCGCCCTTCTGCCACGCCGGCAGCGGCATGAGCTTCATCTTGCCGGACAAACTCGGGATCTCGTGCTTCCAGATGTCGCCCATCCAGTCGGGGAAGAAGCTGGCGACCACGAAGCCGTCGGCCTTCAGGCGATTGCCCGCGGCGGAAAAGTTCGGCGCATCGGCGGCGATGCGGTTCGGACCGGCGATCCAGGTCACGATGGTCGCGAGCACGTGGGCGTTGATGTCGGAATCAACCGTGAGGCGATTGGACTCATCGAAGAACCCGCCGCCGGCCTGGGCGAGCAGGAGCTCGAGGTGGTCGTTGTGGGTCTCCCACATGTTGAGGGCGAAGCGATCGGGCTCGCCGTCGTTGTTCGCGTCCACCTGCAGCTTCGAGAACGCGCGGGCGAAGTCGTCCCACGTCTCGATCTTGGAAACGTCAATGCCCGCCGCCTCGACCAAGTCGGCGCGATAGCCGAGCATGACCGGGTGGACATCGTGCGGCAGACCAAAGACGCGCCCGCGGCTGGTCCAGGGGCTGAAGCTCGGGGCGTTGATCGCGTCGAGCAGGCCTTCCTGCTTGAGGCGATCGGTGAGGTCGTAGAAGCCGACGCTCTCGATGGGGCCGGCGAAGGAGCGTGAGACGGCGCGGCGTTCGATCTCGATGAGGTCGGCCGAGGGGACGCCGCCGAGGAACGCGGACATCATGCGGCGTTCCATGGCGGGGAGGCTGATGAGCTTGAGGTCGATCCTGGGGGTCTGGGTCTGGTTCCACGCCTCGACCCGCGATTCGTACATGAGGTAGTGCGGGCGTGCGAAGGTCCACATGACGCGGCCTTCGGAGGCGGTGGTGGGGGCCAGGGCGAGGGCGAGGCAGGCGAGGACGCCGAGCGATGCGATGACGGCCGCTCCGGGCGAGAGCCAGGCGGGGAGCAGGCCGTCGTTCGCTGGCGCGTCGGCACGCGGCACGGGCACCTCGCTGGGCGATGGAGATCGCGGGGGAAGGCGGGGGTGGAGCGCGGCCACCGGCGACGCCGCCGGTCCGCTCTGCCGCGTCCACTCCGAAAACCGAGGCCGGCGATTGCTCGCCGGCCTCGATGCGTCCGATGGTTCGTCGCGGCGAAGCCGTCGCGACGTTCGGGGACATCGGAACTCATCGCAGCGGGCCGGCTGAGGGCGTCGCTGCGTCACGGGGAGCACGGGCGTACGGGCAGACGAGCTCGTTGTAGGCGGCGGCGAAGAGCACGAAGTCGGTGTCGTCGACGAGGCCGTCGCTGTTGAAGTCGGCGGGGCAGCCGGCGGGCATCGTCGGATCGGCGCAGTCGAGGAGGTTGTAGGCGGAGGCGAAGAGCACGAAGTCGGAGTCATCGACGAAGGTGTCGCCGTTGAGGTCGCCGACGCAGGCCGACGCGGTTGCGGTGGAGATGACCACGGAGCCGAAGAGGCTGGCGTCGGTGAACCACACGCACGGGCCGACGGTGTAGAAGCCGTACTGCACGTGGCGGGACGGATCCGGGGCGGTGTCCAAGCTGATGCTGAACGGACCGGGCGTGAGTTCGACGGATGCTTCGGTGAAGGAGGAGTAATCGGTGGCGAAGTCGCGGATGAAGGCGCGGGAGACGTGGGCCGCGGTCAGGGTGTTGGAGAGCACCGTTCCCTTGAAGGTGACGGTGACGCCGGTCAGGGTGCCGTCGGCGGGCTGGATGTAGAGCACCGCGTCCATGTTCTTGTTGCCCGCGGCGCCGGGCTGTCCCTCGGGCGTGTACCAGAAGGGGCTGGGATCGTTGATGTTGTTGGGGAGCAGGGTGAGGGTGCTGGCGGCATCGTTGAACTCGGCGCGGAGGTCGATCGGGGCCCAGCCGCTGCCGAAGACGTAGCCGCCGCCGTTGGACGGCAGTTCGAACACGTTCATGAAGCCGAGCCAGGGGTCGGTGGACTTGCCGGGGGAGAAATCAACCGCCTGGGCCGAGAGCGTCGCGCCGGCCATGCAGGCCGCCGCAATCAGTTGAAGTGAACGAGCATTCATCTCTGAACTCCTTGTGAAAACAAACCGTGCGAGTAAGTCGTGTCAAGCCATGAACGCACCGAGGTGGGAGGGGTGGTGCACATCCCGTGTTCGCGTGACGATCCCGAGGTCGAGTCGTTCCGGGCCTTTCCTCGCGGTGCGAACGGTCGCGAGGGTTTCGTGGCGCTGTTGTGCGAGTCCCGTGCTTCGTCGCCCGCGTGTTCATACCGGTTGCGGGCGGGATGCGATCTGATGTTCTCCCGTGTGTGCAAGAGCGGAATCGTCGGGTATCGCCTCGATGCGGGGAACGTCGCGTCAACCCTGACGGCGACGACGTGATGACCTAGGGCTTGGGCTCTTCCATCTTGTAGTCGAGGGGAGACCACAGAACCTGGAAGGTGCTCTTGGGGGGCGTTTGCGACCGGTCGAAGAGCTGCTCGGGCTGCCACGATGCGACGTGACCGTCCACGAACCCAATCGGCGCCGACCCCTTGATCGCCGTGAACTGCTTGAACCGCTTGGGATGGCGGTACCACGGGATGTACGACTTCACATCCGCCAGCGATCTGGCTTCCGACAGTTCGACAGGCCGATTCGTCGTGGGCCATTGGAACGGGCTGGGAAGGTTGCCCGATCCGAACCGAGTCGCGGTGCGGTAGCGGCTTGCACTGAACTCGGCGTTGGCACCGATGTCGGCCTGGGCGAAGAACGTGTTCATCGACGCGGACTGGCCGCTTTCGAGTTCGCCCTGCCATGGTGCCCACGCTTCGCTCAGAAGCAATGTCCTCGATGGCTGATCGACCGAAAGATCGAACGCGCGTCCTAGCAAGGCTTCCCACGACTTCTTTGGGTCAGCGCCGGGCTTATGGGTTCGAATTGGAACGCCAGAAGAGTTCGCGTCATACCAACGCGCGGACGCGGCCCAGTAGTTCATCGCGTACGAGCGACCACCCGATTCGTGATTCGGGCACACCATGACCCCGCCGCCAACGGTGTTGTTCTCTCTGTTGCCGGTCGAGAGATTCGATCGATCAGCGACCGGCAGATACCTGCCAATCCGGCCCACATCCGACCAGTACAAATTGATCTTATTGGTCTCTCTGTCCGGGTAGTTCGGAATGATCGGCGGGAACTGCTGCTTGTAGTCGTTGGCGTACGCCATGAGCGCCGTGATGATCTGACGCTGGTTCACCGAGCACTTCAGCGTGCGGGCCGAGTCGCGGGCCTTGCCCAGTGCGGGCAGCAGGATGCCGATCAACAGCGCGATGATGGCGATGACGACGAGCAGCTCGATCAACGTAAAGCCGCGGCGTGCATGGCTCTGAATGGTTCCGTTCTTTCCCATGGGCCTGCTCCGAGAATCGCTTGCGGCAGTCGCGGGCAGGTCGCCCGCGGCACGCCGCGGACGGGGTCACTTTCCTTGCATCACTTGAACGCCGTTCAATTGCACACGCGTGCCATCCGGTAGAACGCGACAGGGGTCCGCGGGCGGACGGCCGGTCGTTTGGTTGATCTCAAGACGGGTCTGGCGCACCACCTGCAGCGACTGCAGCGCCGTGTCGCCAGGATTGGCCAGGCGGCGGGTCAGCCAGCGGGCCGCTTCGAAGCCGAGCATCTCTGCGTCCTGCACCACCGCGGTGAAGCTCGGGTAGGTGTGCCGACGCGTGTCGCTGTCGTCGAAACCGACGATCGAAAGATCCTGCGGCACGCGGATGCCCAGTTCCAGGCAGCGGCGCAGGCCGCCGATCGTCGCCATCGGGTCGGTGAAGTAGATCGCGGTGGGGGGCTCGCTCGAGCTCATGAGCCGCGTGATCAGCCCGGCGCCGCCCTCGGGGCTGGCGACGATCTCGTGCATGAGCGTCGGATCGAGGGGCAGGCCGTTCTCGCGGAGCGCATCCTCGTAGCCGTTGCGCCGGTCCATGTGATCGGTGTCGCGGACGGCGTGGACGCCCAGCGCGATGCGGCGGTGGCCGAGGTCGATCAGGTGCTGCACGGCGCGGCGGGAGTCCACCCGGGACTCGCAGCAGATGTAGTTGACGCCGGACTCGGTGGTGTAGCGGTCGGCGACGACGACGCTGGGCAGGCCGGTGCGGGCGAGCTGCTCGCCGACATCGCGGGAGTCCTCGAAGACGCGGAGGATGACGCCGGCGATCTTCTTGCGGTCGAGCAGGCGGGCGTAGGACTCACCGGGGGCGAGATCGCGGTGCAGAGAAAGGACGCAGACGTCGAAACGGTGTTCGTTCACGCCGCGGAGGATTCCAGCGAGCATGGCGGACTCGAACCCGCCGTAGTCGGCCCGAACGACCTCTCCGGGGTAAGCGAGGGCGATGACGGTGGAGACGCCGTGGCGGACGCTGTTGGCCTTGCTGTACCCGACACTGGCGGCGGCCTCGAAGACGCGCTGGCGGGTGGCGGGATCGACGTTGGGGTGGTTGTTGAGCGAGCGCGAGACGGTGGCGATGGACACGCCGGCTCTGCTCGCGATGGTTCGGACGTTGCTCATGGTCTGCCCCGTTCCTTTGGAACAGTTGGAACAGTTTCAATTTATCAGAAACGGCGACCCCGTCAAGCACTCACGGACAGGATTCTCAGATTTTCTGAGTTGTCCACAAGACCGGGTGGTCGTCCACAATCCGCGCGGGAACGACTGGAAAATAGGGCGAAATACTGAAGGCAGTCTTGCGTGCGGGCGCGGTCACATCGGCCCCGGGCGGCGGGGTGGGTGTTTCACAACCTCGATGTAACACGCCTGGAAGCGCCTTTCACCGGGCGTTTTGCGGACCTGGCGGGTCAACTGCCGTAGAAGTCGTTCAACGGCTTGAGCTTAAAGGCTTCGATCAGGTCGTCGGTGATGGTCTCTTCGTGGACCGACTTGCCCCATTCGCGGATGGTGCTGCCTTCGCGGAAATCCTGGGTGCCCATGTGACCGACGGGGATCCCGCTGAGGGCCCAGGGGCCGCGGATCACCTGCACCGTGCGGTCAAAGTGCAGCGCGCCGCGGAAGAAGGGCGGGGCGTAGTACTCGACGTCGCGGCTGCCGATGCCGATGTGCTGGTAGTTGAGGTCGGAGAAGGTGTCTTTCCAGTTCGCCAGGTCGTCGGCGGGCTCGGGGTCGAGGTCGGGGAGTTCGGCGGCGTCCTTGATCTCGTAGGTCTTGGAGGAGACCTTGTTGGCGCGGAGGTAGTTGAGGCCGCGCATGGCGTAGACCGGGAGCTTGTCGATCGAGTTCTGGTTGACGCCGGCGCCGACGTACTCGAACGCGTTGCGGTACGCGTCGGTGCGGGCCTTGAAGTCGGCGATGAAGAGCTGATTGATCGCCAGCGGGAGGAACATGAAGACGATGATGAGGAACATGATGAGCGCGAGCTCGACCATGACCGTGCCGCGGCGGCGGGCGTAGAGCCAGGTCGCTCGCGCTTCCCCGCCCCGCGCAGCGGGGAGGGGTGGTCGAGCGCCGCGAGACCGGGGAGGGGCTTTGGGCGCACGGACATCAGCGCCAACAGGCACCCGCATTCCCCTCACCTGCTTCGCCGATGGCGAAGCGGTCCTCTCCCCGCACGCGGGGAGAGGAGGCGCGGCGTCGCTTGCCAAGGTCCTAGTGCTTGATGAGCTTGGGAATGCGTCCACTGACATCGCCTTGCTGGAGTTTGGTGTCGCTGTACATATTCCGCATCGTCGAGTCTTCGTTGAAGGCGTCGCCGAAGTGGTTGGCGCGGGTGAGGCGCCCGGCCCAGTTGGCGCCGGGGGGCGTCCAGGCGCGCCAGGGGATCGGCGGGCTGTAGGCGGCGGCGGAGATCGAGGAGTCGATGCCGAGGTAGGTTTCGGCCTGTGCGTAGGCGGTGGTTTCGCGGGCGTTGTTGATGCCGTACTTGAACCAGTAGTTGAGGAAGAGCTGGCGCTTCGATTCGTTCTCTTCGGTGGCGGTGGCGACAACGGAGAAGGCCTTGCGGTCGTCGTCGTTGTCGGCGGCGAACTCGAGCGGGCCCCACTGGGTGGTGAGGACGTGGAGCTTTGAACCCTGCACGATGCCCACGAGGTTGACGCCGATGCCGCCGCCGATGCGCCACCACATCGGCGCACGGCCCTGCACGATGGTCGTCAGGTCGCCGCGGGGCCAGCCGGAATCGACAAGGAAGAAGCGCAGATTGAACCAGGGCAGGGCCGCGAGGAAGTTGCCCTCGGTCAGCGGTGCGGCGATCATGCCGGAGTTGCCGCCGGTGTTGTCATCGACCGCGACACCGGAGTCATTCGAGGAGATCGGCTGGCTGAGGCGGATCGACATGCCGGGGCCGAATGCTTCTTCGGTGACCTTTCGCTGGGCCTCGATCATGGCGGGAACGGCGGCGATAAAGCCCTTCTGGAAGTCGGCGAGATCGCCGACGCGGCCCCAGCAGTTGAAGGCATCGCCGAGATGCGGGGCGGTGGTGATGACGAAGTCGAGCCAGGTCGGAAACTCCGCCGCGAAGATGTAGATCCAGGCGGCGGCAAAGGCGATGCCGTAGGCGATCTGCGCGGCGCCGGGGATGCCGCCGACCGCGGCGGCGGCGTTGCGACCCTGTTGATCGGCCCATTGGAGCCAACTGATCCAGCACCCAAAGTACACGAACAGGCTTGCCCAGCCGCAGGCGTAGGCCGACGCGTTGCGCACCGCGGCGTAGTTGGTCTGCGCGGTGAGGTTGATCGCGCGGCTCATGATGACCGAGGAGTTGTACGCGGCGACGTCGGCGGCGGCCTGGGCCTTGATCCTGGGGCCGAGGGTCTGGCCGGTGTTGAAGACCAGCGCGGTGGCGTTGAAGAAGGTGAAGAACATCAGGAGAAAGAAGATCGAGACCACGCCGCGGTCGTTGCGGTGGATGGGCGCGACGACACGTGCGGGCAGCGTGGTGCCGGCGCGACGGATCAGCGCGACGACCGAGGGGCGTGCGTCTTCCTCGTCGCGGAAGCGGCGCAGGCGCGGGTACAGGGCCCGGTCGAGGCCGGTGCGGATGCGGTCGGTGATGGTCGCGAGGAGTCCCATGGGAGCGGCGATCAGTTGGTGTCGGCGGGGGCGAGCGCGGTGAAGAACCATCCGACCCAGATGCCCTGGAGCGGGTGGGCCTCGCGCGGGCCGGTGGTGGGGAGCTGGTGGGCGGCGGAGACGACAAGCGCCCGGGCCGGCGCGTTGCGGGCCTGGACGGAGACGACGGGCATGCCGGGCAGGAGGTCGATGCCGGGGATGACGAGGTAGAGCTTGTAGTCGATCTTGACGTAGATCTGGCGGTTGCCGATGGGGTTCACCATGAGGTTGGTGAACTGGGGCGGCAGCACGATCGACGCGAGCTGCGAGGCGAGTGGATTGACCGGCGGCTGCTTGACGTCGAAGGTGAAGGTGGTGTTGGTCTTGGCGTAGTTCATGCGCCGCGGGTAGGCGGAATTGACGTAGACCGAGGACTGGCGTCCGACGGTTTCGTACATCGCGCGGGCGGACGGGTCGCCGCCGGAGCCGTTCCACGGCGAGATGGTGGCGAGGATGAGCTGTGCGGCGCTGCGGGCATCGGTGTCGCCCTGCGAGGAGATGCTCTCGATCGGGGCGACGCCCCACTGGCGCTCGGTGCTGGCGGCGGCGGCACGGGCGGCGGCGAAGGCGGCGTACTTGACGACCAGCGAGGCGTTGGCGAAGAGCGCCATCTGGAAGACCATCGACATGAGCCACAGCAGCAGCGGGAACGCCAGTGCGAACTCGACGATGATCGAACCGCCCTCGTGATGGCGGCTCTTCCAGAGGGCGATCGAGCGGGTGCGGATGCGGAGCATCAGGCGCACGGCTTCGATGGCGAAGCAGACCGCGCCGACGCTCAGCGCCATGAGCCCGAGGCTGATGGCGTCATCGGGAGTTTCGTGGCCGAGGCGGGCGGCGAGCGGCGCGGCAAAGGCGAAGGCGTAGCAGCAGGCAACGCCGGCGATCAGGACGATCGCGTCGATGGCGAGGGTGGATGCGCGGGGGCGTGCCATGGATTCCAACTGAATCCTGTGGATCAGACGTCCCGTCTGATCGTTCCGAGGAGCGGGCGAGGTGCGAAACGCGGGCAGGCGCACGGGCGGGACGCCTGTGCCACCGGGGATTTACGAGAACGACCGGATCCAGTGTACAAGGAAATCCATCGGCGCATAGACCTGGGCCAGCAGAAACCCAAGCAAGATCGACACCGCGAACGGGGCCTCGCTGCGGCGGAACTTCGGCGGCGTGACGCGTGCGAAGGACGGCCATGCCTTCTTCAGGGTCGCGTACGCGAGGTGTTGCATGCCCGCGACGAGGGCTCCGCCGAGCAGCAGGTTGACCAGCCCGATAGCGGCGGCGAAGAGGATGGCGTTGAACATGACCGGCAGCGATTGCGACAGGCCGAGCAGGGCGCCGGTCATGGCGAGCACCTTGGCGTCGCCGCCGCCCAGGCCGCCGGCGATGAACGAGCCGATGCCGAGCACGGCACAGACCGCGAAGCCGGCCGCCGCATCCCCGGGGGAGGAGGCGCCGAGCCAGAGCAGCGGGACTTTCTGATCGAGCGCGAGCAGCAGCGAAGGCAGCGCGAGATTGAAGAACAGGGCGAGCAGTATGCCGGGGTAGGTGAGGCGGTTGGGGATGCGGCGGCAGGCGGCGTCCACCCAGGCCGCCGCGAAGAGCAGGACGGAGGCGAAGGCGGTCAGAAAGAAGCCGCGGTCGCTGCGGGCGAGGCCGATCTGCCAGACGCTGGCGATGGCGGCGCTGACGCAGATGGCGGCGATCCATTTGTCGATGGACCACCAGGCGAGGCCGCGGGGTTCGTCGAGGGCCGGAGTCGGGGTGTCGGCCGAAGCCGGTGTGGACGTCGGTTCCGCGTCAAGGGGTGGGAGAGTGGGGGCAAGAGCGGGCGCAGGAGAAAGCCCCGCCGAGCCCGAGTCGATGGAGGTCTCGTCACGGACGGGCGAGGCTGGTTCAGCCATGGGGGTATCCGAGAGCGGCAGCGTCCGAGGGAGCCGACTCAGGGCATCGCGGAGGGCTTCTGCGGGTTCGTGTTGGTGACTTCGGTGTTCACCTTGTCGGACTTGCTCTTGAGGCCGCCGAGGGCCCACTGGGCGATGAAGTAGATGCCGACGAGGACGATCAGGCCGACGATGACGAGCAGAACCCACTCGACGGTGTTGGGGCCTTCCTCGTTGCGGTGCAGGGCAGAGATGCGGCGGGCGATGCTGTTGCGGGCCATGGGTGTCCTTTCCTCTCGGTCGGCTCGCGCCCGGGAAGGGGGCGAGCATGGTGCCTTGGTTTGCGGGGAGGCTTACGGGAACGGGGAGCTGATGATGCCGCTGATGCGGTAGAAGTAGCTCGTGATGAGTTGGATGATCAGATTGTGGGTCATCACGAGGATGAGGCACAGGCAGAGCAGAAGGGCGTACTCGACGGCCGTCTGGCCGCCTTCGGAGGCGTGGAATCTCTTCCATCCAAAGCGCAAAGCGGGTACACCTTCCCTCACGTGACACTACCAGAAAAGATGGATTTCGTCAACTGTACCTTGGGGGTCAGGCCCATCCACTCGAGTTCCGAGGCGAGCTTGGGGCGAACGCCTGTCCACTTCAGGACGGGTGTATGCGACTTGGTATCGAGGTTGAAGATGTCGCGGACGGAGTACGTGCCGGCGGCTTCGTCGAAGCCGATTTCGGAGATGTGGGTGATCAAGCGGCGGCCGCTGTGCAGGCGGGCGGCCTGGACGACGATGTCCACCGCGGTGGCGACCTGGCGGCGGAGGGCCTGCAGGGGAAGCCCCGAGTCGGCGAGCATGCACATGGTCTCGAGGCGGCTGCAGGCCTGGCCGGGGGTGTCGGCGTGCAGGGTGCTGAGCGAGCCGCGGTGGCCGGAGGACATGGCCTGGAGCATGTCCAGGGCTTCCCCGCGGCGCACTTCGCCGACGACGATGCGATCGGGGCGCATGCGCAAGGCGGATGCGAACAGGTCACGAATGGTCACTTGTCCGCGGCCGTAAATGTCGGCGGGCCGGGCCTCCATCTGCACCACATGTTCTTTCTGGACCTGGAGTTCGCGGGTGTCCTCGATGACGACGATGCGTTCGGAGTTGTCGAACTCGGTGGAGAGGATGTTGAGGAGGGTGGTCTTGCCCGAGCCGGTGCCGCCGGAGACGATGATGTTCTGGGTGGCGGCGACGCAGAGGAGGAGGAACTCGAGGCCCTCGGGTGTGATGGCCTGACGTTCGAGCAAGAATTTCGGATGGACGGCCTTGCGTGAGAAGCGGCGGATGTTGATCGAGGTGCCGGCGGCGGCGATGGGGGGCAGGACGATGCAGATACGCGAGCCGTCGGGCAGGCGTCCGTCCAGGATGGGGTCCTGTTCGCTGACGGTCCTCCCCACAAACTGGGCAATGTTGTTGGCGGCGGCCATGAGGGCGCGCTCGTTCTCGAAGCGGGCGGTTGTCTTCTCCACCTTGCCGCCGCGTTCGACGTAGACGGCGTCGGGCCCGTTGATCATGATCTCCGACACGCTCTCGTCGTTGAGCAGGTGGAGGATGGGTGCGAGGAAGAAGGCGGTGCCGGCCTGGTAGGCGCGTTGCACGCCGCTCTGTGCTTTGGCGGGGGTCGGCGCGGCGGAGGTGACGGCGGCGGAGCCGTTGTTGGCGGCGGAGTCGGACATCGGCGGCAGGCTACCAGAACGGCGCGAGCAACGCAACGGACGGTTTGCGGCGCGGCGCGATTTCGGGTAGTGTCTGGTCCATGCGCAGGAATCCGAGCGGGGCATCGATCAAGCGTGTCTTCAGCAGCCGCGTGGCGGGCGTGTGGGCGATTGTGCTCGCGGCGGGGACGGTGGCGACAGTGTCGGCGCAGCCGGCATCCACGGGTGCGCCGGCGGCGCCGCCGACCACGACGGTGACGACGGAGAAGACGACGGTGTCGGTCCCGAACACGATCGTGGCTCCGCCGCCCGCGGAGCAGGCGCCGGCAACGAGCAACGAGAAGGACGCACCCAAGCCCGGCGAGGTGTTCTCGGAGGTGCGGGTTTCGCCGTACTTCCTGGTGGATATCGTGGCGCAGAACGCGAGCCTGGTGGGCATCCTGCAGAAGCTGGCGATCCAGTCGCGCCGGAACATCGTGTCGGCGAAGGCGATCGACACGCCGATCTCGGCGACGATCTACGCGGTGCCCTTCGAGACCGCGCTCAACGCGCTGCTCAAGCCGCAGGGGCTGGGCTACATCGAGCGTGACGGCGTGCTCTACGTGTACCCGCAGGCGGACATCGACCGGCTGTCGCTGGCGGACCGCGGCGTGGTGTCGAAGGTGATCCGGCTGAACTACATCACCGCCGAGGACGCGGCGGAATTCGCCAAGGACGCCTTGTCTCCCAACGGGCGGGTGAAGGCGACCAGCGACAGCGCGGGCAAGGAAGGCGGCTCGGGTGGGTCGGGCGGCGGTTCCGGCGGGGGTTCGAGCGGCGGCGGCGAGAGCGGTTCGGGCGGCAGCGGCGGGATCGTTGCGTCGTCGGACGGCGTGTACTCGCCGGACACCGAGAAGTTCGCGCTGTCCAACGCGATCGTCGTGACCGATCATCCCGAGAACGTGGCCGCGGTCGAGGCGATGATCGCCGAGATCGAGGAGCAGCCGATCCAGGTGCTGCTCGAGGCGACGATCGTGCAGACCAAGCTGACCGAGGCGAACGCGTTCGGCGTGGACTTCGCGATGCTGAACGACATTCAGTTCACGGACTTCTTCAAGTTCCCGTCGAGTTTCAATCCGCTGGGATTCACGTCGCCGTCGGGTCAGTCGGGCGGCACGGCCTCGACGTCGCCGCGGAACAGCAGTTTCCTCGCGGTGACGCCGGGGAACACCGGGCCGGGCAAGGGCAACATCAAGGGCGGGATCGTGTCCGGCGATGTCGGCGTGTTCATCCGAGCGCTTGATGAGGTGACGGACGTGTCGTTGTTGAGCAACCCGAAGGTGCTGTCGCTGAACCGGCAGCGTGCCCGCGTAAACGTCGGCGTGCGGGTCGGTTACCTGGAGACGACGGCGACGCAGGTCGCGGTGACGCAGACGATCAAGTTCCTCGACACGGGCATCACGCTGGACGTGCGTCCGTTCGTCATGGCCGACGGGCAGGTGCGGCTGCGGCTGTCGCCCAAGGTCTCGGCGGTGACGTTCCGGACCATCACCGACAGCCAGGGGCGCACGCAGCAGATCCCCGACGAAGAGATCCAGATGGTGACGGCGGACGTCCTGGTGCCGGGCGGATCGACCGCGGTGCTGGGCGGGCTGTTCCGCGAGGACATCACCAACGCTCGCTCGCAGGTGCCGGTGGTGGGGGACATCCCGCTCGTCGGCGAGGCGTTTCGCGGCCGCGACAACACCGTGAACCGATCGGAGATCATCTTCCTGATCAAGCCGACGGTGCTGACCAGCAAGCAGGTGGACGAGCAGGGCGCCAAGGCCGTTGGATATTCGCAGCGGGTGCGGGCGGGTTCGCGGCTGGGGCTCCTGCCCTGGAGCCGCGAGCGGCAGAGCGCGCAGCTCAACGTGGATGCCCTGCACCTGGCGGGCGAAGGGCGCGTGGACGACGCGCTGTGGCGGCTGCGGCGTTCGCTGGAGTTGAACCCGGCGCAGGCCGACGCGATCCGCATCCGCGAGAACCTGATGGGCGGTCAGATGTGGTGGCCCAGCCGCAACCTGATGAACGACGCGGTGAACGACGAGCTCGACAAGGCGTTCCCGGAACTGACCAAGGTCGCGCCGTCGCTGTTCTTCCCGGGCGAGAAGCGTCGGGCGACGAAGCCGGCGGACCCGCTGCTGCCCCAGACGAGGAAGGAAGACGCCGAGAGGCCGGCAACGGCGGCGGCGGTTCCGGAGGGCGTGTCGGATGCGGCGCCGGATGCGCCGACCGAGCCGAAGCGGTGATCGCGTCCCTCGTGGGTATGAGAGAGGAAGAAGCATGAGTCTGCATCAACAGTCCCGCCCGCTGGCCGCGGGCGCGTGTTTGCTGGTCGCCTCGGCGTTGCTGCACGGCTGCGCCGGTCACGGCAAGTTCACCACCGAGGGCAAGGAACTGGCGGAGCAGAACCAGGCCCGCATGAAGGCGGCGTCGCGGTACGACCTTGCGATGCAGGAGTTCGTGTCCGGCGATCCGAGGCGGGCGCTGCAGTCGATCGATCAATCGATCGCCTCGCACAACGGCACGCCGGCGGCCCACATGCTCCGCGGACGCATCCTGGGCGAACTCGGACGGGCGGAGGAGGGTGTGCAGGCGTTTCAGACGGCCACGGCGATCGATCCGGAGAACGCCGAGGCGCACTACTACCTCGGGATGGCGTTCGAGCGGCTGCGCCGCGCCGATGAGGCGCTCGGGGCGTACCAGAAGGCCGGCGAGCTGGACCGGGCCAACGCCCAGTATCCGATCGCCGCGGCGGAGCTGCTGATCGAGCAGGGGAAGATGACCGAGGCCCGGGCGGTGATCGGCGCGGCCTCGCCGGAGGTGCGGGGCAGTTCCGGCGTGCTGCAGACGCTGGGCCATATCGAGATGATGGAGGGCAACACGCAGGCGGGGCTGCGGCACTTCCGCGATGCCGCCACGCTGAGCCCCAACGACCCGTCGCTGCTCGATGATCTGGCTCGGGCGCAGGTGGCGTCCGGGCAGATCGCCGAGGGCGAGCGGACGCTGTCGCGGCTGCTCGCGATGCCCAAGATGCAGAACCGGCGCGACCTGGTGATGCTGCGGGCGCGGTGCCTCAGCGAGATGGACCGTCCGGTGGAGGCGCGGGAGATCCTGCTCAGGCTCGCCCAGACGGGGGACGCCGATCCGGCCGTGTGGAAGCGGCTGTTCGAGCTCGGCCGCCAGCTCGGCGATGTTCGGCTGCAGCGTCAGGCGGCGTCGACGCTCATCGCGACCGCGCCCAACGAGCCCGATGGGTTCGTCGCGATGGCCCTGTGCCAGAAGGACATGGGCGAGATCGATCAGGCGATCGTGAACCTGGAAAAAGCCATGGCCCGCACGACCACCGATCCGACGCCGGCGAAGACGCTGGGATTGCTGCGAGCCCAGATCGGCGACCGGGCCGGCGCGGCGCGGGCGTTCCGCAAGGCGGCGGAGATGGATCCCGCCGACACGCGGGCCCAGGCGCTCGCGGCGGAGTTCGAGAAGGGTTCGTAACACTCCCCCGCGATCCGTTCGGATCGGTGGACGCGGACGGGCTGGTGGCCGGGCGCGGGTCGGGCTAGCGCTCGGTCGGCTTGGCCTTCGAGAAGTCCTGCACGACGATGACGTCGGGGTTGAGCACGAACCGCGTGGCGATCGAGCGGGCCTGCTGCAGCGTGAAGCGATCGGTGGCGTCGATCTGCACGTAGACGTACTCGTCGATCGGCGTGATCGCGGCACGCGCACGCGGGTTGGTCGCGCCGGCGCCTTCCAGGGCCTTCTCGATGCGGCGGCAGACCGCCAGCGGATCGACCCCGACCTCGGGGACGATGCGGTCGTTGGCGGGCGCCAGGCGCAGGATCAGGTGCTGCAGTTCGCGTGACGAGAGAACCGGCCCGCTGATCCGGACGCGGTTGACCTCGGGCATGTCGTGCATGGTCAGGGTGTCGAGCGGGGCCTGGCGCGACAGGAACGAGCGCAGCTCCGGGATGGTCATCTTCATGATCGCCATCGGGTCCACGCCGGCCATGGCGGCGATCGCGCTCGAGACGGCACGCTCGCGGTCGCGGGCGTTGTTGAGCGCCTCGTTGGCCGACATCGAGAGTTCCTTCTGGATCTCGGCGAGGCGCTTGATCGCCTCGGGATCGCCCTTGGCGGCGAGCTCCGCGACGCGCTGGTACTCCTTGATCAGTTCGGCGCGGCGGAGATCCGCGGCGGACTTGGGGCCGGTGGTGCGGGCCTCGATGTCGGCGAGTTCCTTGGCGATGTCCTTCAGGCGCTGCTGGGCGTAGGGGTCGCCGGCGGCGGCGCGGGCCTGCAGGCTCTCCATCTCGTTGAGCAGTTCGACGCGCCGGTTGGCCAGCGCGGTGTTGGCCTGTGCCGCGGCGAGGTCGGCGTTGGTGCCGGCGGAGACCGGGCGGAAGGCGGCGCCGGAATCCGTGGCCCTGCCCGCTGGCTGCGAAGCCAGGATCGATGCGCCGCTGCCGCCGGTCGCAAGATCGGCGAGGGCCTGCTGCAATCGGTCGCGGTCGGCCTCGGCGACACCCTTGGTGCCGATGAGGTTCATGATCGTGCCCATGGGATCGCGCTTCTTGGCGTCGGGGTCGAGCATCGCGAGTTCCTTCTGGATCTCGGCGAGTCGCTTGATGGCTTCGGGATCGCCCTGGGCGGCGAGCAGCGCGGTGGTCTGGACCTGCGCGAGCAGGGCCTGTCGGCGGGCGTCGATCTCCTGCGCGCTCTTGGCACGCATCGGGACTCGGATGGACTTGCTCAGGTCGTCGCCGGTCTCGGTGTCGAGCTTGAAGGTGGCGAAACGCGGGTGCTCGACGGCGAGACTGAACTTGCCGCGGGGGAGCCTGACACGGGCCTGGCCCTGCTCGCCCGTGACCTGCGACTGGGCGTCGCCCTTGCTGGCCGGGACGAAGCTGACGGTCGCGCCTTCGATGAGAGGCGACAGGTTGATCACGACGTCGACCTCGTTGGGCGGGATGCGCTCGAGCGACACGTTGGTGGACCCGACGACCTGGACAGGGTTTCGGCCCGCGTCGCGGATGACGATGTCGCCGGTCAGCTTGCCCACGCGGGTCAGGCGGACGTCTGCGGCGAAGTCACCGGTATCGGTGATCCGGATCGGGTATTCATCCCCGTTCTTGAGCGTGAGCATGCCGGTGGCACCCGGGGGCAGGTCGGCCAGCTTGCCGGTGACGGTGACACTCTCGGCGCCGGTGGAGTAGTTGCCGTCGTTGGCGAGTGTGACCGAGACCGGCGGGCGGATGCTGCTGAGGACGAACGCGACGACGCCGCCGAAGGCGAGGAGACCGATCATCGCGGCGAGCGCGATCAGCACCGGCTTGGAGACCGTGGGCTTGGGCGCGGGCTTGGCGGCTTCCAGGCGTCTGCGAGCGGCGTCGAGGTTCACCATGCCGTCTTCGGTCGAGCCGCTGCCGAGCATGCCGATCGCGGCGGCGGCGGAGCGCGGCCGCTTGGCCGGGTCCTTGTTGGTCATCGCCGCGACGAGATCGGAGAGGTCCTTGGGGAAGCCCGGCAGCACCTCGGCGAGGGGCTTGAGGGTCTGCTGCGAGGTGTGCCAGAACATCCACTTCGGGCGCTCGTCGGAGGCCTTGGTCGCCTGATCGGTGTAGATGGCGGGGAACTGCTCGCGGAAGAGCGTGTCGCCCAGGGCGAAGTGGTAGATGGTCATGCCGAGCGCGTAGAGGTCGGTCCACGGGCCGATCGAGCCGCGCTGGGCGTCGAGCAGTTCGGGGGCGGTGTACTGCACGGAGAGGGCCCGCAGCGTGTCGTCGGCGGCACCGACCTTGGCGAGGCCGAAGTCGGAGATCTTCCAGGCACCGAACATGCCGAGCAGGATGTTGCTGGGCTTGATGTCGCGGTGGATCGTGTCGGGCGAGAGGGTCTCGATGGTGACCAGGCCGTTGAGCACGTCCACGAGGACCTGGCGCACCGCGTCGTGCAAGGCGGGCGAGGCGTTGATGGAGTCCTTGAGGCTGGTGCCGAGGTACTCCATGGCGACCCAGGCGCCCAGCCCCTCTTCGTAGCCGGATTCCCAGACCTGCACGATGTGGGGCGAGGATGAGAACTGGACCATCAGGCCCACTTCCTTGCGCAATTGGTCCATCTGCGCTTCAGACTTGACCTGCCAGCCCTCCAGGATCTTGATGGCGGCGGGGCGGGTCACGCCCATGCCCAGGTTCTGCCGGGCCTCGTAGACGATCGATGTGCCGCCGTGGTTGATCTGGGAGATGATGTCGAAGTTGCCGAGTTTCTTGATCATCGATCGGACTCCGGAGCGGAGGGAGCGGGCAGAGGCGGAAGGAACGAGCAGTTGTCGAGCGGGGGACAAGAG
>ERZ1066133.376-NODE-376-length-21283-cov-9.504287_pt1 | contig 21283 bp, 12 predicted proteins | sample MGYA00382780_ERZ1066133 | MGnify/ENA primary metagenome ERZ1066133 (study PRJEB33369, sample SAMEA5778363) | biofilm metagenome | biome: Industrial cooling water; feature: Water cooling tower basin; material: Biofilm | place: United Arab Emirates | collected... | reverse complement strand
AGCAGTTCGGCGGCGACCACGATGTCCTGGGCGAAGTTCTTGGGCACGCCGCCGCCGAGCATGAGCAGGCCGGTGTCGCGGCACGCGAGCTTGATGTCGGTCAGTTCGCGGAAGTCCTTGCCGCTGTCGAAGGCGACCTGGCCGCGGCCCTGCTCGATGGCCTCGGTCTGCTGCAGCACGATGCCGAAGCCGGCGGAGCAGTCGCTGAACGCGGGACAGAAGATGGGAACGCGCTTCTGGAACGCGGTCTTGACGAGCGATTCGTTCTTCGGGTGCTTCTCGGCGAGGTACTTGCCCATCGCCTCGATGAACTCGCGGCTGGAGTACGCGCCGGGCGCGAACTCGTTGAAGATCTCGTAGGTGGTGTCGTCGCAGTCGCGGAGATCGTCCTCGTTGATGTAGGTGTCGTAGATGCGGTCGATCATCCAGTTGCGGAGCGTCATGTCATCGACCGGCGGGGCCTCGGGCGAGCCGGGGGCGATGTAGTGCTTGAAGCCCAGGCCCTCGAAGAAGTCCTGATCGACGATGTTGGCGCCGGTGGAGACGATGGCGTCCACCATGTTGTTCTCGAGCAGCGTGATGATGGCCTTCTTGAGGCCGGCCGAGATCAACGAGCCCGCGAGGGTCAGGATGACGGCGCACTCCTTGTCCTTGAGCATCATGGAGTAGATGTCGGCCGCGTTGGCGAGCGTGCGGCTGGAGTACGCCATGTTGCGGTACGAGTCGACGATCGGCCGCGCGTCGAAGGCGGTGATGTCGATGTGCTCGATGGGACGGGAGAGGAGTTGCTTCTTGGTCCAGGAGGTCTGGGGCGACTTGTTGTTCTTGGCCATTGCGGGCTCCAAAGGGCCAAAGCGCCAAAGGTCCAAAGGGCCAAATGAAGGCAGCGTCACCTCATTGGCAATGTGGAGCTTTGGCCCTGTGGCGATTTCCGATCAGCCAGCCCCCCTGGCCGAGTGCGACGTGTGAGAGTCGCGGGGGTGACGCGACGGAGGATTATTCGCAGGAATCAAGGCCGAGTTGCGCGGGAACCGGGAAAAGAAAGCCCCGAGGCTCGATGCCTCGGGGTTGGGGTGGGCGTTCCGCGGTGGCGGCTCTTAGTTGCAGATGAGCCCGTCATAGGCGACGACGAAAATCGAGAAGTCGAGGTCATCGACGAGGCCGTCCTTGTTGAGATCGGCGGGGCAGCCGGCGGGCATGGCGGGGTCGGCGCAGTCGAGGATGTTGTACGCGGGGGCGAAGATCTGGAAGTCGAGGTCGTCGACGCCGCAGTCGGGGACGAGGTTGGCGGCGCAGTTGGTGTTGAAGCCGGTGATGAGGATGAGGCGGTTGCCGACGAAGGTGGAGAAGAGGAAGTGGCCGGTCCTGGGGTCGCGGGTGCCGCCCTCGGGGCCGGCGAACCCGGTAATGAGGGTGCGTTTGGTGGCGAGGATGGGGTCGCCGTTGGCGTCGATCTCGAAGGCTTCGACCCGACCTCCGGTGTAGTCGCAGATGAGGACGGAGTGTTTGGTGAAGCCGGGGTTTCCGGGCTGGACGTACACGGCGCCTTCGGGGCGGATGGGGGCGATGTTGATGATGGTGTTGGCGGGACCGAGGATGTCGTAGGTTCCGTTGCCATCCGGGGCGTAGTTGATGTCGGCCCACAGGCCGGCGTTGTACGACAGGACCTTCATGCGTCCGGCGCCGGGGTAGCCGGCGGGTACGAACTGCATGGAGCCGGTGGATCCGGTGAAGATGGATGCCAGCGGCGTGTCCTTGCTGGGCGATGTCTGTCCCGGCTTGATCTGGCCGATCGCATGGTTGCTGTAGCGGGTGAAGAAAAGGATGTTCTCGGGGCCGTAGGTGAGGCCGCCGTCGATGTTGGGGGCGTCGGCGAACTTGGTCGCCGATCCGACGAACCCGTTGATGATCCCGCCGGCATCGCGGGTGACGCGGATGGCGTAGACGGCGCCGCTGGTTGCGTTGGCCGCGCCGCCGAGCAGCATCAGGTCGGGGTCGTCATGCTTGAACGTGACGCCGCCGAACGGGGTCGGCACGCCGGGCGGCGTGCCGAGGTCGCGGATGGAGTAGCACCCGCCGAAGTCGGGGTTGATGGACTGGGCGTTCGCGGCGGTCGCGACGACAGCGGCGGCGAGGAGACCGACACGGGTCATGTTCTGCATGGATGCTCCACTTTCCCCTGCCTGCGGCGTGCCGCAGCGGTATCAACTATTGTCTCAGCGTCATCCGGCGTTGCCTAGTGAAAAATCGGGTGCCGTCGCGGCTCAAAATGTTCTCGGACGATGCACAGACCGCGCATCGCCACCTCCCCCCGCGGTCGGCCACCTCTCGGAGTCTCCATGGAACTTGCTTCGCTCCAGTCTTTCATGCATGCCCGCGGCATCGACGCCTGGCTGCTGCACGATTTCCGCAACTCCAACCCGGTATTCCTGAGGTTGTTGCCCCATGCCGCCGCGGACGGCTCGCCGGGCAAGCGGCACGTGACGCGGCGGTCGTTCGCGGTGATCCCGGCAAGAGGCGAGCCGCGGCTGATTGTGCAGTCGCTCGACGAAGGTGCGTTCGCCAGCAGCGCGAGCACCAAGAGCTTGGCGCGGAGCGTCTATTCCGGCTGGCGGGACCTGCAGGCGACGCTGGCGCGGGAGCTGGGTGCGTTCGGTCGGGTGGCGATGGATTACTCGCCCGGCGACTCGCTGCCCGTGATGGACATTGCGCCCGGCGGTGTGGTCGAGATGGTGCGGGCGCTGGGGGTGGAGGTTGTGTCGAGCGCGAACCTGGTGCAGGTGTCGGCGGCGCGGTGGGGGGGTGCGGCCCGGGAGCAGCACGCGGTGGCGAGCGCGCGCTGCGGGGAGATCATGGCGGGGGCGTTCGCGTTCATCGGCGAGCACATCAAGGGCGGCAAGGAGATCTACGAGCTGGATGTCGCGAAGCAGATCCGGGCCGAGTTTCAGAAACGCGGGCTGGAGTGGCCCGATGGTCCGATCGTCAGCGTGAACGGGCACGCCGCGGACCCGCATTATGAGCCCAGCGAGCGCACGCCGACGAAGATTCAGAAGGGCGATTGGGTGCTGATCGATCTGTGGGCCCGGGTGAAGGGCACGCGTGGTGAGGAGAACGTGTACTCCGACATCACGTGGACCGGGTGTGTCGGCGCCGAGATTCCCAAGGGCATGCGGCGGATCTTCGACAGCGTGCGGAACGCCCGGGATTCGGCAGTGAGGCTGGCCCAGGAGTCGTGGAAAGCTGGAAAAGCGGTGCAGGGCTGGCAGCTCGACGACGCGGCCCGGGGCGTCTTCGAGCGGGATGGGTTGATCCAGTACGTGAAGCACCGCACCGGGCACAGCCTGAGCCCGGGCGCGATGGTCCACGGCATGGGCATGAACCTCGACAACTTCGAGACCCACGACACGCGGGAGATGCTCGCCGATACAGGGTTCACGATCGAGCCGGGCTTGTACCTGTCGAAGGAGGCCGCGGAGAAGGAATGTGGCCCGGGCACGCCGAGCTTCGGGGTGCGCAACGAGATCAATATGTACGTGGATGAGAAGAAGGGTCCGGTGGTGACGAGCTGCGTACAAGACGAGCCATGGCGGCTCGGCTGATGGGTGACGGCGGGGCGTGACCCGACCAACGATCCGGCGTGCTACGCACGACCGATCTCGATTACGAACTCCCGGCATTCGCGATCGCCAAGGAGCCCGCGAGCCCGCGGGATGCGGCGCGGCTGATGGTGATTGACCGAGCCAGCGGCGATACCCGCGAGCACACGATCGTGCGCGAACTGCCGCGGCTGCTTCGCAAGGGCGACGTCATGGTCTTCAACGCCACCCGCGTGCTGCAAGCCCGGCTGGTGGGTCGGCGCGAGGACAGCGGCGGCAAGGTCGAGGGCTTGTTCCTGTCCGCCAGCGGCGACGGCCGCGCGTGGACGACGCTGCTGCGGGCCAAGAAGGTGCGGGAGAACACGAGCATCCGGCTGATTGATGAACGGGGCGTCGACACGAACGTGACGCTGGTGCCGCTGCGCCGGGATACGAACGAGAACGGGGCGTGGGTGGTGGGGGTGCGCGTGGATGGTGCTGAGCCCGCAGCGTCTCACACGCCGCTTGATCCCGCGGCGATCCTGGATCGCGTCGGGCACACGCCGCTGCCGCCGTACATCCTGAAGGCACGCGAGCACACGCAGGAGCCGGTCGAGCGTGCGAGCGATCGCGACCGCTACCAGACGGTGTACGCGAAGGAGCAGGGTTCGGTGGCGGCACCCACCGCCGGGTTGCACTTCACGCCGGAGCTGCTTGCACAGCTTGATGCGCTGGGCGTCGAGCGCGTGGAGGTGACGCTGCACGTCGGCACCGGCACGTTCAAGCCGGTGGAGGTGGACATCGTCGAAGAGCACCCGATGCACAGCGAGTGGTGCTCGATGTCGGCGGCGGCGGTGGAGCGTGTGGGGCGCGCGAAGGCCGAGGGACGGCGCGTGATTGGAGTGGGCACCACGAGCGTGCGGACACTGGAGAGTTACGCGCTGGCGATGGAGAATCAGGCGGGGGCGGCCGCTACCAGCGCGCCCGCGTCGCTCGACACGAAGCTGCTCATCACGCCGGGGTACCGCTATCGCTGGACCGACGGCATGCTGACGAATTTTCACTTGCCGCGGAGCACGCTGCTGGCGATGGTCGGTGCGCTGCTCTCGGATCAGGGCACGCAGGGCGTGCAACGCCTGATCGCGCGGTATCGCGAGGCGATTGAGAAGGGGTATCGGTTCTACTCCTTCGGGGATGCGATGCTGATTCTGTGAGTGTGGATGCTCAACAGGAACCCTCCGCGCGAGCGGAGGGTCGCTTGCGTCAGGTGCTCACCGAGGTCTCGAATGCCGATGTGACCCCACGCTTGCGCGTGGGGTTCCTGTTGTGTGACTACAGGATCTCATCCAGCGCCTTGCACACGAACTGCAACTCCTCGGGCGAGTTGTAGTGCTGAATACTCAGTCGTGCGACGCCCACCGCCGGGTCGATGTGCAGGCCCTTGTCGGTCGCGAGCTGCTCGACGAGCCGCTTGGAGTAGGCGTGACCTTGGCGCATCGCGACGTTGCGCTCGCCGAGGTGGCGTGAGATCTGGACCGGCGTGGCCTTCGTGCTGGTGAACGAGATGGTGCCGACGCGGCTCGCCTCCGCGTGACGCGGGCCGACGATGCGGACGCTGGCCTTGCTGTTTAGGTAGTCGATGAGCTGGGCGGTGTGGCGGTCCTCAAGATCGCGGACGACCGCGAAGGCGCGATCGAAGACATCGCGTGTGGGAGGCGTGGACCAGTCGCGCTGCCTTGAAGCCCCCTCCGCGGGTGGGGGGAGGGAGGGGGTTGGGGGTGGGTTGTTTGTGGCGGTTGCAGGCCCATGATCGCCGCGGTGAGCGACGTCCAGTGAACCCACCCCCTGCCCCCTCCCTCCGGGAGGGGGAGAGGAAAGAGCGGCCAACTGCTCCATGAAATCCCACAGCGCCGCGACGCCGGCCGCAGCCTCGTGGCTGGCGTTGCCGAGCTCCCACTTGTACGGCACCTTGCTGTCGAGGAAGTAGTGATTCGGGCCGACCAGTTCGCCCATCGCCTCGTGCGTGCCGAACATGGCGGCCATGTGCGGGCCGAAGACCTTGTACGTCGAGTAGACGTACCAGTCGCAGCCGAGTTCGCTCATCCGCGGGGCGCGGTGCGGGGCGTAGGCGACGCCGTCGACGACGATGCGGGCGCCCGCGGCGTGGGCGATCTCTGCTGCGCCGCGCACGTCCCAAACCTCGCCCAAGATGTTCGACACTTGCGGCATCAGGACCAGCAGCACGCGGCTGTTCACGAGCTTCTTGAGGGTGTCGAGCGAGGGACGCCAGTTGGTCTGGCCTGCGCTCGGTCCGTCGGTGTCGCGGACGGGCTCCACGTGCCACGGCACGATGGTGTAGCCGCGGAGCGCGAGGCGCATCCACGGGCCGACATTGGCCTCGTGCCCGGCGGTGCAGACGACGATCTGATCGCGGGAGAGGAGACGATCGCGGAGTGAACCGTGAGTGCCGCCGAGGTTGGAGGTGCTGATGCTTCCGCCGCTGATCTTCGCAAAGTGCTCCCGCAGATCGACGGGCGCTGCATCGAGATTGCGGCACGCGTCGCGTGCATCGGCATATGCCGCGGCGAGTTCGTAGCAGAGCACGGTCGAGGACGATCCAAAGAAGACATCACCCAGCCCAGCCCCGATCGCCGAGCCCGCGGCACGCCCGCCCGCCGCCTCGTGCCCGCCGAGGAAGACCTTCACCACCTCGCGCGCTCGCGGGATGACGGCGGTCGCGCACTTTGAGAGCGGGTAGTCGCCGTGCAACTGCACGAATGACTTCTCCATGTACTCCCGCATCGCGTCGATCACCACCCGCGGCAACTGCGACCCGCCGGCGTTGTCGAGCATGATGGTGCCCGTGGAGAGGCTCGAAGACAGGCCAGGGAAGAGAGAACGGATGGTGGGGAGGTGGTGGAGCATGGGTCGTCCGGGCAGATGGCGGCGAACGCCGATGGTACCCGGCGGGTGACGCGGCGCTTCCGCGGACGTTCAGGATCGCGCGTGGGCGACGATCGATGTCAGCGGTATGCGGACGCTGTCGGCGATGGCGCGGAGCACCTCGGCCTCGGCGGGCGTGATCGTCCCGTCGCGTCCGACGGCGCGTGCGGCCGCCGCGACGATTGAGCGTCGCACCGCAGGCGTGCCCAGTTCAATCCGGCTGAGCGCGTCATCGAGGCGTTCCACGGTCGCTTCGTTCTGCGGCACCAGCGACAACGGCCCGACGCGAAGGGCCTTGGACGCGGCGGTGAGCACCACGGCGGCCTTCTCGGGATCCGGTGTGCCGATCCAGATCAGGAACGACAGCACCACGGAGCATTCATCGAAGAGGCCGGATGTCGCGTAGTAGCGAGCCCGCGGCGGCTCGGCCTTGTCGAAGCGTCGGTCGAGGTTGGCCACCATGATGCGTCGCAGCGCCCACTCGAACGAATCGACATGGCCGTCGAGGTGCATCGCCACCTGCACGGCCTGACGAAGCGACTGGTACTGTGAGGGCGACATAGCGGCGAGCGGCCCGAGTGTGAGGTCGATGAGCGGGAGGCGGGCCTCGGGGCCGGAACGATCCAGCGCTGCCGCCAGTTCCGTCGCCTGTTTGACGACCGGCGCGCCGAGGATGCCTGCAATGGCGTCCGACCACGCGGCGTATTCATCAGACCGGGACGGCCGCAGCATCGCGAGGAGCAGGGCTCGCGCGTCGTGCGCATCACGGGCCGCCCAGACCAGTGAGCGATCGAGGCCGTCGATCATCTGGCGGGCTTTGTCGATCTGGGCGAAGACATCGGGCTTAGAAAGCGCCACTCGCTCGGCGATGATGGGGGGCGGCACCAGCGCGATCGGTTCTGCGCCGAGCTGGAAGTATCGCTGCCCGGTGATCGGATGGATCCTGTCGAGATCACGGGACGGCGGTGGAGGAGCCTTGAGCCAGGTGCCGTCCCACGCGGGCAGCACGCGGCGGACGCGTTCCTTGAGGGCCGGGTGGGTCGCGAACGCCCGCGCCATCCAGTCGGTCGAGATCTCGGAGAAGAACATGTGCGAGCACTCCTCGGCGTGGGAGGTCTCGAGACGCCCTGCGCCGATGGTGCCGCCGATGACGCGCAGGGCGCCGCCGATGGTTTCCGGGTCGCGGGTGAACTGCACCGCGGCGGCGTCGGCGAGGAACTCACGCTGACGGCTGACGGCGGCCTTGATCATGCCGGCGGCGAGAGCGCCGACGCTGCCGATCAACCAGAGCAGCGAGCCGCCGGCGAGCAGGATGAGGCGGCCCCGGGCGGAGTCCTTGCCGCTGGAGCGCGACCTGGCGGCAACTTCGATGAGCATCGCCCCGACGAGCGCCACGGCGTTGATCCCGAAGAGCATCGCGACCAGACGCATGTTGAGCCGCACGTCGCCGCTGAGGATGTGGCTGAACTCGTGGGCGATGACACCCTGGAGCTGGGGGCGCGTCAGGCGCTTCAGGGTGCCGCGGGTGACGCCGATGATCGAATCACTCGGACCGTAGCCGGCGGCGAAGGCGTTGATGGCGTCCTCGTCATCGAGCACGTAGACGGGCGGCACGGGCGAGGCCGACGCGAGCGCCATCTCCTCGACGATATTCAGGAGGCGTCGCTCGTCCGCATCCGTGCTGTTGGGCTCGATACGCCGGGCCGAGAGCTCGTGAGCGACGGCGCGGCCGCCAGCCCGGAGCTGACTCCGCCGGTGCAGGCCCGCGATGCAGACCAGCGCGGCGGAGAACAGCGCGGACCCCGACAGCACAAGGACATTGGTGCGGGTCAGGAACGACGGCGTGTGGAGGTCGGCGGCCCCGAAGAGGAGCATCATGCCGAAGACGACGCCGGTCGCGAAGAGGACCACGAGCGCGACGGCCAACAGGTACAGAACGACAAGCTGCCGCGTCCGCCGGCGGGCTTCCTGCTGTTGTCGAAAGAAATCAAGCACGGCGTGTTCCGTCGGTCCTTGGCCGTCCGGCGATCAGAACTTGACCTTGGGCGCTTCCTGGATCGCGGCGCGATCGGCGAACTGCAAGGCCGCCGCGTCCTGGGCGTAGCCGAAGAGCCCGGCGAACAGCACCGGCGGGAAGGAGCGACGATACTGGTTGAACTCCATCGCCGCGTCGTTGTAGGCCTGGCGTGCGAAGGCGATGCGATTCTCGGTGCTGGTTAGCTCTTCGGTGAGCTGCATCATCGTCGTGTTGGCCTTGAGGTCCGGATACGCCTCGGCCAGTGCGAACAACCGACCCAGCGCGCCGCCGAGCGCGCCCTCGGCGCCGGACAGCCCGGCGATCGCGGCGGCGTCGCCGGGCTTTGCCGCGGCGGCCTGCAGGCCGCTGACCGCCTGATTGCGGGCCTGGATCACGGCTTCGAGCGTGCCCCTCTCGTGACCGAGATACGCCTTGGCGACCTCGACCAGATTCGGGATCATGTCGTAACGCCGCTTGAGCTGCACGTCGATCTGGGCGAACGCATTCGCGTAGCCGGTGCTGCGGCTCACCAGCCCGTTGTACACGGCGATCGCCAGCACCACGAGCACCAGAACAAGCGCACCAACACCGAGTAGAACGATCATCACCGGTCCCATGCCAACCTCCAAGGAGAGAGTGCGGGCATGATACAGGATGCGCTCACCCCGTCACCCCTCGGCCGATGCGGTTTTCTTGGGAAGAGCGAGGCGACGCTTGCGGGGGACGGGAGCGGCCGGGCACCACGAACCGCCCGGGCGCGGCGGGCTCCCGCCAACCAGCGGACGGGCGCTGGGACCCTCAAACCGTCTGACATAACGGTGCCGCGGCCGGGAGCGACCGAAGATGGAGAGCGGCCTTGGCACGGCCGCGGCAACCCGGTAGGCTGGTGTGATGCCCACCACGCTTGCTATTCAGGATGAGACGACCGCCGGCGCGATCACCAACCGGCGCACGCTCGAGTTTCCCACCGAGAGTGTGACGGTGCGGGAGATCATCCGTGCGCGGGTCTACGAGGAGGTGCAGGACTACAACCGGGCTCGTACGACACCGAGCGGAGGCGTGTTCCAAGGGCTGGTGCAACCGTCGGACACCGAAGTCGCGCTGAACGGCGTGAAGGCCCGCGGCGGTCGCGAGATCGACTGGAAGACGCAGTTTGAGATCGCGTGCGACGCCTACGACCGGGCGGGGTTCATCGTGCTGGCTGGTGCCCACCAAACCGAGTCGCTGGACGAGGTGGTGGAGTTGAAGCGGGTGGATGAGGTGACGTTTTTGAAGTTGGTTCCGTTGGTTGGGGGGTGAGGATGGGGACTTCGAAACCACTTCGAGGAGATCACAAGGTTGAGTTGCTGCTGTACAAGCACCCTTACAAGCAGCTCTCCGATCTTCGCAAGCTGCCCGTTATTGCAGAAATGCTCGCGACATCCGGTACGGAGCGTGCGCAAGAGATCGTCGAGATGACATCTCGCATGCGAGAGCTGGCTATCGAGTTCAAGAAGCGGAAACGGGTCGATGAAGACGATTACTGCGCCTGGGCCAATTTTCACTCGGAGCTCGGCGGATGGTTTACATGGATCGAGCTTTTGCAGGAACTCGCTCGCTCCAAATGCTCCTTTTCTGTCGACCAAGCTGGTCAGGTGTTGACCAATCTGGCCGAGTATCCCTTTCTGTCAGATTTCTCTCATCGGTACCTTCCGACTCTATGGAGATCGCTTACTCGATCGCATCCACCGTCGAGCATGGACATCCGGTCGCAAGACGCGATCAAGATGATTGCTGCTGCCCTATCTCGTGGTTCGAGGGCAGCGGAACAACGGCTCTCGCGTCAGATGCTTGCCTCGCTTGACTCGAGCCAGAGCATGTCTTTGCCGATGGGTGAAGCGTGGGCGGAGTACGCCGCTCGCAATCTGGCAGTGCAGCCGAATGGCTTTGGTACCGAATGGAGCCGGTTCCTAAGGCATTGCCGAGCAGCTACAGGGGCCGCACCCACGCCGAAATGGCTAGCGGAACTCAGGAGGCTTCGCAATGCGATCGCAAAGAAACAGTTTCTAGCTGGTGTCCGTGGACTGCTGGACTGTGTCGACATGCCCCGAACAAATGATCAGGCGGTGCATTGGCGATGGGCTGGCAAGGCGGATCTGTATCTGTCCGATGAAGGCCAGACAATCTTGAAGGGTATCTGCTGGGCTTGTCACGGAGTCAAGGATTCCGATCTGGCTCGATCACTAGGTGCTGCGGCATTGAGCGGACTCAAGCGAGTGCCGGGCGTCGGCCCTCGGGCAGTCAGTGTCGGCAACGCGGCCATCTGGGCGCTCGGCCAGATCCCCGGCCCCGACGCGCTTGGCCAGCTCGCGATGCTCCGCGTCAAGGTCAAGTTCATCCCTGCCCAGAAGTCGATCGAGAAGGCGCTCAACGCTGCGGCGGCGAGGGAAGGACTGCCGCGGGCTGAGATCGAGGAACTCGGGGTCCCGACGTACGGCCTGACCTCGGTTGGGCTGCGACGCGAAGAGTTCGGCGACACGATCGCCGAGTTGTCCGCGACCGGCGGCGATGTGGCGCTGCGGTTCTTCAAGAAGGCCGTCGCTGGCGAGGACACCAAGGGCAAGCGAGAGAAGAACGGCAAGGAGAGTCGCCGGGATAGTGCGTCGGACGGGGTCGCGTTGAAGGGCAAGGAGGTCAAGAGCGTTCCAGCGAGTGTGAAGAAGGACTTCGCCGAGGACCTCAAGGAACTCAAGGCCGCGGCCAAGGATCTGACTTCGATGCTCTCCGCCCAGCGGGATCGCATCGATTCGATGTTCCTCGACAACCGCTCCTGGCCGCTGGCGGCGTGGCGGGAGCGATATCTGGACCATCCGGTCGTCGGCGTAATCGCGCGGCGCGTGATCTGGACCGTGACCGGCGACGGTGTGCGAACGTCGGTGCTGCACCATAACGGGCATCTAGTGGATCACCGGGGCAACAGGCACGACCCCGTGAAGGACAGTGTCGTGCGGCTCTGGCATCCGGTCGAAGCGCCCCAAGAGGAGGTGCTCTCGTGGCGCCGCTTTGTGGAAGAGAACCAAATCCGCCAGCCGTTCAAGCAGGCCCACCGCGAGGTCTATCTGCTCACGGATGCGGAGCGCCGGACCAACACGTACTCGAATCGATTCGCGGCGCATATTGTGCGGCAGCATCAGTTCCACGCACTCTGCGGCCAAAGGAACTGGCGCAATCGTCTGCGGCTCTTCGTGGACGGCGAGTTTCCGCCGCCGACCAAGCACCTGCCGCAATATGGCATGCGGGCGGAGTTCTGGGTGCAGGAAGCGGGCGAGGAGACGCTCGACTCCGGTGCGTTCGTCTATCTCGCGACCGATCAGGTGCGTTTCTACAGGGCCGATGCGGCACAGATCACGTCGAACCCGCAGGGCGGCGGTTTCTCGATGACCAGCGCGACGCCAGACCAGGAACCGATCGCGATCGAGCAGGTTCCGCCGCTGGTGCTCAGCGAGGTGCTGCGCGACTGCGACCTGTTTGTTGGTGTCTCAAGCGTCGGCAACAACCCCGCGTGGAACGATGGAGGACCTGGGGAGTTCCGCGATTACTGGCAAACCTACTCTTTCGGCAACCTCTCCGAGACCGCACAGACCCGCCGCGACCTGCTCTCTCGCCTCGTACCCCGCCTCAAGATCGCTGAGCGTTGCTCGCTCTCGGACCGCTTCCTCGTCGTCCGCGGCAACATCCGCACCTACAAGATCCACCTCGGCAGCGGCAACATCCTGATGGAGCCCAACGACCAGTACCTGTGCATCGTGCCGTCGTCGAGCGGCTCCATCGCCGGCACGAAGTCCGCGGGCGCATCCGGCGTCTTCCTGCCATTCGAGGGCGACCGCACGCTCTCGATCATCCTGAGCAAGGCGTTCCTGCTGGCGGCAGATGACGCGATCACGGATACGACGATTACGCGGCAGATCGCTCGTTAAGGCTTCGGCACGTCTTGGTTGACCGAGTTGAGGATCTGAGCCATTGTCTCGACCGCTCGCCGGGCGCTGGATTCCAACCGTTCACAGAATTCATGATGCTGGAGCGGATCGATCGCCCAGAGAAGCCGCACGACGCCGGAAGGGTCGCGATCCGCATCCGCGACGGCCGCTCGGAGGGACTCTGCATCCTGACGCTCGATTGCGTCGGCGACGCGCGGTGTCAGGTCGATTGCCCGGGCGAGACCCCGCAGCACATCGTCGCGCGAAAGCGCGGCGGCGCGAGCAACGGTTTGGTCGCGGAACCGCCGAGCCTCGTCGAGCCCCGCGACTTCGAAGGGGATGTCCGGGAAAATGGCCTTGCTCGAGAGTTCTTTGCGAACGAGCTCGGCGTACGCGTTGACCGGGTCGGCACCGGCTAGCGCGCGCCGGAACGTGTGGAGCCGGAGTTCGATCATGGCGCGCCATCGGCCGCGGAATCGACCGGGATCCTCGCGATCGATCGATCCGAGGGCTTTCTGGATTTCGGCAGCCGTCTGCGGCGTGAAACGATGGGCGTATCCCTGTCGCAGCACGCTCGCCAGAAGACCCTCGACTCTTTCGAGCGCGGCCCAGCCGACCCAGGGAAGCGTGTGGTCGTCCTGAGCCAGGAGCATCGCCGCGAGACGGGCCTGCATCGCGATACGAGCCGCGAAGCCGTCCCAATCCTCTTCGGCGGCACACCGCTGGCCATCGAACGTCAAAAGATTCGAGAACGAGCGCATCCAACGAAGGACACTGGCATCCCGTCGGTCGAAGACCTCGCATTCGCTGCATTCCGGCGGCAGTTGAGCGGCTGGCTGCGTCAGCGCTTGATCGAGCTCGGCAATGACGTGTTGCTGCTCGTACAGCCAGGCAATGAACTCTCGGTCGTCCGACACATCGCGGGAACCGGGCGGCAACGCGATCAGACCCGGATCGAGACCGGTTCGGAGTCGGTCGAACTCGGTCCAGTCCACGGCCGCGAAGATCGTGGAGTACTGCGTGATCGGCAACAGACGTGAGGGAAGCGGATCTCCAATCGGTTCGTCGGCAAGCGCAACGAAGCAGCTCGCTTGGATGGTGAGCAGCAACGCGCCGAGCTTGATCGACCCCAGACCTCTCCACCCCATCGCTCTTACCTCGCCCCCGCCCCCACCGTCATCTTGACCGGCACGAACGTCGGCTTCACGCGGGACTCGAACTCCTCGCGGTACTTGTTCATGATCGTCCGCACGGCCCAGTTGTTGCCGTCGGCCAGGCCGCAGATCGTGGTGCCCGGCATGCTGCCCATGCTGGTCGCGATCTCGAGCGCGAGGTCGAGGTCCTTGGTCTTGCCGTTGCCCTCTTCGATGCGGCTGAGCAGTTGGTACAGCCAGCCCGAGCCTTCGCGGCAGGGGGTGCACTGGCCGCAGGACTCGTGCTTGAAGAAGCGCGCGATGTTGCGGGCGACGGCGACCATGTCGGTGTCTTCGTCGAAGACGGTCGGGCAGGCGGTGCCCAGGCCCAGCACGTTGTACTTGCGGCCGATATCGAAATCCATCTCGGCGTCGAACTGATCGGGGCCGAGGATGCCCATCGAGATGCCGCCGGCGATCGCGCCCTTGAACTTCTTGCCGTTGCGCATGCCGCCGCAGAGCTTGGGGTCTTCGACGAGCTGGCGGAGGGTGATGCCGAGTTCGAGCTCGAAGACGCCGGGGCGGTTGACGTGGCCGCTGACGCCCATGAGCTTGGTGCCGTGGCTGGGGGGCGAGTTGGGGATCTTGCTGACGACGCCCTGCTTCATGAACCACTCGGCCCCGCGGGTGATGATGCTGGGGAGGTGGGCGAGGGTCTCGACGTTGTTGATGATGGTCGGGCGGCCGAAGAGGCCCTTGATCGCCGGGAACGGCGGCTTGATGCGGGGCCAGCCGCGCTTGCCCTCGATGCCTTCGAGGAGCGCGGTCTCTTCGCCGCAGATGTACGCGCCCGCGCCGCGATGCACGTAGCAATCGACCTTGAACGCGCCGCCGCGGCCGGTGGACGCGCCGTTCAGCAGGCCATTACCGCCGAAGATGCCCTTGGCGTAGGCCTCCTTGAGGGCGTTCTCGAGGACCTTGGCCTGGTGGTGGTACTCGCCGCGGATGAAGATGTACGCGGTCTTGATGCGGCAGGCGTAGCAGCAGATCGCGATGCCCTCGAGCATCAGGTGCGGGTCGAAGTCCATCAGCAGCCGGTCCTTGAAGGTGCCGGGCTCGGACTCGTCGGCGTTGATGGCGAGGTAGCGCTGGCCGGGGTCTTCTTCCTGGCCCGCTTCATCGGTCTTGAGCTTGGGGAGGAAGGTCCACTTGAGGCCGGTAGGAAAGCCCGCGCCGCCGCGGCCGCGGAGCACGGACTTCTTCACCTCGTCGGTGACCTGATCGGGCTTGAGGCTGATGGCCTTCTTGAGGCCCTCGTAGCCGCCGGTCTGCACGTACTCGTCGTAGGAGACGATGTGGCGGCCCTTGGGATCGGCGTAAGGCCAGCAGGGGATGCGCTGGGTGAGGACCGGGCCGTCGAGATTCGGGTTGATGGGGGGGAAGGACATGCGGTCAGAGTGTAGGAAGAAGCCGAAAGGGTTTGAAGGCGGGGCGAACCGGGGATCCGGGCGTCTTGAACCTCCGCCACTGGTCGTCCACCCCTTCCGAGGCGTGCTTCGCGACCCGCGCGAGAGCTGCGAGCCGCCGAAGGCAACCCCCCGTTACGGGCAGGTCAACTTGTTGTATCCATTCGCGAATGCGACGAAGTCGGAGTCATCGGTATTGCCGTCACCGGTGAGATCGCCGCGGGGGTCGATGAGCGCGTTGTAGTACTCCGCGAAGAGGACGAAGTCGGTATCGTCGACCATGCCGTCGCCGCTGAGGTCGCCGGGGCATGGCTTGACGCGGACCACGAATTCGAGTGCGTTGGCGGTCATCCAGGTGACATCGGTGCGGGGGTTCGCGCCGTTGGCGGCGGTGTCGGAGACCGGCCAGTAGCCAAGATCGGCCCGCTTCTTCGAGTTGTGGACGCTGGCGAGCATCATGCCGTCAGCCCAGCGCATGATGGTGCGCCCACGGAGCAGCGGCGTGGCATCCTGGCGGAAGCTGCCGGTGCCGCCGTTGAACTTGCGGACAAAGGAAGCGATCGGGTGGCTGGGCTCGACGACGGTCCCGAGGAGCGCCGGAGCGAAACTGAGCCAACCAGGAAGCGGAGAGGGCGTGATCTCGTAGCCCTCGGTGGTCCAGCGGCCTGTCGGGGAAGTCAGAGCCGTGTTCGACCAGATCGCGGTTACGACGCCGCCACCGGCATCGACATAGTCCGCAAGGGTGTTACCCAGCGCACTGCGGTTGTTGTATCCAGCGGTCGACCACGTGGCGACGGCACCGAACGGCCGCAGGGATGCAGACGAAGGCGTGGACGCGCCCGCGTTGAAGCTGACGACCCCACTGAAGCGTCGCGAGGCGGTGAGCTTCGTGACCACATCGGACACCAGGCTGTCGGACGCCACGAGCGCGACGTATGGCTTAATGGTGTGCAGCAGCGCGTTGGCCATCAGCCTGCCTCCGCCGGTTGACGCGTCCCACAAGGTGGCGTTGACAGTGCTGGAGGGCGGGTACATGCCGAGGTCCACACGGTTGGGAAGTCGGGTCGATGCGGCGACCAGCGGCTTGCCGTCGTTCCACGCGGCGATGCGGAAGCCTTCGGGCCGCAACGTTGTGCTCACTGGCCGATACGCGGCGGAAGCACTGAGCGTCGAGACACCGGCAAGCATCGGGTGCGTGCTGTAATCCAGCGTCCCGAGCGAGGCGGCATTGCTGAGCAGGGCCCCAACGGGTGGGATGATCTCATAGCCGAGCGCCCACCGCCCGCGCGGGTAGTACTGAAAGTCGACCAGCGCGTTGACGAACGCACCCGCGACAACGCCGCCGCCAGCATCCACGTAATCGGCGAGCACGTTGCCGAGCGCCACGCTGTCGGCGTAGCCGATGATCGACCATGTGAGCACGGCGTCGTACGCCTGAAGGGTGTTCAGCGTGGGTGTCGAGGCGACAACATCAAAGCTGTCGACCGCGGAGAACAGGTTCGTGGCACGCAGCTTGGCCTGCACATCGGCGACGAACGGGCTCGTGTCGGCGCCGAGAAGCAGCACCTTGGGGCGCATGACGTAGAGCAGAGAATTCACGAGGAGCTTGACGCCGTCCGTGTTGGAGGCCCAGAGGCTGGCGAGCGCATCGCTCGAGACCGGAAAGAAGCCGAGGTCGACGCGGTTGATCTTGGGACCGACGACGACCAGCGGCTTGCCGTCGCTCCAACTGGCGACAAGGGTCGCGCCTGGGCTGATCGCGGTGCCGCTGGGGCGGAAGCTGAACGAACCGCCGCTGAAGGTTTCGACACCGATGAGGATGGAGTGGTTGGGGCTGGCGAGCGTTCCGAGGCTGGCGGCACCGGTGATGTTGGCACCGAAGGTGATGCAGTTGTACGAGGCGTCCCAGCCGCCGCCGAGGTTGCTGTTGGGCGTGCCGCCCGTGGTGAACGTCGTCTGCACCACGCCGAAGCCCTCATCGACGTACTGCTTGAGCACGTTGCCCAGAGCGACTCGATCAAGCCACGGGGCCTGGCAGCTCACGAGCGCGGCGTCGTACTGACGAAGCGTGGCGATCGTGGGTGTGCCAGCCCCGGCGTTGAAGGTGTCCACGGCACCGAACAGGCCGCTGGAGAGCAGTTTGGTCTGCACATCGGCCGCTCCGTTCGGGACCGACAGGGAGTGCACCATCAGAACTTTGGGCAAGCGCTTGGCACCGGCGTGTGCGAAGGGCGCCCACAGGACGACCGCCAGAGTCCAGGCGAACACAAGAACAAAGCGGGTCATACAAAGCACTCCAGAGTTCCCGGCCAGCCCCGATAACCGGTCACCCACGACCAACCGTCTCGTGCTGCCGAACGTCGCAGCCCGACAGGACTCGGGTCGCCCGCGGCTTGGCGAATCCAATCCGCGGCAGCATCCCATCCGGGTCACGCGAACAGAGACCTCTGTCATCCGTGGCAATAGGGACACAAGCGTAGAAGCCGCACCCAAACCCTCATCGGGCTTGGCATTTCCGCTGCATTTCTCTCCGAGGGCGGATGGCTCGATACTGGCCGACGAGTGCTCCACCGTCGCGGCCGTCGTCAATAGGTCTTGGGCACGTACAGAGCGTTGAGCGAGCTGGACCAAAAGAGGATTGGTTGCTGGCCGGGATTGGTGATCGTGGTCTTGAACGACTTGATGCCGACACCAGAGACCGGGACGACCCATGAGATGGTGACCACTTGGGCGTTGCCCACGATGTAGGGATTGAGATCGCCCTGGGATTTCATGTACACCTCGGTGAGAAGCGCCGCGTTGCCGCTCGATGTGTCTTCGAGCTTGAAGTAGCCGCCGTTCGAAATGCTGGGCGATTGGCTGTTCATGTTGACGTTGACCGTGGCGGTGACCAGCAACGCGCCGGCGGCGGGCACGTTGACCGAAAGAGTGTCGACGGTCACAAAGCCGTTGTTGACAGTGATCCAGCCGAACCCTCTCGGATCGCGAAAGGTTTGCGTGTACGCGATCCCCGGCAGGTTGTTGGCGCTGATGTTGCCGCTCGCGCCATCGAGGACGACGGTCGCGTTGCCGCTGGTGTTGCGCACATCGAGCTTGCCGGGGCGGGCGGCGTTGTCGCTGGGCCAGATCTCGAGCGCGTTGCGCAGGCGCAGGATCCCCGCGCTGCCGCCGGTGTTGTTGATGTTGATGCCTGGGATGAACTGATCGAGGCGGAACTGCACGAGATTGTTCGAGCCGACATTGATGTTCAGGGGCGTATCGGGCGCCGCGTTGCCGACGCCGAGATTGCCGGTAAAGAGCCCTTTGCCGGAGAAGCGGCCGGCGAATCCGCCGCCGGATGCCAGGCCGAAGACGGCGGTTCCTCCTGCCTCGGTTGCCTCGCCGAAGACCCCGAGGCCGCTGCTTCCGGTGGCTCGACCGGCGATGCCGCTGCCGTTGATGCCGGTCGAGAATCCGAAGATGGAATAGGCGGATGAGGACGAAGTCGTGGCGACGATCCCGTTGACGTTGGCGGTATCGACGAAGAGCGCTCCGGGGAAGTACCCGGTCAGCGCGATTCCGCTCGGATTACCGCGCCGGACCGCCAGTGTGTTGGCGGCAGCGGAGGTGGTGTTGGTGTTCAGATTCGTGAAGGAGAAGGTCGTGGTGCCGCTGGAGTTGTTGATCGCGCCACCGCCGCCGGCGAGCCCGCTGGCGTAGGGTGTGCTCAGAACCGGTTGGCGCGGCAGGATCGTCGAGCCGTTGACCGTCACCTGCAACCACCGCGGCTCACCGGAGAACGGATTCACACCAAACTCCGAGAGGGAGTTCGCAACGACGGTGAACACGCCGTTATCGACCGGGACGTTGTTGAGCGTCTGCACGTTCCCTATGCGATCGGCGACGTTGCCCGAGAACGCGTCCTTCCAGAGCGAAAGCTGCACCGTGACCGTGCCGGTCACGGGCGCGCCGTTGTTCGCGACGCGACCTTGATAGGTGAACGCGGAACCGGTTTGAGCTCGGGCCCACAGCGTCGTTGCCGCAGCTCCCAGCACCATCGCCCAGAACGTGAGTCGCATGCGATTGCTCTCCGGCCGCAGGTACACCATCGGAACGCGGCAGCCACTCAGTCTACTGGTAGAACACGCGAACGCAACGGTCCGATAGCATCGAAACAGCGCCACCCGCAGTATTTCGGGCCGTTGCACGCTCAGGCAGTTCATGCGGAACGGCCGCTCGCGGCATCGTTTGCGATGAGTACCGAAGGATTACCGGCACAACCGGGCCCGCGGAGCCGGCGCGTGGTCATCGGCGGCCAGATCTGCACTGGGCTGCACCGTCGTCCGGAGAGTGTCGGATTCGCACATTGCCTCGGCCGCCGCGGCCGCGCTCGGGCAGCATGGCATCGACACGACGCGTCACGGACAGATCAACTGGTTGTATCCGTTCGCGAACGCGACAAAGTCGGAATCATCGGTGTTGCCGTCACCGGTGAGGTCGCCGCGGGGGTCGATGAGCGCGTTGTAGTACTCCGCGAAGAGGACGAAGTCGGTGTCGTCGACCATGCCGTCGCCGCTCAGGTCGCCGGGGCAGGGCTTGACGCGTACCACGAACTCAAGGGCGTTGGCGGTTATCCAGGTGCCGTCGGTGACCTGGTACCAGCCGGAGGGCGTGGAGGATTCCGAGACCGGCCAGTAGCCCAGGTCGGCTCGCTTCTTGAAGTTGTGCACGCTGGTGAGCATCTTGCCGTCGGTCCACCGCATGATGGTGCGGCCGCGGAGCAGCGGCGTGGCGCTCTGGCGAACGCTGCCACGGCCGGCAAACTTGCGAACGAACGAAGCGATCGGATGATTCGGTTCCAGGACGGTCCCCAGGAACTGCTGGCTCGAACTGAGAGATGGCGGCAGCGGAGAGGGCGAGATCTCGTAGCCATCGGTGATCCAGCGACCGTCAAGGGCGAAGCCATCAACGAGGGCGTACATAGCAGTGACGACGCCACCACCAGCGTCGACGTAACCAGCAAGCGTGTCGCCCAGAGCCGTGGGGTTGTCGTACGCGTTGATCGACCACGTGGCGACGGCTCCGAAGGGGCGAAGCGTGGCAGGCGATGGCGTGGCACTGCCGGCATCGATGTTGGCGACGCCGCTGAATCGGCCCGTGGCGCTGAGCCGTACGAAGACGTCCGGCGCACCGACGGGATCGGCCGTCACCACGGCGACGTAGGGCTTCACCGTGTACACCAGCGCGTTTGCCATGAGCCTGGCTCCGCTGGTCGAGGAACTCCAGAACGTACTGACGACAGTACTGGAGGGTGGCAGCATTCCGAGGTCGACGCGGCTGGGGAGCCGGGTCGACGCGGCCGCCAGAGTCCTGCCGTCGTTCCATGCGGCGATGCGGAACCCGCCGGGCTGGAACCCCGTGCCGCTTGGTCGGAAGATGCCGGTTCCCGAGAGGTTCGAGACGCCATCGAGGATCGGATGGGCGGGGTAATCCCGCGTCCCGATCTGGGCCGCGGTTTCGACCGCGCTGCCGACACTGGGAATGATCTCGTAGTCGGGAGTCCATCGCCCCATTAGGCGTCTGGATGCAAAGGTGTCGGACGTGCTGCGACCCGCCACGACCACGCCGCCGCCGGCATCGACGTAGTCGGCAAGCACGTTGCCGAGCGCCACGCTGTTGAAGAACGACAGGTCAGACCAGACGAGCACGGCGTCGTACATCTGAAGCTTGCTCAGCGTGGGAGTCGCGGTCGTGACATCGAAGCTGTCCACCGCGGACAGCAGGCCGACGCTGTTCAGCTTGGTCTGCACGTCAGCAACCCAGGAAGCGGGATGAGCGCCGAGCAGCAGCACCCTCGGACGCATCACGTGGAGCAGCGAGTTGACAAGAAGCTTGATGCCGTCGGTGTTGGACGCCCAAAGGCTGCCGAGCGCGTCGCTCGAGACCGGGAAGAAGCCCAGGTCCACCCTGTTGCTCTTGGGACCCGCCGCGACCAGGGGCTTGCCGTCGCTCCAACTCGCGATAAGGGTCGCACCGGGGCTGAGCGCCGTGCCGCTAGGGCGGAAGCTGAACGATCCGCCGCTGAAGGCTTCGACTCCGATGAGAATGGGGTGATGCACGCGGAGGAACCCCACGCTGGCGGCCCCTGTGGTGTTGGCGCCGAAGGTGATGCAGTTGTACGAGGCGTCCCAGCCGCCGCCGAGGTTGCTGTTGG
>ERZ1066133.373-NODE-373-length-21404-cov-6.209893_pt1 | contig 21404 bp, 13 predicted proteins | sample MGYA00382780_ERZ1066133 | MGnify/ENA primary metagenome ERZ1066133 (study PRJEB33369, sample SAMEA5778363) | biofilm metagenome | biome: Industrial cooling water; feature: Water cooling tower basin; material: Biofilm | place: United Arab Emirates | collected... | reverse complement strand
CTCAACATCGTCCTGCCCCGCGTCGAGCGCGCGATGGCGCGCGACCGCGAAGGCAACGTCGGCGTCGAGCTGGCCAACCTCTCCGCGGTGCCCCAGGTCGCCCTCGCCCTCGTGACCGACCATGAGGACCGAATCGTGGCCAGCACCCGGCCAAGCCTCGAGGAGAGCGTCTTCAGTCGCCTGCGGGGGATCGTTGAAATCCAGCTTGCCGCCCGCGCGCGCGAATCGCTCGTCGTGCAGAGTCGCATTACCGACGACGCCCGTACCTTGCAGTTCGCCTCGCCCTTCCACCTGCCCCCCGGTCCGGGCGAACTACGCTCCACCCGAGTGGGTATCGTCTACAGCGAGTGGGACCTTGCCGCGCCGCGTGCGGCCCTCCTCGATTCAATCGTCCGCCGTTCCGCCACGATGGCGTTCGTGGCCGGACTGCTCGCGGTGGTCGTGGGGGTGCTGGTGCATTTTCGCTACGCCCGCCGCGTCGAGGCGTTGGTCCGCGCTTCGACCGCGGTTGGTCGGGGCAACCTGGAAACCCGGGCAGCCGAGACTGACAACGACGAACTCGGTCGCATTGGCGCTGCCTTCAACCGGATGACAGACGAGTTGCGGCAGAAAATGCTACACCTGCACCTGAGCGAGGAACGGTATCGCAATGCGATGCAAAACTCCTCCATCGGCATGGCCATCGTTCACCTCGACGGGCGCTGGGCCGAGGTGAATCCTGCTCTGTCACAGATCACCGGATACACCCGAGAGGAGCTGCTGGCCACGACCTACCAGGACATCACCGTGCCCGAGGATCTGCCGGAGGGCGAGGCGGCCGCGCGCGAGGCGCTTGCGGGCGTGCGACCGCGATTCCGCCTGGAGAAACGCTACCGGCACAAGACGGGACGCACGGTCTGGGTGCAGGTCGATGTGGCGCTGACCCGCGGCTCGGATGGGCGGCCCGAGCATTACGTCAGCCAGATTCAGGACATCACAGCTCGCAAGGAGGCGGAGGAGGCTCTGGTGGCAGCCTCGGAGCGCCTGAAGGTGGCCCTGCAGGCGTCCGGGCTCGGTGTCTGGAAGCAGGACCTGCGCACCGGATGCTTCGACGGCGACACCCGTATTGCGGAGATTCTCGAATGGGCGCCGGGGGCGGCATCGCCGCTCGAGCACGTGCTGGCGTCGGTTCCAGACAACGATCGCGAACGGGTGCGGCAGTCCTGGCCGGGTCTGCACACCTGCCGTCCAGGTACCTCCCTGCGTTTCATAATGCGGCGGCGCGATGGCGCTGTCCGTCACGTTGAGCTGCACGCCCGCATGCATTGCGATCCGTCGGGGGCGCCACTCTGGATGGTCGGCGTCGCTGGGGATATCACCGCGCTGGTGGTGTCGACCGCCGAGACCGAACGCCTCCGGGCGGAGCTGATTCAAGCGCGCAAAATGGAGGCACTCGGGAAACTGGCGGCCGGGGTCGCGCATGATTTCAACAACCTGCTGACCGGCATCAACGGCTTCATCGAGCTCGCCGCGAGCAGCCTCGGGCGCACACACGAGGCGACGCAGCTGCTGGAACAGGCGCGCCATGGCACGAGCAGCGCGCGCGATCTCGTTCGACGCATCCTCAATTTCTCCCGGGCAAGCCAAGATGTGATCAAGACGCGTCTGGATGCAGTGGCCGTCGTCCGAGCGTCGGCAAACCTGATCATCGCCACCCTGCCACCGAAGGTACGGTTGGACCTCGACGTGGTGGACGGTCCGGCGTGGATCATGGCGGACGCCGGCCAGATCCAGCAGATCCTCATCAACCTGTGCACCAACAGTGCCCATGCGATGGACGAGAAGGGCGGAGAGGTGCGCATCTCGGTCCAACGGCGTGGTGGGCCGCCCTCGGAACCATGGGTTGATCTTACCGTCGCGGACGATGGGTGTGGCATGGACGAATCAACCCAGCGCCGCATCTTCGAGCCTTTCTTTACGACCAAGGGGCCGGAGCGGGGCACGGGCCTGGGCCTGTCGATTGTACGCGATATCGTCTCCGCCCACGGTGGGCGCATCGAGCTGTGGAGCGCAGTCGGTGCCGGCACGCGAGTGATGTTGTCGTTCCCCGCGGTGGAAGCGGCGGATCTGCCACCGCGACCCGTTAAGGCTGAACCGACAGGTTTTGCCCGCTTTCGAGGCAGCGGGGAGCGCATCCTCGTGGTCGACGACGAACCGGCCGTGGGCGTGGTGGTCGAGCTTGCCCTACGCAAGGCGAACTACCAGGTGGAGTTTCATGAATCGCCGCTTAAGGCATGGGAGCGGCTCGAGGGCTCAGGCTTTGCCTTCGATCTTGTGATTGTCGATCAGAACATGCCCTTGATGTCGGGACCGGAGTTACTCGCACGGATGAATCGGGCGGCTCCCAGTCTTCCGGCTGTACTCATGAGCGGGCGTTTTGAAGGTTCCGGACAAGCGGACGGCAACGAAACATTTGCTCCCATCTGCATCGCGAAGCCCTTCGAGATCGGCGACCTGATGACGGCGGTCTCGTCTGGCTTGAGCCGAAGGAGAAATCCGGTCAGCTGAGTAACATCAGCTCGCGTTCGTCGGTCTGACGCGGGCGCGGTCTCGGGTGCTGGGCTGCTGGCGCGCCCGGCTAAAGTAACCGGGCACTTCGAGCAGGAGGCGGCCCTTGGTGGCGGGGAGGATGAAGGCGCCGTCGGGGTCGCGGGGAAGTGGGTCGCCCGAGGGAAACACGCGGACCTCCCGGGCGCCGGCGATGCGCAGGCGTTCGTCGGCGAAGCTCATGCGTTCCTCCAGCACGTCGAGTTCGAGTGCCTTTCGCAGCGGAACGTAGTGGAGCAAGGTTATGATCAGATCACGCCGGCGACGGCGGGGCACGCAGAGGATGGTGGTGGGCAGGCCGGCCCCGACCGGCGGAGGACCGATGAGGCGGTCGACCACGCGCCGCCAGACGTCGCGCACGGCGATGTTTCCCACGTCGCGGTACTCGCGGAAGATCGGATCGGCAAAATAGACAAAGCCCTTGCTAGCCACCACCGCCGGATGGCGGTCGACCTTCGCCACCGGCGGAGTCTGGAAGTGCGACGAGAAGGTCAGGTCGGTGCGATTGAAGTACGGTGGCACTCGGTCGATCAAGACCTCCACGCCACGGCCCGCCACGATGTTGGCCCCCTGGGCGTACACCACGCGGTCGCTGGCGCTCAGTTCGGGCCAGAAGCCCGGGCGCGCACGCCAGTACGAAGGGAACCGCTCCGCCTCACCGGCTGGTGTGATCGGCAGGAAGTCGAGCGCCCACGCGCCCTGGGCATCGCGCCCCGCGTGGTGCGAGAGCAGGAGTTTTCCGCCCGCGGCGTGAAAGGCCTTCACCTTTCGCCGAAGGACCGGCGAGACCACGGTCTGGTCAGGCAAAATGAGCAGGGAGAAGCGCGACAGGTCATCGTCTTCGTCGAGCAGGGAGACATCGTAGTGGGTTTCCTCACACATCTGCACCGCACCCTCGTCGCTGCGCGCGGCGCGCGCCGGATCGCGTGCCGGGTGGTTGGCGGAAAGGATGCCCACGTGGAGCAGATCCCGGCTGCCGGCGTAGAAGGGCTCGGCGGCGGCGCATTGCGCATAGACGGCGCCGATCAGATCGTACGCCGCGGGATCAAGGCGGCCGCGCGGGGGTAGTTGGTCGCCAACAGAATTGGCGCCGCCGAGGGCCTGGGAGCGGAAGCATTCGTATTCCAGGGCCGGCTGGGGTTTGATGCCGCCAAAGTCGCCCCACATCTTCTGAAACCGCCCCGTCATGCCCAGCCAGGGCTTGCCCCAGCGGCCGGCCCCGCGCGCGAGGCGCGGGAAATGGAAGTAACCCCAGAAGCCGGACGGCAGCGATTCGATCTCGATGTGCGAACACTGCGCCGCCCGCACACGTCCGCCGGTGCCGTCGACGAACACGTCGAAACCGGAGTTGTAGAACACGGTGGCCTTCGGCGCCAGGCCCCGGAGCAGGCGGGTGAATCGGCGGGCGAACGCGCCCTGCGCGGCGGACTGAAACCGGAGGAAGGTCTCGTTGCCGTCGTCCTCGAAGCCGTGCTTGCGCCGAAACGCCCGGCAGGCGTCGGAGTGGTGCGCGAGGTGGTCAAAGAAGACGATGTCGTAGAAGATGCCGTCGACTTCGTAGGCGGCGCACAGTTCGCGGGTGTGGGCCTCGAGGAAATCCTGATAGTCGGGATTCATCCAGTCGTTGAAGTGCCAGCCGCCGGGGTGCGGCGCCTTGGTGTGGTCGGCGTTCCCGGCCCGGGCGAACCGGCCGTCCGCCTTCATCATGCGCCACGCCGGATGCCGCTGGGCGACATCCTCGTCCCACGCCACCGTGGTATAGATCGGGCAGCGGATGCCCTCCCGGTGCAGGGCCTCGATCATCTCGCCCAGCAGGTCGCGACCGCCCAGCGCGGGATGGACGGTGGCGACCTTGGACGGAAAATAGCACAGGCCGTGATGGCAGCGGGCGAACACCGTCACGCTGTTGACGTGCGCCCGCTTCAGGGTGCGCGCGAAGTCGCGGGCATCGAACTCGACGCCAACGTCCGGGATGTGCGGCGAGGTATGGAAATCGAGGTGGACCTGGCGCTGATGGGTGACGAGGGGTGGGAGCGGCATCGGTCAATCCTATCGGCGGTGCGCGGGTTTGACTATGACGGGAAACACACGGTGTATGTATCTTTTCACCATGCACAGCGGACAGGAAACAGTGACGCCGGTGGAGGAGATGCTGCAAACGCTGTCGTTGCACATAGCGGTGTCCCGCCGGCGGACCCTCGCCGACTGGTCGTACGACCTGTGCAGTCCCTTCTGGCGCCTCTATGCAAATAACCGCTCCGGGGCCTTCCTGATCGTTCAGGGCCGGAGGATCGACCTGCGGCCGGACCGGATCTACCTGATTCCGGCCGGGGTGGCGTTTCGCACCGGGCTGGAACGCGAGGTTCGGCACGATTACGTGCATTTCTACCTCAACGGGTTTCCCGCCAGCCTGCATCGCCGCCTGTTTCCAGCGCCACACGCGGTGCCGATCGATGCGATCCTGCGCCCCTTGCTCAGCCGCTGGCGGGCCGGGCTGAAGGCTGGGCCGGCGCGAGACTGGACGGCGTTTGGTTGGGCGTCGGCGCTGGCCCATGCTGCGGTTGCGACCGCTTTTGGGACGCTGCCCTCAGAGGAGCGTGAGGCCTGCCGGCGTTGGCTGACCCAGGCGAACGATGTCCGGCCGGCGTTGCGCGCGCTGGAGGAGGGCTTGGCGCATCCGCCGGACAACGAGACCCTCGCGGCGTTGTGCAGCCTGAGTGCGAACCATTTCATCCGGGTGTTCCGTCGCGCCGTCGGGGTGACGCCGGCGAAGTATGGACTGGAGCGACGGCTCGCGGTGGCGGCCGGCTGGCTGGTGGGATCGCCGCGTCCGATCGAGGCGATCGCCGCCGCCACGGGCTTCACCGACCGCTTTCATTTTTCGCGCAGCTTCAAGGCGCGGTACGGAGTCGCGCCGGCGGCGTACCGTCACCTGCACCATCTCCGAAGTTGAGCAGCCGTTGACGGCGGCTGCCCGGCCGGCTGCGCGGGTTGAGATCAGAAGGCACCGGCGGCGAGGCGTAGCAGAACCCAGAAGACGGCGACGATGGTGAGGGAGATGGCGCAGCAGACGAAGAACCCGACCGTGTCTTCGCGGTCCCAGCGGGTGAATTCCCAGCTCGAATGGCGAAAGACCTTGGTGTGATCGAACCGGTCCGGGTGGGCACGGGTTTCGGCGAGGGCCTGCGCCTCGAGCTCCGCCGTGGCGCCCACCGGCGTCTTCATGCGCCCGTAGAACTGGTCAACGCGTTCGTTGGGCGGCGGACGGGTGAAGAGGCTGACGACGATCAGAAAGAAGAACGGGGTGATGACATCGATGAGCATGCGGGTGCCGAAGCGCCCCGCGTTGCTCAACGCCGCCGGGTCGATGCCGACGAGGCGCGCCATGAGCAGTTCGATATGGAGGCGACCGCTGCCGACGAGGGGACTGGTGGCGTCCGTCGGATCGAGGCGGGTGGCGTTCTCGAAATAGACGGGCAGGGGATTGCCGGTCGCGCCCTCGACGCGGATGGTGAGCGCGGGGTGCTGTTTGAGCGCATCGATCTGGGCGAAGAGGTAGGGGCCGAGCACGGTGAGCAAGATGCCGAGCAGGATGCCGGTCCACGCGCCCGCGACGGTGAGGCGGCGCCAGAAGAACATGAGCCAGACGGTTGCGCCGAGCGGCACCGAGACGGTTTGGACGAGGATCAGGGCGGTGAAGACATTCGTCATCATCGACGCGGCCACGATGCCGAGACCGAGCGCGACCAGGATGGCGAGGCGGCCGGCGAGGAGGGAGGCGCGTTCGCCAGCGCGGGGGAAGAGCGGTTGGAAGAGATTCCGGACAAACAAGGCGGAGGCGGAGACGGTCTGGGCCGCGACGGTGGACATGTTGGCGGCGAGAACGCCGGTGAGCATGAGGCCAAGCAGGCCGGGGCCGAGCAGTTCGCGGGACATCGTGCCCCACGCGAGATCGGGATCGGAGAGGGCGGTCGGACCCTGGAACAGGGCGATGGCGATGAGCCCGACAAAGGCCCAAAGGATGAACATGATCCGCTTGCCATAGGTACCGGCGACGGCGCCGAAGCGGGCCGCATGCTCGTTTACCGCGGAGCCGGAGATGCCCATGTTGCCGATGATGCCGTTGATCTGAACGAGGGCGACGAGGAGCACGGCGCAGAGGGAGAAGACATTGATCTGACCGTCACCCTGGGAGCTGAAGAGGCTGAATTTTTCGTAGGGAACGCGTTCCGCGAGCTGGCCGGCGCCGCCGATGGCGGCGAATCCCGCCGGGATGAGCAGAATCGAGAACACGATGATGATCAGGCTCTGGATGATCTCGTTGACGGCCGTGGCGGCCATGCCGCCGAGCACGACATAGATGCCGACCACGAGGGTGTAGCAGAGGTAGAACGTGGTGGGATCAAGGGCGGTGACGAAGCTCTGCAGTTCGCCCCGGGCATTGCGCTCGCGCAGCTCCGTCAGGCGCGCCTGCTGTTCCGGCGCGAGCGGCCCGGTGCGGACCTGTTGGGACAAGGTTTGGAATTCGCGGTAGCCCTCGATCGAGCGATGTTCGGCATCCGTCCAGGCCGACTCCGGTTTCACGATGAGGGCGGAGCTGATCTTGTAGGTGACGAGGTTGCCGAAGCCGACGACGACGAACACGGTCAGGACGATCTGAAACACCGAGTAAAACGTCGCCAGCCCGCGGCTGCCGAGCCGGTCGGCGAAGAGGTCCGCCATGGTGACGAGCCGGACGCGGCGGAACCAAAGGTTCATGAACCAGTAGTAGGGATTCAGGAACACGAGCTGGAATCCGAGCCAGATTCCCGCCACGCCCTGCCGGTAGACCAGGCTTGCGGTGCTGACGGCGCCGTTGGCATCGGTCGCGTTGCCGAAATTGAGGAAGAATTGGTAGACCTTGCCGAGTTTGCGTCCGGCGAGGAAGAAGCCCTCCTGGCTCTGGGCCTTCCGCGCTTCCCGCGAGCCCAAGTAGAGCACGAGGACCAGATAGGCGACGACGACTGCGATATCGAGGATGTGAATACCTCCGAAGTTCATGAACAGGGGCGGGGTGAAAAGGGGCCGGGAGACGCAACTGTGGCGGAGCCGGGGGGCAGGTGAAAGTCTTTCGTCATGTTAACATTGCGGGCTCCCCGGGAGCGGACCCGCCGCCATGCGAACGGTTCGAATGAAGCCGGACTGGCGACGGGCCGGCCGGAGGCGTGAGCGTGAGCGGCGTCATGATTCCGCCGCCGCGCCCGCCCCAGACCTTTGATCCCCGCCACGCCCGGGTGTTTGCCGTCGGCGGCTTCGGAGCCGTCGCGGACGGACAGACGCTCAACACGGCGGCGCTGCAGGCCACGATCGACGCCGCCCATGCTGCGGGCGGAGGCCGGGTGGTGCTCGGTGCCGGCGTCTATCTGTCCGGCACGCTTTCCTTGCGATCGGGCGTCACGTTGGAGGTGCCTCGGGGAGCGACGCTGCTCGGCAGTCCGCGGTTGGCGGATTATCGCCATGGCAACTGGCCCGCGTTGATCAAGGCCCGCGGGGCGGAACGGGTCGCCGTGATCGGGGAGGGGACGATCGACGGCCAGGGGGCCTTGGTGGCGGACGACACCCACCGCATCAACGCCGAGGGACGGTACCTGGATTTCTTCCCGGGGCTGCGTCCCGGGGAGCCGTTCCAGTCGCTGGAGGGGATCGGTCGTTTCGTCGCGATGGATCCGCACGCGTTGCATGCGGCCGGACAGCTGGGCCCCCGGGTCTTCCCGGTGAAACCCAAGGATGACCCGGAGTGGCGGGCGGCCGAGTTTGTGCGGCCGCAGTTGCTGGAGTTCTGGCAATGCCGGCTCGTGCACGTCTCGGGGCTCACGCTGCGCAACGCGACCTGCTGGGTGCAGACCTACCGTGATTGCGACGACGTAGAGCTGGTGCGGCTGAAGGTGGAGAGCATGGCGTATTGGAACAATGACGGCATCGACATCGTGGACAGCCGGCGGGTCACCGTGCGCCACTGCGACGTCAACGCGGCGGACGACGGCATCTGCCTGAAATCCGATCAAGTGGAGCTTGGCTGCGAAGATGTCCTGGTGGAATCGTGCCGCGTGCGCACCAGCGCGAGCGCGATCAAGTTCGGCACGGGCTCCTACGGCGGGTTCCGCCGCGTGTGTGTCCGCGACATCGACATCCGGGACACGTTCCGTTCGGCGGTGGCGCTTGAGGCGGTGGATGGCGGGTCACTCGAAAACGTCGTGATTTCGCGGATACGGGCGCGGAACATGGGCAATGCCTTCTTCCTTCGCATCGGGCACCGCCGGCCAGACCGTCCGCCGGGCCGCCTGCGCGACGTCCTGCTGGAGGACCTCGACATCGAAGTGACCTGCGAGCAGCCCGACGCCGGTTATCCGCATCCTGGGCCCCTGCCGCCGGAGCGAACGAACCTGCTTCCGTCCTCGATCGCCGGCCTGCCCGGTCATCCGGTGGAGAACGTGGAGATCCGGGGCCTGCGGCTGCGCCACGCCGGTGGCGGGCGCGCGACGGTGGCCTGGGTCGGCATTCACGAGCTCGACCGTGTGCCGGAGCGGGCGGCAAGTTATCCGGAGTTCTCGATGTTCGGCGAACTGCCGGCCTGGGGCGTCTTTGTGCGCGATGCCGCTGCGATCCGCTTCGTCGATGGCGTGCTGGCCGCCGGCGCGCCCGATGAGCGGGTGGCCGTGGCGGCGCACCGCGTGGCGGGACTGCGCCTCGACGGCGTAACGATTGCGGCGACGCCCGCCCGGGCGACCGCCATCGCGCTGCGGGACGTGCTCAACCCGGCGATTAACGCCGTGGATCCGATCATGGGTGCGGCCGTGCGGGTCGAGGCGGTCGGGCCAGAGCCGGCAGGCCGCTGAAAATACACTGAAAACGCCAGTGCTTGGCGACGGCAGTGGGCCTGGGGTGGCTTTTGCGGGTCGTCTGGGGGAATTCGCTAAAGGGCGGCGCGGGGGAGTCGTTGGAGGAACAAAGCCTCAAGACAGACTCACCATGACGATTTTCTCCGGAACAAGGGTGGCGCGTGCCTGCATGCTGGCGGCCGCCATCGCCGCAACGATTGTGAACGCCGCCGCGGCAACGGTGGAAGAGCAGTTGCGGGCATTGCAGCAGCAGAACCAGACCCTGCTCGGGTTGGTGGAAAAACAGCAGCAGCAAATCGACGCGCTCAACGGCCGGTTGGAGCGGATCGTAGCGGACGAGGCGTCGCCGGCCAGTCGCGCTGCGGCTGCGCCGACGCGGCGTGACGGGCGACTGATCGTCTCAGGCGAGTTCGGGCTGTCCTTTTTTGGCGGCAGTTCCGATGCCCAGTACAGCAACGAGGAGTTTCGGGTCGACGACAGCAACGTGTACCTCGAGGCGGAGCTGGCGCGCGGGCTTTATGCCTTTGGCGAGATCCAGCTCTCGCGCCGCGAGGCGTTGGACGAAGCCTATAAGATCGGCGAGCTGTACCTCGAATGGGAGAACGTACTCGGCCGGTGGACGGCGGAGCGTCTGGTGAACCTGCGCTTTGGCCGCGTCGACGTGCCCTTTGGCGAAGAGTATCTCGTACGTACGCCGCTGAAGAATCCGCTGGTGACGCACTCCTTGGGCGACGTGTGGGGCACGGACGAAGGCCTTGTGGTCTTTGGAGAAGCCGGCCGGTTCGACTATGCGCTCGCGGTGCAGAACGGCGGACAGCAGCTCATGCGCGACTTCGACTCCGACAAGGCGCTCACCGTGCGCGTCGGGCTGAATCCCGCGGACGGCTGGCGCGTCAGCGCGAGCGCGTACCGGACGGGGCAGCTCAACGCCGCGAGCGAACCGCTCTCCGAGATCTGGATCGGCAACAATGTCTTTCGCTCGATCGGTTCGCCCGGAACCTCGCGCTACGAAGGGTCCCTGTGGCAGCTGGACCTGCGTTATGCCTGGGACGACGGCCACTTGCTCGGCGCCTGGGGCGGGGCGCGCTACGACGACAACGATCCGCTGGCGGACAATGCTCGCCGTTTCACCTCCTTTCACCTCGAGGCGATGCAAGGCTTCGGCCGGCACCTCTATGGTGCGGTGCGTTACAGCCGGCTCGAGGCGGACGAAGGTTACCCCCTCGCGGGACTGGGCAATTTCAGCAAGTATTTCCTCGGCTCGCTTTTCACCGAGGACCTTTGGCGGGCGAGCGCCGGCCTCGGTTACCGATTCAATCCCTCCGCGGTGCTTAAGCTCGAACTGACGCGCGAGGAGCGCACCCTGGCCGGGGGAGCCGATGGCGGTGCGGTCAACCAAGTCTCGGCCCAGGCCGCGCTCGGCTTCTGACGTGCACCGGCCGGTTCCACTGCGTCGCCTCTGGTCCGCCTGCGCTGTTCTCGGCGTAGTCACCGGGTTCGCGGCCGGAGGGGTGGCGATTCTGGCGGCCGGGACGGTGACCGGCACGGTGCAGGCGCGCGGGCCGGAGGAAGGTGCGGCCGGCGGCGCGGCGTACCAAAGCCGCCGACTGAAGTTTTTGGAGAAGATCGATTACTCGGCGTTGCGCGATTTCGTGGTGCACATCGCCGAGGTGACGGTGCCGGTCGATCCGGCGAATCCGCCCAAGGCCACGGTGACGCAGAAAGACGGTGCGTTTGTGCCGCGCATCGTGCCGGTGGTGGCCGGTACGGTGGTGGATTGGCCGAATGCCGACGAAATCTACCACAACGTCTTCTCGATGTCGGAAACGACACCCTTCGACCTCGGCCTCTACAAGCGCGGCGACGATGCGAAGAGCCTGCTCTTCGCCAAACCTGGGCGGATCGACGTGTTCTGCTCGATTCATTCCCAGATGAGCTGCGTGGTGCTGGTGTTGCCGAATCCGTGGTTTGCGGTCACCGACGACCGCGGCCGGTTTGTCATTCGTAATGTTCCTCCGGGTACCTATCAGGTGCGGGCCTGGCACGAGCGGCTCCCGCCTCAGGTGATGACGGTGGTGGTGCCGGCTGAAGGCGAGGTGCGGGCCGACTTTGTGCTCGGTATCGGTGGACAGGCGCCGCGATGAAGCTGAGTTTTCAGGCGAAGGTCTTGCTGCCGGTACTGGGTCTGCTGGTGCTGGTGAGCGCCTTCACGCTGGTGGCGGTGAACCGGCAGATCGGCGGACAGATGCAGGCCGAGGCGCGCACCACGCTGGCGACGGCGGACGCCGGGTTTCGCAACGCGCTCGAGCTGCGCAGCCGCAATCTCGCATCCCGCTACCGCACGTTGGTGAATGAGCCGCGGTTCCGCGCCGTCTCCCGTCTGGGCGACGGCCCGACCATGACCAATCTGCTGCGAGAGTTGCTGGAGGAAGTGGGGGAGGATGTGGAGCTCTTCGGCTTCGCCCACGATCCCGGTGAGTTCCTGGCGGAGGCCCGGCGCGATCCGCGGTTCGAACTGGCGCCGTTCCTGACCGAGGCCGATGAACTGATCGATCCTGCGTTCGAGGGTGACACCGCCGTGGGCACGCTCGCGGCCGGCGGCCGGCTGCTCACGGTGGTGGCAGTCCCGGTGGTGTCGCACGACCGTCTGTCGCTCGAAGGCGTGTTGGTGATCGCGCACCGCCTGCGCAGCGCCGTGCTCCAGGAACTGAAATCCGTCACGCACACGGAGATCGCCCTCGGGGTCGAAGGCCGGGTGATGGGCGCGACGATGCCTTTGCCACAGCCCGCGGATCGCGAGGCTCTCGAGCATGTGCTGACCGCCGCGTTGCCGCGCGAGCACTCGCCGGTGAGCGCGTTCGCTACCGTCGACGAACGGTTTTATGCGTGGTCGGGCCTCTACAGCGAGCAGGGGCGTCCCGTGTTTCGCTACGTGCTGCTCTCCTCCGTGGAAGGCCGGCTCCAGGCGTTGCGCCGGACGCAGGTGGCGCTGGTGGGCATTGGTCTGGGCGGTCTGCTCGGTTGCGGTGTCGTGGTGTGGTGGCTGGTCCGGCACGTCACGCAGCCGCTGCGCGATCTCCGGGATGGCGCCGAGGCGGTCGGTCGGGGAGATTTTTCCCGCCGGATCGAGGCCCGGTCGGATGACGAATGCGGCGCACTGGCGACGACGTTCAATCGCATGACGGGCAACCTCGAGGAGTCGCGAGCCCGGCTGGAGGACACGGTGTCGGCGCTGCGCGAGACGCAGGGCGAGTTAATCGAACGCGAGCAGCGTCTGCGTGAAAGCGAGGAGGATCTCCGCCTCATCATCGCGAGTGCGCGCGACTACGCCATCTTCACGGTCGGCACCGATGGCGGGATTCTGCGTTGGAATCCGGCGGCGGAGAGCCTGCTCGGTTATGCCGGCGTTCAGGCTGAAGGCCTGGCTTACGCCGAGCTCTTTTGTCCGGAAGACCGCTCGGCCGGCCTGCCCGCGACCCTGCTGAAGCAGGCGGCTGCCGAAGGCCGCGCGGCCTACGAAGGCTGGCGGCAGCGCCGGGACGGCACGCGATTCTGGGCAGACATTGCTCTCGCGCCCTTACCCGGGCGTGAGGGGCATGTACGCGGATTCGTCGAGATCGCGCGCGATGTCACGGTGCGCAAGCAGGCGGAGGAGACGCTGCGGGCGGCCCGTGACGCGGCCGAGGCGGCCAACCGGGCCAAGACGGAATTCCTGGCCAACATGAGCCACGAGCTGCGCACGCCGATGAATGCCATCATCGGCATGTCCAGCCTGCTGCTCGAGGATCCCCTCTCGCCGGAGCACCGCGAGTGCGTGCGCACGATTCGCGGCAGCGGCGATGCGCTGCTCGGGTTGATCGACAGCATCCTCGACCTCGCGTCGATCGAGGCGGGCCGAATCGAATTGAAGGCACAACCCTTCGTGCTCGTGGAATCCATGGAGCACGCGGTTGGACCCCTCGTGGAGGACTGCGCGCGTCGCGGTCTCGGCTTCGACCTGCGAATCGCACCCGGCCTGCCCGCGGTTTGGATCGGCGACGGTGCGCGCGTGCGGCAGGTGGTCGGGCATCTGGTGGGCAATGCCGTCAAGTTCACCGAACGCGGCCGGATTGATGTGTCGGTCACCGCCGGGCCGATGGTATCGGGACGGGCGGAATTGAGGATCGCGGTGGAAGACACCGGCATCGGTATTCCACCGGACGCGCTCGAGCGGCTGTTTCAGGTGTTCTCGCCGGTCGACGGCTCGACCAAGCGGCGTCACGGCGGAACGGGACTCGGCCTGGCGATCTGTCAGCGGCTGGTCGGCCTGATGGGCGGCCGTATCGACGTAACGAGCACGCCGGGCGTGGGGTCACGATTCGTCGCGACCCTGATGCTCGGGGTGGAGGCGGAGAAGGAGCTCCCGCTCGACCGTTCGTTTGCGGAGTTGCATCCGCTGAAGGTGCTGCTGGTGGAGGACAATCCGGTGAACAGCCGCGTGGCGTGCATGCTGCTCAAGCGGCTCGGCTTCACCCCGCTGGTGGCGGAGAACGGTCGCGAGGCGCTGGAGCGGATCGCGACGGAGGCGGTCGATCTGATCCTGATGGATCTGCGCATGCCGGTGATGGACGGACTCGAGGCAACGGTGGCTCTGCGCCGGGTCGTTCCCGGCGACCGTCCGCCCTACATCATGGCGCTGACGGCCAACGCGCTGCCCGAGGATCAGGCGGCCTGCGCGCAGGCGGGCATGCACGACTTCATGAGCAAACCGGTGCAATTGGACAAGCTGGCCGCGGGACTTGCGCGCGGCCATGCGTGGCTGGAGGCGTCGGGACACCGCGCTATGCCGATCACGAGCCTGACCCGCGCGTCCGGTTGAACGCAGCCGGCGGCTGCAGGGCAACGAAAGACCGGTCGGGCATGAGCCCTTTTCATGGTGCTTGGGTCGATTTTGACCTGAGTGACCCGTCTTGGTGGTGTGCCCGCGCCCAGTGTACGCGGAGCCGAAATCAACCATGACGACGATCCTCAGCCCCGGACCCCGGTCCGTTTCTCTCTCGCGGCGCTCCCTCGCTCCGCTTTCTCCCCGCTCCTCGTTCCACCTTATCCCGTCTTCCTAATGAACTTTGCCATTCTGGTCTATGAGTCCGAAACCGATTTCGCCGAGCGTACCGATCCGGTACGGGCGCCTGCCTACATGGGCGCGTACTTCGCCTACAGTCAGGCGCTGAACGCCGCCGGTGTTGCCGCGGGCGGCGCGGGGCTGCTGCCGCCTGCCACGGCCACCACGATCAAACTGAGCGCGGGCCGCCGCCGCGTGCAGGACGGTCCCTTCGCGGAGGCGAAGGAACAGCTTGGGGGGATCTTCCTCATCAACGTGCCCGACCTCGATGCCGCATTGCAATGGGCAGAACGCTGCCCGGCGGCGTCGCGCGCCGGCGTTGAAGTGCGCCCGGTCCTGCCGCCGCCACCCGGGGTGTGACGATTCGCGCTGCGCAGATGACGCCGGCCGAAGACGCGATCGAGCGGGTGGTGAGAGAGTCCTACGGGCGTCTCGTCGCCTGGCTCGTTGCGCGTTGGCGCGATGTGGCGGCGGTCGAGGACGCGCTGTCAGAAGCGCTCGCGACCGCGCTGCGTCGCTGGCCGGTCGATGGACTGCCAGAGCGCCCGGAGGCTTGGCTGCTGTCGGCCGCGCACCGGCGGCTCATCGACGCCGCCCGGCACATGAAAGTGCGGGCGGCCGCAGCTCCGGATCTGGCAGACCTTGCCGCTGAAACCAGCACGCCCATGACCTTCCCGGACGAACGCCTTCCGCTCCTCTTCGTCTGCGCGCATCCGGCGCTCGCCGAGGACGTGAGGGCGCCGCTCATGTTGCAAACGGTCCTGGGGCTGGACGCCTCCCGGATCGCGGCCGCGTGGCTGACGGCGCCGGCGACCATGGCGCAGCGCCTGGTGCGAGCAAAGACGAAGATCCGCGATGCACGCCTGCGGTTCGAAGTACCCGAAATCAGCGAGATGCCAGCGCGTCTGGAGGCTGTGTTGGAGGCCATCTACGCTGCCTACGCGACGGGGTGGGCGGATCCCTTGGGGCAGGACGCAAGGACGGCGACGTTGGCGCGCGAGGCGATCTGGCTGGCCCGCACCGTCGCAGACCTGCTGCCCGGTGAGCCGGAGGCGGACGGCCTGCTCGCGTTGCTTCTGCACTGCGAAGCGCGTCGGAAGGCGCGCCGGGACGCCGAAGGCCGCTACGTGCCGCTTTCCGGCCAGGATGTTCGCATGTGGGATCACTCGGTCATTGAGGAAGCTGAGCAGCGTCTCGCCGCGGCGTTCGCCGCCGGCCGGCCGGGGCGCTTTCAGTGGGAGGCGGCCATCCAGTCCGCGCATGCGGCGCGTCGGCGCACCGGGGCCACAGACTGGCCGGCGATTGTGCGCCTGTACGGAGCGTTGTTGGAAACGGCCCCGACGCTCGGCGCGGCGGTGGCGGCGGCGTGGGCGGTGACGGAGGCCGACGGGGCGGCGGCGGGTCTGAGCCGGCTCGAGGCGCTGCCGGCCAAGGAGACTGCGGGGTTCCAACCGTATTGGTCCGTGCGGGCCGAAGTGCTGAAGCGATTGGGGCGGTGGGATGAATCCGCGGCGGCACGCGAGCGCGCCCGGGCGCTCGCCGACGATCCGGCCGTCCGTGCCTTCCTCGACGAGCGACCGAAGGCGTGAGCGGTGGGCCGGGTTTGCGAGGGTCGGCCAACGTCGCCCCAGCCGTGGACCGGTCAGGTCTGCGATGTGCGGTAGCCGAAGAGACCGCGCTTCTTGATCGCGTCGGCGACGGGAGCGGGGACCATCTGTTCCCACGTCGGATCGCCGTCGGTGATGCGCTGCAGGACGTCGCGGGAGAAGATGTCGAGGATGGCGGGATCGAATCCGACGATGCAGTCGATGAAGTGATTCTCGAGCAGGTGATCGTAGAGATTGCGGAGGTGTTCCGCGACCTGGAGGTTCCGGGCGTTGATGAGCACGCCGGACGAGAAGGCGTTGGCCGGGGCGCGCGTCGCCGGCGCGTTGGTGGGCGCGGGCTGGCCGTTGGCGAGGTAGCGGTCGAACGCGGCCCGCTGCATCGGGTAGATGTAGAGTTTGACCGAGTTGCGGAAGAGCCGGCCGAAGGCCTCGAGGATGCCGCCTTCGAGGTTCTCGTAGTACCGCTCGTTGAAGATCTCGAGCAGGTTGTTGATGCCCATCGCCACGCCGATCATCTCCTTGGTGTACCGCCGGAAGTAGGACGTGAGGCGGTAGAACTCCGAGTAGTTCGAGATCAGCACGGTGAAGCCAATGTCGGCCAGCAGGTCGACGCGGGAGAGGAAGTCCTGCGCATCGAGTTCACCCGAGGCGAGCAGGTTGTTCATCGTGATCTCCATCAGTACGACGAGCTCCTTGCCCTTCACGGCGGGCTCCTGCATGAACTGGGCGCAGGCGCAGTTGAGCATGTCCACGTTGACGTGGGTCACGGGGCGGAAGCTGCCGCGCTCGACGAGAATCGGTTTGCGGTAGAGCACCTCCGACGGCTGCAACACCTCGCCGGTCGCGCCGAACATGATCGCGTTGGTGAGGCCGACGCGCACGAGGTGCAGGGCCATCAGCCGGTTGTCGACGTGGGCAAAGGCGGGGCCGGACATTCGCAGCATGTCCACCTCGATCCGTTCGTTGCCCAGATTGTCCGCCAGCGACTCGACCAGCTTGCGCGGGTTGTCGCGATAATGGAACGCCCCGTAGATAAGATTCACGCCGACGATGCCGAGCGCCTGCTGCTGGAGCAAGTTGTCCTTATCCCACATACGGACGTGGATGATGATCTCGCTCGGCTCCGTCTTGGGAGAGGATTGGAAGCGGATGCCCATCCAGCCGTGACCGTCGTTCGGGCCCTTGTAACTCTTGGTCGCGACGGTGTCGGCGAAAACGAAGAACGCGGTCCGATCGCCGCGCTGGGAGCCCAGGCGCTCGACGAGGAGGGCGTACTCGTGGTCCAGCATGGTCGTGAGCCGTTCGCGCGAGACGTAGCGAGGAGCCTTGCCGTAGATCGAGTCGCTGAAGGTCATGTCGTAGGCCGACATGGACTTGGCGATGGTGCCGGCCGCACCGCCGGCTTGGAAGAAGATGCGGGCGACCTCCTGACCGGCGCCGATCTCGGCGAAGGTGCCGTACTGCTCCGGGTTCAGGTTGATCGTCAGCGCCTTGCGGTTGGTCGTCAGCAGGTCGGTCGGTTCGCTCATGGTGGAAGCGGGGCCCAGTCCAGCGTGTCGCCGGACAAAAGGAAAGCGCGCGATTGGAACAATTGGGCGGACGCCCGCTTCCGCCTTTCGACTGGCTGAAACGCCCGATCTGCCTAGGTTGCCGGGAACCTGACTATGAAAACCTTTTTTGCGTCGTTGCTGGGCACCTTCGTGGCGTTGCTGCTCTTCGTGTTCGGGGCGACCGTCCTGCTCTTCGGTTTCGTGGCTGCAATTTCGCTCATGGGCGAAAAGGCGCAGCCGGTGAAGGCCGGTTCGTACCTCGTGGTCGACCTTTCCATCAACCTGACCGACGCACCGGAACCCATCTCCGGCGCCGGGTTGCTGGATGTGCTCGGACGCTCCGGCGAGCCGGGGCGGCTGCAGCTGCGCACCGCGGTGAAGGCGCTGGAGGCGGCGGGGACGGACGACCGCATTGCCGGCCTCGTGCTCGTCGGCGAACTCGCGCCTTCAGGGGTCGGTTCCGGATTCGCGGCGTTGAAGGAGTTTCGTCGCGCGCTGCAGACGTACAAGGAGAGTGGCAAGCCGGTGGTGGCCTACCTGGAACAGCCCACGACGCGCGAATACTACCTGGCGTCGGTGGCCGATGAGATCGTGATCGATCCCTACGGCCTGCTCGAAATGCCCGGCCTGGCCGCGCAGCCGATGTTCTTCGCGCAAGCCCTGGAGAAATTCGGGGTCGGCGTGCAGGTCACGCGGGTGGGCAAATACAAGTCCGCCGTTGAGCCCTTCACGCGGTCGGACCTAAGTCCCGAGAGCCGCGAGCAGTACGTGCAGTTGCTTGGCGATGTGTGGAGCGACCTGTTGGCCGATATCGCCGCCAGCCGTCAGCTCGAGCCCGCTGCGGTCCAGGCCGTGGTCGATGCCGAGGGCATCATCCGCCCGGACCGGGCGCTGGCCGCCGGGCTCGTGACGCGCGTTGCCTACCGCGACGAGGTGATTGCCGACCTGAAGGAAGCGACCGGGGTGACCGATCCCACCGAATCCTTCACCCAGATTGCGCTGGACGATTATCTGAACGCACAGGGCCTGGGACCGACCCCGCCGGTGGAAGGCGGCGGCTCCGGGCGCATCGCGGTGATCTATGCCGAGGGCGACATTGTCGACGGCGAGGGCGGCCCCGATCAGGTGGGCGGAACGAGTTTTTCGCGCGAGCTGCGCCGTCTCCGTCAGGACGACGACATCAAGGCGATCGTGGTGCGGGTGAACAGTCCGGGCGGCTCCGCCTCGGCGTCGGAACATATCCAGCGCGAACTGAAACTGGCGCGGGAGTCGAAGCCGGTGATCGTCTCCATGGGTTCCTACGCCGCGTCAGGCGGGTATTGGATCGGCGCCTACGGCGACCGCATCTTTGCTGAACCGAGCACGATCACGGGCTCGATCGGCGTCTTCGGGGTGCATTTCGATGTGCAGGAGCTCGCCAACGAACGACTGGGGCTGACGTGGGACAGTGTGAAGACCGGACGGTTTGCCGACAGCTTTGGCATCAACCGGCCGAAGACCCCGGAGGAGCTGGCGGTGGTGCAGGGGCTGGTGGACTGGATCTACGACCAGTTCCTCGCCAAGGTGGCCGAGGGCCGGAAGCTTGAGCGCGCGGTGGTGGAGGAAATCGCGCAGGGACGGGTGTGGTCGGGCACGCAGGCCCTGAAACTCGGGCTCGTCGACGAGTTGGGCGGGCTGGAGTCCGCCCTGGACTATGCGGCGGAGCAGGCCGGACTGGGCGCCGGGTACGACATCGTGGAGTACCCGCGCAGCAAACCGCTGGCCGAGGCGCTGGCGGAGTGGCTCGAGGATCTCCATCCGGCGGCCCGCGTCGGAGACGGTCCGGTGCAGGCCTGGCTGGCCCGGCTTCAGGACGATCTGCGCTGGGTGGCCAACCTGAACGATCCGCGCGGCCTCTACGCGCGGCTGCCGGTGGAACTGCGCTTGCGCTGAGCCCGCCCGGCCCGAACGCTCCCGACCGACCTGCCCACAACCCTCGTTTTCCCATGACCCATACGCTTACTCGCGAGGTGCCGGCCACGCTGATCCCGGCCGGCACGCCCCACACACTTCCCGCCGGTGTATCCGTGCAGCTGATGCAGGATCTCGGCGGCAACGTGACCGTGCGCACGGAACAGGGGCTTTTCCGCATCGCCCGCGAACACGCCGACGCCATCGCCGGTTACACGCCGTCCGCGGAGGACGCCGCCGGACCGGCGTCGGGTGACTTCGACGAAAGCACGGTCTGGTCCGTGTTGAAGACCTGTTTCGACCCGGAGATCCCGGTCAACATCGTCGATCTCGGTTTAGTCTACGACCTGGCGGTCGAAACGCTGCCGTCGGGCGGCCGGACGGTGGACGTGAAGATGACGCTCACGGCGCCGGGCTGCGGCATGGGTCCGGTCATCGCGGAGGACGCCCGGCAGAAAATCGCCGCGCTGCCCACGGTCGAGTCGGCGAAGGTGCACATCGTCTGGGACCCGCAGTGGACGCCACAGATGATCTCGGCCGAGGGACGCAAGAAACTCGGGATCGAGTGAGCCGTTCCTGCCCCTACACGAGCAGTTCGTCGACGACGGCGAGCAGCTGGGGCAGTTCGAACGGCTTTGCCAAGGTCCGGCGGCAACCCAGCAGCCGGGCCAGCTTGAGATAGCTTTCGGGGCCGCCAATACGGCTCCCGCCCGAAATGGCCAGGATCGCCGTGGACGGATTGAATGCGGTGAGCTTGATGATCAGGTCGAGGCCGTCCGATTCCGGCATGAAGATGTCCGTGATCACAAGACGGACCGGATTCCGGCGCAGGTAAGCCATGGCTTCGTGACCGTCGCAGCTCCGGCGTACGCGATGTCCCTGTCGTCGGAGGGTGTTCTCGAGCAAGGTGGCGACGGCGGCATCGTCTTCGACCACCAGAATGTCGCAGCGGAGATCGGATCCCGTTGTCTCGGCTGTTTGGATGCGGTCCGGCAGCTCCGGGGCTGGCCCGGAGGCGGGGGCGGAAGGGGCGGCGATCATGCGTCAGAGGCGTCTGCACCCGGCGGCTCCGGCTCGCCATGGCGGGCCGGGATCTGCAGGCGCAGGGCGAATCAGCTGAAGAATGCGGCGTGGTCGGCGGCGTGGTCGGGTGCCTTGGCGGAATGGGGAGTGGGGACCTTCGGCCCCGGGGCGGCCGGTGCCTTGGGTTCGCTCTTGGCGGGGCGGGGCGCCGGCGGGCGTACGGACACCGCGCGGTCGGCGGGAGCGCTGCCGGACGACCGGCCGTTGACCAGGGCTTCGAGGGCGTTGACGGATTCCCGCACGCGTTCGGCCTGGGCATTGAGCTCTTCCGCGGCGCTGGCGGATTCCTCGGCGCTGGCGGCGTTGGTCTGGGTGACTTTGTCCATCTGTTGCACCGCCGTGGCCACCTGTTCGACGCCGCGGCTCTGCTCGTTCGAGCCCGTGGCGATCTCGGCGACCAGTTCGTCGACGCGGCGGGCCTTCTGGACGATGTCGGCAAAGCTCTGGGAGACTTTCTCGCTGATCTGAACGCCGTAGTCGCTGCGGCTGACGGATTCCTCGATCTTTGACGCGGTTTCCTTGGCGGACTGCGCCGAGCGCTGGGCGAGCGAGCGCACTTCATCCGCGACGACGGCGAAGCCGGCGCCGGCCTCGCCGGCGCGGGCGGCCTCGACGGCGGCGTTGAGGGCGAGGATGTTGGTCTGGAAGG
>ERZ1066133.371-NODE-371-length-21514-cov-6.946875_pt1 | contig 21514 bp, 19 predicted proteins | sample MGYA00382780_ERZ1066133 | MGnify/ENA primary metagenome ERZ1066133 (study PRJEB33369, sample SAMEA5778363) | biofilm metagenome | biome: Industrial cooling water; feature: Water cooling tower basin; material: Biofilm | place: United Arab Emirates | collected... | reverse complement strand
TTGTTTGTAAGTTTAATGACTTTCATTCTTATCATCAGCTCAGTTACAATGGTTTTAGCTGTTCAAGCTGGTCACCATATGGATAAAAAAGGTGTAGTAAAGTATTTAATCTGGACCATCATCGGTGGTGCTGCATTCTTAGGTTGTCAGGCTTGGGAATGGGCGCACTTGCATCACGAAGGTGCATGGTGGGGTAGCAATCCTTTCCCTAATATGGACGGATCAAAGGCGACTACAAACTTCACCAACTTCTTCTTCACCATTACTGGTTTTCATGGCTTCCACGTTTTCTCTGGTGTTATCATCAACATCATTATGTTGATAATGACTCTGAATAATGTATTTGAGAAACGAGGCCACTACTTAATGATTGAGAAGGCTGGTTTGTATTGGCACTTCGTAGATCTAGTTTGGGTATTTGTATTCACCATGTTTTACTTGGTATAACCTGATTGCTTAAAATTATAAAACTGTAGAAATGGAACATAACGCAGCACAAATGGCAGAAAATCATGGCGGAGGAACGAAAGAAGTAATTCGTGTTACCATCATTCTTTCTGTAATTACCTTAATTGAATTGGCATTGGGTTATGCTATTATTGGTATGCCTCCTAGCACACTGGTAACAGCAGTTAAGGGTTCAATCTTAATTCTAATGATGGCGAAAGCTTTTTATATTGTTGCTTACTTTATGCACTTGAAGCATGAGCTGAAGAATATGATCATGACCATTGTTGTTCCTTTGGCATTGTTCATTTGGTTCATTACTGCTTTCCTTTGGGATGGCAATTCTTATAAGAACTTAAGAAATACTTACGATCGTCACCATGCTGAGCAAAACAGCATTAAAGTTGAAAAGAAAGAGCATAGCTCCGGCGAAAAGCAGGCTCAACCAAGCGGCGATCATAAAGGACATTAATAAAACCCACTACAACAACCATCGCTGCGGCGGTGGTTTTTTGTAGGTAGTAAATACTATGAATAAAAAAGCATTATTAGCATTATCAGTTGCATTGTTTATTCCGCTGATTAGTTACTTATTGGTAAAAAGCTTCAGCGCTGATGCAGTGGATATGCCAAGGCGTTATTTTGTAGACACTGTTCTCACTAAACTAGAAAGAGGTAAATTGGTAGATGATACTATTTGGCATCAGACCAAGAACATTGAGTTGGTAAATCAATTAGGAGATACCGTACAGTTATACGATAAAAGAGGTAAGATCATAGTTATGGATTTTTTCTTTACAAGTTGTAGAGGAATTTGTCCAGCATTAACTCGCAACATGAGTAAGTTGCAGCAATCTTTCTTACGTGGTGGAAACCTTCGTAAAAAAATTGATACGTCTATTGTACAGTTTATGTCTTTTTCAATTGATACTGAAAGAGATTCTGTTCCAGTAATTAAATCCTATGCCGATCGTTATGGTGTTAACCACGATAATTGGTGGTTGCTTACAGGAAATCAAGATGAAATCAACAAGTTTGCATTTGAAGAGTTGAAAGTAGATCAGTTTAGTGGTAGTCCGGTTGATTCCGACTTTGTCCATACCAATAGATTCGTTTTACTTGATAGAGATATGGTTGTTAGAGGTTTTTATAACGGACTAGATTCTATTGCAGTATCGAAGTTGGCTCGAGATATTGGTATTTTAATGCTTGAAAAGGATAAGAAGCGACCTAATACATTGTTTAGTCGTATCATTGATTTGAGCTGGCTTTGGTTGCTGATTGTATTCTGTGTCATTGCTTTTGTAGTTTACTTCAAATCGAATCTAAAAAAAGCAGGATAGCAACTTTTATCACAATAGGTTTGTTTAACTAAAAATCATTTATATGTTACCTCCCTCTATTCAAAAGAACGATCGTTTAGCCAACTGGTTAATAGGAATATTCTCTGTGGTAGTATTTGTGGTTGTTGTTGTTTTAGGCAGAGTAAAACTGGATATTGATATGGGATTTGATATCCACATTTTTGCACTAGCTAATGCAATTATTAATAGCATCATTGCTGTACTGCTGATAGGTGCATTAGTGGCAGTAAAAAGTAAAAAGTTTGAGCTACATCGAAAAATGATGTTTGGTGCATTAATCTTATCTATTGTATTTCTCCTCTCGTATATTTTACACCACTTACTTGCGGGCGATACAAAATTTGGTGGCGAAGGAGCCATTCGATATTTCTATTACTTCATTCTAATTACGCATATTATTCTTGCGGCATTAATTCTTCCTTTCATTTTATTAACAGCTTACAGGGGATTAACTGCTGAATGGCCTCAACACAGAAAACTCGCTAAAATTACATGGCCATTATGGTTATATGTAGCAATCACTGGTCCTATTGTTTATATCATGATTAGCCCATACTACTAATGCGCTATTTGTATCCATCCTTAAAACAATTACAACAACAACACAACTATGGCTTTTGGGGCATGGTGATTGTGTGGACTGTACTTTGGTGGTTACAAAAAGGGACAATCATAACAGATGATATGATGCCCTTAGCTCGTCAGCTACAAGCTGGGGTGGCAGTTACAGGAACTTTACTCGGTTGGGGTATTTTTGGATGGTTTAAACGCAAGCTGGAACATGTTCGTTCATTAGATACGATTCCTGAAAAACTTGAGGCATACAAAAAAATCAGTTACATCAAATGGGCGGGCTTATTATTTGTTCTTGCATTTTGTGCTGTAACCTATTGGATGTTGCCACAGACAGTTGTATTATTGGTAGCCATTATATTTCTAGTTTTATATGCTGCTCAGCGTCCTATTCCTTCTATTGTAGCACTTCATATTGACGAGCAAATAGATCGTCTATTTCTTTCTAAATAAGTTCATTTATTCAAATTCACATAGCTTTACGGTTCGTTATTCACCAGCATGGAAAAAAACTTCATTGATTATATCCGCATTTTTTGTCGCTCGGGACATGGAGGAGCAGGGTCTCGGCATTTCCGGCAAGATAAGCTTACTTCAAAAGGTGGACCAGATGGTGGAGATGGTGGAAGAGGAGGGCATATCATTTTGCGTGGGAACAGTCAGCTTTGGACTTTACTTCATTTGAGGTATTATAAAAATGTGCTAGCTGAGAATGGTGAAAAAGGGATGAAGCAAAATAAGACTGGTAGAGATGGTGAAGATATTATTATTGAAGTGCCACTTGGAACCATTGCACGTGATGAGGAAACAGGAGAATTAGAGGCAGAGATTTTGGAAGATGGACAGGAAGTGATTTGGATGAAAGGAGGAAGAGGAGGATGGGGGAATCAGCATTTTGCAACTCCAACCAATCAGGTGCCACAATATGCACAGCCTGGAGAACCAGGCGTAGAGGGTTGGAAGTTTTTAGAGTTGAAAGTATTAGCTGATGTAGGATTGGTAGGATTTCCTAATGCTGGAAAATCAACTTTGTTATCTGTTATATCTGCCGCTAAACCTAAGATTGCCAATTACGCGTTCACCACATTAATACCTCAATTAGGAATGGTGGCGTATCGCGATAATAAGAGCTTTTGTGTAGCTGATTTGCCAGGTATTATTGAAGGAGCCGCAGAAGGAAAAGGACTAGGACATCGATTTTTGCGACATATAGAAAGAAACTCAGTTTTACTGTTTTTAATTCCAGCCGATAGTAACGACCATCGAAAGGAGTATGAAATTTTAAGAAGCGAATTAGAAGCTTATAATCCCGAAATGTTACAAAAGGATTTTCTAATTGCTGTAAGTAAGTCGGATATGTTGGATGATGAACTCAAAACAGCCATTTCAAAAGAGTTACCCAAAGATGTACCACATTTATTTATTTCATCCGTTGCACAAATAGGACTGGTTGAATTAAAAGATGCCCTTTGGAAGATGTTGCAAAAAGATGATCAGTCGCAATAATTTTCTAGAGTAAGCTGAAATAGATATAAGCTGATTGTTTTAATTTCAGTTTACAGACTTAATTAAAGAAACCATGCAAGCACAAACCTGTTTGTTCTGCGGACATTATGTGCAGTTGGTGCATGTACATGGGCATTATCAATGTCCGGTTTGTACCACCAATGCGCTTCCTTGTTGTGATGGAGACAATTGCTCAACCAATTACCTATTGGATCATTCAATGAATGAAGTAAACAATCGTAAGGAAGCTATTTCTAATCAGTCAAGTACCTCCGAGGCTTAATATTTACAGTATCCATCACCCGGACTAATCTTAATACAAAGTTTTGCGTTTTGTAACCACTTCATTCCAGATCTATTTCCGTCTGTTAAAGTAATGGTATGCTCTACCTTGTTCTTTTTAAATGAAATTCCAGATGCAGCAGCATAAGCTTGATGATTTTCATACTGCATAGTTTGTAATACTGGATCCCAATATGCTAAGGTGACCATATAGTCTTTTTGGTTTGGTACAATGTCTACGAAACTACCTTCAACCCCCGTCCATCTACCAAGCATTGAATCAATTGTACTGCCTATTGGACGTTTGGTATATTGAATGAAGTTGTTATCATCCTTTAAACGCTTTAACTGTAAAGTATCGTTTCTAAGATCATGAATCAAGAAGAATGATTCCTCTAAAGCAGTATCGCGTAAACCTCTTTCTAAAAAATACAGCGTATCATTTGATAAGCGCCATTGTACACCGGTTGCGCTGTATGTATTGGGGTAATGAAGACTGGCATTCGGATCTAATTGTAATCCGTTTACGAAGCTATCTTGTATATTCCACCATACGCCTGCAAGTTCATCGCTCGAATAAGTCTTTACCGGAGTCTCTTTTTTTTCGTCACCTGATGAGCATGAAGCAAAAATTACTATCAAGAAAGGAAATATTTTTTTCATGGTATTGAAGTTAATTCATTTCTGTTATAGCCAATTATACTAACGAGTTTGTAGGGAATAAAAAAACCGGCAATTGCCGGTTTTTATTTTTATGCTTGAGCCTCGCTGGCCATTGATTTGCTGATCTTCTTGCGATCTTCTTCATTGAGCACAACTTTACGCATACGAATTGTTTTGGGTGTTACTTCAATACATTCATCTTGCTGAATATATTCCATACACTCCTCTAATGTCATTAAAGTTTTAGGTGCAATGCGTGTTGCATCATCTGCACCACTTGCTCTATGGTTGGTTAATTTTTTAGCTTCCGTAGCATTCACCACCAAATCGCCTGGCTTAATATGTTCTGCAATAATTTGACCAGTGTACACATCTTCTCCTGGATCTACAAAGAATCTTCCGCGGTCTTGTAATTTATCAATAGAATAAGCCGTTGTTTTTTCAGTGTTCTTAGAAATTAGTACGCCGTTGCTTCTTCCAGGAATTGGTCCTTTCCACGGCTTATACTCAGTAAAGCGATGCGCCATTACAGCTTCTCCAGCAGTATTTGTTAGCATTTGAGAACGCAATCCAATCAATCCTCTTGAAGGAATATCAAACTCTAAGTGTTGCATTTCACCCTTGCTTTCCATTACCAACATTTCACCTTTCCGCTGCGTAACCAAATCAATTACTTTACCACTGAATTCCTGAGGTACATCTACCACCAAGTTTTCATAAGGTTCGCACTTCTTGCCGTCGATATTTTTTACCAACACTTGCGGATTACCTACAGTAAGTTCGTAACCCTCTCTGCGCATGGTTTCAACCAGTACACCTAAGTGAAGAATACCTCTTCCATAAACTAAAAAGCTATCTGCACTATCTGTATCCATAACACGTAGTGCAAGGTTCTTTTCAGTTTCTTTCATTAAGCGATCTCTGAGGTGACGAGAGGTAACAAACTTTCCATCCTTACCAAAGAATGGGGAGTTATTAATACCAAACATCATACTCATAGTAGGTTCATCCACACTAATGATTGGTAATCCTTCTGGATTTTCTGCGTCAGCAATGGTGTCACCAATATTAAAATCTTCTAATCCAACTACAGCACAAAGGTCACCAGACAATACTTCTGTTACTCTGCGCTTACCCATTCCTTCGAATACATACAGTTCCTTCACACGGTTCTTCTTGATGCTTCCATCGGCTTGCACCAAAGCAATAGGTTGGTTTTCTTTGATTGAACCTCTTGTTACTTTACCAATTGCAATTCGTCCTAAGAAAGAAGAATAATCTAAAGAAGTAATTTGTAATTGAAGGGTTCCTTCAGAAACTTTTGGAGCAGGTACGTGCTCGAGAATACCATCCATCAAAGGCGTAATATCTTCACATTGTTCGTTGGAGCTGTTGAACCAACCGTTTTTACCACTGCCATAGAAAGTAGGGAAATTCAATTGCTCTTCTGTTGCATCTAAATTGAAGAACAATTCAAATACAGCATCATGCACTTCATCAGGACGACAATTGGGTTTATCAACTTTATTGATAACAACAATTGGGTGAAGATTTAATTGCAAAGCTTTTTGTAGTACGAATCTTGTTTGAGGCATAGGTCCTTCAAACGCATCAACCAACAGAATAACGCCATCGGCCATTTTCAAGACACGTTCTACTTCACCTCCAAAATCACTGTGACCTGGCGTATCAATTACGTTAATTTTTACATCCTTATAAGTAACTGCAGCATTCTTTGAAAAAATGGTAATTCCTCTTTCTTTTTCGAGGTCGTTACTATCCATGATGAGTTCACCGGTCTCTTGGTTGTCGCGGAAAACTTTGGTGGTGTGTAAAATACGATCCACCAGGGTTGTCTTGCCATGATCTACGTGGGCAATAATGGCTATATTTCTGATATTCATAATAAGTGATATACCGGGATGCTCGGTTAGAATTTCCCAAAATGTCGGCAAAGGTACAGTTTATGGGTGGCTTGCGGAAGAAAAGCCTAAAAATTCATCATTTGTTCATATGCAAAATACTGATTATCAATCATTTTCTAATAGTGGACCTGCAATAAATAAGACCTTAAAGGATGTTTTAGATGAACCACAGCCAAATTAACTAACTTCAACTCATGTCTAAAGCTTCTTTTCAGAAAGTATTGTTTCTTGTATTTGTCGCCGCTTATTTCATGGCAGGTGTGAATCATTTCTTACATCCCGACTTTTATACGCCCATGTTTCCCGATTATATGAAAGTATATGCTTCGGAATTAAATATGCTTGCTGGGATTACAGAAATTGGATTAGCAATTGGCATTTGTATACCAAGAGTTAGAAACTATGCAGCATTAGGAATTGTTGCTATGCTAATTGCCTTTATTCCGGTGCATGTTTATATGATTGAAGTGGCACCATTTACATTGGGAGGGTTACAAATGGAAGTATGGATGGCTTGGGTTCGCTTGTTGCTGTTGCATCCAATTTTAATTTTCTGGGCTTATTCTTTGCGCAATTACAAATGGTCGTAAAGCCATTTTGAAAATGCTTCCAAACTTGGGTCACGGGCTCCCATTAATAAAAGCACATCTCCTTCTTGTAAGGTTTCTTTCATGCGTTCTTGCATATCATTTCTATGCTCACAGAAAAATGCTTGTACACCTCTCTTTTGCAAATCAAGTATTAAGTCATTTGCAGAAATGTCTTTAACTGCTGTTCCGCCTGCATAAAAGATTTCACTCATCCATATTTGATCATTTGGACGAAGTGCTTGACTGATTTCCTCAACAAAATCATTTCTTAAAAATCTTGTTGGACCATATCCATGGGGCTGAAACCAGGCAATGACTCTCTGGCACATGGGTTGTACGCCCTTTATGGCAGCTGCAACCTTTGCGGGGTTGTGTGCATAGTCATCAATAATCCAGCAGCCTCTTTTTTGTCCAAGTACTTGGTTACGTCTGTAAATGCCTTTGTATTGTTGAAGTGCTGCACTACAAGTCATTAAATCAACTCCCATCAATGCAGCACCTGCAACTGCTGCAACTGCATTTTCCATATTGTGTTTGCCAAAAGTATTTACAAGAAATGGCACCCCATTAATGGTAAAACTCATTCGTAAGCCATCCTGCTGATAATTGCTGGCCGTATATCCAGCCGTTTCATCTGAGGTTGTAAAATTATTACTTGTATTGGTTGAAAAACTTGCTGCAAGAGAATGGTGAGCATTCACAATCATCTTCTCGCAATTTTTTTGAAAAGTTTTAAAGAGTTCAGCAAGCTCATCTAATTCTTTGTGGTCTTTATCAATGTTTAAAACAATGCCTAGGTAAGGACGATAATAAATCAGGGAACCATCACTTTCGTCGGCTTCAATGACCAATACATCTCCTTTACCTACAAATGCATTTCCAATTAATCCCTTTTCTTGCAATCTAACTAATCCTGCTCCACTGATAATACTAGGTCCTAATCCTGCTCTCTCTAGAATATCAAAAAGCATAGCAGTTGTAGTTGATTTACCTGAAGTACCTGCCACTGCAATGGTTCGTTTGCTTTGGCTAATTAGGGTTAATAATTCAGAACGTTTCAGTATAGGTATACCTAAGGAAATGGCTTTTTGGTATTCAATGTTTTGTTCTTCAACCGCAGTAGAAACAACCACACATTCAGTCGCTTCAGTTATACCAGAACCATCTTGTGCAAAGCATTGGATATTTGCTTTTTTTAATTGAAGTGCAGTTTCATGAGTAGGTAATAGTTCAGGAGTAAAATAGCGATCGCTTCCTGAAACATTTTTTCCAATTCCAGCACAATACTGCGCCAATGCGCTCATGCCAGTGCCTGCTACACCAATAAAGAAAAAATTCTTGGTAGCTGACAGTGATATAGTAGAATTATTTTGCATCGAAATCAATCACAACAGTTTCAGTTAATGGCCTACTTTGACAGGTTAAAATATAGCCATGTTCAATTTCATCTTGTTCTAGTCCATAATGTACTTCCATTTCAACTTCACCTTCTATGAGTTTGGCTTTACAGGTGCAACATACCCCGCCTTTACATGCATATGGAAGGTCGGCACCTTTTTCAAGAGCAACATCTAAAATTGTTTGATCATCGAATGCAACATTCATTTCTACACTTCTTCCATCCATGATGAGTGTTACTAGACTTCCTGCTTTAGCAGCTTCAGATTTTTTTGCTGAACTCTGCTTGGTTTTTCCAGCTGAAGTTCCAAAGAGTTCAAACATAACTTTGGCAGGTGGAATTCCAATTTCTTGTAAGTATTCTTTTGTTGCAAGAATCATCTCCTCTGGTCCACATATCATATAAGCTGTGGCATCTTTTGGGAGTAAATGCTTAAATAAAGTTGAGAGTTTTTCTTGATCAATTCTTCCGAAATGAAGTGGGCTATCCGTTTTTTCTCGACTTAGTAAATGAATTAAGCGAAGGCGTTGTAAATATTTATCTTTAAGGGCTTCGAGTTCTTCTTTGAACATGATGCTGTTCTTACTAGGATTACTATAAACCAGCGTACAACTGGTGCGAGGTTGTGTTTCTAGTATCTCTTTAATTTGAGAAAGGATGGGTGTAATTCCACTTCCGGCAGCAAAAAAAACGATGTTAGCATTTTCTTCGCAGTGAGGTACTTTAAACTTTCCCATCGGTGGCATCACTTCTAATGAATCGCCTACTTTTAATTCGTCATTAGCAAATGATGAAAATAATCCGTTGGTTACTTTTTTAATGCCAACTTTCCAAGTCTTAGATGATGGTGCAGAGCACAAACTATAAGAGCGTCTTGTTTCTACTCCGTTTATATGGGCCTTTAGAGTCAGGTATTGTCCTGCCTCAAAATTGAAATTACTTTGTAATATTTCAGGCACATCAAACTCAATACAAACTGCATCTGCAGTTGTTTTTTCAATTGATTTGATTTGTAGGGAATAAAAAGAAGTTGACATGTTTAAGATTGCTTCAGTCCACCAATTAAAATACTAATCATTTGCTCTTCTAATTCTTTGCCATTGATTTTAGCTTTGCTTCTATGCCAGCTCTCGATTCCACTAATGGCATGTAGCATTATAAGTACTGCAGTTGGGGCGTCAATTTTTTTGATGCTCCCCGCCTTAATACCAGCTTGAATGATTGCAGCAAATCTCTTACGATAGGTTCTTCGCTGATTTTGAAAATTCGATAAGTAAGGCTCGGCCAAATGCTTCCATTCCCTATCACTTACATACACCTGTTCATAATCCTGCACCATACGCTTAATGTGGAAACGAAGTAATTGCTCTACTTGTTCAATGGCCGATACTTTCGACGCTTCTACGGCATCCATATGATCGGTGAAAGTGTTGGCTACATGAAAACAAATAATGTGTAGCAGTTCGGTTTTAGAATGGATATGGTTGTATAAGCTGGCTGCTTCTACGCCTACAGATTCTGCCAACTCTCTCATTGAGGCGGCCTGGTAGCCTTTTTCTTTAAAAAGACTAGCTGCTTTTTGAATAATTACATCTTTACGAGATGCTTTATTTTCTACTTGGATACGGCCCATATGTACAAATGTAAAGCGCTAACGATTGTTAGCAAAATATTCGTATAAAAGCTTCTTCTTTGTTAGTGTAGTGGGCTGCAGATAGATTAAAATCAATGAAGTGGTCAGAATGGTGTAGCTTCGCTGCCCGATAACCAAAATCAAAATTCATGTCTTTAGTAGTTGTCGGTTCTATGGCTTTCGACGCCATTGAAACCCCGTTCGGGAAAAGTGATAAAATTATTGGTGGTGCAGGAACATATATTGCATGGTGTGCTTCCAATTTTACCCAACCCATTAAACAAATTTCAGTAGTAGGAGGCGATTTTCCTCAAGAGGAGTTAGATGCTTTAACAGCAAGAGGAGTGAACCTAGAGGGCGTTCAAATTAAAAAAGATGAAAAAACATTTTTTTGGAGTGGACGCTACCATCTTGACATGAACAGTCGCGATACATTGGATACCCAGTTGAATGTATTAGAAAATTTTCAACCTGTAGTACCAGACTCATACCAGGATTGTGAGTTTTTGATGCTAGGAAATTTAGTGCCAGCTGTTCAGAGAAGTGTGATTGAGCAACTCAAGAATCGTCCAAAGTTGATCGTAATGGATACCATGAACTTTTGGATGGAAATAGCTTTAGAAGATTTAAAAGTGACTCTTTCAATGGTAGATGTGCTAATGGTAAATGATAGCGAAGCACGTCAGCTAAGTGGTGAGCATTCGTTAGTAAAAGCTGCCGCTAAAATTATGGAAATGGGCCCTAAATATTTGGTTATCAAAAAGGGCGAACATGGTGCTTTGTTGTTCCATGAAAAGCAAATTTTCTTTGCACCTGCTTTGCCTTTAGAAGATGTATTTGATCCAACAGGAGCGGGCGACACTTTTGCAGGTGGATTTATTGGGCATTTGGCACGTACAAAAGACATTTCTTTTGAGAATATGAAAACAGCTATCATAGTTGGAAGTGCTATGGCAAGCTATTGTGTTGAGAAATTTGGTACACAACGTTTGCGTGAAATTTCAGACGCAGATATTGAATCAAGGTTGAATGAATTTGTGCAATTGGTGAACTTTGATATCTCATTGGGATCATAATTGTAGTATATATTACCACATAACCTTAAAAGCGGCTTAAAAGGCCGCTTTTGTTATTAAATGTGGCTTAATTTAAGATATACATTCTTTTTGTGGTGGGTATATCAATTACCTTCGACTTCGAATCCAATCCAATTTTTATGAAAAAGCCAATTTTTCATTTTTTAAGTTTTCTTGTTATCATTTTTTTGTCATCATGTGAGAAGCAGATAAATGAACCAAATTCGCAAGAAGATATTGTTGCTAATAACTCAGAAGATATTATAGAATTACCTGAATCTAATCTTGCAAATCGAATTATTTTCCATAACCGAAATGCGTCAATTGTTGCAACACAGTCTATTGATGGTGTTGAGACCGTAACCGACCCAATATCACATATTGCAACTGTTTTGCCATTGCGACATCAAGGAAAAACGCTACATGCAACGCATTTAGATATTACTAACAATCGTGCATACATTTCTTATGCTTCTAGTGATACTTCATATGTGGGTGGGGTAGATGTAATTAATACTAGTAATATTCAAAATCCCCGATCGCTAACTTCTCTTATTTACACCAATTTTAAAGTGAATGCAGTTGTTGTTGGTTCTAGTAGAATGTTTTTCTCTGGTACTCGTAGACCTAGTTCTTTTACACCAGCAGTCACTACAGCTGAGTCAGCCACCTTTGGTTTACATAACCTAAATAGCTCTGGAAGGCCATCTGGCTCTTTAAGAACAACACGTATTGGCGGATATAATGGAACTGATATTGCTTTTCATAATAACAAAGTATATTTTTTAAGTGGTAATAATGGAAGGTTAACAGTTTTTAATACTGCCGGCGTTCAACAAGACCAACATGTAGTTGATGATGGAAGAGGTATTGCGGTTTCTTCAACAAGCAATAGATTGGCTATACTTACAGGTAACAGTAAAATAATGCTGTCTGGAATAACAAACTTACAGCAGCAAACAGTTTTACATATTCCAGATGAGACAGTCGGAACAAAAAGAAACATAGATTTTTTTGAAGATAAACTAATCGTTGCATCGGGAAGAAGAGGTTTAATGGTTTATGCAGATGGAAATAATGTACCAGCCGTTTTACTTCAACAATTTCCAATGCCAGTCTCTCAGCCTGGTGTTTCAAGCAGTGAATTAGTAACTAGATCCGTTTCATATAATCCAGACAATGGTCTAGTTGTTACCGCAAACGGCGCAGCAGGATTGTGGGTTTTTAGAAAAAATAATGCTACTCAATTATTGGAACTTGTTGGTAAAATAAGCACCCCAGGTAGTTTCAATTATGTAAAGAGTAGGGGTGATTTAATTTTTGCTGCTACTGCAGATGGCGGAATGCAAATTTTTAGGATTAATATGTAAATCTGTATTTGGATATTGGTATTTCCGGGATTGCTTTTTCTGAGCGATCCCTTTTTTATTCAAACAAATCCTTTATATATTTGCGCCATGGTACAAAATAAAAAACAGAATGCTAAACACAAACCCTAAACGGGGAGGCATTCCTATATGTACCATACAACGAATTGCCTTCCATTTGGAAGGTTTTTTTTTGACTTAAACTGAATAAAAAATGAAAGTAGCAGTTGTTGGCGCTACCGGTCTGGTAGGCACAAAGATGATGCAAGTGTTGGAAGAACGTAATTTTCCTGTAACAGAATTATTGCCTGTTGCAAGCGAACGTTCTATTGGTAAACAGGTTACTTTCAAAGGGAAACAGTATTCAGTTGTAAGCATGGACGATGCAATAGCTGCACGTCCAGCAGTAGCTTTGTTCTCTGCAGGTGGTTCCACATCGCTTGAATGGGCACCTCGATTTGCCGAAGCAGGTATTCGTGTTATTGATAACTCATCTGCTTGGCGCATGGACCCAACTAAAAAATTGGTTGTGCCTGAAGTGAATGCTCATGTGTTAACTGAAGAAGACTTTATTATTGCAAACCCCAATTGTTCTACAATACAAATGGTAGTTGCTTTGCAACCTCTTCATGAAAAGTATACTATAAAAAGGGTAGTGGTCTCTACTTATCAAAGTGTTACTGGTACGGGTAAAAAAGCAGTAGATCAGCTTATGAATGAAAGAGCGGGGGTTTCTGGAGAAATGGCTTATAAGTATCCAATCGATTTAAACGTTATTCCACAGATTGATGTGTTTCTTGAGAATGGATATACCAAAGAAGAAATGAAAATGGTGAAAGAAACATGTAAAATTATGGGTGATGATTCAATTCGCGTAACCGCTACAACAGTTCGTATTCCAGTTATGGGTGGACATAGCGAAAGTGTGAATATTGAATTTGAAAATGAATATGACATTGCTGATATACATACGGTGTTAAGTCAAGCCCCGGGTGTAGTTGTACAACACAACGATGCAGAACAGTTGTATCCAATGCCATTATGGGCACATGAAAAAGATGAAGTGTTTGTGGGAAGAATTCGTAGAGACGAATCACAGTCCAAAACACTGAATATGTGGATTGTAAGCGATAACCTTCGTAAAGGGGCTGCCACAAACGCAATTCAAATTGCTGAGTATATGCTTCAAAAAGGGTTGTTAGGATAAAGTTTTAATAGTTCCATGACTTGAGATCAGCATGGGTAGGCACTCGTTTTTGTAAGTCTTTCACCCATTTTAAAATAAACATTTCATGGTACCTCAATCGGCTGATGTAATTGGGTAGTTCGTGGCTTCCATTCCAGCAATGTTCTGCTCGGTCGCCATAGTCAACTACGCAATTACACGGCGGGTTTTGAAGTTTCTTTAGCATGTCTTCTGCTGTGTATACAGCGTTGTTTAGATAAAAATTATCCATATCGCCTACATAAATATGGATCTTGCCTTCTAAATCTTTTCCTATTTTATTCCAATCTCTTTGAATGATATGGGTTAGGTCATAATTATCTTTCCAATAAGATGCTATGTCTTTATTGATGACGCCTGTTTTCTTGTCCCAGATTCTTGCCGGATAACCGTCTTTTCCTACAGGGGAAAACACAGCTTCCCAAATATCAAACTGATCACCACTTCTGCTTTTATCACCTAATGCTAATTCTTTAAGGTTCATATCTTTTACTGTAGCACTTATATGACCTAAGTAATTGCGATGACCAGGTCTTAATGTTTTTTTGAACGGACTTTCTAAGTAATAAGCATTCTTATCTTCATATAGGTTGATGGTCATATAATGTCTAAAGTCAATTGGATCTGGACAAGCTGCATATGCGCCGTTGTATTCTTTTGGATAAAATACTTGTGCTGCTAAAGCTTCCCATCCTCCTGTACTGCCTCCATACATAAATCTAGCCCATCCTTCACCAATACCTCTAAATCTTCTTTCAATTTCAGGAATCAATTCATAGGTGATGGCATCTCCATAAGGACCCAAGTTTGCAGAATTAACAGCATACGAGTCGTCGTAATAAGGATTGGCATGTTGTATTTCAATTGCAATCACTCTAGGGAAATTAGGTCCAGTCCATAATTTGTAAAAGCGATAAGCTTCTTCTTGTACAATTTTGTTGTAGCCAATTAAATTAAATCGCTTTGATGTATCTGGACGTAAATTTTCGTCGGGTGGCGTTGTTCTAAACCCATCAAAATCACTTGGAAAATGACCATGAAAAATGGCAAGTGGATATTTTACAGTTGGATTCTCATCGAAGCCTTCAGGAAGTAAAATATGTGCGCCTAAGAACATGGGTCGTCCCCAAAATTCTGTCAGTAGCTTGCTTTGAATTTTTATGTGCTTGATATACTTTGTGTCTTGTGGTTCCTCAATAGGAGGAATTATTTTGTCAAGATTAAGTTGAAGTGCTGTGTTTGGACCTTCCCAATTGACTTCTACTACGGTAGAATATAAATTACCTGGTGCAAGGTTCCAGTGTTGTCCTTCTCCTCTATCCATAGGAAGTTGCACAATATGTCCATCTTTTCTTTTGAATGTTTCATATTTGTGAAATACAACTTGTACAAAGTAGCGTCGTTTAGGAAGTTGACTAATTTGTTCAATTGGATAGCCGAAGAAATCGTTGCTTGAAATTGTTAGGGAATTTGTACTATTCCAATTTTTAATATCGGATCCAAAAACAATTTGCGTTTCAGGTCCGTCACTGATTGTGAATCTTGGTTCTGGTTGAGCGTGTTCACTAAAAATGAGCAGCAGTCTTCCTTGGAGTTGCTCAGAGGGTTGACCAATAACTTTCACTTGAATTTTCTGACTACTTGCAGAAAAAAATAATAAACTAGTACAGACTAATATTAGCAGATGTTTCATAATTGGAAATTAATGAAAATCTGCCAGTATATTCATTCAATGCTTCTATTAATGAATTGCAAGAGAGGTTGAAGGGCTTCAAATGATTCTATGATGGTCTTACTAAGTTGAGGTGTTGTTAGTAACTCATCTTTTATTTCTTTTGTTGCAATCCAGCTCTTCAACTTTAAATCATTTATGCAATTGTGTGATGCATCATAGCCTTTTGGAGGTCTGCTTAAGCTTATGTCTGAGCTTCGTTCTAGATCTCCGTATATGCGCTTGAAGTTTTTATTTTTTAGTATACCAGTCCATTCGTCAGAACAATAATCAATTTCTTGACGAACTTTATTAATTTCATTAGCCATTGGCATATACAATCCGCCTCCCACAAAACTCTTTCCTGGTTCAAGGTGAAAATAATAGCCTGCAAAGATTCCTTTTTTGCCACCCTTTGCAATGCTCATACCCATGTTGGTTTTATAAGGCGATTTATTCTTACTAAATCGAACGTCTCTATTGATGCGGAATACGCAATCCTTTGGAGCTAAATGTGCAACTTCAGCATCTATATCACTCAGTTCAATCAGTATTTTCTCAGTAAGCTGCAAGAAATCTTTTTTAGCAGATTCATATTCTTTTCTGTGCTCATCGAACCAAGGTTTATTATTGTTTTTCTCTAGTTGCTTAAGGAATTGTAGGGTAGTTTTTGTAATCATACTGTTGAAGAGGTTTTTACTAATTCTAAAAATCCAGCTTCATCCAAAATGGTGATGCTGCCAATTTTTTTTGCTTTTTCTAATTTGCTGCCAGCGTCTTCACCTACTACTAAATAGTTAAGTTTACTGCTTACACCGCTAAGTATAATTCCACCTTGTTCTTCTGCCATTTGTTCAGCTACAGATCTTTTTAGAGTAGGCAAAGTTCCAGTAAACAAAAATGATTTACCCGACAGTCCACCAGAGTTAGGCATTTCCTTCTGATAGTTATTCATTTCAACACCTAGTCTCTCAAGTTGTTGCAACATGTCAATATTTTTTTCATTTTGAAAAAAGTTGAAAATGCTTTGAGCAACTTTTACACCAACATCTTCTAGATTTTGTAACTCTTCAATTGATCTGTTTTTCAGCTCAAGTAAATGATTGCATGATTGAGCAATGGTTTTTGCCGTGGTTTCACCAACATAGCGAATGCCTAAACCGTACAATTTTCTATATAGAGGCTGCTTTTTACTTTGCTCAATAGCTTCCTTCAATTTTTCAACACTTTTTTTGCCAAATCCTTCTAGCGCTGCAATTTTTTCAAAAGGAAGTTGATAGATATCAGGAATATGTTGCAGCCATCCCGCCTCATAAAATTTACGAATATTAGCATCGCCAAAACTTTTGATATCCAATGCATCTTTGCTGGCAAAGTGAATGATTCTCTCCACCACTTGAGAAGGGCAGTCCATGTTACCACAACGCCAAACCGCCTCCGTTGCTTCCTTTTCTAGTTTGCTGGAACATGTTGGACAATTTGTAGGAAATACAATAATAGATTCTGCACCAGTTCTTTTGTTAGTAAGCGATTGTACAATTTGTGGTATCACATCGCCTGCTCTTTCAATGATAACTTGATCGCCTTTGCGTAAATCTTTTTCCTTAATGTATTCTTCATTGTGTAATGAAATACTAGATACAGTTACTCCACCCAGAGCAACTGGAAGCAACTTAGCAACAGGTGTTACAGCACCGGTTCTGCCAACTTGAAATTCTACATCAATTAAAGTAGTCGTTGCTTGTCGTGCTTTGAATTTATAAGCGATAGCCCATCTTGGATGATGACTGGTCATACCAAGTACGTCATGCCATTTCAGTTCATTTACCTTAATAACCATTCCATCTATTTCATAATCAAGATTATCTCGAACTGCTTCCATTTTTACACATGCATGAATAACTTCTTGAATATTATTTGCAACGGTTACACCTTGCTGTGGAGTTTTAAATCCACACTTACTTAATAATTGCAGCGATTCTGAATGTGATAAAAAGGCTGTTGAATCTGCATCTTTCATTTGTACAAAGCTGATATGATAGAGAAAGGCATCTAAATTTCTTTCAGCAACTTCTTTTGGGTTCTTCATGCGTAAACTACCGCTAGCCGTGTTTCTAGGATTAGCTACCTTGGCTTGTCCCCTCGATTCTAGCATTTCATTGAATCTATTAAACATTTGTTTGGTCATAATCACTTCACCTCGAATTTCAATGAGCTGAATACCATATTTTGAGAAAGGTGCTTGTAAAGGAATGGAACGAATTTGTTTGATGTTGTTGGTTACATCTTCACCTTCAACTCCATTACCTCTTGTTACAGCACGAATAAGTTGATCGTTTTCATATACCAATGAAATACTTGCACCATCAAACTTTGGCTCAACTGAATAGGTAAGTTGATCTTGCTTACTTAGCTCTTTTGCTTTTCTATCAAAATCTAGCAAGTCGGCTTCGTTGTACGAATTGTCTAAACTTAACATGGGCACAAAGTGGGCTACCGTTTCAAATCCATCTGCTAGTTCTCCTCCAACTCTTTGTGTTGGTGAATCTGGTGTAATTAATTGGGGAAATTGTGCTTCTAAGTTTTTTAATTGTTGGAAGAGTTGATCGTATTGTTGGTCGGTAATAGAAGGTTGGTGTTTTACGTAATACAAGTTTTCATGGTAGTGTAATACACTACGAAGCAAAGGAATGTCCGATTCGGTAAATAATAGTTTAGATAAAAGAGTTTGCGTTAATACAATCAATTTTTGCTCATCCATGCCACTAAGTTTTTGCAATAATCGTTATTCCGTAGAAAATTATTCAGGTTTTATAAATATGTACTATGTACACATTATTCTTTTTTTTAACTTGCATACGAATAAAGGAATGATTGCCCCTAAAACAAGTGCCATGTCAACCTCCCAACAACCAGTTCTAATAAAAAATCCCACCAAGCTTGTATCTACATATCCAACGGTTGCTTTAACGGTTGACTGTGTAATTTTTGGTTTTGAGGCAAATCAACTAAAAGTACTACTAATTCGGAGCGATTTAGAAGTGTATAAAGGGATGTGGTCTTTATTGGGTGATATGGTAAAACGCGATGAGGAATTAGATGCCGCCGCACAGCGGGTTTTATTACAGAGAACAGGTATGAACGATGTGTTTCTTGAACAGGTTCATTGCTTTGGAAATCCAAGTCGACATCCTGGTGGTCGTGTAGTAACAGTTGCATACTGTTCCTTACTAAATGTGCAGCATCATCAACTAAAGATTCTAGACAATGAATTGCACTGGCATAGTTTGGCTTCATTACAAGAAATGGCATTTGATCATAAAGAAGTAGTTGACTATTGTTACAATTGGCTGAAAAAACGAATACAGGAGCATCCATTGGGTTTCAATTTATTGCCAGATAAATTTTCATTACGAGAGCTTCAAAATTTATATGAAGCTATATTAGGCATACAGTTAGACAGGAGAAACTTCCGTAAAAAGTTTGCATCTATGGATCTTCTAATTGATGTAAATGAAATGGAACAAGATGTGCCACATAGGCCAGGTAAACTATATAAGTTCAATTTCGAAAAGTATGAGCGAAATAAGCGTACCTGGATTGGAATCGATTTCTAGATTTTGTTCAATTTTGTTTAATCTCTGAGTTTCAACGCTTAACAAAAGCAGCACCCCCCAAAAAAAATTTTTAAGTTGTGTAAAAATTACACAATTTTGTAGGACAATGTGTAATTTTAACACATTAAATGATTGCTGAATAATTGCTTTGCTATATGAGAAAATGGGCGATAATATGGTTCGCATTACTACTAGGTGCTTCTGCCTCTGCGCAGTTGCTTACTTGGTCGCCTGCATTTATTCAAGAAAGCTCTACTCCAATTCAAATTACTGTTGATGCTAACTTCGGGAACCGAGGATTACAAAGTCATACAGGAAATGTATTTATTCATATTGGAGTGATTACAACACTTAGTACAAGTTCCTCAGATTGGAAGTATGTACCCTTTACATGGGGCTCCTCGAATGCAGCGGCACAGTGCGTTTCATTAGGTAATCAGCAATGGCGCTTCACAATCAATGGAGGATTACGCAGTTTTTTCAATATTACGAATGCGTCGGAAAGAATTCTTCGTATTTCTATTTTGTTTAGAGATGGCGCTGGTAATTTGGTTCAAAGAAATGTTGATGGTTCAGATATGTACATCCCAGTGTACGAATCTGGATTAAGGGTAAGGGTCGATCAACCATTTCGACAGCCAACATTCGCATTCAATACTTTGCACCCAGCAACTCGACAAGTGGGAGACGTTGTAAATATTACAGCAAATGCAAGTGAGTCATCTAGTCTTCAAATTTCATTTAATGGAACAAATGTTGGAACTGCTACCAACGCTACAACGGTAACAGCAAATCCAACAATTGCAACGTCGGGAACACAAACTATTATTGCTACTGCAACCAGTGGCAGTACAACAACAAGAGATACAGTTCAATTCTTTATTGCGCCTACTGTTAATGTTGCACCACTACCAGCAGGGGTTGTTGATGGAATTAATTATGAACCGGGAGATACTTCAGTAACTTTGGTACTTTTTGCACCATTAAAAAACTCTATTTCAGTTGTAGGTGATTTCAATGACTGGACAGAAACGGTTCGTCATCAAATGAACAGAACGCCAGATGGCAATAGATTTTGGGTGCGCGTAACTGGATTGACTCCTGGAATTGAATATGCCTATCAGTATATTATTGACGGAACTTTGAGGGTTGCAGATTATAATACACATAAAGTATTAGATCCTTGGAATGATCAATTTATTCCAGCTACCAATTATCCCAATCTCAAGCCTTATCCAACAGGAAAAGCAACTGGAATTGTTAGTATTTTACAAACAAGAAGACCTGTTTATAATTGGACTGTTACCAATTTCAACAAGCCTGATAAGAGAAATTTAGTTCAATACGAGTTATTAGTTCGTGACTTTATAGCTACTCAAAACTGGAATACCCTGGTAGATACACTTAACTATTTACAACGCTTGGGTGTGAATGCCATTCATGTGATGCCATTCAATGAATTTGAAGGTAATAATAGCTGGGGATATAATCCATCTTTCTATTTCGCACCAGATAAAATGTATGGCACTTCCGCCATGTTAAAAAGATTTATTGATACTTGCCATGCTCGTGGTATTGCTGTTATCATGGATATGGTCTTAAACCATTCCTTCGGTCAATCGCCTATGGTACAAATGTATTGGGATGCAGCAAATAATAAGCCTGCCACTAATAGCCCATGGTTCAATCCCGATGCTCGTCACCCTTTCAATGTGGGGTACGATTTCAATCATAGTACTCAAGCAACACGCGATTTTGTAAATAGGGTGGTACGTCATTGGTTAGTTGAATACAAAATAGATGGTTTTAGATGGGATCTTTCAAAGGGATTCACTCAGGTTAACAATCCAACAGACGTTGGTGCTTGGAATAGAAGGGATACGTCTAGAATTAATTTGTGGAGAAGAATTTATGATACCATGCAGGCAATAGCTCCTAATAGTTATTGCATTTTAGAGCATTTTGCAGATAATGATGAAGAAACTGAGTTGGCTAACTATGGTATGTTGTTGTGGGGAAATTTGAACCATAGTTTTCGTGAAGCTGTAAAGGCAAATAATGTAGGTGATGGAAACTTTGAATGGGGATTACATACAAGAAGAGGTTGGTCAAGCCCTCATTTGATAACATACATGG
>ERZ1066133.364-NODE-364-length-21818-cov-6.877223_pt1 | contig 21818 bp, 19 predicted proteins | sample MGYA00382780_ERZ1066133 | MGnify/ENA primary metagenome ERZ1066133 (study PRJEB33369, sample SAMEA5778363) | biofilm metagenome | biome: Industrial cooling water; feature: Water cooling tower basin; material: Biofilm | place: United Arab Emirates | collected... | reverse complement strand
GGTTCGCTTCTTACAGCAGTTGGATCTTTTTTATTCAGCCTATGTCGAGCAATAAGCATTTCTTGAATAGGAGCATCTACCGGACTACTAAAGTTGTAATAAGATATGCCGAAATAACCTGAACGAACATCATACTTTCTTGGACGAAATCCTGCAGTATCTGGCAGTTGAACCAACGAATGATGTACTCGAACAGTGATAGCTTCTGTACTAGGTGTTACAGATCTAACCAATCTGCCTGCATCACTTCCTCCAGTAAAAGTGATTGTAGCTTCAAATTCACTGTTCTTTGGAAAATTTTTTGTTCGCTGCATATAGATAGCTGACCTCGAGTCATTGAAAACATAAGTCCCTTGTCTTGCAGAACGAATCTTATCAGCAATTCCATGTGCATCCCTTACTAAAAAGGGAGTTGCATCAATTAAGATTTTACCATCCTTTTCTTCTTCAATGAGAAAACTTGCAATAACAGATTGAGCAAATGATTCTTCAACAGATCTTCTTTCAATTGCATCGGATGTAATAGCTCTATAACTATAGTTTGGCTGAGTTAAGAAAAGTCTTCTTCCTACTCGCTGGAATTTTACAATACGAGTATTACCTAATTGTCCTCTATCTAAACCGATATCATTGGATCCTAATCCGGATGAAAGACTATTCACATAAAGCATTTCCTGCTCTAAGCGATCCACTTCCCACCAGATACGTCCCATAGATTCATCCCACCAAAAAGGGATAAATCCATCCATTTTTTTCCAATTATTATTTTGTGCTTTCCAAGTATTCTGCGCATTTGCAGTAAATTGAAAACAAACCAATATGAGTAGCCATATTCTAGAAGCCATAGTATCAATTTAGCTGTCAAGTTAACAATTCTATCAGCAATTATTCTACCTTTAAAAGAAAACTATGCGTAAATTCATATTCATTGTAACGATTTTTTCTTGCCTTTCAATTGCATCCTTTTCGCAAAACATGACTTTGCCTGAACAACTAGCTCAGCAACAATTAGATGCTTATAACAAAAGAAACATTGAGGCCTTTTTGGTTCCTTATTCAGACAGTGTAGAAGTGTACATATTCCCAAATCAATTGCAGTATAAAGGCAAAGAAAATATGCGCAGCCAATACAAACCAATGTTTGAAAGGCTTACAGATTTAAATTGCAAGCTGGTAAACAGAATGGTAATGGGAAATACTGTAATTGACCATGAATGGGTCATTTTCGATAAAAACCAGCCGGGTGTTTCTGCAATAGCCATTTACACTATCCAAAATAATAAGATTCAGAAAGTTCATTTCATACGAGGACAATAAAAAATCCACCCCTTGTGGAGGTGGATGAATCGTTTGAATTAAGTATGATAAGTATGACTACATTTTCTTAGCGTCTTCTAAAAACTTCGCTAAGCCTATATCGGTCAACGGATGTTTTAATAAACCAAGGATACTATCAAGTGGACAAGTACATACATCTGCACCAGCTTCAGCAGCTTTAGTAATATGTAGTGCATTTCGAATGGAAGCTGCAAGGATTTCAGTTTTGAATCCTTGAATATCATAAATATGTCTTATTTGGCTAATCAGCTCCATGCCATCCCAACCGCTATCATCAATTCTACCAATAAATGGCGAAACATAGGTTGCTCCAGCTTTTGCAGCAAGAATTGCTTGACCAGCAGAAAACACCAAGGTACAATTGGTCTTAATTCCATTATCTGTAAACCACTTCAATGCCTTTACCCCTTCCTTAATCATGGGCACTTTTACCACAATATTCGGGTGAATTGCCGCAAATTTTTGCCCTTCTTCAATCATTCCTTTAAAATCGGTACTCAATACTTCAGCACTTACATCACCATCTACCTCTTCGCAAATGGTTTTATAGTGATTGATAATGGCTTCTTCTCCGCGAATACCTTCTTTAGCCATTAGAGAAGGATTGGTAGTTACACCATCCAAAATGCCTAAATCGTTGGCTTCTTTAATTTGTGCAAGATTTGCTGTGTCGATGAAGAATTTCATGTTGTAATATTTAAATAAAAGGAGCAATGATGTGCAATTGCTCCGTTATTAAAAAAAGTTGAATAAAAAAAAGGGGCAGGCTACTCACATCGCACCGCTACAACCGCCTATCCTTGCTGTATTCCTACCCTGGGGAGTTTCAGCAGGAGCTGGTCGTGTAAGACCTGCCGGCTGCAAAAGTAAGGGAGTAGGTGGAATTTTTTGTATAAAAATTAATATTAGCGAGGTGCGGGACCTGAACGAATTGATTGAACTGCTACCAATTCATCGTGTCGTCCTGTCAATGCCCGATAATAGACTAAAATCAAATACTCATTTTCTGTTTCCCAAAAGTTGCCTTCTGTTTTCTGAATATTGGCAGATTTAGGAGGTGCATTAGGCTCTTTTGTCATGTACTGATAAGTATAATAACCTTGTTTCAAGTATAACTCTTTTTCATAAGCACCAGTCTGTTCATTGAACTTCATCTTAGAACTATCAGAAATTTGAAAACCAGTCAACTCTCCCACCATATGCAAATCCTCCTTTTCGAATGGCTTGCTATTAGGTGACTGATATTGAAACTTTACTCTAGCAAAATCTCCCTGCCACCAGTGTGTAATCATATCTGTACTTCCTAATTCATACCAGCCGTTCAAGTCTCGAAAAAAAATGTACCTCAAATTTGACCTAGATTGGTCGGGGCGCATTACCACTTCCACTGGACGAGCATTTAAATTGGCCGACTCCATTCGGTCACTTACAAAGCGAAAGCTGCGCAAATCGGCCCAGCGATACTCTTTACCACCTGGAAATACCACATCTTGCTCACCATTATATTCCAGCACATTCCCCCTAATAAAAACAGGTTGAATATTTCTTACAGCCCGATCCCACATGTTGTTCTGTACCACAACTACTTGTATTTGTTGTTGTGGATTTACCAATTGCATTCGACCCGCATTTACTGAAAACTGAACACGCTGATGTGTTAAAAACACCTGCGACTGGTAAGGCTGTAAGACCTGCGCAGCAATGGTAGCTTTATCTTCAGCAATCAACATACGTTTGGTAAAAACAAGTTGATTGGTATCGCCATTCAAAAAAACTTTCAAGATATAGTTGCCACTTCTCGTTGGCATACAGCTCGATTCAGGCAAACGAATTTGGTAATGCACATACTTTTGAAAAGCAACAGAAGACGGCCTAAATTGTGTAATTCGTCCCTGCGTAAATCCGCTGATATAATCAAACGCACTCAATTGTACTGGAGTCCAATCGGCATTACAGAGCTCATAAGTATAGAAGTAGTTCTTAGCATATCCATCCAAATCATCAAAATGCAACTCAAGCACTTCACGTTGCTGCAACTTCATGAGTGGCAAGCTCATTTGGTTAGCAGATTGAAAAAATTTTATGCCAGCAATTTGTCCACTTACCACTCCTTCTACATTCCGTTGTGCCCAAATTGCATAAGTATGGAACAAAAAAAAGAATAACACCCTAAATTTCATAGCTGTAAGTTAAAGATTCTCCTGAATGAATAACTTTGGATCTATACCAGTAGCTTTGAATTTTAACAAATCAACCATTGCACCCAGCATTTCATATAGCCCAAAAAATTACTTTTAATCAACAACCTTCATTTTCAAGGTTCATTATTCGATTATCTGTTATAGCTACATCTATAAGCGTAGCTGCTATGATTCTAACACTTTGTTTTGTAAATGGATTTCAAGATGCAATTTCAAAGAAAATATTTGGCTTCTGGGGGCATATTCGCATTCAACCTTATACCCTTAATAAATCGCTCATTGCTGAGGACGAATTAGCACAAACAAACGACACTATTTTATCACAACTAAAGCGTTTTCCTCAGATCGTTAGTATAAACAGTTATTTAACAAAATCTGCAGTTATTGAAAAAAATGGAGAAATTGAAGGAAGCCTATTGAAAGGTATTGATTCATTGTTTCCAAGAAAACAACTCGATAATTTTATCATAAAAGGTAGCTCTATCAAATTTGAAGATAGTTTATATGATAAAAGTTTGGTGATATCTGAACTATTAGCCAATAAGCTTCAATTATCGCTCAACGATACCGTCAAATTACATTTCATTCAAACTTCAACTGGTAGTTCCACCTATAGAAAATTATATGTAACTGGAATTTATAAAACTGGCTTGGAAGAATACGATCAACTTTTTTGTTTGGTTGATATAAGACTCTTGCAAAGAATCATTTCTACCGATATAGCTTATGTTAGTGGCTATGAAGTCTTTACCAGCTCCCCTCAAGAATCTAACGAATTAAGTTTAGCAATTAATGAGAGCATTTCGAGTGAATGGCTGGCAAGGTCAATGGAAAGTATCTTCCCCAACATTTTCGACTGGTTAGAGATTCAAAATGTAAACAGGAATGTGGTATTTATTATTATGGGTATTGTTGCGCTAATCAATTTACTCACTTGCTTACTTGTACTGGTCCTAGAAAGAACTAGAATGGTGGGTATTTTAAAAGCGTTAGGGGGAGAGGACCGGTTTATACAACAGATATTTTTGTATTACGCATCATTTATCGCTTTAAGAGGTGTAGGTGTAGGCGCTATAATTGGACTTTTAATTTGCTGGCTTCAATTGTTAACTGGTTTCATTCAGCTAGATGAAACCGCTTATTATGTTTCAGTTGCACCTGTTGTTATAGTTGGATGGCAAATTGCATTAGTAGTCTTGGCCACATTTCTAGTTGCTTTTTTAAGTTTATGGCTACCTACATTTTTAATTCGAAAAATTCAACCTATACAAGCCATTCAATTCAATTAATTCACTGCGTGAGGTGTGAAAGCAATATGCCAGTTGCAACCCCAGCATTTAAACTTTCAGCAGCACCTTTTCTTATAATCGTAACAGGATCTGTAATATAAGGCTGAATATCTGGCAAAATTCCTTTGGACTCGTTTCCAATAATCAATAACCCCCCTTTTGCTTGAACAGTTCTAATATCCTTTCCATCAAGTAAAGCTCCGAATATTGGCAAATGAGCATGTTTTTTCAAAAAAGAAGCTAAATCTGTATATAAAATATTTACCCTAAAAATACTCCCCATTGTGCTTTGCACCACTTTGGAATTGTAGCAGTCGGCTGTAACCGTATCTGCAACAATTTTTTTAACCCCAAACCAATCGGCGTTTCGGATAATAGTCCCTAAATTTCCAGGATCTTGGATACCATTCAACACCAAAACCCATTCATTCTTATCTATTGAAAACCCTTGCTGATCCTTCATTTCAACAATGGCCAGAACTTGATTAGGCGTTTCTAAAGCACTGATCCTTTCAAGTTCATGTTGTTCAATGATTTGAATAGTAGGTGAATGAGTTGTAGGCTCCCAATCTGCGGTTGCATAGAGCTTTTTAATGGTCCAAGAGCTATTCAATAACTCATCTACTAACTTCGGTCCTTCTACCACAAAGCAGTTTTCTGAAGTCCTGAATTTTTTTTGGTATAAGTTTTGAATATATTTGACTTCATTCCGGTTTAACATACACGAATGTATTTAATAACTACCCGAAGATACCACCTACTATTGATGTTCCTACTATTTCTGGGGGCTTGTGGTATAGAAAAAGTGTCTGTTAAAAACCCACCGCTCAATCAGCCCTTTGTTTTTGACAACAAAGTCATTTTACATAATGGACAATTCAGTAAGTCTGAAAAGAAGAAGATTACTGCAGAACTCAATGGCCAATGGGATGATAGTATGATTGCTAGAAGGGCACAGCGTTATTTATTGTTTGAAGAAATTAAAAATCCCCCTGTTTTTGATACCGCAAACCTTCGCAGATCCCAACAATTCATGAAAAACTATATGAATGGTCGGGGATTTTATTATGCAAACTTCAGAGATTCAATAAAAGTTGACACATTCAAACAACAACTAAGGACTACAGTCTACATGCATGTATACCCTGGCAAGAATGTGTTAATAGATTCTGTTGCTTTTGATTTAGCTGACTCTGTACTTGCTGCAGCTTTGTTACCTCATCAACAGAAAACATTATTGAAAAAAGGTGCTCCATTCAGTAAACAAATTATATCATCTGAGTTAGACAGACTAACCAGTGTTTTCCAACAAAACGGCTTTTTCAAAATTAGTCGCGACGATTTGTATGCCGAAGTAGATACCACTGATAAAGCTCTATTAGATATATCATTAGATATTTTTGAACAAGCTCAACAGTTAGAAGCGGCTGCAAAGAGAAGAACTGAAAGCCCTAGTTGGGATGTTTCAATAAAGAACAGAGCCATCAATGATTCCACAAAAAACATAGCGTACAAAATTGGAAAACTCATTTATTACCCTGAAAGCAAATTCACAGATATAGTTGATAGTTTATTAGTTGATACAAGTTTTAAATCGTGGCAAAAAGACGAGTTTGAAATACGCTACAAAGAAGGTAATTACAATTTAGGGCCTCTTAAAGAACATACCTTTTTGAGAAAAGGAATGCTGTACAATGAACGACTGTTTTTTAAATCGTTGAATGCATTAAATGAAATTGGTACGTGGGGACAAGTAGATGTTCGTCCAAAAATTCGTGATAGAGATACTATGGACTTATACTTCTTCATGAGTCAAGAAAGCAAGTATAATTATAGTATTGATCTCGAAACTTCAAGAAACACCAGCGATATCATTGGGGGTAACTTGGTAGGTATATCTTCCAACTTCAACTTTAGAAATAGGAATGTTTGGAAAAGCGCTATTCAATCCAATACGAGTTTAAGAGCTGGTGTTGAATTAAACGTTTTACAAAGCACACAGCTGTTACAAACTGTTCAAATGAGTGCAGGTCACACATTTATTTTCCCTAAGCTCATTGTACCTTTTAAATTAGGTCCTATTAAAGATCGGATGGATGCAAAAAGAACCTTATTATCGACTAACTATGCTTACACAGATAGAAGAAATATATTCCGACTTCGCTCTTTCATTACCAGTTGGGGTTACGAATGGAAAAGAGGAAATAATATTTGGCTTTATAAACCTGTAAGTGTTGAGTTGTATGGATTAGATACATTGCCACTCTTAAGTGAGCTTTTTAATCAAAATCCTTTTCTTCGACTATCCTTTAACACAGGAAATGTTATTAGTCAGAGTATTTCTTATGTGAAAACGTTTCAAGGAAGAACTAATAGAAACAACCATTATTTACGATTTGGTGTTGAAGAAGCCGGCTCAATAATGGGTGCATTTCCAAGACTTAGAAGCCTTATTTACAGGTATGTTAAAACTGAAGCTGAATATCGATATTCCTATAAACTCCCTCAAACAGAATGGGCCTTTAGGTTATTTGGAGGCGCTGGGTTCAATTATAGCGACGATCCTACAATAGGTTCTGTTATGCCCTTTTTTAAGCAATTTGCTGGGGGTGGCCCCAACAGTATGCGAGCATGGCAATTGCGACAATTGGGTCTAGGCAGTTCAATAGCAAACGATACAATATCTACTACTACTTTCAGAGATCGCTTAGGCGATATGATGTTAGAAGCTAATTTAGAATATCGATTTACATTGCTTTCACTTGGCAGTTTTAATATTGCCAGCGTTTTATTTGCTGATGTAGGTAACATTTGGAACATCAGAAAAAAAGAAGACAACCCTAATGCGGAATTTAATTTTAGACGCTTATACAAAGATTTAGCAGTTTCTGTTGGAACTGGTCTTCGCTTTGACTTTTCTTATTTCTTAATTCGACTAGATGCAGGATTTAAACTCAAAGATCCTGCTCGCCCAACACCCAATGGTTGGGCCGATTTTAAAAACCTGCAGTTTACAGAAACCAGAACCAATGGAGTGCAAGTAAGAAACTTTGCCTTACAACTGGGCATTGGTCTCCCATTCTAATCTCATGGCTTGGGTATAAGCCTCAAATGATTCTGGCGTATATGCTCCATCAACAGAGAATTCTCCAATTTTAGTCCTTCTCAGTGCACTTAAATGTGCGCCTGTTCCTAAAAGTTGTCCAACGTCATTTGCGAGTGTTCTGATATATGTTCCAGTTGAACATACTACTCGAAATTCTACAATAGGTAAGTCAACTGAAGTTATTTCGAAAGCGCGTATAAAAATTCTACGAGGATCAAGCTTCACCTCCTGCCCTTTTCTTGCAGCTAGATAAACGGGCTTGCCATCTTTTTTTATTGCTGAATGTATAGGGGGTGTTTGCCAAACTTCACCTGTGAAATGTTGGGCTGCATCTTGAAGCTGTTCGTTTGTGATGTGCTCAAATGGTTGTTGATTTTCTGGTTGTGATTCTAAATCATATGTTGGAGTTGTTGCGCCTAATGTAATAGTACCAGTGTATTCTTTTTCCATCCCCATGAACTCTTGAATACGCTTCGTGAATTTCCCGGTACAAACAATTAAAAGTCCTGTTGCCAACGGATCTAATGTACCAGCATGACCAACTTTAGAGACCTTAGTAGCAATACGTACTTTCTTTACTAAGTCGAAGGAAGTCCATCTTAATGGCTTATCCATTAGAATTACCTCACCATCCAAAAATGGTTGCATTGATGGATGAATTGGTTTTTGCTTCATATATGCTTTTTAATTTGGCGCCAAGTGAATTGCAATTTTTGATGCTCCTCAGATGGTACCTTACCTAAATTTTTTATAAATAATTCCGCATTTTTTATTCGCTCTTCAGTAGCAGGATGTGTACTTAAAAATGAAACAGGTTCTGCAGATTCATCCTCTTGTAATGTTTTCAGCAAGCGAACCATACCACGAGGATCTACTTTTTGTTGAATCATCATTTTCATCCCTAATTCATCGGCTTGCCTTTCCAAAGTCCTCGAATAAGATAATTGTCGTAACATATCTGCTTGTTGTAGCAAAGCCGAACTAATTCCACCACCATCTCCAATGAACAAGCTTAAAAACAATCCAGATGAAGCTGACTTCAATAAGTTATCGAGTCCGTGACGCTGATTCACATGGGCAGCTTCATGCCCAAGCAGAGCCACTAAAGAAGTATGATCGTCTAACTCTTCTAACAATGCGCTATTTACCACAATAAAACCGCCTGGTGTTGCAAAAGCATTTTTCTCCTCAGATGCAACAACAAAAGTTTGCACGGGATAATAAGGACTAAGTTTTAGCTCTTTAGCAAATGATTGCAACCAATATGTTGCGGAATCATTCACCTCTTCTTGCTCTAAAAAAGCATCAAACAATTTTTGTCCAAGCTCCACTTCATATTCCCTTGAAATCAACCTCATTCCAACCCAAGGTAATGTTTTAGTAACCCCCATATACAAAAGCAAAACTCCCAATACCAAGCCGCTAATTGCCCAGACGGGCTTGTACTGATGCCATAAACGAGTAACAACTTTTCGGTTGCTTTGTATATCTTTTTCAAGAGCAGTTAAAACGGGATGTCCGTAAGGTATTTCAATGAACCCTTTAGAAATATTTGATTGAAAACATTTTCTTCCATTTGATTCTGGAAGAGACTGAATAGAGTATATCGGCCACTTCAGTACAAATGCAGCATGATCTGCTTGATAAATATGCAGGGCATGTTGAAAATACATCAAACGCACAGGTTGAGCTATGGCATTTTCGCCAACATATAACCAAGCTATATGTTCATCTGTATATTGCATGAATTAGTATGCTCTTGCAAACAATACGCGCTTGTTAGAAGGCTTTCCAGATAAAATACATACACCTTGCTCCTCAGGCTGATCTAAGGGAATACAGCGAATTGTTGCCTTGGTCATTTCCTTTATTTTAGTTTCTGTCTCTTCAGTACCATCCCAATGAGCTGAAAGGAATCCACCTTTTTCATCCAATAAACGTACAAATTCATCCCAACTATCAACTTGAGTAATATGTGAGTCTCTGTATAATTTTGCTTTATCAAACATAGCCTGCTGAATATCCACCAGCAATTGCTGAATAGCTTCTGCCAATCCTTCTAATGGAAGCGTTTGCTTTTCTTTGGTATCTCTACGTGCTACTTCAACTACTTTATTTTCAAGATCGCGCGCGCCAATTGCAATTCTTACAGGCACTCCTTTCATTTCATATTCAGCGAACTTCCAACCTGGACGCATTTGATCATTATCATCGTATTTCACACGAATACCAAAACCTTGTAAGGTCTTCTTTAACTGAAGTGCATGTTCATCAATCTGCGCTTTTTGTTCTGGACCTTTATAAATAGGCACAATCACCACTTGCACAGGTGCAATTTTAGGAGGAAGTATTAAGCCATCATCATCGCTATGTGTCATAACTAATCCACCAATCAAACGCGTACTTACTCCCCAAGAAGTAGCCCAAACATAATCGAGCTTATTTTCTTTGTCACTAAACTTTACATCGAAAGCCTTTGCAAAATTTTGTCCAAGAAAGTGTGAGGTTCCGGCTTGTAATGCTTTTCCATCTTGCATTAAAGCTTCAATACAATAGGTATCTACAGCACCAGCAAATCGTTCTGCAGGCGACTTAACACCTTTAATCACCGGCATTGCCATCCAATTCTCTGCAAAATCGGCATACACATCCAGCATTCGCTTGGTTTCTTCCACTGCTTCTTCAGCAGATGCATGTGCAGTATGACCTTCCTGCCATAAAAATTCAGCTGTACGTAGGAAAAGGCGGGTGCGCATTTCCCAACGAACCACATTCGCCCACTGGTTCACCAATATGGGTAAATCGCGGTAAGATTGAATCCAAGTTTTATATGTATTCCAAATGATAGCTTCGCTGGTTGGACGAACCACAAGTTCTTCTTCCAATTTAGCATCCGGATCTACCATTAGCTTTCCAGGGTTATTTGGATCGGTTTTTAAACGATAGTGAGTAACAACTGCACATTCCTTTGCAAACCCTTCTGCATTTTTTTCTTCAGCTTCAAACAAACTCTTCGGCACGAACAATGGGAAATAAGCATTTACGTGTCCGGTTTCCTTGAACATTCTATCCAATACATCACGCATATTCTCCCATAAGCCATAACCGTAAGGCTTAATGACCATACATCCTCTAACTGCGCTATAATCGGCCAAACCACCCTTTAAAATGAGGTCGTTGTACCATTGCGAATAATCCTGTTCCCTAGTTGTAATTTCTTTTCCCATACTTTACAATATTCTTAACAATTCTAGCAGCCTTCCGATTGAAGTGGCATATTATTTGCCTTACAAAAACAAAGAAGCTACCTGCCGGCAAAAGTAGGTAACTTCACCCAACAGAATCACAAAAAGGAATTGAAATGAAACATACTTTACTCATAGGAATGGTTGCGCTTGTTTTATCGTCTTGCGGCACTGCAAAACGCTTCATCCAAACACCAGACGATTTGTACTATTCACCTGTTGATCCAGCTATTGAGGAAAGACAAGCCCGCCGTGATGAAAGAGAGCGTTATCAGGAGTTTCCTGATCGCGACGATCGTTTGCTGCGGATGCAGGTTAGAAATGGAGGTCGCTGGAACCAACTCAACGATTTCGATTATTGGTATGACCCTCGATTCGATTTTGGTCCTATGGCTTGGAATAGTTGGCGTATGAATCAGCCCCTATTTATGGGTAATACCTGGGGCTGGAATAATCCATGGGCTTGTAACAATCCATTTATGTGGAACAATCGTATTGGTTGGAACAATCCTTTTATGTGGAATCGTCCATTTGTTGGCATGGGATTCAGACCTGGATGGAATAACTGGGGTTGGAACAGTCCTATTCAAAGTATAGCCATTTACAAGCCAGTTATTGCAAGAACAAGTTCAGGAAGTAATTTAAGTGCTTTTAGAAATCGTTCCTATAACAATAACGAGTACTATCAATACAGAGGCAAGCAAGAGCAAGGTTTTGGAAGTTTGCTAAGAAGAGCATTTTCGAACAGTGAAAGCAGCAGTGGAAACAGTAACTCAAGTTGGGATAGACCTGCAAGAACATTTTCTTCTGGAACCAATACAAGCAGCAATGCTGGTGGAAGAAGTGGAGGATTTAGAAGTACTGGTTCTAGTACTAGCTCTGGAAGAGGTGGTAGAAATTAATATCGTTTGATTTTCATGAATTCAAGTTCAGCTTTTAATTAAGCACGGAAAAAGTATATCAGTATGAAAAAAATTCTTTCAGTTATATCACTCTTAGTTGGAGGATCTGTTCTAGCACAAACTCCAGATGATGTTTTGCGGACTGCTTGGTTTACCCAACAAGGAACTGCTAGAACTCAAGCAATTGGAGGAGTAATGGGTGCTTTGGGTGGCGATATATCTGCGGGACATATCAATCCAGCGGGACTAGGATTGTATAAAACCAGAGAGATGGTTTTGTCGCCCGGTTTTTTTCAGCAAAATGGAAAATTCAATTATAGAGGCAGTGATAGCACTGGACAAAGAGGCTCATTTAATTTAGGAACAACTGGATTTGTATTTGGCAATCCAAGACCACATTCTAGAAAATACAGATCAACTGCATTTGCAATTTCTATTCAACAGCTGGCCAATTACAATCAGCAAATCCAATTTTCTGGAGTGAATAGTATGAGTTCATTTTCTGAACAATATCTCGAAGAGTTAATCAGAGATAGAGCCGATACGATTGCCGCTTTAAACAACTATATATTTGGATCTTCCCTAGCGTTTAGAACCTTTTTAATTGATACAACGCAAAGTGCAGGTGGATTTTTTAATGGCTACCAAAGTTTAGTCCCTATTTCAACTGGGGTTCGACAAAATTATAGAGCTCAATTAAGTGGCAGCTATCAAGAAATAGCCCTAGCATTTGCAAACAATGTTGAGGACAAGCTTTATACAGGCGGAAGTCTAGTAGTTCCTGTTATACAACAGCGCCGTGAAATTACTTATAGAGAAGATGATATAACAGGAAACCCCAATAATGATTTCAACTTTTTTGAGTTCAGCGAAAGTTTTAGAAGTTCAGGCGTTGGACTTGGAGGTAAGTTTGGCATCATGTATCGCCCTCAAAAATTCTGGCGATTTGGAATAGCATTTCATACCCCACAATTAATTTCTTTCAAAGATGAGATTAGAGCAACTATGACGGCAGATACTGAGGGTTATGCTGGCATAAGAACAGAATCTTCTGATGCATTGAATAGTGGTAATCCGGGTACACGTTATTACAACATGATTACTCCTTACAGAGCAATGGCAAGTATTGGATATGTTTTCAATGAAGTGCGTGATGTTACCAAGCAAAAAGCATTCATCAGTGCAGATATAGAATACGTTCATTATAGAGGTGCCCGTTTTCATGCTACCGACAATTTTGAACCAGGTGCAAGTGACTATTACAGAATGGTGAATGATGCTATAAAGGAGACTTATAGAGGCAATATGAATATTCGTTTAGGCGGTGAATTAAAGTTCAATACTTGGATGGTACGTGCTGGTGGTGCGTATTATGGTTCACCTCATGCCGATAAAAACCTACGTGTGAATAGAATGTTGGCGAGTGGTGGTATAGGTTATAGAAATCATGGCATCTTTATTGATCTGGCTTATGTACACCAGTTTGTACAAGATGCAGTGTTTCCTTATCGCCTAAATGATAAGCCCAATACGTTTGCAGAGCAAAGAGGTAATTTTGGAACAGTGGCACTAACGCTTGGTTTCAAATTATAACGTTCTTGCATTAAACGTTTAGAGCTTTCTTTCATCCTACTTAAAACAACCAATATATGCGATTCCCAATCCTGTTGGGTTGCATACTTTTACTGGCCAGTTGCCAGAAGAAAGAAAGCACCACTTCAACCGCAGTAGATCAAACTGTTCTTGCTCGAGTATTTGGAAGCAATATTCAGGTGAACAATTTAGATGAATACGCTGCTCAGTCTAAGCCTGCATATGTCAATCGTGATAACACCGCTGGCAATAATATTACCAATGCAAAAGCGACACTTGGTCGTGTGTTGTTTTATGATAAAAACTTATCGGTTGACAGATCTATTTCTTGTGCAAGCTGTCATCAACAAACAGTAGCCTTCAGCGATATTAGTCGAGCTAGTATAGGCATCGAAGGCGGAACAACTGGAAGGCATTCAATGCGATTAATCAATAGCCGTTTTGCACAAGAATCAAGATTTTTTTGGGATGAAAGAGCGGCTACACTTGAGATACAAACTACTCAGCCAATACAAGATCATGCAGAAATGGGTTTTAGTGGTACAAATGGTAGACCAAATTTGAGTGAACTTCTTAGAAGAATGGAGGGATTGGATTACTATCAGAATTTGTTTCAGTTTGTATATGGCGATCGAGTAGTAACCGAACAAAGAATACAGGAAAGCTTAGCACAATTTATAAGAAGTATTCAATCATTCGATAGCAAATATGATGCAGGCAGAGCTGCTGCGCCAAATGATGCAGTACCTTTTGCCAATTTTACTGCACAGGAAAATCAAGGCAAACAATTGTATTTAGCACCACCTATATTCGATGCAAATGGAATTAGAACTGGAGGTGGTGCTGGTTGTCAGGGTTGTCATCGAGCTCCTGAATTTGATATAGACCCTAATAGTCGAAATAATGGAGTGGTTGCACAAATTGGAGGAATGGGTCCCGATTTAACGAATACTCGCAGTCCATCTTTACGCGATTTAATTAGAACCAATGGTTCTGTTAATGGTCCAATGATGCACAATGGTGCATTTCCTACACTTGAATCGGTTATTGAGCATTATAACCGAATTCCTAATAACAATAACCAATTAGATCCTCGCTTAAGACCCAACGGTAATCCGCAACAGTTGAATTTAACACAAGCAGAAAAAGATGCTTTGGTAGCTTTTTTAAAAACGTTGAGTGGAACAGATGTGTATACCAATCGTAAATGGGGGAATCCGTTTCTTTAGGATAGAATTCATTTTGGTTCTTGAGGCTCTCGATGGCTTTACCCTTCGAGAGCCTCAGGATAAACCCTGAGTAGGCCAAAGGGAGCGATACTGGATCTTTCTATGTGAACACAGTAATCAAAAATCCTTTTATTTAATGAAAAGGCTTCGAGTAATTACGTTCCCACGAGTTGAGATCCCGCATTAAATGCGGGATGACGATCAAAAAATAGGGCGATTCAAAGCTTGTAGTACCTTATGTTAATACTAATCGGTTACTGAGGGGTTCAAAGGGTTTACCTTGAGGCTCTCGAAGGGCTTACGTTGATCACGTCGAAAATCCGAATTAAATTAAGCTATAGTGTTACTTTCTTAGTCACATGACTACCAAAGACTAATGACCAAAAGACTATCTCTTCTTCCTATACACCAAAAAATGCTGCATTGGTAAAAAGTCGAGCTTCTTGGTTAGTTCAAATCCAGCCATTCCCAACTCTTTGTTCAATTGTTGCACTGTTGTTGTATGCAAAGGCTTGATGGGTGAATTCGGATCCTCTCCCCTATATTCAATTAATACCAACTCTCCGTTTGGCTGAAGCGCTTTGTACATTTGCTGTAACATTTCAAAAGGAAATTCGAGTTCATGGTATACATCTACCATTATAATCATATCTACCAATTGAAGAAATTTAGGAAGCTGATTTGCCTCTCCTTTCCAAACCTGCACACGATCTAACTTTTTTGCTTCTTTCTGCTTTTCCAAATATTGAACAAAAGCTTCTTGAACTTCCACCGCATACACACTACAGGTTGGATATTGCTGAGCAATGCGAAAACTATAATATCCAGATCCTGCACCTAAGTCAACTATTATAGCTTGATCTTTTGGCGACAAAGCTTCTATAGCCTTACTCACACCTTCCTCTTCTTCTCGCGACTCACGTTCCAGCCAAAATCCGCCTGCAGCCGACATTACTTGTGCAATTTCCCTGCCCTCAAAAAACTTTCCTATACCATCACGAGACGCTTTACTGAAGGTATAGGGCGTAGTTTCAGATTGCTGTTGATTGGTTGGTGTAGTACATGCCACCAAACAACAAAGTATCCACCATTTCATAGCTCAATGTACAAATTTTGAACTGTGCTTCAGCAAAATAAAAACTTAACTTGCCCGATAAATTAGTTGGAATATGCCATCAATTATTTGTCCAAAATGCACCCACCAGTTTGAAGCCACCGATGCCTTTCGCGAAGAAGTGCAGCGCGAGTTGAATACAAAAGCAGAAAAATGGAAACAACAAAAAGAGGAAGAATTTAAAGCCAAGGAAATTCAATTCCAACAACAGTTACAAGCACGTGATCAGCAAATGCAAACTTTGCTAATTGAAGAACGTAAAAAAATTCAAACGGAGTTGGAAGCTGTTACAAAAGCTACTATTCAAGCTGAATTTGAACAAAAGCTGAAAATGCTTACAGAGTCGAATCAAGAGAAGGAAGAAAAACTAAAACAGGCTCGTGAGCAGGAAGTAAAGATGATGCAATTGCAAGAACAACTGAAACGCCAACAAACAGAAATGGAATTGGCTATGCAACAAGCTATTCTCACAGAAAAAGAAAAGATCAAAGAACAATTATTAGCCGACGAGCAAAAGCGACTGCAACTAAAAGAAACTGAATACCAATTGCGAGAAAGAGAATTTCAAAAGCAATTGGAAGATCAAAAGCAGCTAATTGAACAGATGAAGCGCAAAGCAGAACAAGGAAGTATGCAGTTGCAAGGTGAAGCACAAGAGTTGTTGTTAGAAGATTTATTGCGACAAACATTTCCGTACGATAGTATTTTAGAAGTGGGTAAAGGAGTGAAGGGAGCTGATTGTATTCAAGAGGTTAAAAACAAACTTGGACAAACTGCTGGCACCATCATTTATGAAAGTAAACGCACTAAAGAGTTTTCTGCTGAATGGATTGAAAAATTAAAAGCCGATATGCGTACGTTGGGAGCAGATATAGCTGTGATTGTTACACAAACCTATCCAAAAGATATGGATCGCATGGGTGAGAAAGAGGGTGTGTACATCTGTAGCTTCTCAGAAGTACGTGGCTTATCCTTGGTATTAAGAAATGCTTTATTACGGATTGCTGAAGTAAGAAAGAGTCAAGAAAATAAAGGTGATAAAATGAGCCTCTTGTACGACTATCTAACAGGCTCCGAATTCAATGAGCAATGGAAAGCCATTCGCGAGGGATTCTTAAGCATGCGCATGAGCATTCAAAAAGAAAGAGATGCCATGGAAAAACTTTGGAAAGCACGGGAAAAGCAACTCGATAAAGTTCTACTAAATGCAGCTGGTATAAGGGGTTCCATAGAAGGCATTGCCGGCGCTGAAGTCAACTTAGAACTGACCGACGAAGATGATATGCCTCTATTAGATGAATAGGTAAACTTTATTGTGCGAGCCTGCTTTTCTTTCTTCCGTATGAGAAATACAAAAGCAATCCTAAGCCCATCCACAAGAAGAACCAGAACCAACTCATAGCTGGTATTTCAATCATTAAATACAAACAACAAAGCGCACCCATGATTGGAATGAATGAAAGCTTTTTGATAAATGCTCGAACCGATACCACTATGAGTATGACAATAAAAATCAAGAATAAAATTTCTTGATAACCCTCATTATCAATATGAGTGATGGCATCTATTATTCTTGTACGGAAAGACCACATAAAGAACAAAGAAACAGCTGGTATGATCCACTGACCATTGATATAAGGTAAATGAAATTTACGTTCACCCTTTGCTAACTTAGGTAACAATAAAACCCCAAAACATACCAACACAAAGGCAAACAAAGTACCAATACTGGTTAAATCTGTCATTAAACTACTAGGAAGAACCAAAGAAGGAATAGCAACTAAGCAACCTGTTACAATGGTTGCAAATGAAGGTGTTTGAAATTTCGGATGGACCTTAGAAAACTTTTTAGGCAGCAAACCATCACGACTCATACTCATCCAAATTCTTGGTTGTCCTAACTGAAATACCAACAATACACTAGTTGTAGCTACAACTGCTGAAACAGATATAATGTATCCTATCCAATCTAGGTTGAGTTTTTCGAAAACATAAGCCAAAGGATCTGGAACTTTTAATTCGGTGTAAGGCACCATACCTGTTAGAACCAAAGCAATAAGAATATACAGTACAGTACAAATAATAAGCGAATAAATCATACCACGAGGTAAATCGCGCTGAGGATTTTCACATTCTTCAGCTGTTGTAGATATCGCATCAAATCCAATATAGGCATAGAATACAGCGGATACACCAGCTAACACCCCTCCAAAACCATTGGGCATAAAAGGTCTCCAATTATTAGTATCCACATAAAAGAAACCAATTGCAATCACAAAAATGATGACTGCCACTTTGAACAGCACCATGAAATTAGTACCCTTCTTACTTTCTCTAATTCCAATGTAAGCGATTGTTGTAATGAGAACTACAATTAGGAATGCAGGTAAATTCACAAAAAAACGATACGAACCAATTACGGGAGCTTGCTCGTATGTTTGGATGAAGGTTTGTTGTGCGGGAATCAAAGTAGCTCCCTGTGCAAGTTGTCCTTGTAATAATTCATATTGTTCTGCTGCTGTAAATGGATCGGTGAGTAACCAAGCTGGCAAATGAATGCCAATACCTTGTAATAGATTATCAAAATAGCCACTCCAACTAATTGCAACTACAATATTACCAATTGAATATTCTAAAATTAAAGCCCAACCAATAATCCAAGCAACTACTTCACCAAAGGAAACATAAGCATAAGTGTATGCACTTCCTGCAACTGGAACACGACTAGCAAACTCCGCATAACAAAGTGCACTGAATCCACATGTAACAGCAGTAATAATAAACAATATGGCAATACCCGGACCGCCATTAAATGCAGCAGTACCTATGGTTGAGAATATTCCTGCTCCAATTACGGCTGCAATGCCCATAAAAGTGAGGTCACGTACGTTTAATACTTTTTTCAATCCAGTTCCATGAGCTGCATCAGAACCAATGGCTTGAATAGGTTTTTTCCTCAGTAATGACATGTAGTTAGGTTGAAAATGAGTTGTCGAATGTACTTGATTTAAGTTTAATGCTCACGCTCTAATAAAAAAGCAGCTAATTCATGCAATGGCTCTTTTCTAGAAGAAACCACAGCTATATCCTCTAAGTGTTGCATAGCTTTATTGTAATAAGTCTGCTTTAAATCAATCGCCCACTGATCAACCCCACAAGCCCGAAAAATATCTAAGACCTTTTGCACTTTGTCAGAGGTTTGGCTATTCATCAATTCTTGCAGAGACTTTTTCTGATCATCAGAAGCTACTTCCAAAGCATGTAACATTAAGAATGTTTTTTTATTCTGGCGTATATCACCACCCACTTCTTTACCAAACTTTTCGGGGTCACCAAAGGCGTCTAAGTAGTCGTCTTGAATTTGAAATGCAATGCCCAAGTTCTTACCAAACTCATACAAATGCATACGATTCCCCTCTCCTGCTCCACCTAAAATTGCACCCATTTTTAAGCTAGCAGCTAAAAGAACAGATGTTTTTAAGGTAATCATTTCTATATATGCATCTAGGCTAACAGAATTTGCTTTTTCAAAATCCATATCCATTTGTTGTCCTTCACAAACTTCTTTAGCAGTGTGATTGAACAAATGTAAAATACGAGGTAAGAATGCAGGTTGAATTTTATTCAAATGTTCATAAGCACGAATCAACATAACATCACCTACCAAAATAGCTGTGCTCTCGCCATTGCGTGCGTGCACTGTTGGCAATCCCCTGCGTAAAGGAGCAGCATCCATAATATCGTCATGCACTAAAGTGAAATTATGAAAGAGCTCAATAGCTGTAGCTACATGATAACTATCAGGATGAATGTCTTCGAAAAGCTCATTCCCCATTAAGCACATAACTGGACGAACACGTTTTCCGCCTAGACCTAAAAAATATTCACCTGGCTCATACAAGCTTGATGGTGTTTCTGGAAAATGTTTGCCCGAAAAATGCTGGGCGAATAGCTTAGTTAACTCTTGAAATGAATGCATACGCAAACCTAAGGTTTCCTGTAAAAGTGTGTATCAAAACCTTCACCTTTCTTTAATAAGTTTCGCTAGTATTTTTGGCACGATTTTTCGAATGCTACACTAAAACCAACATCTATGATAAAAAAATGGCTGATCTGTATTGCTGCAAGTTTTGCAAGCACCGCTGTTATGGCGCAATTGAACGAAGGAACAAGTTATACAACCGCTCTCGGACTTAAAATGCTACCTGGTGCTGTCACTTTAAAGCATTTTGTGAAAGAGAATCGTGCATTAGAGGGATTAGGTTATTTCCATCAGGATGGATTCAGAATTACTGGTTTGTATGAAATACACGGCGATATTGGGAATGCACCTGGATTAAAATGGTATATTGGTGGAGGTGCACACGTAGGCTTTTGGAATGAAAGTTGGAGAAATGCCAACCGCGATAAACCTTCAGGTGCAGTACTAGGTGTAAGTGGAGTTTTAGGTTTAGACTGGAAAATAAAGGGAGCACCCATTAATATGAGCCTTGACTGGCAACCTTCTATTAATGTAGTTGGATACAACTATTTTGAAGGTGGCTGGGGTGGATTAGCTGTTCGTTATACTTTCTAATAGAACAGTGGATAATAAATATGATTAACTTCTGATTGGGCCGGCTTCATTGCAAGGAGTCGGTCCATTTCATATTCGTTTAAAGCTTCTTTGAATTTTTCTCTTAAATGAATTTCTAACCTGTCCTTCCGATAATAAAACTCGGACCTGTTTACATATAGAATAGGCTCGATATGTTTTTTTGTACGAAGGAATTCAAGCACAGCCTCTTTAACAACATTTCTTCGGGTACTATATAATCTAAATTTTGCATCTATATCTCGAGCAATAGATTCTGCTTGCACTCTTAAATACTCAGTATTCGGAAAATTACTTTCTATTTTAGGTTCTGGAGTAAATTGAGCAAAAGACACGGAAGCTACCATGCAAAGAAATACTGTTAAAGAGAGCTTGCTTTTCATTGTAGCTGTTTTAGAAAAACAATTGTGATAATACGTTAGCAGGATCGTTTTTAGCTGGCTTCAACCCTAAAAACTTATTCATTTGCTGCTGTACTAAGATACCACCAAGCTTTGTTTTGAGCTGATTAAACAAGCCCGCTTGCTTTTGCGTATAACTTGCTGGATTGCTCTGTTGAAGTGGAAGAATACCCGCCTTTTGTGTTAAAAAACCAGAAAGGGCATCTTGAACACCTGGCTGCTGTGCTTTGGTTAAATTAAGTTGCGGTATTAATTGCCCCATTAATGAATTAGTGATTGATTTTACATCAAATGCACCTGATTGCGCAGCACCGCTTGCTACTTTTTTGAGCAAATCAGATTGCGCATGGCTGTCAGAACTTGTCAAAATACAAGTCGCAGCAACTAACGTTGTAAAAATTATTTTTTTCATGCTTCAATATACTACGATTCTTTTAATTGAAAAAGACTATCCACAAAAGCATCTTTACTGAAAACCAACAAATCATCCATTTTTTCGCCCACACCTATAAACTTCACTGGAATATTAAACTGGTTTGCAATAGCAAGTACTACTCCCCCTTTAGCAGTTCCATCGAGTTTGGTGATGGTGAGTGCAGAAACATCAGTTGCAGCTGTAAAATGTTTGGCTTGTTCTAGTGCGTTTTGTCCAGTTGAACCATCCAGCACCAGCATTACTTCATGCGGAGCGGAAGGAATCACCTTTTGAATGACACGTTTAATTTTACTCAATTCATCCATTAAATGTGCCTTATTGTGTAACTGTCTAGCAGTATCAATAATTAACACATCTACTCCTTTTGAAA
>ERZ1066133.359-NODE-359-length-22219-cov-7.199783_pt1 | contig 22219 bp, 13 predicted proteins | sample MGYA00382780_ERZ1066133 | MGnify/ENA primary metagenome ERZ1066133 (study PRJEB33369, sample SAMEA5778363) | biofilm metagenome | biome: Industrial cooling water; feature: Water cooling tower basin; material: Biofilm | place: United Arab Emirates | collected... | reverse complement strand
GGACTATGAATGTGCTTGTGGAAAGTATAAGAGAATTCGTTACAAGGGTATTGTGTGTGACCGTTGTGGTGTGGAAGTGACTGAAAAGAAAGTTCGTAGAGAAAGAATGGGCCACATTAAGTTAGTGGTACCGGTTGTACATATTTGGTACTTCAAGAGCTTACCTAATAAAATTGGTTATTTATTAGGAATGAGCTCAAAGAAGCTTGAAACCATCGTTTATTATGAGCGCTACGTTGTTATTCAAGGTGGTGTTAAAGAAGGATTGGCTACTGGCGACTTGTTAACTGAAGAAGAGTACTTAGACATCCTAGATACCCTTCCAAAAGAAAATCAGTACTTACCAGATGAAGATCCAAATAAATTCATTGCCAAAATGGGTGCTGAAGCTGTACATGATTTGTTGGCTCGTCTCAATTTGGATGAACTCAGCTTCTCATTGAGAAATGCTGCTGCTAATGAAACCTCACAGCAACGTAAAGCAGATGCTTTAAAACGTTTGAGTGTGGTTGAAGCATTCAGAGATGCATCTACTCGTATTACCAACCGTCCTGAATGGATGGTTATGCAATATATTCCTGTAATTCCACCAGAACTTCGTCCATTGGTTCCATTGGATGGAGGTCGTTTTGCTTCTTCAGACTTAAACGACTTATATCGTCGTGTTATCATACGTAACAACCGTTTAAAGCGCTTATTGGAAATTAAAGCTCCAGAAGTGATCTTGAGAAACGAGAAGCGTATGTTGCAAGAAGCAATTGATAGCTTATTCGACAACAGTAGAAAAAGTAACGCTGTAAAGGCTGAAGGCGGCAGAGCATTGAAGTCATTGAGCGATGTATTGAAGGGTAAGCAAGGTCGTTTCCGTCAAAACTTATTAGGTAAGCGTGTTGATTATTCTGGTCGTTCTGTAATTGTGGTAGGCCCAGAACTTAAAATGCACGAGTGCGGATTGCCAAAAGATATGGCTGCAGAATTATTCAAGCCATTTATCATTCGTAAATTAATTGAGCGCGGTATTGTAAAAACTGTGAAGTCGGCTAAGAAATTAGTTGATCGCAAAGAAGCAGTGGTTTGGGATATCCTAGAAAATATTTTGAAGGGTCATCCGGTTATGCTAAACCGTGCCCCAACACTACACCGCTTGTCAATTCAAGCGTTCCAACCTAAGTTGGTAGAAGGAAAGGCAATTCAGCTTCACCCATTAGTTACTGCGGCTTTCAACGCCGATTTCGATGGTGACCAAATGGCTGTGCACGTTCCATTGAGCCATGCGGCTATTTTGGAAGCACAATTGTTGATGTTGAGTTCTCATAACATTTTGAACCCTCAAAATGGTACACCAATCACTCTTCCTTCTCAAGACATGGTTCTTGGTCTTTACTACATTACTAAGCCTAAGAAATCAACTCCTGAAGAGCCTGTGAAAGGTGAAGGAAAGGTCTTCTACAGCTTGGAAGAAGTAATGATCGCATACAATGAAGCTCGCGTTGATTTACACGCACAAATTAAAGTGCGTACCATGGTTCGTGAGAATGGAACATTGATTAAGAAATTAATTGATACAACTGTAGGTAGAGTATTATTCAACCAATTTGTGCCTGCTGAAGTAGGTTATATCAACGCATTGTTGACTAAGAAAAACTTGCGTGAAATCATTGGTGATATTATTCAGTTCTCAGATATTCCTAAAACGGCTAAGTTCTTGGATGATATTAAAACACTTGGATTCCGTATGGCATTCAGGGGTGGTTTATCATTCAGCGTAAACGACTTAATTGTTCCTGAAGTAAGGAATGATATGTTAGAAAACGCGAAGAATGAAGTTGAAGAAGTTTGGGAAAACTACAACATGGGATTAATTACCAATAACGAACGTTATAACCAGGTAATTGATATTTGGGGTAGAGCGGATATGAAGATTACTGAAACTTTGATTCGCGAAATGGCTACCGATAAGCAAGGCTTCAACTCTGTATTTATGATGTTGGATTCTGGAGCGAGAGGTAGTAAAACTCAGGTGAAGCAGTTGGTGGGAATTCGTGGATTGATGGCTAAACCAAGAAAGAGTGGTAGCACAGGTAGTGAAGTTATTGAAAACCCGATCTTGTCAAACTTTAAAGGTGGCTTGAACGTATTGGATTACTTTATTTCTACCCACGGTGCTCGTAAAGGTCTTGCAGATACTGCCTTGAAAACAGCTGATGCAGGTTACTTAACACGTAGGCTGGTTGACGTAGCTCAAGATGTTGTTATTACCGAAGAAGATTGCGGTACTTTAAGAGGTATTGCTACTTCTGCATTAAAAGATAATGAAGATGTAATTGAGGCGTTGGCCGATCGTATTGAAGGTCGTACTTCACTGCACGATGTGTTACATCCGTTAACCAATGAAATCATCATTGAAGCAGGAACAGAAATTTCTTCTGCTGTTGCTAAGCAAATTGAAGATTCAGGTATTGAAACTGTAGAAATTCGCTCTGTATTGACTTGCGAAAGCAAGAGAGGTGTATGTGTGAAGTGTTATGGTAAAAACCTAGCAACAGGTTATATTGCTCAGCGTGGTGATGCTGTAGGTATTATTGCAGCTCAGTCAATTGGTGAACCAGGTACACAGTTAACCCTTCGTACATTCCACGTAGGTGGTGTTGCTGGTAGTGCATCTGTTGAATCTACATTGCCTGCTAAATTCGATGGTACCATTCAGTTCGATGGTTTGAGAACTGTTACATCAACTAACAATGAAGGTAACAAGGTTCAAATTGTAATAGGTCGTACAGGTGAAGTTCGTATCATGGATGTGAAGAACGATCGCTTGTTAATCACGAATAACATTCCTTACGGTTCTACATTGAATGTGAAGGATGGACAAGAGGTGAAGAAGGGAGATGTGATTTGTACATGGGATCCATTCAACAACGTAATTGTTGCTGAACAGCTTGGTAAAATCAAGTTTGACAATGTAATTGATGGTATCACTTACCGTGATGAAGCAGATGAACAAACTGGACACCGTGAAAAAGTTGTTATTGAAACAAAAGATAAAACCAAACTTCCTTCTATTATTATTGAAGGAAAAGACTTGAAAACATACAATTTGCCTGTAGGAAGCCATATTGTGGTGGAAGAAGGCGACGATGTAGTTGCTGGTCAAGTATTGGTGAAGATTCCACGTGTGTTGGGTAAACTAAGAGATATCACCGGAGGTCTTCCTCGTGTAACTGAATTATTTGAAGCACGTAATCCTGGTAACCCAGCGGTTGTGTGTGAGATTGATGGTGTGGTTGCTTTCGGTAGCATCAAGCGTGGTAACAGAGAAATTATTGTTACTGCAAAAGATGAAACTGTGAAGAAGTACTTGGTTCCATTGTCTCGTCAAATTCTAGTTCAAGATGGTGACTTCGTAAAAGCGGGGGCTCCATTAAGTGATGGACAAATTGCTCCAGCCGATATTCTTTCAATTAAAGGTCCATTTGCTGTACAGGAGTACGTTGTAAATGAAATTCAGGAAGTATATCGTTTACAAGGTGTGCGTATCAACGATAAGCACATTGAAGTAATCGTTCGCCAAATGATGAAGAAGGTTGAGATTGTAGATGCTGGTGATACTAAATTCTTGGAGGAGGACTTAGAAGATCGCTTTGACTTTATAGATGAGAACGACCGCATTTTTGATAAGAAAGTAGTTACCAATGCTGGTGACAGTACTAAACTACGTGCTGGTCAAATTATCACTGTTCGTGAATTACGTGAAGAAAATTCCATCTTGCGTCGTTCAGACAGGGCATTGGTTGAAGTGCGTGACGCTCGTCCAGCAACTGGACGTCCAGTATTACTCGGTATTACCAAGGCTTCTTTAGGTGTGCAGAGCTGGATTTCAGCTGCTTCATTCCAAGAAACTACCAAGGTATTGAGCCAGGCAGCAATCAATGGTAAAACCGATGCTATGATGGGCTTGAAGGAGAATGTGATTACTGGTCACTTGATTCCTGCCGGTACAGGATTAAAAGAGTTCGAAAACATGATTGTAGGTAGTAAAGAAGAGTACGAAGTACTTGCTACTACCCGCGAAGCAATGAGTTTCGACGACGACGAATAATTAGCCTTCAGAATAAATTTTTATAAGCAGAAAGTCAAACACTTTCTGCTTTTTTTATGATTACCTCCCTATATTGCGCACCTATTATTTAACAGTCTGGTTCAAATAGCGGCCAGTATATTTACAAAAACAAGATTGCATGAAAAACGCAACAATTATCTGGAACATCCTGCTTACAATAGTGGTAGCGGTGTTATTATTTTTTCAATTTGGTAAGAAGGATGGTTCACAAAGTGCAGGAGCAAAACCTGTTGGAGAGGCAGGCCCTTTTCGCATAGCTTATTTTGAAATGGATTCGATTGAAAATAAGTTCGAATATTTCAAGGGTGTACGTGAAGAATTGGAAAAGTTAGAACGTTCTAAAGTTGCTGAGTTGAATGGTTTAAAAAATGCTTATATCAGTAAGATGAAAGGTTACCAAGAAAAAGGTCAAACTATGACAGAGCAAGAAGTAGCAAAAGCGCAGCAAGAATTGGCTCAATTAGAAAGGACCTATCAAGGTAAGGAGCAGATGGTTAACCAAGAATTGCAGGATGAGCGCTTTAAGAAACTGCAAGACGTACGTAAAAAAATTGAAGATTATTTGAAAGAGTACAATAAGGATAAGTCGTACTCTTATATTATGTCAAGTGCAAGTGAAATCATGTTCTACAAAGATTCAGCGTATGATATCACTGAAGAAATTTTACAAGGGTTAAATAGCTTGTACAAGAAAAAGCAATAAACGCATTTTATTTCTTAATTTCATTTCCCGCCTGTAAACGGCGGGATTTTTTATGGAAAAACAATTTAAACCTACGCTCGGTCTATTTGATGCAACCATGATTGTAGCTGGAAGCATGATTGGATCAGGAATATTTATTGTTAGTGCCGACATTACTAGAAATGTTGGTAGTGCAGGATGGCTAATTGCTGTCTGGCTCATTACCGGTTTTATGACATTGACTGCTGCTGTAAGCTATGGCGAATTAAGTTCTATGTATCCAAAAGCTGGAGGCCAATACGTGTATCTTAGACAGTCGTATAATCCTCTTGTTGCATTCTTATATGGATGGAGTTTTTTTGCTGTTATTCAAACAGGAACAATTGCTGCTGTTGGTGTGGCCTTTAGTAAGTTTGCAGGCTATTTTTTTCCTGTATTAGATATGAAACCTGAGAACGCCTTGTTCTCTATTAGTAGTTTGTCTATTTATCCAGCTCAGTTATTAGCAATTGGAACTATTGTTCTTCTTACTTATATCAACACTAGAGGAGTTAAAGAAGGAAAACTCATTCAAACCACTTTTACAGTTACAAAGCTGCTCTCTTTGTTTGGATTGATATTATTTGGATTTCTACTAGCAGCTAAAGGTGAAGTTTGGCAAGCAAATTGGACAGATGCATGGACTATGAAGAAAATGACTGCAGATGCAGAGACTGGATTCATAGTGCCATTATTAGGTGCTGCTGCTTTTGGTGCAGTGGCAGCAGCAATGGTAGGTTCTATTTTTAGTAGTGATGCATGGAATAATGTTACGTTTATTGCAGGTGAAATAAAACAGCCTCAAAAAAATATTGGTCTTAGTTTGTTCTTTGGAACCTTATTGGTTACACTTATTTATGTGGCAGCTAATCTTATGTATCTAGCAGTGTTACCGCTCGATCAAATTGCAAATGCTCCCAGCGACCGTGTAGCTGTTGCAGCTTCACAGGTCATTTTTGGGGATGTTGGGACTTATGTCATTGCAGTTATGATTATGATATCAACATTTGGGTGTAATAATGGATTAATTCTAGCTGGTGCAAGGGTATATTATACTATGGCAAAAGATGGATTGTTTTTTAAGAAAGCAGGTACCCTCAATCAATTTGCAGTTCCAGAATGGGCATTATGGGCACAATGTGTTGTGGCTTCCTTATTGTGTTTGAGTGGCAGATATGGTGATCTTCTTGATATGGTTTCTTTTGTGGTAGTCATTTTTTATGTGCTCACTATTCTTGGTATATTCTTACTCCGAAGAAAATATCCCAATGCTGAACGTCCATATAAAGCATTTGGTTATCCGGTACTACCCGCTATTTATATGATCATGGGGTTGAGTTTTTGTACTTTATTAATCATCTACAAGTCTGAATATACTTGGCCAGGCTTACTCATTACATTATTGGGTATTCCTTTGTATTATCTTGCACTGAAAAATAAATCTCAAAAGGATGATGGAGTGGTCTAAACTGTTTTCAAATTTTCAGTCATGCGAAGTACTCGTTTTAGGTGATGTAATGTTAGACACCTATTGGTGGGGACATGTAGACCGTATTTCACCCGAAGCACCTGTGCCTGTGGTTGCAGTTGATAAAAAGGAAATTCGTGCTGGTGGTGCAGCTAATGTTGCATTAAATGTTCGAGCATTGGGTGCAGTTGTACATATGATAAGTATTGTTGGTGAAGACGAGGCTGGAGATGAATTGATCAATCTTCTACAACAGCAGGGTATTCAAACAAATGGAATCATTCAAACAACAAAAAGAAGAACTACTAATAAAACGAGAATCATCAGTCGTAATCAACATATGATGCGATTGGACGAAGAAGATGTATTTGATGTAGATAGTGAAGATTCTAATTCTCTACTAACGCACATTGAATCTCTATTTTCTGCGGGAAAAATTAAAGTCCTCATTTTTGAAGATTATAATAAAGGATTGCTAACTGAGCAACTCATTCAGCATGTTTTAGACTTATGTAAAAAATATCATGTAATTACAACTGTTGATCCAAAGCGGAAAAACTTTTTATCATATAAGGGAGTTGATGTATTTAAGCCCAACCTTAAAGAAGTAAAAGATGCATTGGGTATTTGGGTAGATCAAGTTCATTTAGCTGCATTGGAAGAAGTGCATCAGCAGTTGAAGCAACACTTACAACATAGCGTATCGCTTATTACTCTTTCAGAAAAAGGTGTTTTTTGTAAAGATGATCAGGATGCATTTATTATTCCTTCTTATGTTAGAAACATTGCTGATGTAAGTGGGGCAGGCGATACTGTTATTGCGGTAGCTTCTTTGGTGTATGCACTTACGAAAGATATCAAATGGATGGCTGAAATTGCAAATGTAGCAGCAGGGCAAGTATGCGAGGAAGTTGGAACAGTTGCTGTAAATGCAGATCGTTTGTTAGATGAGTTGCAGAATTTATATCCCAACGGATTGGCCTAATGCAAGTTTCTACCCAATCTAAATTTATGTTACATGATGGGACTTGGGTTCCCATGGGAACTGCCATTGTATCTGGCGATGCTGGTGGATTTAGATATGGGTATGGATTTTTTGAAACCATACGTGTAGTTCAAGGAAAAATACCGTTATGGAAATATCATGTTCAGCGTATTGAAGAAAGTTTACACTTACTTCAACTTGTATTACCTGCTCATGTGTCGTATGATTCTATTTTAGAAGAGATTCGGTCAGTCATTCAAAGGAACTATCATTCAACAGCTAGGGTCCGATTAAGCTTTTATAAAGGAGATGGGGGAGTATATGATGATGTTTCTAATACAGTACATAGACTCATTCAATCCTGGGAGCTCCCAAAAGCGAATTTGGAATTCAATAGCAATGGTTTAGATATTGGATTGTATAAGGACTCTTGCAAGTCTATTGGTACATGGAGTCATTTAAAGACTAATAATTATCTGCTCTACGCTCTAGCAGCAAAATGGGCCAAACAGCAGAAGTGGAACGATGCAATTGTTTTGAATCAGCATGGAGCTATTGCAGATACTACAATAGCAAATATTTGGATTGTCAAGAATGATATCATCTATACGCCAACCATTCAAGATGGGGGAGTAGCTGGAACCATGCGTGCTTTTTTATTAGGTGAAATGAAATTGAGAAAGATAGAGGTACAGGAGAAGTCGCTGTATTTGGAAGATCTTATAAGCGCCGACGAGGTTTTTCTGTCTAATGCTATTTATGGTGTTCGCTGGGTAAAGCAATTTGAAAAAACCACTTTTAACTTAAAGTGGTCTATGCGTATTCACGCAATGTCAAAACAACCGCATCTTTAAAACATTTTTTCGTATTAGCTGTTGAAATTGTTATGAAGAAGTCAATTCATATTATGTGGTTTCGTCGTGATTTGAGGTTGCACGATAACGCCGCTTTGTATCATGCATTGAAAAGCAATTTACCAGTATTGCCACTTTTTATTTTCGATACAGATATTTTAAATAGGTTAGAAGATAAAGCCGATGCTAGGGTTTCATTTATTCACCAAACTATTATTGGTATTCAAAGGCAATTACGTGAAATTGGGAGTGATATAGAAGTTAGATATGGTAGGCCTCTGGAAGTTTTTCGACAACTTTTATCGCAATATGATATTAAGGCTGTTTACACGAATCGTGACTATGAACTGTATGCAAGAAGTCGCGATCAGCAAGTAGAGGCTTTGCTTCTTGAACATGGAGCCATTTTTTATCATTTTAAAGATCATGTTGTATTTGATCAGTCGGAAGTGGTAAAAGATGACGGCTTACCTTATACTGTTTTTACGCCTTATAGTAAAAAGTGGAGAGCTAAATTAGAACTGAGTCCTATTGAATCTTTTGATACAAAAGCCAATTTTGCTAACTTTTATACAGGTGCTCAATTTGAAGTACCTAGCTTAGCAAGTATGGGTTTTACTCAAAGTGATATTCCCATTCCTTCTTCTGTTCTACCTGAGGATATCGTAAAGCATTATTCTGAACAGAGAGATTTTCCTGCTATTCAAGGAACAACAAGATTAGGAATACATTATCGTTTTGGTACAATAAGTATCCGCGAGATGGCAAGAAGAGCAGTTGGATTAAATCAAACTTATCTGAACGAATTAATATGGCGCGATTTCTATCATATGATCCTCTGGCATTTTCCGCATGTTTGTGAAGGCAAAGCTTTTAGAAAGGAATATGATACCATTGAATGGAGGCGAGATGATGGAGACTTTGAAAAATGGTGTCATGGAAAAACAGGATATCCAATTGTAGATGCCGGTATGCGAGAATTAAATGCAACTGGATACATGCATAACCGCGTTCGTATGATAGTGGCGTCCTTTTTAACTAAGCATTTACTGTTAGACTGGCGTTTAGGAGAAGCATATTTTGCAGCTAAGCTGCTTGATTTTGATTTTGCTGCCAACAATGGTGGTTGGCAATGGGCGGCAGGAAGTGGGTGTGATGCTGCACCTTATTTTAGAGTGTTTAATCCAACACTTCAAACTGAAAAATTTGATAAGAAACTGCAGTATATCCGAAAGTGGGTACCAGAGTTGGATTCCTTTGATTATCCAAAGCCAATGGTAGCGCATGAATTTGCAAGAAAACGTGCACTCGAAGTTTACGGAAAAGCACTTAAGAAGTAGAGCGGATCCATTGAAGGTTTCGTTGAATACCACGCAGCTTTGAACGTTTGATGGCCGATTTGCCAAAGATCTTTTGGAAACTATCTTCTGTTAAGGCTTCCCAATCTTTAAATGAAAAGCTCATGATTTCTTGTAATGGAGTAAAAGCTGGTTCTTTATGAGGCTCACTAAATCGGTTCCAGGGGCAAACATCTTGACAAATATCACATCCAAATAGCCAATCATTCCAATTCGGCTTATCGTTATTTGGGAGCATTAGCTCTTTTAATTCAATGGTGAAGTAGCTGATACATTTACTTCCATCAACTACTTTGTTGGGTAGGATGGCTTCTGTTGGACAAGCATCGATACATTTGGTGCAGGTGCCGCAAAAGTCTTTAGGTAAAGGACTATCAGGCAGCAATTCCAAGTCAGTAATAAGTGTTGCAATAAAGAAATAAGATCCTGCTTTAGGATGAATCAGATTCCCATTTTTGCCTACCCATCCTAATCCAGATTTTTGTGCCCAGGTTCTTTCCAATACAGGGGCAGAATCAACAAATCCTCTTCCTTGAATATCGCCAGCTATTTCTTTGATTTGAGCTAGAAGTTGTTTCAGCTGTTTTCTAATTACTACGTGATAGTCTTCTCCATATGCATAGCTGGCTACTTTAGGCTGATTTGTTCCTTGCTTAATGCTTGGATAATAATTTTTTAGGAGAGTTATAACCGATTTTGCGCCAGGCACCAACCGACTTGGATCAATTCTTAATTCAAAATGATTTTCCATGTAATGCATGCTGCCATGCATTCCTTTATTCAGCCATGCTTCTAATCGTCTTGCATCTTCATCAAGTGGCTCTGCTTTAGCAAAACCACAAAATGAAAACCCCATTTCTAATGCAAGGTTTTTGATTCGATGAGAAAGGGCATCGGGTTGCATGAGTTTACTTTAAGTCAATGGCTTGTTCAACCAATTGTTGAATTTGCAACATAATTGGTCTTTTGTCTTCGCCAGAAGTTTCCTTCGTCAAAAAGACAGCGGAATAATTTCTTTTCTTATCGACCCATGCCCAAGAGCCATTCAAGCCTAGTCCAACTAAAATTGGTCCATCACCATTCATTTCAGGTACAATCCATGAACCCAATCCAAAACTCATTCCTTCAGCGGTTTTTGGAACAGCTCTCATGGCACTATTTTCTACTTGTACAGACCAGCAAGCTTCAATAGTTGATTCACTTAATACCTTTTTGCCATTCACCATTCCTTTATTCAACAACATTTGTAGAAACTGAGTTATATCAACAGCAGTTGATTTCCCACCTGCAGACGGATTAGGTGCACCGCCATCTTCGTTATAAAAAATAGTTGAACGCATCATTAATGGACGGGTAATTTTTTCCTGCATCAATTGTTCAAACTTCTTTTTAGTTGCAATTTCTGCTGCACGCGCAGCTAGGTTCACACCAACTGATCCGTATAAAAATGATTCACCAGCATTAAAGTCAATATCACGTTTTATAATGTCATTTGCTTCTTCTTCCAAGTTGTTGTATTTTTTTCTTTTAAACATGCCTGCAATACCCGACTTGTCTTGCATCAATCCGGTTTGATGGGTAATGCAATGTCTAAACGTGATGAAGTTTCTAGAATATTTTGCCATTTCAGGAAGGTATTGCACCAATTTATCGTCTAAATCAATTTTACCTTCATCGGCAAGTTGAAGAATCAGTGCACTGCTCAACCACTGGCTCAGAAAGCCAATTGGCACTTGTAGCTTAGGATCGAAGTCCCCCATTTTTTTGGTGTAAATAGCTTTCCCATCTTTTACAACGTAGAGAACAAATTGGCCACTAAAACTCTTCTTAGACCCTTCTAATTTAGCATCTAAATAGCTAAAATCATATTGTGCATTAGTAAACTGAAATAAAAGCAGAAGGCTGCAAATTATTATGACTTTTCTGCGTAAAAATACTATTGGGACTGACATTTTAGCCGAATTAGAGTTGTGGAAAATAGTTTGATGCATAATAGCTAGCAAGTTAATCAGCTTGTTTGAAAACAAAAAACAAAGATGTATGAACTTAAATAACTACACTATTAAAGCACAAGAAACAGTACAAGCTGCTCAACAGATAGCTTATAATGCTGGTCATGCTCAAATTGATACCGCACATATCTTATTGGCTTTATTAAAGGATGAAGATAATGCCATTGAGTATTTGTTAAAAAAGAATAACACATCTTCTCAATTCATTCAAAAACGATTGGAAGATAGGCTAAAGCAATTACCTAAAATGCACGCTGGAGAGCCTGCTCAAACCCTGAGTAAGGATGGTGGAAATGCCTTATTAAAAGCAACTGCTGCCTTATCAATTTTTAAAGATGAGTTTGTAACACCAGAACATTTATTACTTGGTCTAATTCAAAATAATGATGCAGTATCATCTATTTTAAAAGATGCTGGAATGACTGAGAATGGATTAATTACAGCTATTAAAGAATTGCGCAAAGGCGAAAGAGTTACCTCACAAACATCTACACAATCCTTCCAGTCATTACAAAAGTATGCAAAGAATTTAAATGAGTTAGCAGCTCAAGGAAAACTTGATCCTGTTATAGGAAGAGATGAAGAGATTAGGAGAACGCTGCATATTTTATCAAGAAGATCAAAAAATAACCCCATTCTGGTTGGTGAACCTGGCGTTGGTAAAACTGCAATTATAGAAGGATTGGCTATGCGTATCATCAATGGTGATGTCCCAGAGAATTTAAAAAAGAAAGTGATTTATGCGTTAGATATGGGTCAGTTAATTGCCGGTGCAAAGTATAAGGGAGAGTTTGAAGAAAGATTAAAAGCAGTTATTAAAGAAGTGACTGATTCTGATGGAGATATTATTTTATTCATAGATGAAATTCACACACTGATTGGTGCAGGAGGAGGAGAAGGTGCAATGGATGCTGCTAATATTTTAAAGCCAGCTTTAGCAAGAGGAGAGTTAAGAGCCATTGGTGCAACTACCTTAAATGAGTATCAAAAGTATTTTGAAAAGGATAAAGCCCTTGAGCGAAGGTTTCAGAAAGTAATGGTGGATGAACCAAGTGTGGAAGATGCTATTTCAATTTTGCGCGGATTAAAAGATCGTTATGAAAGTCACCATCAAGTTCGTATAAAAGATGAAGCTATTATAGCTGCTGTTGAATTATCGAACCGATATATTACTGATCGTTTTCTGCCAGATAAGGCAATAGATTTAATTGATGAAAGTGCAGCAAAATTGAGGTTGGAAATGAATTCAATGCCAGAGGAGCTAGATACATTAGAGCGCCAGATTCGTCAGCTTGAAATTGAAAGGGAAGCTATTAAGCGTGAAGATGACCATGAAAAACTAAAAGAGTTGAATACAGAGATTGCAAATTTGATGGTTAGTCGTGATACTTTTAAATCTAAATGGAAAGCGGAAAAAGAATTGGTTGATCAAGTACAAGAAGCAAAAAAGAAAATTGAATCATACAAACTAGAAGCTGAACGTGCGGAGCGTGATGGTGATTTTGGAAAAGTAGCAGAAATCAGATACGGAAGAATAAAAGATGAGGAGAAGAAAATTGCCGATTTAAGCTTACAACTATCTTCAGCTTCAGAAAAAAGATTGTTAAAAGAAGAAGTAGATGCAGAAGATATAGCTGAAAACATTGCAAAAGCTACGGGAATACCTGTTAGCAAAATGATGCAAAGCGAAAAGCTTAAGTTGTTGCATTTAGAAGACGAATTGCATGGTAGGGTTGTGGGACAAGAAGAAGCTATTACAGCAGTTGCAGATGCTATTAGAAGAAGTAGAGCTGGATTAAATGATCCTAGAAAGCCAATTGGATCATTTGTATTTCTTGGAACAACTGGGGTGGGTAAGACTGAATTAGCCAAAGCATTGGCTGAATATCTTTTTGATGATGAATCGATGATGACTCGAATAGATATGAGTGAATATCAGGAAAAGCACACTGTAAGTCGTTTGGTTGGGGCTCCTCCAGGATATGTAGGGTACGATGAAGGTGGACAATTAACCGAGGCCATTCGAAGAAAGCCATATAGTGTTGTTTTATTAGATGAAATTGAAAAAGCCCATCCAGATGTTTGGAATGTTTTGTTACAAGTTTTGGATGATGGACGCTTAACAGATAACAAGGGTAGGGTAGTTAACTTTAAGAATACCATCATAATCATGACAACCAACTTAGGCAGTCACATTATTCAGGAAGCTTTTGAAACCGTCAATGAGTCGAATAGAGTTGCCACCACACAGAAGGTTAAAACTGAAGTGATGCAATTGTTAAAACAAACAATACGACCAGAATTTTTAAATCGTATTGATGAGATTATTCTTTTCCAGCCTTTATTGAAAGATGAAATCAAAAAAATTATAAAAATTCAATTCGAACAGTTACAACAAATGGTTGCAAAAAATGGAATAGAACTCAACTTTAGTGATTATACTTTTGATTTTATTGCAGACCATGGTTTTGATCCTCAGTACGGCGCTAGACCACTAAAAAGGCTCATACAAAAAGAGATTGTAAATGGTTTGAGTAAAAAAATTCTAAGTGGAGAAATTGATCGGCATGCTCCTGTTTTGGTAGATGTTTTTGATGGAATTGTTGTATTTCGGAATCAATAAGATTGATTCAAATAAACTCAATGCTTCTAAGCCTGCATTGCTATATTTGCAGGCTTAAACTTTTTATATGTCAATACTCATACAGCAATTACAAGAGTCGGCCAATTTTATTCGCTCAAAATCTGGTGAATCAGCAGAAATTGGAATTATATTAGGAAGTGGATTAGGGAATTTAGCTAATCAAATAACCACCGAATGCAGTATTGATTATAAAGACATTCCTCATTTTCCCGTTAGCACTGTAGAAGGACATACAGGAAAACTCATTCTTGGCAAACTAGGGAGCAAAAAAGTTTGGGTTATGAGTGGGCGTTTTCATTTTTATGAAGGATATAGTCCTCAGCAAGTTGCTTATCCAGTAAGAGTGATGAAAATGTTAGGTGTGCAAACTCTTTTGTTATCAAATGCTGCCGGAGGAGTTCATCCAAACTTCAAGGTGGGCGATTTAATGATTATTCGTGATCATATCAGTCTATTTACAATTAATCCATTATTGGGAAAAAATGAAGACCAACTAGGTACCCGTTTCCCTGATATGAGCGAGCCATATAGCAAAGAACTCATTCAAAAGGCAAAATTAATTGCAGCAGAGCATCAAATATTAGTTCATGAGGGTGTTTATTTGGGTGTAACTGGTCCAACTTTTGAAACAAGAGCCGAATATCAACTGATTAAAAATGTAGGTGGGGATGCAGTTGGAATGAGTACTGTACAAGAGAATATTGTTGCGGTGCATTGTGGTATGAAAGTATTTGCTATTAGTGTAATTACAGATTTAGGAATACGTGAGGAAGAAAATGTAATTACGCACCAAGAAGTACTAGAAGCTGCAAATGCTGCTGAGCCGAAACTTACTACACTATTTAAGGATCTTGTAGAGCAGATTTAATCAACAAGAACTGCTGTTTAAAGTCCGTTTTTAACGGACTTTTTTATTACCCCTATTTCAAGGGATTGCTGGAGCCCTGTAAAGGCAGGAAGTTTGTATTGTTAAACACCCGTTTTAACATCCAAGAAAAATCCTAAAAAACCAAAGTTCTTTGAATGATTTATAGACCCCTATAATAAGGGATTGGACAAACACGCAAGATTTGTAAGCTTTGTTCCATCATTTGATAAAGCCCCTTTATCATCTGATATCCTTAGGAAAACCCTCTGATATCTATGAAAAAATCTGTGTTTGAATCCAGTATCAACGAGGGGGGAGTTTCGTCTTCTCCCTCTTTCTCTAATTTCTTACAAATAGGAAATCCTACTTTTACCCAAAAAAGATGATACAAGTCGGCATTATAGAAGATGATCCTAAACTGCGGAATAATTTCGAGCAGTTTTTTAAACTAGATAAGGAGGTAAATCTGCTTTTTTCCTATTCTAGTATGGAGCAATTTTTGTCGAATAAAGACCAGCTCTCTGATACGCCATTTTTGGTGTTTTTAGATCTGGGCTTGCCAGGCATCAATGGACTAGAAGGAATTGCGATAGTGAACAAATCCTTTCCAGAAGCTCATTTGGTTATTCTAAGTGGTAATACAGATGAAGATATGATTTGGCAGGCTATGGTGAAGGGAGCAAATGGATATTTGATTAAGCCTGTTTCTCTCAACGATTTAAAGAAGCAACTTGATGTGGTTAAGCAAGGCGGTGCTCTTATATCTCCCGAAGCTGCTCAAATTGTAGTAAGTAGGGTGAATCAATTTCATGCGCCCAAAAAATCATTTTCTAATGATAAGTTAACACCTCGTGAAAATGAAGTCATGGAGCAACTTGTTAATGGATTTACCTACAAAGAAATTGCATCTGTATTAGGGATATCTTCTACTACCGTCAACGATCATTTAAAGAATATATATGTTAAACTAGGAGTGAATTCCAAAGCGGAACTCATTTCAAAAATTTTATCAGAAAGAGCAGGATCATGAAAACCACTGTTCCACATATTACAGGTACTACATCAGCATATACTGAGAAGCTTTTATATCTGCTGATGCAATTGCCTTATCCAATATTGATGGAAAATAAAGGTTTACATGTTGAGTTGGCAAATCAGGCTTTTTCTAATCTTTTCCAAATTCCTGCATCTACGGGTTCTCTTTTAGGAACATATGCAATACAATTCACCCCAGATATTTTTCAATATTTAGCGAATCCCTCTGCTTTTCAAGAAGTAACAAGAGCTCAAATGCAGCAAGCAAAGTCTGCAAAAGTTGAGCTGGCTTTTAAAGATGGGAGAACTTTTCAAAGAAGCTACATACCTTATATTTTAGGTGATGAAACAGTTCGATCGCATATTTGGATTTATGAAGAAGTCTCTCAAGCAACAGAGGGTTCTACCAAGGCTATTTCTTATGCAGCATTGTTGGAGCAATTACTTGATGTGCTTCCATTAGATGTTAGAATTACAGATGATTCCCATAAATATGTTTATCTCAACAAAATAGCAGAGCCAAATGATTCGTTACGTAGTTGGCTAATAGGAAAGACCGATTTTGAAAAAGCAGGCTTAGAAAAAAGCGGTATGGAAGGTGCATTGTCTAGGATGAAGCAACTCAACGAAGTTCTTACGTCACAACATGCAATTTTTGAACAGAAAAGCACTTCTAGTGGTACTTTTCAATTTCAGTTATCTCCTTTAATACCGCCAAACCAGACAAAGCTTCATGTAGCAAGTGTTGGATGGAATATTAGTCAGCAAAAATTAAATGAAGAGCTGTTGGGAAAAACTATGGAATTATACCAGCAATTGATGAATGACCTCGATGAATTGGTTTTTACAATTGATCGCAATGGTGTTATTCGTTATGTAAATCCAGCTTTTGAAACTGCTTTTTCATCTTCGTACACCGAATTGGTTGGTCAGCCTTTAAAAAATTACATTGCAGGTAATTCATATGATTGGATTATTCAGTCTTCTCAAGAGGTATTAAATGACTCTGAGATAAATGGTCATCAAAAAAAGACCGGCACTTTATCGATTACCCTTTCAATGGGTGTAGAATCTATTTTTGATATAAAAGTTCAAAAATTTTCACAAGTTGGTTACTTAGAACCATTGACTGTTGTATTCTTGGCAGATGTTACCAGTCATGTTCAAACACAGAAGGAGCTAGAACAAGTTCTAAAAAAAGAGCGACAGTTGAGTGACATGAAAACCGTTTTTGTAAATATGGTTTCTCATGAATTGCGTACACCACTTTCTGTTATTCAATCAAGTGCAGAAATTTTAGAAATGCTATCAGCTGAGTCTGAGTTATCGTCTGATGAAGTAAAAAACTATGCACAAAGTATTGTTGAGGAAGTAACTCAGCTTAAAAGCTTAATGGATGAACTTCTTCTTATAAGTAGAATTGAGTCAGATAAAATGAAGTTTGATCCTGCCGAAATTGATGTAATTGAATTTATTCATCAATTGGTTCAAACACATTTCTCACCATGGAAAGATGGCAGACGATTATTTGTGGAAGCAAGAGGTGCAGAAAAGCTTGTAAAAGCAGATACTTTCATGCTTCGACATATATTAATGAATGTTATTGAAAATGCCTTTAAATATTCACCGCAGGCAGAAGCACCCCATTTAAGAATATTTTTTGCATCAGACCATTGGTCATTGGTATGTAGAGATTTTGGAATAGGTATTCCAGAGGCTGATTTACCACAGCTTGGCACCTCATTTGAACGTGCAGGAAATGTGGGTGATATAGAGGGTACTGGGCTTGGATTGGTTGTTGTTCGTTACTTCATAGAAAAGCACGGTGGAAGTTTACATTTTGAAAGTGCTGAAAGTATAGGTACAGTTGTCACACTTACTTTTCCTTACTAATCATGTTCTTGATAGTTGTTATAGAAGATGAAGCTATGTTAAGAGCCAACTTGGCTAAAATGCTCCAGATAAAAGGATGTAAGGTAATAGAAGCAACCGATGGTAAAGATGCCGTGCAACAATTAGAATTGGTGCAGCCTGACTTAATTATTTGTGATAGAATGATGCCTTTAATGGACGGAATGGAGGTTCTGGAATGGGTTCGACAACAAGAGCGTTTAAATACAGTTCCTTTTGTTTTTTTAACAGCAAGAGCTGAGCAGCCAGATCAAGAAATGGCTATGCAGGCTGGTGCGCAAGCTTACATTACCAAGCCTTTCGTTTTTTCTAATCTTTGGGCCACTGTTCAAGAGCTTTTGGCCTAGCATATAAAAATCCGCTGAATAAGCGGCTATCTATGTATTTTGCGGCCAGTAATTAGGCATGAAATCATTTGTTTTTACATTTTACGCAGCTTTAATCTGCTCACTGGTTGTTGCACAGAACAGGCCCGTTGTGCGTGCTGGAGGAGGTGGAAATGAGGATCCTCAGATACAATATGATAGAAATGGCCGTCCAATAAGAAAAACTCCAGGTAATGATTCCCTCCAAAAGAGAGATCGTTTTAAAGATTCTATAACAATTTTTTACAACTACTTCGATAGTACACGTTTACGTTCATTGGATACTACAATCAACGATTTTAACAACAAGTTTCCCATTCCTTATACTCATCAACATTTGGGTAATTTGGGTGGTGCAACAAGAAATCTTGTTTTTAAGCCCAATATGAGGGCTGGATTTGATGCTGGATTTCATCAATTTGATGTTTACAAATACACAATTGAAGGAGCTAAATTTTTTCAAACTACTCGTCCTTATACCGAACTCGGCTATATGTTAGGAAGTAAAGCGGAGCAGCAAATTGAACTCATCCACACCCAAAATAGAGGTCAAAATTTTAATATCGCAATAGAGTATCGATTTATTAATTCGCCTGGAAATTTACGTTTGCAAAATGCTAGTCAGAATAATATGCGAATAACCTCGCAGTATAGGTCAAACAATAAACGGTATGGTCTTTATTTTATTTATGCAACAAATAAAAGTGCAGCATCTGAAAATGGAGGGTTGCAAGATATTAATGCTATAAGAGATGTTGCACTTAATAACCCTTTTGATTTACTTACAAGAATTGGATCACCTACTGTAGTCAGAAGAAATCCGTTTAACACAAAAGTTTCAATTGGAAACATTTATCAAGATCAATCTTTAGTTATTCGACAGCAATACGACTTTGGTCAAAAAAAGTCGATTATGATGGAAGATTCATCCATGGCAACTATTTTTTATCCAAGATTTAGATTAGAACATACTCTTAGATATACCCAATCTCAGTTTCAATTTTTTGATGAGGCCTATATTGATACTTTGTACAATAAATACTTAGGATATCAGCATCCTGGAGTAGTAACTCAGATTCAATTTCAAGATGCTTGGCGGGATTTAAAAAATGAATTGGCAATTATTACCTATCCCAATAAAAACAATCAAAGTCAGTTCCTTAGATTAGGTGCAGGTTGGCAACAAGTGAGGGGTAGATTCGATACAGGATTCACACAATTACGAACAACTCAATTTGATAATTTATATGCACTAGGTGAATATAGAAATAGAACTAAAAATCAAAAGTGGGATTTAGAATTAGCAGCTAATTTATTTATTACTGGTTTTCATGCAGGCGATTATCAAGTATCTGGTTCTATTTTCAGAAAGTTAAGTCAACGTGCAGGCAGTTTGCGTTTAGGAGCAGCAAATGTTAACAGAACCCCTTCATTTATTTTTGATCGAGTTTCAGCATTTCCTGTACGAAGAACTGGTACATTCAATCAAGAAAATACATTGCATTTATATGCAGAGTATAGTAATGAAGCTGCAAATTGGTCTATTAAAGGAGATTACTATGCTGTTTCTAACTTTATGTATTTTGATAGCTTTTTTAGCCCAAAACAAGAGGCAACCCTATTTAATATGTTGCATATCAGTGCTGAAAAAAAGTTTAGGTTAAATAAGAGATGGAATTGGTATACAGAAATTCATGTTCAGCAAGCTACAAGCGGAGCACCTGTAAATGTACCTTTAGTTTTAACTCGAAATAGAATTGCTTATGAAGGCAATTTTTATACGAATTTGTTTCTTTCAACTGGATTAGAAATTCGTTACCATACTCCCTTTAAAGCCGATCAGTATTCGCCTATGTTAGGACAGTTTTTTTTACAAAATACCTTTACGCTTAACAATAGGCCCGACATTGCTTTATTTTTTCATGCGAGAATTAAACGATTAAAAGCGTTTGTTCGATTGGAGAATCTAAATAGTTTAAACCTGTCACAAGGGTTTGTTTTTAATAATTACAATTTTGGAGCTGAAAATTATGCTTATCCAGGTATGTGGTTCCGCCTAGGCTTATGGTGGAATTTCGTAAATTAGTAATTTCTCAAATTTTACTTCTACCAGTTCATTCAAGTTTTTAACTTAATAAACACTGTTTCTATCTTCTGTGGAAGCATTTCCTTTTTTTTCATAGACAAACTGTGGTTTAATCTAATAAAGGCCTTATTATGCACTGCAAACATTCGATTTTCCACCTATAAAAGTTTAGCGATATGAATGCATCAGCATCTCAACTTTTGTATAATGTTTTACATGAATTAGGATATAAAGAATTGGCTGAATCTCTTAATCAGAAAAAGTTATTGAGTGATTTTCTTTCTGAAGAAGATATTATTCAGGCATTGAGTATTCAGTTTCAAATTTGGAACTTAGAAGAGCAGAATAATGCTGTTCAGTACAGAAGAAAGCTTGAACAACAAAATGGCCCATCTTCAATTAGAGGTTCATGGGCTGAAACATTCGAACGATGGAAGGACCAAGGACTTAATCAGGAACAAATGATAGAAGCTTTAGGTCGAGTAGAAGTTCAGCCGGTATTAACTGCACACCCTACAGAAGCAAAACGCCAATCCGTTATAGATCTGCATAGGTCATTTTATTTGTTATTGGCTAGAAAGTCTCATCAGCATTTAACCAAGCGAGAGCAAGATCAAATTGATGAATCTTTACAAGCACTTGTAGAAAGATGGTGGAGGACTGGAGAGGTTTATCTGGAGAAGCCAACAGTTGCTTCAGAAAGGGCGCATGTTATTCATTATCTATCACAGGTATTTCCTGAAGTACTAAAAAGACATGACCAGCAATTAAGACTGAGTTGGAAGCAGGCTGGATTTGATGTTTCACTTCTAAACGATGCAAATAATTATCCTAAAATAAAATGGGGTACTTGGGTTGGAGGAGATAGAGATGGACATCCATTTGTTACGGCAGACGTTACTAAAGATACTTTGAAAATTTTAAGAGAGACTGGAGTTGCCTTAATTCAAAAGTCTTTGCATGAATTAGCAGTTGCTCTGAGTTTTTCAATTCAAAGAAATAAAATTCCATCTTCAATGTTAACGGCCATACAATCAGAAACAGAAAGGCTAGGAGAGTGTGCCGCTATTGCAATAAGAAGGAACCCTTATGAGCCATGGCGACAATGGGTAAACCTAATGTTGCTGAAATTACCAATTGAGAGTAATTTGTATAATGAAGGCATTTATAGAAATTCTGAAGAGTTGATTTCAGATTTGGAAGTTTTAGAACATTCTTTACTTGAGCTTGGAACAAAAGATATTATTCAAGAATTTATTTTTCCTGTTAAGCGACAGCTATACTGTTTTGGCTTTCACTTAGCACAACTTGATATTCGTCAAAATAGTGCCTTCCATGATATTGCTCTCGACCAAATTATTTCTGCTGTTTATCCCGATAAGCCTTTGTATAGTAGTTTAAATTGGAATCAACGTGTTGAGTTGTTGTCTGCTGAGTTAAGTTCAAAACGACCATTTGCTGTTAGTGGTACCTCATTTGGAGAAGAAGCAGACAAAGTGTTAGCCTGTTATAGCGAAGTTGCAGACTATGTTAAGCAGCATGGGAAAGAAGGTATAGGGTCTTTTATAGTGAGTATGACGAGAAATCTAGCCGATTTATTGGCTGTTTGGATTTTTATGAGAGAGGCTGGATTGCTACAATATAAATTTCAAGTTGTGCCACTATTTGAAACAATTGAGGATTTACAAGGTGCACCTACAATTCTGTCCTCATTTTTAGATCATCCTTTTTGGAAAAATCACTCGAGTAGTTTTCAAGAAGTTATGTTGGGATATAGTGATAGCAATAAAGA
>ERZ1066133.358-NODE-358-length-22295-cov-10.431340_pt1 | contig 22295 bp, 14 predicted proteins | sample MGYA00382780_ERZ1066133 | MGnify/ENA primary metagenome ERZ1066133 (study PRJEB33369, sample SAMEA5778363) | biofilm metagenome | biome: Industrial cooling water; feature: Water cooling tower basin; material: Biofilm | place: United Arab Emirates | collected... | reverse complement strand
GTGCTGCGGGTCACGCAGGACGGCAACCTGCCCACCGGCAAGCTGCGGCTGGAGAGCGTGTCGCGGGATTAGGACAAAGGCCAAAGCCCAAAGCTCAAAGCTCATAGCGATAAAGCTCAAATGTCGAGCGCGTGGATCGGTGCGCCTTCATTTGAGATGTGCTGTTTCGAGCGTTGAGCCTTTCAGTACAACAGCGTCAACACAAAGTGCAGCCGCCCGTCGCCGGCGCTGACCGGGTCGGTGGCCTGCACGCTCCGAAGCGCCACGCCGTAGTCGAGGCGGGCGCTGAGGTTCTGCTGGAACTGGAACTCGAGTCCGACGCCGGCGCCGATGAGCGTCGCGTTGTTCTCGAAGGACTCGATCTGGCTGTTCACCGTGCGTCCGACATCGATGAACGCGCGGAAGATGAGGTCCCAGTCGGCGCGGCCGTAGGGCTGCTGGGGCGAGTAGCGGAACGGCTTGCCGAAGAGCTTCGTCTTGGTCGGGTCTTGCTCTACGGTCAGCATCCGCGGCAGGTGGAAGCGATATTCGGCGGTGGCGAGGAAGACGGTGTCGCCCGCGGCGATCGACTCGGGATAGCCGCGGACGCTGTAGACGCCGCCGGCGACCTGCTGGGAGTTGGCGATGAGGCGTTTGTCGAAGGCGTACTGCCCGCGGGTCGAGAACACCAGTTCGTGGGCGAGCGTCATGCCCCTGGTCTCGGCGCCGGGCGGGGCGACGGCGTTGCCATGGCCGTTGATGAGCGGCTCAAGATAGAACGCGTGCTCGGCTTCCCACTTGAAGGCCGACCAGGCGCCGTCGGGGTTCAGGCGGCCGAGTTCGTTGAGATCGGTCTGCTGAACGCCGGTGACGAACGGCATCATGGTGTCGAGCGTGACGCCCAGGCGAGTGGTCGCGGCGTCGGTCTCGCGGGTGAGACGCAGCCCGGCGTAGCCGGTGAAGAGCGTGGAGCTGGCCCGCTGATCGACGGCGCTGTTGAAGACGCGGATGTCTTCGAAGCGGCCGCCGAGATTGGCATCGAGGAACCACTCGCGCCGCTGCAGCAGCAGGACCGACATCTCGCCCCCGAAGATCGAGCCGCTGCCCTCGAAGGTCTCGCCGGCGAGGCCGACGTCGGACGCGGTGTACTGGTTCCAGCCCGCGTAGCCCCGGAGCGTGACGCCGCTGTCGGCGATGGGGCGGTCGTAGGAGGCGTTGACGGCGTTGACGTCCTTGAACGAACTCGTGACGTAATCGAGCCGGAAGACGTCGTCGTGGTTGGAGAGCTGGTTGTGGGTGTAGCCGACGCGTTGGCGCCAGTTGTTGGTCTGCTTGGTGCCGGTGTTGGAGAGCTGGGCGTAGAGCGTCCACGGGCGCGACTCGCTGACGAGATAGTCGAGCACCACCTCGCCGGGCTTGTCGGTCGGTCCCAGTGCGGCATCCACGCGCCGGCCCGGGTGCCGGTTCTTCCGCAGGGCGAAGTTGTCCAGCTTGTCCTTGCGCAGCAGGTCGCCGGGCTTGAGCGGGCTCTGGTTGATGAGCCGCTGGTGCAGCGGGTTGTTGATTCGCTGCTCGCTGGCGGGCACGCGATCACCGGCGGCGACGGTGCGCACCTCGCGCACGATGCCCGCCCAGATGGTGATGCCCAGATCCGTCCGGCCGCGGCGCTCGCGGAGATCGTCGCCGGTGAGATCGTCGATGTCGTCGGGCGACGGAATGACAAACAGGCCGATGAGCTGGCGGCGCTGCAGCTCGGCGACGATCGCCTGGCTCACCCGCAGGATCGCGCTTGGGAAGAAGTTCGCGCCGCCCGTCTGCACGCTGCCGAAGGTGTCGCCGATGCGGATCATCACCCGGGGCACGCCGTCGCGCGGGCCGACGTAGCCCTGCGCCGTCAGCCCGAGCTCCACCGTCAGCATCGACAGTTCCTCGAGCGGCGGCAGGTCGGGATGCTGGCTGCGGTACTGCAGCACGAACCGGCGGACCTTGTACGGCGGGCCACCCTCCTGCGTCGTGCTCGCCTGCGGCAGGTTGTCCTCATCCAGCGGGATCGAGAGCGTCGGCGGGATCGGCGAGGTCGCTGGCGCGGGAACAGGAGTCTCGGTCGCGGGACGGTCGCCGGGCGGGGGCGTTGGCTTCTCGGGCTCGGGGCGACGCGGCGCGGGGGGAACGAGCTGCGCGAACGCTGGCGCGGCGATGCCGCACGAAAGCACAAGCGCCAACGCGAGGCGCGTTGACGCCCCCGCGAGCAAACCCACCCGCCGGCCCCGTCCCCCTGGGAGCGGCAGTGCGGATGCGTGATTGGAGTGATGCGAACGCGTCATGCGCTCGCACCTCCGCTTGTGGGAGGGATCGCCGCATCGCTCGCCCACGCCGCGGCCCGTTCCTTGACCTGAGCGGCGAACGCGGGCTCGATGGTGTACGGCACTTCGTTGGCGGCGGGGATCGCGCTGCGGGCGGCTTTCAGACAGAAGAGCTCGGTCGGTGCGAAGCGGCCTTCGGCCCCGCAGCAGATGAGGTCGACGTGGCCCTGCTCCAGCGATTCGATCGAGAGCAGGCCGTCGTGTCCGGTGCCGCGTTCGGCGAGCACATCATGGGCGACGGTCGTCCAGACCCAGGCGCTGCCGCCGCGGCCGAGCGAAGACTCCGCGACGTCGATGACGGGCAGCCGCACGTGGCTGCCGCGCTCGCTGCCGGACTTGATGGACTTGGCGGCGGCGTGTCCCTCGCGCCAGATGGAATAGCAGCAGCGGTTCAGCCCTTCGCCCGTATCGGCGAGCAGCGCCGCGTCGGTCGCCGCGAGCTTCAGGCACGAGGCGTCGAAGCTCGGGCTCTCGCCGATGAACGCGGGAGCCTGGGCCTTGGCGGCCTCGCTCTCGCGGAGGAACTCGCCCCGCACCGCGTGGGCGTCGTCGGTGCGCCGACAGGCGTTCGCGAGTCGTTCGATGATCGCGGCGCAGCGCGGGGCCATCTTGTCCAGCCGCAGGCCGCGGCTGTGGAAGCACGCGACCATCGGGTACTTGTCGCGTCCGCGGGCGTCGCGGCTGGCCCACAGGCGGCCGTAGACGAACTCCGACGGCCCGTAGCGCCAGACAAAGGCGTGATCGAACCGGGCGATCTTGGCGTCGGGCGCGAGCTTCTCCCACGCCCCGCTGTCGATGTTGCCGGCGATGCCCTCCGCGTAGAGCGCCCGGCGCACATCGACGAGCCGCTGCGTGAGCAGGCCCATGTCCTCCATGTGATCGTCCCAGCCCGGATGCTTGCCGAAGAGAGAGATCTGCGCGAGCGGCTCCTCCGCGCCCGAGGACGCGCCGGACAGTCCGCCCAGCCATTGCGAGATCTTCTTGAGCATCCGTGCGGTATCAGCGGGGCCAGTTGGTGGATCCGGGCCAGTCCTCCGGCCGCGGCATGGGCGAGGAGAACGTCACGTTGAGCCAGAGGTGGTAGGTCTGCTTGGTCTCGATCTCGACGACCGGCAGCGGCACGATCCACGCCGTCGCGGTGTTGGAAGGTGCCAGCGCCGTCGGCTTGGCGCCCGGCAGCAGCGCGATCGACGCGGCGACCCACGGGCCGCTGAGCGTCGTCTCGCCCGCCGGCGCAGCGTCGCCGAGGTTGCGATAGAACCGGATCGTGACGCCGGGGCCGGGGCTCTTGAGCGAGAGCTGACGCACCAGTTCGGCCGCCCGTGCGGCATCGAGCCCGCGGAGCGTGACCCGGGGCAGCGCGGCGCCGCCGGCGGGCACCACCTCCATCTGCTCGAACCACTCGACCACGTCACCCGAGCTCGCCACACCCAGCGACGAGAGCGCGGGCAGCGCCTCGAGGTCGCGCCGGCTCCACACCGGGACGATCGAGACGACGATGGGCTGCTTCTGTGCCAGACCCGATGCCAGCGCCGAGGCCACGCCCCACACCCGTTCGATGCGTGAGCGCTGCTCATCGTTCAGAACGCCGCGGCCGCGGAGGGCCAGCAGCAGATCGCGGAACTCGCCCGTCGTGCTCGCCGCGACGCTCGTGCCGCCCGAGAGCAGCTCGGCCGCATCGACAGCTCTGAGCAGCGTGGCTTCGTCGAGCGCCTTGGTCGGATCGGCGTTGCGCGACAGCGGCCAGCGCTCCGACGACGCCAGCAGCCGGACCGCCTCGCGTGCGTTCGTCTCGTACTGATCCCGCAGCGCCCGCAGCACGCCGAGCGCGAGGGATTCATCGCTGATCGCCCGCGCCGGGGATGACGCGAGCGTCGCGAGGGCGTCGGTCATGGCCTCGCCCGAGCCGGTGGCGAGCAGGGCCGCGCGGGCCGCTCGCCAGTCCATGGCGCCCAGCGGCGCGATGGCCTTGAGTGCATCGGCCCGCTTGCGCAGGGCGGCCTCGTCCGACAGAGCCTGCACCGTCGCCTGCAGGCGTTCACCCGCGGCCTTGACCTCGGGCAGCGCCTTGACGCTGGCGGGCAGCGGCTCGATCGCATCGGTCGCGGCGGCGGCGAGCGTGCGCAGCTCCGGCGCCCGATCGATCAGGCGTTCCGCGTTCGCGGCCATCGCCGGGCCAAGAGCCGACCAGGCGGACAGCGCCTCCGCGAGTGACATCTCCCGCGCCAGTCCCACCGCCCAGGCGTCGGCGTACGCCTTGGCGTATGCGTCGAGGCCGCGCCCGCGGGACTTGATCTCGACGCTCAGGAGCGCCTTGTCCACGACGGCGCCGGTGCCGGACACTTCCTGCTCGGCACGCGACAAGCCCTGCAGCACGACGCCCGCCGCCTGCGGGGCGTAGGCGATCGGGATCTCGCCGCCCTGAAGACCCAGCAGCGGGATCGTCGGCTTGGCGAGAGGCTTGAGGTCCTTGCTCTCGGCGATGGACTGCACGGTGGCGCGCACGCCATCGGCGGACTCGGGGAGTTTGGCCAGGAACGCGCGGAGCACATCGGTGGCGCTGGCGGCGCGCGCCGTGCGGGCCAGCGTGGTCGCGATGCCGATGGTGGTGTTGCGAGCCGCGACGTCCGACACGCCGCGGGCGATGGATTCGATATCAGCCCGTGCCCGGTCCACGCGGGCGTCGAGCTCGCGGAAGCGATCGGCCAGCCCGTACCACTCGCCCTCGGCGGCGGTGGTGCGTTCGAACAGCTCCTTCGCGCCCCGCTGGTACGCGTTGATGCGCACGCGGTATGCGACGTCTTCGCCCGCGGCGCCGGTGGCGACCATGGGCAGCAGCGGCGACAGCCGCGTGCTGACGCGGCTCGCCGAGGCGTCCAGCGACTTCTCGGCGCTCTCGCGTCGGGCCACGATCAACTGGCGGATCTCGCCCGCCGGCGCCGGCTCGATCGCCGAGGTGTCGCCCTCGGGCAGCGACGGGAGCTGCGCGATCAGCAGCGCGTACTCGGCGCTGATCTGCTCGAGCGCCTCGCGCTTGGTCGCGTCGATGCCGCCGGCCAGCTCCGTCGCGTCGAGCTTCAGCGACTTCAGCAACTCGTCGGCCTTGCCCGCGGCCGAGGCGAGCGTCTCCAGCCGGGCGCGGGCCTCGGCCTGGAAGGACTCGAACTCCGCCCCGGTCTGCACGAGCTCCGTCGCCTTGCCGTCCGGGCCGGGCATGCCCCGCAGGCCCTGCAGCCGTGCTTCCTCGGCGCGGATGGCGCCGAGTGCATCGGCCAGCAGCGACAGACGGCCGAGCGCGAACTCGTCGCCCCGGGCACGCTCGGGCCAGCTCGCCGCGAACTTCTCGAGCCCCTCGCGCACCGCACGCAGGGCGGCGACCTCGCCGACCTTCAGGCTCGCCGGGGGCCACGCCAGCTTCGTGCCGCTGGCGCCCACCGCGTACGTCGCGTCGATCGCGTCCTGCCAGGAGCGCAGCTCCTCGGGCGCCTGCCTGGTGTTCATCACGAAGTTGAAGAGCGCCTTGATGTCCACCAGCGTGGCCCGGGGCCCGCCCGCGGGCGCGAGGTTCAGCTTCAGCGTCTCCAGGCGGATCATCTCCGCCAGCGCAGCGGTCGCGCGGCTGTCCCACTCGGTTGTTTCGCTCAGACGCTGGCGCGCGCCGTCCACCAGCGGTCTGAGAACGGTCTTCTCCAGCACCGCGGCGTGTGCGGCCCGCTGTTCCTTGGTGAACCCGCCGCCGGCCCCGGCGACGGTGGCCGCGGGGGAGAAGACCAGCGGCACGCGGACGCCCTCGCCGGACTTCTCGAGCGTGAGCGAGGGGAGCTTGGCCCGGGGCACCATGCCGTCGGGGAGCTGGACGTCGGCGCGTTCGCCGCTGTAGACCCAGTTCGGAGCCTCGTAGCGCACGATCGCGGTGTCGCCGCGGGTGGCCTGCGTGCCCTGCGTCGGGATCGCGGAGTCTTCGGTCTTGGGAGCGTCGATGACGCCGAGCGCCACACCGACGGAGCTCCAGAACGCCCGCGGCCCTTCGATCGAGCGGGTGAGTTCGCGCTGGCCGTACAACGTGAAGCCGAGCACCAGCGCCGCCGCCGTCGCCACCGAGCCGAGGATGGCGAAGCGACGGTTGGCGATCTGCTTCTGCACGTTGGTGGCGCGGGTGACAAGGCCCTTCTCGCGGAAGGCCTTGGCGAGGAAGACATCGCGGAGGAAGAACGAGCGTTCCTTCTCCCACACCTTCCCGCCGGGCAGGCTGTCGAGCGTGAGACCAAGGGCCTTGGCCAAGTCGTTGTCGAGCGCCTCACCCTCGCGCATCGAGGAGGTGAAGTAGATCCCGCGGAGGAAGAGCGGCTTGGGGCTCCATTCGCCGCCGGCGAAGATCATCTCCAGGTACCGCTTCAGGCGCGGCACGATGGTCTCGAGGTTCTGCGGCAGGGCGTAGAGCTCGTCCACCTCGTCCATCCGCTTGCCAGAGCCCTGGGCGTAGCGGGTGCTGTCGGCGACCAGAGCGAGGCGCCGGGCGGTGAGCTTCTGCTTCACCTGCTTCATGTGCTCCTCGATCAGTTCGACGCGCAGGGGCGAGTCGAGCTGGTCGGGGTTGCTCCAGCCCAGCAGCTGGTGCTGCAGGTTGGGGTCGGTGACGTTGTCGAAGAACTCGCGGAAGCCGGCGATCAGGTCGCACTTGGTGATGATGACAAACACCGGAAAGCGCACGTCGAGCGTGCGCTGGATGGTGTCGAGCTGCTGGGCGATGCGTCCGGCCTTGCTCTCGATCTCCTCGCTCTTGTCGCGGATGAGGCTGTCGGCGCCGATCACCAGGAACATGCCGTTCACCGGCTGATTGGGACGGCTGCGCTTGAGCAGCTTCAGGAACTCGCCCCACTCGCCGCCGCCTTCGCTTTCCGGGCCCGCGGCTTCCATGAAGATGCGTCCCGCGGTGTCGAGCACCACCGCGTGGTTGGTGAACCACCAGTGCATGTTCAAGGTACCGCCGGCGCCCTGCAAGTAGTCCTGCAGCCCGGGCGGGAACCCGACGTTGCAGTGGCGCAGCGCCTCGGTCTTGCCGCTGCCCGCGGGGCCGACGAGCAGGTACCACGGCAGGCTGTACAGGTCCTTGCCCGCGGCACGGAACTTCTCGACGCCGTCGTCGAACTTGCGGCGCAGATCGTCGAGACGAGCCCGCTTCGCGGGGTCGGCGATGGCCGGTGTCACGCCGACGGCGCCCTTGACGAGCTCGGCGAAGGGCACGCCCTTGGCCTTGTCGCGGATCGAGATGAACCACTGGAAGGCGCCGATCGCCAGCGACACCACCACGGCGCCGATGCCCAGCGTCGCGAGGAAGGTGCCGTCCTTGGGGATGAGCTTCAGAAGCTCGGAATACTCGCCCGCCGCGAGCGTGGTGAGCGCCACGCCCCACGACGCGCTCTTGGCGGCGCCGAAGGCGAAACCGAACGACAGTCCTTCAGACAGCGCGGAGGTCAGACTCACTTCGCACCTCCCGTGGTTCCGGTGTTGGCGTTGTCCGTCCCCCGCCCGTCGGTCGCCGAGGCGCTCTGGATCTTCTGCAGCGTGTCGCGCAAGTCACCCGAGGCTCGGGTGAACAGCGCGAAGTACGCGACGACTACCACCGCCAACATGCCCACCGCCGCGATCGCGACGGTCGTCAGGCTGCGGGCCGGCGGCAGCGTGAGCAGCCGCGTGTCCACGTTCTTGTACGCTTCGGGGCAGATCCGCTGGGTCTGATCGACCTCGGCCAGGGCCGACAGCCGCGGCAGGATCTCACCGAGCTTCTTCGAGCCGGCCTCGCGGCTGCCCGCGTAGATGTTCGGGCAGCCCAGTCCCAGGATCTGGGCGAACACGCCCAATCGCTCGGGGGAGCCGGGCGAATCGTCCTTCAGCGCTTTCTCGATGGCCTCTTCGATCACCCGCACGGAAGACTCGACGCCGCGTTCGGGCGCCAGCGGCTTCCACACACCCGCGAAACCGGCACGCATCGCCCGGACGCTGGAGTCGATGAAGACCAGCAGAGAGGGCTCGACGGTTTCGAAGCCGCGCATCACGTCGGGGTCGGCCGCGGCCTTGGCCCGGGCGTCGTTGAGCGCGCCGCGAAGCTCGGAGCGCACCACCGAGAGATCGATCGCCGCTCCCTTGCGGGCGAGGCGGTTGAGGCGGCAGATCTGCTGCAAGATCGGCTCGACGAGTTCGAGCAAACTCATTGCGACCCTCCGGCGTCACGCGGGCCCTGAACCTGGCCTGAAACCCGACCTGGAACTTGTCCCTGCACTCTGGACTGGAGCTGCGACTGCGACAGGTTGTCCCGCTCCGCGCTCGCAAACGTGCCCGCGAGCGATTCGGTGAACTCGGCGACGGCGCGGAGGATCTCGGCCTCGATGTTGGCCTCCGCCGCGCCCGCCGTCTCACCCATCAGTTCTTTGTACTTCCGCCACGCCGCCGCGTCGGGGTTGCTGACCCGCGCGTTGGTGCGGCCGTTCTCGGCCTGCGCCACCCGTTCGATCGTGTCCACCCCGTACCGCATCACGTGCCGGCTGGCGAACCGCTCCGACGCCTGCGCGATCGCCGCGATCAGGGCGGCGATGATCCGCCGCGTCGAGGCCAGCGACCGCTCCACCTCGTCGAGCGCCTTGGCGCGGCTCGGGTCGTCGCCTTCCGACAGAACCCGGGCCAGCGACTGCGAGAAGTTCCCCTCGCGAGCCAGGGCCGAGTCCGGGGCGATCTTCTTGTTCCACGCGTTCCACACCAGCTGATCCAGCTGGCTCAGGGTGTCGCCGATCTGGTCGGCGGCGTGCATGTCGAGCTTGGCCCGTTCGATCTGCCGCCGCGCGTCGGCCAGGGCCTCATCGGGCGGCTCGCCCTTGCCGATCGCCTCGCGGGCGCGGGCGAGGGCTTCCTCGGCTTGGAGCAGTCGGGTGTGCCAGGCTGTCGCGCTGCGTGCCGCCAAGTCGGGTCTTCTCCTGCCCGGCTGTCCGGAGCGGGGTGGGGGGGTGGGGGGAGCGAATGACACCGCCCGCCGCGGCACCCGCTCCCTCCAAAGAGGTTGGGGCGACGCGACGGCCACGAGACAACCCGCCCTGTCTCCAGAGCGGGATCCGATGACACTCCCAGCATACACGGCCAGAGCCGGGTCTGATTCCGGCGGCCGTGATTCTGGGACCTTGCCCGCGAGCCCTCCCGCGGCGTGCCATCACCAGGATCGACCGACCAACGCCCTGCGCCCGCACATCCGTACCAGCCGATTCCGTCGGCGCGGTTCTTGCGCGGGCTGCTGGCGGGCGGCGTGAGTGAAAAGGACTCTTGAAGCGGCGTCGGCCCGGGCATGCGTCCGGCCGCGCCGGGTTCCCGGTTGGCCGGGACGGGAGGTGGGTGATGGGTTCCAGCAACCGCCGCGGGATGATGCTCACGGGCGCCGCCCTTCTGGCCGCGGCAATGTCGGCCACACTGGCCGGGTGCTCGTCCTCGTCCGGCGTTTCGACGGCGTCGGCTCCCTCAAACAACGGCATGTCGGGCGGCATGGCCGCCGGTGACGGCCTGATGCCCGGGCAGCGGATGTCGATGGCCGCGGGCGACCGGCTGGGTCTGGTGGTCTACGCGACAGACCGCGCAATCGCGCGGCGTGAGGCCCGCGAGCGGACCGCGATCGCGAGTGTTCCGACCGAGTAGCAGCCGCGCGCCGGACGGTTTGTCCGGTCGCATGGGCCAGCACGCCACAGTTTGGTATTCTCCCGGCCACGCGCGGGTGACACCCGCGTCGTCTCTGGGAGCATTCTCATGGTGGGTCGGCTCTGGTCGTTGGCGCTGATTGCGTCGTTCCCGATTCCGGTGGCCTGTGACGCGGCCTTGCCCGACGCGTCGGGTCTGGTGGTGGCGACGTCGGAGCCTGATGCGCCCGCCGAGGACGCGCCGGCTGAGCCGAAGGATGCGGCGCCGCCCGATGCTCCCAAGCCCGCCCCGAAAGTGGCGAAGCCGGAAGAGAAAAAGCCGGCGGTCGTGCCCGCACAGGTGGTCGGTAGTTCGGCGCGTGCCGCCAAGGCCGCGCCGTGCGAAACCTGTCGCGGCGACGGACAGGCCACCGAACAACGCCAAGGCCCAGCTCGCGAAACCGTGCCCGGAGTGCGAATGCCCGGGAAGGTCAATGTCGAGGTCCGCTGCAAGAAGTGCAACGGGACAGGGCTTTCGCACGCGACGCGACTCGCCAACGAGATGAAGGACTTTGCCCGCCAGCTCGCGCGGGTCAACGACAGCGACGATCGCTGGTCCGCCGCGAGCGAGAAGGTGCTCGAGAATCTCCGCGATCTCACCAAGTTCGGCGCGAGCGCGTGGAGCGGCCTGAACAACAACAAGCTGCGGACGATGATCAGCCAGAACAAGGATCCGATCGGCGAGGTGGTTTTCTTTGTCGGTCGAGTCGGGTCCGATGATGTCGTGGCCGCACCCGAAGGTGGCATGGCCCTTCGGTCGGTGACCATCAGCGTGGGTGGGCGAAGCGCTGTTCTGGAGCGTCCGCTGGTCATGGACGCGGAAGTAGACCAAACCGTTCTCTGCGGCGGCGTCATCACGCGTCGCGCCGCTGAGGGCGGCGGCTTCGTCATATACATCGACCGCGGCTACGTCGTCCGTTTCGACGGCCCCGCCAACGACCTGAACGGCGATCGATAGGGCATAAATGAAAAGGACCGGCCTGGGGCCGGTCCTGTGGTAGTTTCTGGATTCTCCGGGGCCTGGAAGACCCCGCCCCCGTGGGGGACTTACACCGCCACGCCCTTGTCGGCTTCGTCGGCGGGCTTCTCGTACCAGAACGGGCCCACGGCCAGCGCGTTCATGCGGGTGCGCTGGAAGCATCCCACCGCGTGCGCCGGGGTGTGCACGATCGGCTCGTTCTCGTTGAACGAGGTGTTCAGCAGCACCGGCACGCCGGTGCGGGCCTTGAACGCCGTGAGCAGGTCGTAGAAGAGCTCGTTCTGCTCGCGACGCATCGTCTGCACGCGGCCGGTCGAGTCCTCGTGCGTCGTCGCGCTCAGGCGGGCACGCCACTCGGGGCGGACCTTATAAACGACATTCATGAACGGCACGTCATGGCTGCCTTCGTACAGCTCGCTGAGGTGCTCTTCCATGCACAGCGGGGCGAACGGACGGAACGGCTCGCGGTTCTTAACGCGGGCGTTCAGGATCGCCTTCATGTCCGGCCAACCCGGATGGCAGATGATCGAGCGGTTGCCCAGGGCACGCGGGCCCCATTCCTCGCGGCCCTGGAACCAGCCGAGGATCTTGCCCTGGCTGAGCGCGTCTGCCGCGGTGTTGAGGAGCTGCTCGCGGGTGAGCTTCTTGAAGGGCATGCCGCTCTCGCGCACCGCCTTCTCGCACTCCTCGTCGGTCCAGCCGCTGCCCCAGTAGCCGTGGATGACCTCGCCCAGGCGCGGCTTGTTCAGGATGCTGTGCATCACGTACGCCGCCGCGCCCGCGGCGGTGCCGTCGTCGCCGGCTGCCGGGTGGATGTACACGCGGTCGAGATGGTTCTCCATCACGAGGCGGCCGTTGGCCACGCCGTTGAGGGCGCAGCCGCCGGCGAGCACCACATCACGCAGGCCGTTGTTCTGGCGGATGGCGTCCTGCACGTACTTGATGTAGATGTCCTCGAAGCGTTTCTGCATCGAGAGGGACATGTCCTTGTGCTTCTGCTCGGTCGGGTCCTTGCGCTTGCGGGGCTCGCCGAAGAGCTGGCGCATGTTGTCGTTCCACATCGGCTTGACGACGATCTCGCCCTCTTCGCTCTGGTTGTGGGTGTGGACCGTGTAGTGGTGGTTGTAGTACTTGAGGTTGAGCCGCATGCCCACGCCGGGGATGTAGTCCACCAGCTCCTTCATCTGCTCGGCATAGGTGTCCTTGCCGTAGGCCGAGAGGCCCATGACTTTGTATTCCTCGCCGTACTTGTTGAAGCCGAGGAAGTTACACACCGCGGTGTAGAACACACCAAACGAGTGCGGCCAGAAGTTCTTGTGGATGACGTCGATCTTGTTGCCTTCGCAGCGGGCAATGAGCCCCGTGCAGAAGTCGCCCGCGCCGTCGGTGGTGACGGCGGTCGCGCGCTCGAAGGGGCTCCAGAAGAACGAGCTGGCGGCGTGGGCGATGTGGTGCTCGACGTGATGGATGCCGGCCTTGAGCTCCGAGTGCGGGCGGCCGCAGGCCTCGGCGATGAGCTGATCGACCGTGGCGAGCGTGCCGTGGACCTTCTGCGACCACATGGCGAGCTTGATGCCGCTGATGGGGTGCTTGGCGATGAAGCCGAGCTTGGCCCCGCGGTTGGCGGACGAGTCGCGGGCGATGGCGACATCGGTAATGTCGCTCATGCTGGCGCCGGCGAGGCGGAGCACCTCGGCGATGGCGAGGCTCGGGAAGCCCGCGCAGTGCTTCTTGCGGTTGATGCGTTCCTCGGCGATCGCGGCCAGGACGCCCTTCTTGTCGTCCATGAGCACGGCGGCGGCGTCGGGGTGGATCGAGTTGAGACCAAGAACAAGAGCCATGTCGGGTTCCTGTGGGAGAACAAGGACTGGAGCCGGCAGCGGGCCGCCGGCCACCAAAAGAAGGGCAAGTTTAGCGCATGCCCGGTGCGACCGCCCCCCTCACAGAGAGCGCCACACGGCTTTATCGACCAGCCAACCCCGCGGCGTGATCGGACCGTCGCGAACCGGATCGCAGGCCATCCGCGCGAAGATTGCGCGAGGGCTGCGGCAGGCGATCGGAAAGCCCCGCGTTGCCGGGCGGCGACGCGCCGGCAACGCTTCGAGCGTCAGTGCTCCGCGGCGGGTGCGGGCGGTGTGGCGGATGTCGGCGCTTCGCCCTCGTGCTGGTGGCGCTCGCCGAAGATCTTCTCGACCAGGCCCTGCACCAGCACAAAGAAGACGGGTACAAAGAAGATGGCGAGGAAGGTCGCCGCGAGCATGCCGCCGAGGACGCCGGTGCCGATCGAACGACGGCCCGCCGCCCCCGCGCCGTCGGCGATGACCAGGGGCACGACGCCGAGGATGAAGGCGAGGCTGGTCATGACGATGGGGCGGAAGCGCAGCGTGGCGGCATTCACGGCGGATTCGACCAGCCCCTTGCCGCTGGCCCGCTCGGTGGAGCAGAACTCCACGATCAGGATCGCGTTCTTGGCCGCCAGGCCCACGAGCGTGAGCAGGCCGATCTGGAAGTAAATGTCGTTGGGGTAGTTCCGCCACCAGACCGCGACGAGCGCGCCGAAGATGCCGACGGGCACCGCCAGCAACACGACGATCGGCGTGGACCAGCGCTCGTACTGCGCCGCGAGCACGAGGAAGACGACGATGAGCCCGAAGCCGACGACGATCGGGGCCTGGTTGCCCGCCTTGATCTCCTGGAACGACGCGCCCGACCACTCGTAGCCGAAGCCCGGGGGCAGCTCGGCCGCCGCGACCTCGCTCATCGCCCGCATCGCGTCGCCGGTGGCATAGCCCGGCGCGGGGGCGCCGGTGATCTGCACCGCCGGGAAGCCGTTGAAGTGGGGCACGGCGTTGGGGCCCGACTGCAGATGTGTTGAGACCACGCCCGACAGCGGCACCATCTGGCCCTGGGCGTTGCGGGCGTAGATGCGGGTGATCGCCTCGGGCGATCTTCGGAACTGGGGCTCGGCCTGCACCTGCACACGCCAGATGCGCCCGAACTTGTCGAAGTCGTTCACGTAGAGCGCGCCGAGATAGGCCTGCAGGTTGCTGAAGACCTCGTTGAGGCTCAGCCCCAGCATCTTCGCCTTGTCGCGGTTCAGGTCCACGAACATCTGCGGCGTGCTGACCCGCAGCGTCGCGTTCAGGCCCGTGATCTCCGGACGCTTCGATGCCGCCGCGATGAACCTCTGGTTCACCTCCGCCAGCGTGCGGACGTCGCCCCCGCCCCGGGCCTGGAGCTGGAACTCAAAGCCGGCGCGCTGGCCCAGGCCCTGGATCGCCGGGGGGTTGAAGGGCAGCACCAGCCCGCGGCCGTCGCTGGCGAAGCGTCCCCACACGCGGCCCACGATCGCCTGCGCCGCCTGCCCCGGCTCCCGGCGCTGGTCCCAGGGCTTGAGCCGCGCGAACGTGATCGCGGTGTTCGTGCTGTTGATCCCGCCGGCAAGAAAATCGAACCCGCCCAGCGTGACGGTGTGCTGCACCTCGGGCTGATCGAGCAGGAACTTCTCGATGTCGGCGACCAGCTTGTCGGTGCGCTCGATCGACGCGCCGTCGGGCAGCAGCGACGCGACGATGACGTACCCCTGATCCTCGTCGGGCACGAAACCACCCGGGACCTTGTCAAAGAGACGGATCGTCAGGAAGATCAGCCCGCCGAAGATCAGCACGGTGACGACCGCCAGCTTGATCGACACCTTCACCGTCGCCGAGTAGCCGTGCGTGATCGCGTTGAACACGCGGTCGAACCAGCGGAAGGCGAAGAACTTCGTCCCGTGCGCGGGCTTGAGCAGCAGGCGGCACATCGCCGGGCTGAGCGTCAGCGCGACGATGCCGGAGATCGCCACGCTGACGGCGATCGTCACCGCGAACTGCCGGTAGAGCTCACCGGTGAGCCCGCCCAGGAAGGCAACCGGCAGGAAGACGGCGGAGAGCACCAGCACGATGGCGATGACCGGCCCGGTGATCTGGCCCATGGCCTTCACGGTCGCCTCACGCACCGGGAGTTTGTCCTCGTGCATGATGCGTTCGACGTTCTCGACCACCACGATCGCGTCGTCCACCACGATGCCGATGGCCAGCACCATGCCGAAGAGCGTGAGCGAGTTGATGGTGAAGCCCAGCGCCAGCATCCCCGCGAAGGTGCCGATGATCGAGACCGGGACCGCGACCAGCGGGATGATCGTCGCCCGCCAGTTCTGCAGGAAGACGAAGACCACGATCAGCACCAGCACGCCCGCCTCGAGCAGGGTCTTGACGACCTCCCGCATCGACACCTCGATGAACTGCACGGTGTCGTAGGGAATCTCGTACGTGACGCCGCTCGGAAACGCCTTCTTCGCCTCGTCCATCGTGGCGATGACGCTGCGGTAGGTATTGAGCGCGTTGGCCCCGGTCTGCAGGTATACCAGGCAGAGCGTCGTGGGCTTGCCGTCCAGCCGCCCGAAGAGGTCGTAGGTCTGGCTGCCCAGCTCCACCCGCGCGAGGTCCTTGAGCCGCAGCATCGACCCGTCGGGGTTGGCGCGGAGGATGATGTTCTCGTAGTCCTCGGGGTTCTCGAGCCGCCCGCGGGTCAGCACCGGCATCGTGATCTGCTGGTCGTCCGGGCCGGGGCGCTGGCCGATGCGTCCGGCGGGGAAGACGGCGTTCTGATCCCGGATGGCGGCGGCGAGGTCGGTGACGGTGAAGGCCTTCTGCGCCAGGCGATCGGGATCGACCCAGATCCGCATCGCGTAGTCCTTGCCGCCGAAAACCTGGACATCACCGACCCCGGGCACACGCTTGAGCGCGTCCAGCAGGTTGATCGTCGCGTAGTTCGACAGGAAGACATCGTCGTACTCCCCGCCGGGCGCCGTGAGCGCCACCACCGCGATCATGTTCGTCGAGGTCTTGGTGACCGTGATGCCCTGGCGCACCACCTCCTGCGGCAGCCGCGGCTGGGCGATCGCCAACCGGTTCTGCACCTCCACCGCCGCCAGATCCTGATTGGTGCCGATGTCGAACGTCGCCGTGATCTTCAGCGTGCCGTCGTTGCCCGACTGGCTGCTGTAATAGATAAGGTTCTTCGCGCCCGACAACTGCTGCTCGATCGGTGCCGCCACCGACTGCGCCACCGTCTCGGCGCTGGCGCCCGGGTACGACGCCGAGATCTGCACGCTCGGCGGCACGATCTCCGGGAACTGCGCGATCGGCAGGTTGAAGATCGCCACCACGCCCATCAGAGTGATGAGCAGCGACAGCACGGTCGCGAAAACGGGACGATCGATGAAGAACTTGGCGAACATGGGGGGTCCAGGGGAGGAGGGGAGCAGCGGGGCAGCGACGGAGGCGGAGCGAGAAAAGCGTTCGGGGAGTGAGTCGGGCGGCGCTGAGGAGTGTCAGGGCGAGAACCCTGCTCCGCTGCTCCCCGGCGCCCCTTCTCTATTTACTTGCTGGCCGCCAGCTTCACGGCCATACCGGGCTGCACCTTCTGCAGGTTGTCCACCATCACGCGGTCGCCGGGCTTGATGCCCTGCTCGACGATCCAGTCGCTGCCCAGCCAATCGCCCAGCGTGACCGGCCGACGCTCGATCTTGCTCTCTTTGTCGATGATGTACACGAACGTCCCGCCGGGGGTGCTGACCACGGCTTCCTGCGGCACAGTGAGCACGTTGGGGCGGGTGACGCCCAGCAGCCGCAGCTTCACGAACTGGCCGGGCATGAGCTTCTGGTCGGGGTTCGGAAAGGTGGCCCGGATCATCGCCGTGCCGGTCATGGGATCAACCTTCACGTCGATGAAGTTGATGTTGCCCTGCTGCTGATAGACGGTGCCGTCGGAGAGGGTGATCTCGGTGGGCAGGTTCTTCTCGCTCACGAGCTTGATGCGCCCGCTGGCGACATCGGCCCGCCACTGCAGGACGTCGCGCTCGCTGACGTTGAAGTTCACATAGATCGGATCAACCTGCTGCGACTCGACCAGCAGGCTGTTGGCGCCCGAGTCCACCAGCGAGCCTTCCTGCTTCTGGGCCCGTCCGACCGTGCCCGAGACCGGGCTCAGGACCTTGGTGTACGACAGTTCCAGCTCCGCGTTGGTCACGTTGGCCTCGGCGAGCTTGATCTGCGCGAGCGCTTCGTCGTTCTGTGCGACCGCCTTGTCCAGTTCCGCCTTGGGCAGTCCGCCCGATTCGACACCCTGCCTCACCCGGGCGAGGTTCGAGTCGGTGAGCGCCTGGGCCGCCCGCGCCTGGGCCAGCGATGCCCGGGCGATCTGCAGGTCGGCCTCGAAACTGCGGGGATCGATGGTGAACAGCAGGTCGCCCTCGCTGACCTTGCCGCCCTCTTCGAAGTGCCGCTTCAGCAGGAAGCCCTGCACACGGGCCCGCACCTCAACCGTCCGCGACGCCGTGGTCTGCGCGATGAACTCGTAGACACCCGGCGCCGTGACCGGCGTGACGACCATCGCGGCGACCTCCGGAGTCGGGGGCGGGCCGGCGGATTGTCCGGACTTGCGGTTGCAGCCCGCGAGGGCGACGAGGGCCAGGATCGAAACCGCACCACGCACGATGAAACGCGCCTGCGACGCCATCGAGTCACCTCCGGCGAGAGGACTCGCCGAAAGGACTCTATCACAGCCGCCACCCGCGACGTGTTGATCCGCAAACGCGCCCGGGCAGATTCGAACCGCCGACCTGCGATTTAGAAGACCGCTGCTCTATCCAGCTGAGCTACGGGCGCTCGTACCCGATCGTATGAGCCGACGCTGCCCATCGACACCATGGTTTCCCCGGCCCACCGATCGCCCGACGCCCGCCGACCGGTCTCCCCATCAACGCGCTCGCAAGGATTTGAACCTTGGACCCTCGGTTTCGAAGACCGATGCTCTATCCGGGCTGAGCTACGAGCGCTACGGGGAAAGGCTAGGGGAGCAGCGGACAAGGGGAGCAGCGGAGCAGGGAATGCCGGTGATTCGGCCCTTCTCCCCTGCTCCGCTGCTCCCCTGCACCCCTTCCCCCATCCCTATCCTCCGTCCCCATGGAAGCAGGCATCGTCGGTCTCCCCAACGTCGGCAAATCCACCCTCTTCAACGCCCTCACCAAGGCGGGGGCGCTGGCCGCCAACTACCCCTTCGCGACCATCGAGCCCAACGTCGGCGTGGTGCCCATCCCCGATCCGCGGCTGGAGATCATCCGCTCCCACATCGAGTCTCAGAAGGTCGTCCCGGCCATGCTGCGACTCGTGGACATCGCCGGCATCGTCAAGGGCGCCAGCGAGGGCGCCGGCCTCGGCAACAAGTTCCTCAGCCACATCCGCGAGACCGAGGCCATCCTGCAGGTCGTCCGCTGCTTCACCAAGGCCCCCGGCGGCGAGGACATCACCCACGTCGAAGGTTCCGTCGATCCCATCCGCGACATCGAAACCATCAACACCGAACTCATCCTCGCCGACCTCGAAGTCGTCGCCGGCGCCGTCGGCAAGGCCGAGCGTGCCGCCAAGAGCGGCGACAAGGAAGCGGTGGTGCGCTTTGAGGTTCTCAAGAAGCTCCAGCCCGTGCTCGACAGCGGCAAGGTCGCCCGCACCGTGCACTTTGACGACCCCGACCACCAGAAGGCCCTCAAGAGCCTGAACCTCATCACCTCCAAAAAGGTGCTCTACGTGATGAACGTGGACGAGGACGACGTGAATGGCGAGAACGAGCTGTGCCAGCGCGTCCGCGAGCACGCCAAGAAGGAAGGCGCCGAGGTCGTCCCCATCTGCGCCAAGATCGAGAGCGAGCTCTCCGAGCTGCCCGACGCCGACCGCCTCGAGATGCTCCAGAGCCTGGGCATGACCGAGCCCGCGCTGAATCGTCTGGCCCGCTCGGCCTACAAACTGCTCGGCCTGCAGTCGTTCTACACCGCCGGCCCGAAGGAAATACGGGCTTGGACGGTGCCGATCGGCTCCACCGCGCCCCAGGCCGCCGGCGTCATCCACACCGACTTCGAACGCGGCTTCATCCGCGCCGAGATCTACTCCGTCGCCGACCTCGAGAAGTACAAGAACGAGAAGGCGATCAAAGAGCACGGCAAGATGCGGATCGAGGGCAAGGACTACGTCATGCACGACGCGGACGTGTGTCACTTCCTCTTCAACGTGTGACGGAGAACGGGCGCCGATCGCGGCTCGCCGCGCCGATCATGCGAGCATCCCCCGAACATCGCCGGGTGCGGCGACAACCCTGCTGATTCATTGCAATATCCGGCCCGCTTCTCCGCTATCTCCGCTTGGGAGAGGCTCGGAGCCCGGACCGCATGCCAGCGGAGCGACGGCCGACATCGCGGGTCCATGCTGTCGAACTGGCCTGTGTCGCCGGGTCGATGCTGCTCTGCGTCGCCGCCCTGATCGCCAGCCCGTCGTCTTCACATTTCGTCACCAGCGACGGGCGGGTGGAGGATGCCGGTTCCCTCGGCCTCGGCTACGCCGATGCCCTCTTCCTCGCCTCCTTCCGTCGGCCGGTCGCCGACCCGGCGCTGCTCCCGCGGAGCGACCGGGCCAAGGCGATCCGGAGCCGCCTCCTTTCGGACTTCGCGGCCGACCGGGGCCCGATCGAAGCCCGCATGCCCGCCGCCAGCGATCGCGAGCTCCTGCTCGCCTATCTCACCCTCCGCGTCCACGGGAGCGTTTCGGTCTTCGACCCCACCAGCGCCATCCGGGACGACCTTGAAGACGCTCTCTTGTCCAGTTCGGGCAACTGCGCCACGCTCTCGATGCGGCTGCTGATGATGCTCGAACTCTTCGATGTGGAGGCCCGGATCGTGTACTGGTGGAGCCCGGCCATGGAGGGGCACGTCTTCGTGGATGTCTTCGATCCGCAGGAGCGCCGTGCGTACTTCCTTGATCCCACCGCGAACATCGTGGTCGGGCTCGCCTCCGGCGGCCGCCGCTTCCTGGACGCGCTCGACGCCTTCCCCCACCGGGACCGGCGCGCCGCGATCGAGGGCGGCCTCACCGCGTTCCCGCACGGCTTTTCGCGCCTCGAGAACGCGGCGCTCGACTTCGACGAATGGGCACAGGCCAATCGCCTCCGCACCATGGACTCGACGGTCTCGGCCCTCACCTTCGGCCTTCCCATCGCGTCTCGCAAGTGGGCCGAGGCCCAGATGCCAGCCCCCGCGGCCCTGCGCGAACTCGGGCATGTGTACCCCAAGCTCGCCCGCGCCTTCACCCTCGACACGCAGGCCAGTTCCAACCCCATCGATGATCCGTGATGCAGGCTTTCCTCCGACGAGCGCGGCTGCGTTCGGCGCGGGCCCCCGGGCTCCTCGTGGTCTGCATCGCCGCGCCGTTGCTGTGCCTCGCCGCCCTGCGGCTGGCCTGGTCCACCGAGATCCGCTTCGACGCCTACGGCGATGTCGGCACCGAGACCATCAGCATCACCCGCAACAGCGGCCTGCTGCACGTCGCCGGTCCGATCACCCTCGCCCCCGAAGCGCGCACGATCGCCGCGTCGTGCTTCGGTCCGGTGTGGAACCTCCGCATCCGCGTCACCGGTCTCAACGCCGAGCCGCGTCTGCTGAAGATCAAAGACGGCGTCGTCGCCGTCACCCGCCGCAATCTCTTCGGCACGGTGCTGTCGTCCGAGGACTGGCTCAACATCGACACCCGCTTCGTCGGCTACAGGCACGAAGAGCTCTACCCCGTCGAAAGCGAGATCATGGCCAACATCCGGGCCGGATACTGCGGCACCAACGGCCAGTACATCCTCGTGCCGCCGTCGCTGCCGTAGCGAATTGTGCGCCCGTTGCCGCAGCTCACCCCGCCATCGCCCGAATCCGTTCCTCACCCACGCGCCGACCGCGCGGGCCCTGCGCCAAAAAGTTCGCCAACAGCCGCGGCCCTTCCAGCGTCAGGAAACTCTCGGGGTGATACTGCACGCCCTCCACGGGCTGCCTGCTCGCGTCGGCGAAGACACGCCGCAGACCCATGATGACCTTGCGCTGGCCGCCCCCCACACCCTTGCCGTCATCTTCAAACGTCCACGCGCTGACGACCCAGCCGTCCTGTCCCGGCCCCGGCGGCGGCGGCACCGTCTCCGGCAGCACCACCAGCGAGTGATAGCGCGTCGCGACAAACGGGTTGCTCATGCCGGCGTAGATCCCCTTGCCATCGTGATGGATCGGGCTGGTCTTGCCGTGCATCTGGATGACATGGCGGGCGACGGTCATGCCGCTGCCGTCGGCCATGCACTGATGCCCGAGGCAGACGCCCAGGATCGGAATGCGCCCCGCGTACGCCGCGATCACCCCGCCGCTGACCCCGGCTTCCTTGGGCGTGCACGGCCCGGGCGAGATGATGATGTGGCTGGGTCCCTTGCCGCCGTCGAGCGAGGCGATCTCCTCGGGCCGAATCTTGTCGTTGCGAACAACAACGAGATCGCGCGAGGGCTCGAGCGTGGAATCGAGCTCGCCGAGGCGCTGGACGAGGTTCCAGGTGAAGGAGTCGTAGTTGTCGATGAGAAGGATCACGGGGAAGGGTATGGGGAAGAACGGGGAAGGGGAGCAGCGGGGCAGGGGGGCAGGGGAAGAGGAGAACGGGAGAACAGGGGAGAATGCGAGGCGGCGACGCAGGGCGCGCGGAGCGCTCGAGCGATCGCATTATGCGAATCCCAAGCCGCGGAGCGGCGGCCGTTCCAAGGCCCGAGCGTGAGCCCAGGTTTGGCGGTCGCGACACGGGCGAGCACCGAAGGTGCGCCACGCCCCGGTCCGCGGGCCCCACCGCTTTGTATCCTTCATCGATGCTCCCGCCGGACCTTGAGCAACGCCGCGTCGCGATCCTCGCCGAGATCGAGGCGGCGTTCCGCTCGGCCTCGCGGCGCGGCGGGGTGTCGTGGACGGAGACGGGCGCGATCGATAGCTACGGAAGCGAGCACGATCGAGCTGACGCGCGGGCGCTCGACCAGGACAAACACTGGTCCGAGGTCGTGGCCGATCCCGACTGGAATCCGGAAGAACAGAACTGGGGCGGATTCTCTTTCTTGGATGCGATCGGGTATCAGTACTACCTACCGGCGTTCATGACGCGATTTCTTCAAGGGCGGCCCGGGCCGAAGATGTTCTATGCCATCATGTTTGGCGGAAATGACTTGGATGATTCCCGATCTCGCAACAAGTACGAGAAGTTCAATACTCGCCAACTGCGGTGCGTGGCAGCGTTCGTTCGATTCGCCGCCGATCACCAGAAGTGGTTGAACTCCACGGACCCGAGTGCGTTCGTGCACAACATGCCGTGGCAGGGCTTGTACGACGCGGGG
>ERZ1066133.356-NODE-356-length-22349-cov-9.506235_pt1 | contig 22349 bp, 17 predicted proteins | sample MGYA00382780_ERZ1066133 | MGnify/ENA primary metagenome ERZ1066133 (study PRJEB33369, sample SAMEA5778363) | biofilm metagenome | biome: Industrial cooling water; feature: Water cooling tower basin; material: Biofilm | place: United Arab Emirates | collected... | reverse complement strand
AGGAGCTTCTCTTCCGGCGTCAGCTCGGTCTTGCTCTTGGGGCTGACCTTGCCGACAAGGATGTCGCCGGGGCCGACCCGCGCGCCGAGGCGGATGATGCCGCTCTCGTCGAGGTTGCGGAGCATCTTTTCGCTGACGTTGGGGATGTCGCGGGTGAACTCCTCGCGACCCAGCTTGGTCTCGCGGATCTCGACGTCGAACGCATCGATGTGGATGCTCGTGAAGGTGTCGTCCTTGACGAGCTTCTCGTTGATGACGATCGCGTCTTCGAAGTTGTAACCGTCGAAGGTGTTGAACGCGACCATCACGCTCTTGCCCAGGGCCAGTTCGCCCTGACGCGTGCTTGCGCCGTCGGCGATCACCTGGCCGCGGACCACCTTCTGGCCGGGCTTGACGATGGGCCGCTGGTTCTGGCAGGTGCGCTCGTTGAGGCCGACGAACTTGCGGAGCACGTACTCATCGGCGTTGTCGATGATGATGCGCTCGGCATCGACGTAGGTGATGGTGCCGGGGTTCTTGGCCTTGACGACCATGCCGGTGTTGTGGCCGACGGCCTTCTCGACGCCGGTGCCGACGCAGGGCGGGTCGACCTTGATCAGCGGCACGGCCTGGCGCTGCATGTTCGAACCCATCAGCGCGCGGTTGGCGTCGTCGTGCTCGAGGAAGGGGATGAGGGCCGCGGAGATGCCGACGATCTGCTTGGGCGAGATGTCGACGTAGTCGACGTTGTCGCTGGCGGTCTCGGCCAGTTCGCCGGCCACGCGGGCGAGGATCGAGCCCTTCTTGAGGTGGCCCTTCTCGTCCATCGCGTCGGTCGGGGCGAGGACCTTCTGCATCTCCTCGTCGGCACGCAGATGGATGATCTTGCCCGTGACCTCGCCGTTCTTCACTTCGCGGTACGCGGTGCGGAGGAAGCCGTACTCATCGATGCTGGAGTAGATGCCCAGCGAGGCGATGAGGCCGATGTTGGTGCCTTCGGGGGTCTCGATCGGACAGATGCGCCCGTAGTGCGAGATGTGCACGTCGCGGACTTCGAAGCCGGCACGCTTGCGGTTGAGACCGCCCGGTCCCAGGGCCGAGAGACGACGCTCGTGGACCAGGGTCGAGAGCGGGTTGGTCTGGTCGACGACCTGCGACAGCTCGGAGCGGCCGAAGAAGAAATCGATCGCGCTCGAGATGCTCTTGCTGTTCACGAGGTCCGCGATCTTCGCGATCTCGTTGGGGTCCTTGACGCTCATGCGCTCCTGCACGGTGCGCTTGAGCTTCAGGAAGCCCTTGCGGAGCTCCTCGACCGCCAGCTCGTCGAGCGTGCGGAGGCGGCGGTTGCCCAGGTGGTCGATGTCGTCCACCTGCGCGACCGGGCGCCCGGTCTTGGGATCAGGACGGTTCGAGCGCAGGTCCAGGACGTACTGGATGACGCGCAGGAAGTCCTCGCTGCGGAGGAACATCATGTCCTCCGGCGTGTTGAGCTCGAACTTGCGGTTGATGCGGAAGCGACCCACGCGACCCAGGCGGTAGCGGTTGTCGTCAAAGAACTTCTCGGCGAACAGCTGCTTGGCCTTCTCGACCTGCGGCGGGTTGCCCGGACGCAGCTTGGTGTACAGCTTCACCAGCGCACGCTCGTAGTCCGTCTCGGCGAACTCGGCGAACTGGTCCAGCTTCTCCTCCGCGATCGTGTTCAGGATGAGCACGTCGCTGGGGTTCTGGATCACGCGGACGTTCTTCAGGTTGCTGCTGTTGATCGCCTCGGCCTGCTCGCCGATCTGGCGACCGACGTGCACCAGCTCCTCGCCGGTTTCCTTGTTGATGATCGTCTCGGCGGCCCAGTGCTCGGGCTTCACCTTGTCGGCCGGGATCTGCGTGACCTCGTAGAACAGGCCCAGCAGCTTGTCGGTCGGGGCGACGGACTCATCGAGGCAGCGCAGGAAGGTCGTGGCGGCCAGCTTGGTGCTCTGGTCGATGCGCATCGCCAGAACGTCCTTCTTGGTCACCTCGAGCTCGATCCACGAGCCGCGCTCGGGGATGATGCGGGTCGAGTGCAGCGGGCGGTCGCCTTCGCTGGAGACGATGGAGAAGTCCACGCCCGGGGAGCGGTGGAGCTGGCTGACGATGACGCGCTCGGCGCCGTTGACGATGAACTCGCCGCCGCCCAGCATGATCGGGAACTCGCCGAGGTAGATGTCCTCCTCGGGCATGTCGGGCTTGCCCTCGCGCTTGAGGCGCACGGTGACGCGGAAGGGGCGGCCGTAGGTGAGGCGCAGCTCGCGACACTCGTCGGAGGTGTAGCGCGGCTCTTCGAGCACGTACGAGAGGTACTCGAGGCTCATCGTCTCGTCGTACGACTTGATCGGGAAGATCTCGCGCAGCAGCGACTCGAGGCCGATGGTCAGGTCGCGCTCTTCCGGGCCCTTCTCGAGCTGGAGGAAGCGCTTGTAGCCGTCGGCCTGAAGCTTGGTGAGATCCGGCACTTCCATGCCGTCGCCACGCTTGGCGAAATTGCGAACCACGTGAGGCGTGGTCGCGAGATTCGGAGTCTGGAAGACGCGATACGCGCCGTTGGAGGAGTTGGCAGGCATCGAAGTCCTTTCGAGCGATTGATAACCGACTGCGTCGAGAGAATCGCCGCAGGGAGTCATACCCCGACCTGTTTTACAAGCCTCGAGTGATCACGCCGTTGAGTAAGGGAGCCAAAGTTCGCCGCGAGTGTGCCCGTTGACCGCTGTGTCCGGCGGGTGCCGAACCTCTAAGTATAGTCCCCCACGAGATCAACCGTCCCGCGGTTCGCAAGCCCCGCTTGAGTTTTTTGTCCAAGTTTCGCGCCGATCACCACGCACGCGAATACCAATCAAAATACAAACAGGTCATGTTTGTGTTATATTTGGATATTTCGGCCAGCCGTACGCGACCTGTGGGTACTTCTTCCCTCCCAGTGTCAGGTCGCATTCGCCGACCACCGACCCACCGAGCTTCCGGTAGAACCCCCGGGCGTTGGAGTTGTCCTTAAGCACCCAGAGCACCAGCCCAGCGTCGGGCATCTTCTTCTTGGCGGCCTCGACAAACGCCCCGAAGAGCTGCCGCCCCACCCCTTTTCTTTGGCCGGTCGGCTCGACGTGGATGGCGAACAGCTCCATCGCGTACTTCTTGGGCACCTCGGGCGGCACGGGGTCACCCGCCGCGGTCTTCTCGCGGGTCGGCCCGCCCCGCACCATGCCGACGATCACCTTGGTCGGCCGCTTCTTTCCTTCGGCCGGGGGCACCGTCATCTCCGCGACCAGAAACGTCGAGCGATCGAGGGTGGGGTTCTGGTCCGCGTCGAAGTGGCGTCCGTGATATCCCGCGATGCCCTCGACGGTGAGGCCGTCGAGAAAGTCATCGGCGAGCAGCCGCCGGTACGCGGCGTGCCACGCCGCGAGCTGCATCCGCGCGACGTCGGTCATGTCCGCCAACGTTGCAGCTCGAACAGCAATCACATCCCGCGGCCTCTGGTACATGACGGCAGCGTACCGCGCCGCGAAGCGCGAAGCGAGCCCCCTCTGAGCCGCGGGCGTCAACCCGCGCGGCGGAAACGTGCGGGACTTCCCGTCTGACGGTGCCGTCCGTCGATGCCATCCGTCCGCGGCGGCTCGGAGCCGCGTGACTGATGCGTCTGGAACACCCGCACCGGCGTACCCACCCCGCATCAGTCGCGCCGCCGAGCCGGCGGACTGATGGCACCTTCCTGATCTCTTGCAACGCACCCAGACGAACCTCGCGACACCCAATCCGGTAGTCTCAACGCATGGCCGCCTGGCTCTTCACCGCCGCCGGCTGGACGCTCGTGCTCGTGGGCGTCTTGATCGCCTGGCGCTTCGGCTGGCGCGACCCGGGGAAGGGGAAGCGGCGGTGTCCGAGGTGCTGGTACGACATGACGGCGACGGCGGGGCTCCGTTGTTCGGAGTGTGGGCACGAGGCGAGGCGGGAGGCGGCTCTCTTTCGGCGGCAGCGCCGCTGGCGATGGCTTGCTGTCGCGTTCCTGATGCTTCTGGTCGCGCATCCGATTTCGCGCTGGCCGGACATGCAGCGCGACGGTCCGATCGGTGCTCTTCCCCGAACCGCGGTGCTGCTCTGGTGGCCGACGCTCACGCGCGACGCGTTGCTCAAGAAGGGCTGGGCGCGGTTCTTCGAGCAGGGCGCGGTGTTCAAGCGGATCGAGGCGGAACAAGCGGTGACGCCGTGGTGGTGGGAAAAGCCGATCATTCGGCGGACGTCGATCGCATTGCTGACGTCGCCGCGGAACTCGTTCAGCGAGCGGTTTGCGGTGAAGTGGCTGATGCTGCTGGGTGACGACATGGGAGACGGCGCTGGCGTGCTTGTCGATCGCTTTCTCGACGATGAATGGAAACAAGGCTCCACGGCCGGGTCGGACAGCATCTTTTTCTGGCTCCCGCAGCGCGGCAGGCCGTTCGTGCCGCGGATGATCGAGGAGATTCGCCAGAAGCCCGAGCTGCTCGCACGCGATCCCATGCTGGTCTTCTGGCTGGCGGAGCGGCACGGGTCGGTCGCCGAGATCATCCCGAGCATTCGCGACCTCCCGCTTGCGGCAAGCAAGCAGCCGATTTTGTTCCGCATGCCATTCTGGGCAGCGACTCGATTCCAAGCGTCGGAGATTCCGGCGTTGAGTCAGGCGATCTCTCTGCAAGGCGGCGGCTTTGTGAAGGCGGAGCCGGACCTCCTCCGACGGCCGCTTCCTGACGCGACGCTGCTCGTGGAGGACTTCGTTGCCTTACTGAAAGAGACGCCGACGCAGACTCCTACCAAGACGCTCCTAACGCTGTGCTGCTCGGGGCTTGGCATGGGCGAACTGGCGCCGCTGATCGAGCCGTGGACGCGCCAGGGCGAGGAAGCCGACCGCGCGGTCGCGCGGATTGCACTCGCCGTTGTGACGCGACAGCCACAGGACGTTGAGCCGCTGGTTCGAACTCTGCTGCAGGAACCGTTTGGAAGCACGCCATCGAGCCCCATCGCGCTGCAGGCTGCCGCGAACTCGACGATGTCCGGCCTCTGGCCTCCCGACGTCGTCTCGGACTGGGTCGCTCCCCACCTCTCGACCGGTACGGGAGTCCTCGGAGCGAGTGAGCTTCGCGCGATGGAGTCTCTGCTCTCGTCCGCTGTCACTGCACGCAAACACCGCGACGTGATCATCGAGCAGATCTCAAGTCGCCCGATGATGGCAACCAGGATCTGCCAGCACATCGAGAACTTCCCCGAGGCGGCGCACGAGCTCATTCCGATTCTCAGCGCCTCGGCGGCCCGGACGACCGGCAGCCATCACACCATGATCCGACAGGCACTTGCGGAAGCAAATCGCATGGCCGCCGCGAACGCGGCGTCACGGCACGGTCGAAGTCCATAGCAGCGCGCTGGTAGGCTACTCGCATGACAGGGTGGATGTTCACAGTTCTGGGGTGGGTGCTCGTGGCAACGGGCGCATTCATCGCCTGGCGCTTCGGCTGGCGCGACCCGGGGAAGGGGACGCGGCGGTGCCCGAAGTGTGGGTACGACATGACCGCGACGGCGGGGATGCCGTGTCCAGAGTGCGGGCACAAAGCCGCAAATGAGTTACGCCTCTTTCGGCCGCGTCGGCGTTGGCGTTGGATGTTCGCGGGCGGAGCATTGCTGCTCGCTTCGTATCCGGTCAGCAAGTGGCCGCTGTACGCCACTCACGGGTGGATCGGCTTTGCTCCCCGCGTGCTCACGCTTGCGGCGTTGCCCGAGGTGCTCGCGTGGTCGCCATACCTCACACGAGGCAAGCCCCTGTCGCTCTTTCGGACCGTCGGAGCGCTCGCCAAGGTACAGGCATTCGATCGCGCCGAGCGGTACGCACTCGCCACCGCGTATCGCCGCATGCTCGACGATCCCGCGCGGCGGCAACAACTGCTCGATCAATTCTTCATCGTGTCCCAGTACATAGGAGATCAGGCCCCAACGCTTGCGCCGACGCTGACCGCACTGCTCGACGAACCGACCGCGACACGCAACATCCTGCAAGGTGGTCGCAACTTTCCGGCAACGACCGATCCTCGCATGGCCGCCTTCGCGACCAGAGCGGCCCAGAAGCTTCGCGACATTGACGAAATCACCCCAGCCCTTCCAACCCTCGATCACCTAGCGGCGTGGGGATGCCCGATGAACGAGCTGCGTGCCACCGCAACAGACATCCTCCGTCGTCCGGTTATGGACACCGGCGAAACCTTGGAGTTCCTCTGGCGGCACCAACTGCTCACCGACGCGGACGCGGAAGAGGTAGTTCGAGCGTGCTTGGCGCAGCGATGGCCGCTCGCGAACCACGGTGCGCGTGCCGCGCTCGACGTGCCGCGGGCAAGGTCGCTGTTGCTGCCCGACTTGATCAGAGAACTCGACACACGAATCAACTTGCAGACCGCCGGTGACTGGACGATGCTCGCGGCGGCGTGTACGGAACAAGCGGCTCTGCTCCTGCCCATTCTCGATCGCCATGCCGAATCGCACCAGTACGTAACCGTGCGTGTGTGCGCCCGAATAGCCGCACTCTCGCTCCGCGGCCGCGGCGTCGAAGCCTACGAACTTTGGCGCACCACCATGAGCGAGAGCGATGACGCCGACTATCGGCACAAGCCACTGCGCTATCACGTTTGCTTGCTCATTCTGAGCATGGACATTCCCGACGACCTGCGTGCCGACGGTATAGCGCACTGGATCGACCTTACCCGCAGCGGCGTCACTCCGAACAGCGTACCTGGGCCCCTACTCACAGCGATCGACGCCGCCGGACGGGTGGGACCGCGCGGCACACCCGCGCTGGATGCGCTCATCTCAGTTATTCAGCCGAACTCGCCGGCGTTCGTTGTCGAACGATCGCTCGCATCGATTCGACGCATCGCGAATCTCGATCGGACACAACGTGAGACGCTGCGGTCACGCTACGCGCGATGGAAAACGATGCCGATCCCGCTTTGCGATGGGCATCTCCAGATTATTCTTGATCAGCCAACGCGGGACTGATTCACTCAGCCCTCATATACAAATGCACCGCCGTCGTCCCGTACGCGTGTGTCTCCGGACCCTTCAGGCCCTCGATCTTCAGATCGACCGGCTGCTTCGCGGGCTTGGCCGCGGCGGCCGCTATCTGCTCGGCTGTTTGCGTTTCGATCACGTTGCCGAACTCGTCGAGGTCCAGCTCTTCCCAGGCGGCGTCGAAGGGGCCGGCTTCGTCGCTGAGTTGTGCTTCGAGCGCGGCTTCGTTGAGCCTGCCGCTCCGCGACACCACCTCCGGCGTGCCGCGCTTGGCGACAGCGCCCTTGTCAGCGCCGGGCGCGCCGGGGCGGTCGGCCTTGGCGTTCTTTCCTCCGCGCTGCGCCTCGCGTTCGAACTGCTCGTGCCACGCGCCCTTCTTGACGTGGGGCTCGTCCTTCTTCCGCTTCTTCAGCCACTTGCCCTGGCGCGTGCCGCTTGGGCCGAGTTCGTCGGGGTTGGGCTGATCGAGCGGCACGTCCAGAAAGAACGGCCAGGGCGTGCGAAGCACGATGAAGCCGTCGGAGTTCAGGTTCGCCGCGAGCTGCTGCATCGCGCTGGTGACGCGGCGCCAGCCGAGGGGATCGCGGATGAGCGGGTAGGGCGGATCGAGGAAGACGATCTGCACCGGGCTCGGGCACCGCGCGATCGCACCGATGCCCAGGGCATCGCCCACCACCACCTCGCACTTGTCCTGCACGCCGAACTGCTCGATGTTCTTGCGCAGGATCGCCGCGATCTGCTTGTTTTGCTCGACCAGCACCGCCTGGCTCGCCCCGCGGCTGATGGCCTCAAGCCCGATCGCGCCGGTGCCAGCGAAGGCGTCGAAGATCGCGTTGCCCTCGACGTGGCCGCGGAGGAGCATGAAGACCGATTCCTTCACGCGGTCGGGGATCGGCCGCGTGATCTCCGCGTCGGGCGGCGTGAACAGTTTCCGGGAGCGGAACTCACCGGCGATGATGCGCATGGGCAAGCGTAGTGGAGCAGCGGGGAAGTGGCGCAGGGGAGCAGGGGCGGAGAACAGGGAGCAAATCGCAAATGGCAAAGGGCAAATAGCAAAGGGCCAAATCAAGACGGTCCGCACCGGACGTCGCTCGGCCATGCATTTGCCATTTGGCCCTTTGCGATTTGCTATTTCGCTCGGCGCGCGCCGACGCGAGGGCAGGTTATGAAGCTGCTCCTCGTCTGCACCCCGGGCGGAAACACGTAAAATCGCAGGGTGCCGTCGGCGCCTCTCTCCATGCTGTCGTCCGAAGACTTGGGCGGTAGAAAGCTGCCCTCCGCAGCTTCCCTCAAGTCTTCGGCATGAGCCGAAGGGGCGTCGCTTGTGGCGACTGGGTTCGAGACCGCGCGGCGTTCGTGCCGCGGGCTCGTTCAAACAAACGCGGGCGTTACTTCGCCAGCGCATCGACCGAGTACGTCATGAAGGGCGGGTTCTCCAGCCCGGTGACGACTCGCCAGAACGGCTCGCCGAACTCGTCGGCCAGCCAGGTACGGAACGGGCCGCGCTCGTCCCTGGCGACCTCGGCGAGCAAGGGCCCGCCGACGAACACCGCGCGGTGAATGAGTAGAAGGTCATCGGACACGTACTCCGCCTCGGCGGCAACGCCGGCGATGGCGTCGACGAGCTTGGCGAAGACCAGCGGCTCGTTGCGGAGCAGCAGGTCGGCATCGTGCCAGAGGTAATAGCGGAACTTGGTCGCGGGCTTGCCGCGGACGATCATGCGGTTGCGGAGCAGGGCCGCGACGCCGCCGGGTCCGTCGATGCGGCGGTCGAGGAGCGGGCCGGGCACGGCGCGCTCGAGCTGGTAGCAGAAGGAGTCGAGATCGGTGATGAAGCGGCCGTAGAAGGAACAAACTTCAGTGTCGCGCTGCATTCCGAGGAACTGCCCGAGGCTGGTTGCGAACTGCAGCCGCCGCGCGGGAAATTCGCTGGTAGCGACGAGGTGGTGCTCGTCGAGCAGCTGGGTGACATCGGGCTGCCAGTCGGCGACCAGCAGAGGCGATTCGGGTTGTCGAGACAGTGCGCTCATCGCTCTCCTATCTCGCGCAGTCACAGCGGTGACGAGCACCGCTCGCTGCGTGCAGCAGATGGCCGCCCGCTGTTCCGATGAAGGAACCGCGAGCGTCTACACCACTGCATGTCCACACCGCCGCCCGGCACGCGCCGCGCGGCATGTGAACACACCGATCCCGCCTCCGGTTTCCCGGATGCGGACGCACCACAACTAGAACCCCGTTGGCCCGCGCGCACCACATCGCGCAGCGGGACTGCAAGTCGCGGCCTCTGACCACTTCAAATGTGCCTCAGGAACCCCGCCCGCACCACCCGCATATCCGGTTTTGGCCGCGAAAGTTGCGCAGATGCCCGATTCGGAGCGACCGGACGAAGCGTTCCCGGACGAGCTCGGGGGCCATGCGAGCCGGAATGCCGAACATTGTCCGAATGATATCTCCCCCTCGGCAGGGCTATTCTGTGGATGAGTCGATCGGGCGACGATCCCGATCAAGGAACGCTCATGACCAGCGACGCCCATCGCGCGGCCGCCACACTTGACGCATTCGAGCAGGTTTCGGCGCTCCCCGCCGTACCGACGCGGGATTGGTGCCAACGCAGCGCCGAGACCTTGACCAAGGTTCTGGTGCCCCAGTCGCCGCGAGCCGTGTTCGCCGTCGGTGTCGGGTCGGGTCGGGACAAGGTGGAGTCCCTGGAGTCGGTGGGCGTGTACAGCGCGGACCCGACGATCCGATCCGGCGTTGAGCAGAGCATCGCGAGCAGCACGCCGATCGGGCTGCGCCCGGTGGGTCCGAGCGAGTTGTCGATCGCGGGAGCGAGCGAGCTTGCCCGCTCGGATTCGTGGGGACGTTCGCGGCTCATGAGTGCCGTGGCATCGCAGGGCATGATCGGACTCCTGCTGGGCGTCGGCCTGATCGCCGGCGGCGACCCGGGGCGACTGCTCTGGATTTTCGGCGCCGGCGAGATCGCGGCCCAGACGATGCTGGCCGGCGAGGCGTCCTTCGTCGTGGGGGTGCTGCTGGCGATGCTGCGGCGATCCCGGGTGGCTCTCGGCGGCGAGGCGGGCGAGCCGATCGAGTGGATCAGTGAGCGGGAACGAGAGACGCTCGAGCTGATCGTCCGCGGCCTGAGTGTTCGCGAGATCGCGGAACGGACGGGACGTAGCGCTCACACCGTCCACGACCACGTGAAGAGTCTGCACAGGAAACTGCGGGCGAATAGCCGCGGGGAGCTGGTGGCGCGGGCGCTTGGCCACTTGCCGCTCGATGCGTCGGCGCGCCGGTGCTGACGGGTTGAAGCGTGCGCGCTACTTCGATTCGACGGCGCTGACCGAGCGGGCGCGGAGACGTTCTGCGGCCCGTCGCTCGATCTGCCGAGCCAGACGCTCGGCGAGCGGCGGGTCATCGGAGATGGCTTCCTCGAATGAACTGGGGAAGGGCAGCGTGGGATCGGTGGTTCCGGTGGTGAGATAGACCGAGCGTGTATTGGGGCGCACGCCGTAGGTGTGGATGCGCTCCACCACAACGACAACGCGAGCAACGGTCTCCTGCGGCGTTTCGATCAGGTCGGTGGCGAGGGGGCGTGCGCCGCTGATCGCGATCTCGGTGCGGCGGGCGTCGGCGATGACCCCCGCGTCCGCCGCCGGATCGGCCGGAGCCGCCGCGGCGGGCGTGAAGGTGATCTCGACGCGCCGCCGCTGCTTGTTGAGCGTGTCTTCCCACTCCTGGCTCAGCTTGCTCTGCTCGGTATCCCAGGGGGTGAACAGCCCGCCGGTGGTCTTCGGCGTCGTCGTGATCACCCCCGCCCGGGCATCGACACGCGACAGCATGAAGCGGTAGTCCGCCAGGACATCCCGGGCCGCGTCGAACGTGAGCGTGTAGTCGTCCGCGGCGACGCGGAACTCGGGGCGACCCGATCCGGCGCAGCCGACCATTGGGCACGCTATCGCGCTCGCCAACAGACACGCGGCCAGGACATTGAGAACACTGCGGAGCATCGCCAGAGCGTAGCAAAGTCCCTCACAGCGACGCGGCGGCACAGGCTTCCAGCACCGCCATCCGCACTCCGACGCCGACCGAGACCTGGCGCAGGATCACGCTCCGGGGCCCATCGGCCACTTCGGGATCCAGCTCCAGACCCCGATTGATCGGCCCCGGGTGCATCACGATCGCGCCGTCCTTCATGCGTTCGGCCCGGGCCGCGGTCATGCCGAAGAATGAGCGATACTCGCGGATCGACGCGATCGAGGGCGAGTTCCTGCTCGCGCCCTCGCCGACGGTGCCGCCACCACCGCCGTGTCTCTCGAACTGCACCCGCAGCATCATCACGGCATCGGCGGTGGGCAGGACCACGTCGAAATCCTGGCTCACGCGCACCCGCCCCGCGCCCGGGCCGCTCTCGGCGAGCGACTCGAGGCTCTTTGGCGCCAACCCCGCAGGCCCGACGCACACCACATCGGCCCCGAGCGCGGTGAGCCCGGCGATGTTGGACCGAGCCACCCGCGACGAGACGATGTCGCCGACGATCGCGACGGTGAGGCCGCGGAGCCCGAAGTCGCCGAGCCGCCCGGTCGCCTCGGCGAGGGTGTAGATGTCGAGCAACCCCTGGGTCGGGTGTTCGTGGCGTCCGTCGCCGGCGTTCACGACCGGACAGCGGACGTTCCTGGCGATCAGCCCGGCCGCGCCGCCCTGGCGGGCGCGGATAACCAGCGCGTGGACGCCCATCGCCTCGACGTTGCGAGCGGTGTCGATGAGCGTTTCACCCTTGGTGACGCTGCTGAACGCTCCGAGCAGATTGGATACGTGGGCGCGAAGGCGATGCGCCGCGTTGGTGAAGCTGGTGCGGGTTCGCGTCGAGTCCTCGAAGAACAGGTTCGCGATGGTGGTTCCCGCCAGCGGTGAGTCGGTCACGTCGGTGGTGATGTCCACCCGTCCGCGGCTGGCGACCAGCAACGCCCGGATCTGGGCCGCGGACACTCCCTGCAGCCCGATCAGGTCCTTGCTCTGCCAGTGCTCACGCCCGCGGGCAGCGACGCCCTCGGCGCCCCGGGGCCGCGTTGACGCATGAACGCCCTTGCTCCGACCTTTCGACGGCGTTCCACGCGTGGCTGGCATGTCCGCATCGTATCGCCCGGCCGGTTGAGGCCGCTACTTCACGAGAGAATCGGTCAACCGCCGGATCGGCGGCACGATGAGCAAGGCCGCGGGGAACGCGATCATCCACGCGATCAGAAAACCGCGAAACCAACGGGCCACGAGAGACGCATCGACCCCGCTGATGACGATCGTCATCGCAAGCGACATGATCGCCGCCATCGCACCCGAGAGCAGCAGCACGAACAGCACGTTGGCCCCTCGCCGGGAGAGCACCGGGAAGTATCGGCGCTCCGTGCGCGATCGCTTGACGCCACCCGCCTCACATGGTCACGCGGAGAGGCCGCCGGGATGCAACCCGCCAGAGCGCGGGTGAGGGCATCGGCGCCCTGCCGACCGTCACCGCCGGCAACCCCGCACCCTCCCACAGCACCACGCGACGATCGACCGAGCAGCGCGTCACGATCGTCACCGGAACCGACCCGGCGTTGGGGAGACCAGGGACGACCGGCACGCACGCCGTCCGCGGCAGCTCGGCCCGGACGGGCATCGCCTCGACACGATCCAGATGCCGGGCGAGCGCGAGGACGGTCGAAGCGGTCGCGACCGCATCCCGGGCTTGGAGGGCGTAGTTCGCCGCGGTATCGAGCAGGGCACGACCGAGCCGCAGGTACTCACCCGCCCGCGTCACCCACTGCAGCGTCTGCATCGGCTCATCGCCCCGGGCCGGGCGCTGGGCCGCACCCGCGTACCCGAAGGCCGCGGCGGCGAGTGCGGCGAGGATGAACCGACGGAGCGTCATGCCCCGTGAGGATGATCCAGACGGGGTTCTCCGTCGCCCCGAAGGCAGAAAATCACGCCGTACCGATCCCAAAATCCAGCGATCCTGCGGCGGTGATCGGGCGAAGATGATGGGACGTGTGACCCCAAACGCCGATCTTGTGTGTCCCCGACGCAATATCGGTCACGGTCGGGCGGTCCAAACCAAGCGATGACCCCCCGGGCCCTGCAACAACTTTCGCTCTCCGACGCCGCCAGCGTCGTCGAGATCTTCCGCGCCGGGGCTGCGGCCTGCCGCGGAGCCGCGTGCCGGCGGGGATCCATCGACCTGATCCGCGCGCCCGGGCGTCTCATCGCGACGGGCGATCTGCACGACCACCCGCTGCACTTCAAGCGCGTGGTCGAGATGGCGCGGCTGGGCGGCGATCGTGCGTCACACCTGACGCTGCACGAGATCATTCATCCGCCGAATCTCTACAACGGGGTGGACTACTCGTATCGCGCTCTCGCCCGGGTGGCGGCGCTGAAGGCCGAGTTCCCCGAGCACGTCCACGTGCTGCTCGGCAACCACGAGCTCTCGCAGGTGTTCGGCGCCGGGATCATCAAGGACGGCGTGAAGGTCGTCGAGGCGTTCAACGCCGGGCTCGAAACCGTCTTCGCCGGTGACGCCGCCGGCGTGCTGGACGCGCTCAAGGAGTTCGTGCTCGCGATGCCGCTGGCGCTGCGCGCGGAGTGCAACCGGCCCGACGGCGGCAGGGGCATCGACATCCTCTGTTCCCACTCGCTTCCGGGGCTGGCGATGATGGGGCGATTCGACCCCAGCGTGCTGAGCCGCGATCTCACGACCGACGACTATCAGCCCCGCACCGGGGCGGCGCACATCATGGTGTGGGGACGCGGGTACGACGCCGAGCAGCTCGAGGACCTGGTCGAGCGTTGGGGTGTGAATCTTTTCATTCTCGGCCACGAGAAGGCGCCCGACGGTGTGGCGCTGGTGCCGCCCAACGCGGTCGTGCTGAACAGCGACCATGAGCGCGGAGTGTGCCTGGAGATCGACCTCTCCAATCCACCGACCGCTCAGGAAGCGGTGCAGCGGGTGACGCGACTGACAACCGACGCGGTGTTCGAGGATTCTTGATCGCGGATCGTGTTCCGCGTTCCGGTTCGAGGACTCAGGAACGACGCCGAGGCTGAGGAGGCTCTGCGAGTACGCCTCGGGTCGTCCGCAGCGATCGTGTCGAGTCTCGCGCCGGCGCCGGGAGGAACGTCCCCACCAATACCGGGCGTCGTCGCCGAGCCACTTCAACCCCGGCGTCTGTCGGGTGCCCGGCGCGTCCGATCGCACAGAAACTGGTCCGCGTGTGAACCGCGTCCCGATGACGGAGCATGCAATACGTGCTTCTTCTCGCCGCCGCACTCGCCGGTGCGCTGCTCCCGATCCAGGCCGCGTGCAACACCAAGATGGGCTCGCACCTGCAGCAGCCGATCCACGCGACGGTGCTGAGCTTTCTGGTGGGGCTGGTGACGATGCTGCTGATCGCGATCGCGATGCGTCAACCGGCGCCCGCGCCGGCGAAGATCCTGGGGGCACCGTGGTGGGCGCACGTGGCGGGCGTGCTGGGCGCGACGTACGTGGCCAGCTCGATCATCCTGACACCCAAGCTCGGGGTGGTGGCGCTGACCGGAGCGGTACTCGCCGGGCAGATGATCGTGGCGGTGGCGCTGGACCACTTCGGCTGGCTGGGGCTGAAGCAGAACCATGTGACGCCGCTGAAGGGGCTGGGGATCGTTCTGCTCATCGCGGGTGTGCTGCTTATCCGCGGGTCGCCGGCACCGATGCCGACGGACGCGGCCGCGGGCGCCCGCTGAAGACACGGCGGAGGCGACCGACTCGCTCACGCGCGGGGCTCGTCAAGTCACGACGACCCGCGATTCGCTCGACAGATTCGGTAGACTCCGGCATGCTTTCACTCAGCCTGCTGATGCTCCGTGCCGTGGTGCTCATCGCGCTGGCCGATCCGGCCGCACCGACGGGAACGCCGACGCCGCACGTCACCCCCACCACCGCCACCACCCCCACCACCGCCACCACCACCGCCACCGCCCCCACCCCCGCCACCGCCACCGCCACCGCCCCCACCGGCGACACCAACACCGCGATCGGCCAGGAATCGCGGCCGGACAAGTGGTGGATCGACCGGCACGAGTCGTTCAATGCCCGAGCCCGGCAGGGGGCCGAGAAGGGGGACATCGACCTGATTTTCATGGGCGATTCCATCACCCAGGGCTGGGAGGGCGCCGGCAAAGGCGTGTGGCAGGAGTTCTACGCCAAGCGGAACGCCGCCAACATGGGGATCGGCGGCGACCGCACGCAGCATCTGCTCTACCGCATCGCCCACGGCAACCTTGACGGCTTGGCAAGCCCCCAGGCGGGGCATGCTCCCAAGCTGCTGGTCCTGATGATCGGAACCAACAACACCTCGTCGAGCCCGACGGTTCGGGCCAATACGTCCAACGAGATCAACGAGGGCGTGCGGGCGGTCGTGCAGGCCATCCGCGCGAAACTGCCCGAGACCCACATTCTCGTGCTGGGCATCTTCCCCCGGGGCGAGAAGCCCAACCCGCAGCGGACCGTCGTCGAGGAGACCAACGCGCTGCTCGCGACCATCGGCGACGACAAGACGTCGTTCAAGGACATCTCCGAGGTCTTCATGCGGGAGGACGGCGTGATCGGCAAGGACATGATGCCCGATTTCCTGCATCTGTCGCCGGCGGCGTACCTGCGCTGGGCGGAGGCGATCGAGCCGGAGGTCGCCAAGCACGTCGGGGCAAAGAGCTAGGACAAACCACAGAGACACAGAGGCACGGAGAGGAATCCTTGGGGTGGGCACGCTCGCCATTGTCGTCTCTCTTTGCCTCTTTGCCTCTGTGGTGAATGCCTTGCCCAAAACCGCGCTCCGGGGCGCTTCCCATCCGATATAAACTCGCGCCGGGCCATGGATGGTCCGGGCTTGTGATTTCCGGGTGCGGGTCACGCGGCTCGCCGCGTGAGGCTGGCGGAGACCTTCAGTATGGATACGTTCCTCATCGAAGGCGGCAAGCGGCTTGAGGGCTCGCTCCGCGTGTTCGGCAGCAAGAACGCCGCACTCCCCGAGATGTGCGCGGCCCTGCTCACCAACCAGCCTGTCACCCTCCGCGACGTCCCCAACCTCGCCGACATCAAGAGCCTCCGCAACCTGCTCGGCGAGCTGGGCTGCATCGGCGAGCACTCTGGACCAGCCGGTCAGGCCATCATGCGGCTGCACACCCAAGACGAGTCGCTCGAGAAGTCGCACGCCCGCTACGAGATCGTCCGCACCATGCGGGCCAGCATCAGCACCCTCGGGCCCATGCTCGCCCGCCGCGGCTTTGCCCGGGTCTCGATGCCCGGTGGCTGCGCCATCGGTGACCGCCCGGTGGATCTGCACCTCCGGGGTCTGGCCGCCCTCGGCGCCGAGATCACCCTCGACGGCGGCGACATCACCGCCCGCGCCCCCAAGAAGGGCCTGAAGGGCGCCACCATTTTCCTCGGCGGGCAGTTCGGTTCGACCGTCCTCGGCACCGCCAACGTGATGTGTGCAGCCACCCTCGCCAAGGGCACGACCGTCATCGAGTCCGCCGCGTGCGAGCCCGAGATCGTGGACCTCGCTGTCATGCTCATCAAGATGGGCGCCAAGATCAGCGGCCACGGCTCGCCGCGATTGGTCATCGAGGGCGTGGACGAACTCAAGGGCGTTGATCACACCGTCATGGCCGACCGCATCGAGGCTGGCACGTTCATGCTCGCCGCGGCGATCACCAACGGCGACATCACGCTCGAGAACTGCCCCATCGACGCGATGCTGGCGGTGAAGGACAAACTGCTCGCAATGGGCATCCACCTCGCCGTCACGCCGGGTGCGAACAACGACCTGCTGCGAGCCACCGTGCGCGTCACCAGCGCCCGCACGCTGAAGCCCGTCGAGTTCACCACCCAGCCGCACCCCGGCTTCCCGACCGACATCCAGGCCCAGATGATGGCGACGCTCACGCTCGCCGACGGCAACAGCGTCATCACCGAACGCATCTTCCCCGAGCGATTCCTGCACGTCGCCGAGCTGTCGCGCATGGGCGCCAAGCTGATGCGTCAGGGCGCGACCGTGATCGTCAGCGGCGTGAAGAAGCTCGTCGGCGCGCCCGTCATGGCCAGCGATCTCCGCGCCTCGGCGGGCCTCGTGCTCGCGGGGCTTGCCGCCGAGGGAACGACGATCATCAACCGCGTGTATCACCTGGATCGCGGGTACGAGAAGATGGAAGACCGGCTCGCAAAGCTCGGCGCCAGCATCCGTCGCGTGGACGACAAGGACCTGCCGAGCAACGTGACCGGTGGCGGGGACTGACCGAGTTCGCTTCTGGTCGAACGCGACTCAATCCCGCGGCGTGCTAGTGCCCGCCGCTCTTCTTGGCGTCCTTCTTCTCGTCCTTTTTGCCGCCGCTGATCTTGGCGGCCATGGCGTCGGACAGTCCGTACGTCAGTTTCTTCTTTGTGAGCGCGGTCACGGCCCCGAGTCCGGATTTCGAGTTCCCGTGCTCTTCCGCCGCGGCCGCCTGTCCGTGCTCATCCGCTGCCCCGCGCGCGTCGGCTTCGGACTCGAACATCCCAGAAATCAAACCGATCGGGGCCTTCGCGGACACGGGTTGTTCGGGCTTCTGCAGGATCAAGCGGTAGCACCAGACGAGCGTCGCCAGGAAGATCGTGTTCAATCCCAGCCAGCCGACGGTATCGCGCACCATCTTGGGCTTGCCGGCAAGCGGTTTCGCGAAGACGGCGGCGAGACCTTCCGACCGCCTCTGCAGCGCCGCACGCAGACGGGCGCCCACGGGCATGCCCTCCGGCTTGGCGGGAGCGACGGGCGAACTGGGTGCCGCCACGGCAACGGCGGCGGGCGCCGCCGCAACCGCGACCGCGGGCGGAGCGGACTCCGCGGCGGGCGCGGGGGCCGACTCCGGTCCCGGCGCAGGGCTCGCTTCGGGAGCGGCGGGTGCGGACTGCGACACCGGTTCTGTGGCCTCGGCCGGTGCAGGTGTTGGAACGTCGGCGCCGGGTTCACCGGCGAGCAACTCGTCCGTCAGACGCGCGAGTTGATCGTCCAGCGCGGCGATGTCTCGCGGGGGCTCCGGACGAACGGCGGCCTCGGCCCCCGAACCAGACGCCACCGGTACGTCTGCCGCGGCTTCGCCGGTCGGGGCTTCCGCTGTGTCGCCGATAATCGGCGATGTCTCCGTGCTGGCCTCCGGATCAGCGTCTCCGGGAATGGCGACACCGGGCGCCGCGGGATCGATCGCAGCGCCCGCTGGAGCGGCATCGTCCGAGATCACGGGGACGGCTGCCTCGGATGCAGCTTCCGGCGCCGCAGCGGATCCGGCATCGGCTGTTTCCACGGCCCCGTCCTTCGCCAACGACTCGGCCAGATCGGCGAGCGATCCCTCGGCGGCGGGCGCTTCATCCACGAACTGGCTCACCAGTTGGTCCACCTGCGACTCGATGGCTTGCACCGCTTCCTCGGCAGCCGCGACGGATGAGTCGGGCGCGGGAGCGTCGGCGACCGGCGCGGCGGGCCGGATGACGGATGAAGCGATGGCGACGGGCGTCTCGATGGCCGGCCTGTCGGACTTCGGCGCATCGGCGAGCAACGCATCCAACTGCGCATCGAGCGACGCCAGCTCGTTGGCTGGATCACCCGCGTTCGGCGCGCCGGATTGATTGCCTGACTGCGACATCGTGCCTCCGGAACGAGCTTGCGCGGCCACCTCGACCGAGCGCAATCCTCGCTCTGCGCTGCTGGCGTCATCGGCCAACCGGCCGACCGGCTCCACCACGGGGAACTCTATCGGACCATTCTCCGGCATTTTCAGCCCGCAGGAACGGCCTATTCGCGGGATCTCGCGGTGTTCCCGAGGTTCTCGCGCGCTCTCGGACCTTCCTCTATCCTCCTGCCGTGGCCAATCACCGGATCCTCCTCGAAGACCTCACGCCAGTCATCGGCGGCCTCGTCGTCATCGGGGGCGATGAGGCGCATCATGCCGCCCGGGTGAAGCGCTCGGAGATCGGCGACACGATCGAACTGCTGAACGGTCGCGGGGTGCACGCGCGGGCGACGATCCGCGAGATCCGCAAGTCGCGCCAGGGCGCGTGGGAGCTCGCGGCTGAGGTCGCCACGACGACGACGGAGCAGCGTGCTCGCCCGCGGATTGAGGTCTTTGCCGCGGCCGCGAAGGGCGACCGGCTCGAAGAGATGATCGACGGTCTGTCACAGGTGGGTGCGGACTCGTACCGCCCGCTGCTCACCCGGCGCACGGTTGTGGACCCGCGCGAGAGGAAGATGAACCGTCTCCGGCGTGTGGCGGCCGAGAGTCTGAAGCAGTGTGGACGGGGGTGGCTGCTGGAGATCGAGGAGGCGATCGGCTTCGCGGACGCGATCAGGCCGGCGGCGGGGACGCTGGTGCTCGCGGCGGACGGATCGGGAGCGCCGCTCCCGGGCGCGTTGGTCGCCGGAGCCGAGCGTGTGGTGCTGCTGGTCGGCCCCGAGGGTGGGTTCAGCGATGAAGAGTTTGCGGCACTCAAGGCCGCGGGCGTGCCGCTGTTCTGCTTCGCGCCGCACGTGCTGCGGGTCGAGACGGCGGCGGTGGTCGGTGCGGCGATGATCCGGTCGCAATCCCGCACGCGGTAGCGGCGCAGGGTGGCCGGACGATCACGATGCCGCGGCGGCTGGTGCGTTCGGCGTTTGCACTTCTGTTCCGCCTGTCGCGGAACGTTCTTCTCCCCGCTGACGCGAGGCGAGGAGTCAACCGCTACTCTTGCTCATGAGCCTCCGATTCCGCAAGCGTCTCCTCGAGCACCTCAAGCACGAGGATTACACGCCGCGGAGCATCTCCCATCTCAAGGAAGACCTCGCGATCGAGGAAGAGGACTTCGCCGAGTTCGAGGCCGCGGTGAAGACGCTGGCGGACGAGCAGGCGGTCGAGATCTCCCAGAACGGGCTGATCGGGCTGCCCTCGGTGGAGAAGATGGGCGGCACGGTCGTCGGCACGTTCCGCAAGGCGATGAAGGGCTTCGGCTTTGTGCAGCCGGAGGTCGCGGTGCGGGAGGGGTCGATCTTCATCCCGGCCGAGGCGACGGGCGATGCGCTCAGCGGCGACAAGGTGAAGGTTGCGGTGCGGCGCGACACCGGGCGGGCCCGGGCCGGCGCGGGCGACGGGCCGCAGTTCGTCGGCGCCATCATCGAGGTCGTGCAGCGCAAGCGCAGCAGCTTCTCGGGCGAACTGGTGAAGCGCGGCCAGCAGTGGCTGGTGTTCCCGGACGGGCGCGAGGTGACCGAGCCGATCGTGGTGCGCGACGCCGCCGCCAAGAACGCGCCCGAGGGTAGCAAGGTCATCATCGAACTGGTCGCGTACCCGCAGGGCAATGTGCTGGGCGAGGGCGTGATCACCAAGGTGCTCGGTGCGGCGGGCATGCCCGACGTCGAAACGCAGGCGGTCATCGCGGCGTACGACCTGCCGGGCGAGTTCCCCGAAGAATGCAACGACCAGGCCCGCGAAGTCACCGTCGTCTACGACAAGCAGATCGCGGAGTTCCAGAAGATCGGTGCGAAGTGCTTCGATGACGAAGGCTGGGGCGGCCGCGCCGATCTCACCAACGACTTCATCATCACCATCGACCCGCCGGACGCCAAGGACTACGACGACGCGATCAGCATCCGGCCGAGCAAGCACGTGCCGGGCGGCTGGGACTTGGCGGTGCACATCGCCGACGTGGCGCACTTCATCCCGCCGGGCTCCGCGATCGATGTCGAGGCGCGGGACCGTTGCAACAGCGTGTACCTGCCGCGCCGGGTGATCCCGATGATCCCGGAGCTGCTCAGCAACGGCATCTGCTCGCTGCAGGAGGGCGTGTACCGCTTCTGCAAGACGGCGATGATGACGTACGACAAGACGGGCGCGTGCGTGCTGGAGGGCGTGCAGAACACGCTCATCAAGAGCGCCAAGCGGCTGACGTATCTGGAAGCTCAGGCCCTCATCGACGGCGACTTCAACGAGGCCCGCAAGCACGCCAAGACACCGCCGCGGTACAGCGATCAGTTGATCGAGACGCTGCAGCAGATGGACGCGTGCGCGAAGGCAATCCAGGGGCGGCGTCAGCGTCAGGGCATGATCAGCCTCGAGCTGCCCGATGTGGTGCTCATCTACGACGACAACGGGCATGTGATCGACGCCGAGCGCGAGGACGATGCGTTCACGCACACGCTGATCGAGATGTTCATGGTCGAGGCCAACGAAGTGCTCGCGCGGCTGTTCGAGAAACTCGGCGTGCCGCTGCTTCGCCGCACGCACCCCGACCCGACGCCCGGCGATGTCGATTCGCTCCGCAAGGCGGCGATGGTCGCGGGCTTCCGCATCCCCAAGAACCCGACGCGCGAGGAGCTGCAGGCGCTCTTGAATGCGACCCGGGGCACTCCGGCGAGCCGCGCCGTGCACATGGCGGTGCTGCGGACCATGAGCCGGGCCGAGTATTCGCCGGCGATGATCGGGCACTTCGCCCTCGCCAGCGAGGCGTACGCGCACTTCACCAGCCCGATCCGGCGCTACGCGGACCTGACCGTACACCGGGCGCTGGCCGAGTATCTGCGGCAGACCGACAACGGCACGAAGCGCCCCAAGGGCGACGGCGAACGCCGCGAACTGGGCCGGACGCTCCGCGATTCCAAGATGTGCCCGGACGAGGCCGAGCTGGTCGAGATCGGACGCCACGCGACACGGCGCGAGGAAGCGGCCACCGAGGCCGAGCGGGCGCTGCGGAGCTTCCTGGTGCTGCAGCTCCTTGAGAAGCACGTCGGCGAGAGCTTCGACGCGGTTATCACCGGTGTCTCGCCCCGTGGCGTGTTCATCCAGATCGACAAGTACCTCGCCGAGGGATTCGTCAAGAAGGAAGACCTGCCCGGCGACGTCACCCGCGAGAACCTGACGCCCTTCTGGCGGATCGATCCGCGCAGCGGCGCGATGGTCGATGCACGCTCGGGTCGCTCGTACAACATGGGCGACCGCGTGAGCGTGAAGATCGTCGCGGTGGATCTGCAGAAGCGGCAGATGGACTGCGTCGTCGACAACGCGGCGGGGCGTGCCGCGGGCAAGGTCAAGAAAGTCGCCGACAAGCCCGGTGGGCTTGCGCTCGGCGGCGGATTCGCCAAGGGCCAAGGGGCCGGCTTCGGCAACCTCGGACGCGACGGCAGTTCACGCCGCAGCCAGAAGAGCAAGGCACGCGACAAGGGCAAGACGAACTGGCGGCGCGACAAGGGGCGCTGAACCGTCCCGGTGGTGCACGCTTTGGGCTTCGGGAATCGGTGCTGTCGCTGCGC
>ERZ1066133.354-NODE-354-length-22484-cov-7.876410_pt1 | contig 22484 bp, 19 predicted proteins | sample MGYA00382780_ERZ1066133 | MGnify/ENA primary metagenome ERZ1066133 (study PRJEB33369, sample SAMEA5778363) | biofilm metagenome | biome: Industrial cooling water; feature: Water cooling tower basin; material: Biofilm | place: United Arab Emirates | collected... | reverse complement strand
CATTAGCAAGGGTACCGACGAACCCTACCGTATGTTTACCAGTCGCGCAGAGTTTAGGACCCTGTTGCGACAAGATAATGCCGACTTGCGATTGACCGAAAAAAGCCATCGCCTTGGCTTGGCCAGCGATGAACGCATGCGAATGGTTGAGCAAAAAAGATCAGAAGTGGATGCCATTAAAAAGGTATTACAAGAATATGCTTTTGAGCCCAGTGAAATAAACACCTTCCTAGAAGAGCAATCTTCCTCACCTCTGGTTGAAAAACAAAAAGCAGCCAAGCTCGTACTTCGTCCAAATATTGGACTCAACGATTTAATGGCTACATCCAACAAATTCTCAGAAGTATTGCAATCTTTTGAACCCACCTCCAGAGAGCAGGCAGAAATTCAGGTGAAGTATGAGCGATATATAGAAAAGGAACAAGAAATAGCTCAGCGCATGTTGCAAATGGAAGACCTCATAATTCCTGATCAATTCAATTACGACCAGGTGCCCGCACTAAGCCACGAGGCCTTGCAAAAATTCAAGAAAATTAGGCCTCGTACACTTGGACAAGCCAGTCGCATTAGTGGCGTTAATCCAAGCGATGTACAAATTTTACTAGTTTACATGGGAAGATAATAAATAATTGATTATGAATAAGTTGTGTGCTGTTTTGGCCTCTCTAATCCTTGCATTTTCTGCAAAAGCGCAGCAAATAGACACCCTACCATTTCGTTGGTTATCGGGATTAATTGTTATTGAGGGCAAGGTGAATGGTCAAACCGTTGACCTTATTTTCGACACGGGGAGTAATATCACTGTCAGCACACCCTCAACCGATGCATTTGCTTCAATAAAAGTGACCAAAACAGTTTTGCCAACCAGAGATGCGTCTGGAAAAACAACCCTCCTCTCTCGGGCCATCATAAAAAACCTAGCCATTGGAAGATTTAAATGGAAATCCATTAAAGGAATTAGCGCACCTAATATGCCCATTATGAATTGCGGTCCTACTTTGTTATTAGGGCAAGATGTTATTCGCACACTCAATTGGAAATTCAATTTTACAACTCAGCAAGTGTATGTATCTAAGCAACCATGGACAGCTCCACAAGAGGCATCTATTTGGGCACCCAAATGGATGTACAACAAGCCGTATGTGCCGGTTGAACATGCTGGGGGAACACATTTGTTTTTAATCGACCTTGGCTTTACGGGAATTATTGAGGCGCGTGATACGGTGTGGAAGCAAACAAACAAATCTTCTATTCTCTTCGAAAGAAAGGGCATCACACTACATGGCTTTACAGAGCCTTATGAAGAAAAACTTTTTCTAAGCGATACGTTGCGCATTTTTCAAACCATTTCAACACTGGTTCCTTCTTCCCAAGAACCAGCTACACCCAAAATAGGAGCTGGATATTTTAAGAAGAAGGCAAACTATCTGGTTTTAAATCACACAAACAACCAAATTTGGATGGAAGACGAAACCATTCAATTTCCAACTATAGAACAAGCCAACATAGTTGTTTTATGGAAGGACAGCCAATTATTTCTTAGTACAAAAATTAAGGGAGATGTTGAGGCTGAAGTTGGAGAAGAAGTGGTGTCTATAAGTGGAAAAACCGGGGCCGATTTTCCTCATTTATGTGCATTTATCAGCTGGTGGGAAACCCAAGGAAATCTAGGTAGAAGGGTTGTCCTAAAAACAGGAAAAGAGATGGTGGTTCAAATAAAAAAAGTGAACGATTGGTTGAAGCAAAACGACTAGTGATTACAAGAAGCCGGGTAATTATTTAGGCATTTATTTTATGTTCACCCCTTTGTGGTCGCTGCTTTATTCGTTTCGTTTAGACACTGATTGGTTCGCGAGGACACGAAACAGGGTATATTGAGATGGCCGAGACGAGTGTCTTTACGCGCCAACAAAAAACTTTCAAAAATCACTTAATATTAATAAAAAAAATTTGTTTGTGATCGCAATCCCGTGTTACACCATAAAACAACAAACCATGAAAAAATATACAGCAATAGGTGTTTTTATAATAATTGCCTTGGTTACATTAACAGCATTTGAACACAAAAAGATACCATCTTTTAACTATGTTGTTAAGGAAGTAAAAATTGGCAACCAAACATGGATGGCGGAAAATCTCAATATAGATACCTTCCAAAATGGCGACCCCATTACCGAAGCAAAGACCGATGAAGAATGGATGAGAGCTCGGTTAAATCGCCAAGCGGCTTGGTGCTATCCAAAGAATAATCCAGATAATGGACCTGTTTATGGGCGTCTATATAATTGGTATGCCGTTTCCGATAAAAGAGGACTGGCTCCAAAAGGGTGGAAAATTCCAACAGCAGAAGATTGGTTGGCTCTTGAAAATGAATTGGGAAAGGAAAAGGTTGGAAGTAAAATAAAAAGCAAAGAGGGTTGGGAAAAATGGAAAAACAATCGCAATGCGAATGGGAGTAATCAAAGCGGCTTCAACGCATTTCCCGCTGGTTGGCGATTAATAGCGGTCGACCTATCAAATGAAGCGTCAACACGACAAAGTATACAATTTAGTGAATTTGGCGCGGCTGCAATTTGGTGGTGTAGTACTTATGATTATTGGGGACCCGAAAATGATCCAGAATCGATAGCTGCTAATTATATAAGTGTCGGAAAAACATCAAATATCGCAAAGTTTAATGCCGACCCTGGAACAGGCATATCTGTACGTTGTATTAAAAAATAACTCCTATAGGTTTGTGGAGACACAAACCAAGGCATTATGAACCATTCCTAATATGATCACGTGTATTGCCTGGGTAATGATTAGGAAACCAAGTGCAGAGACTTTAGGTTGTTAGAATATTGCAAAACTACTTATTGGTGCACTGAGCCGAATAAAAAGCCCAATCGGCTCAAAAAAGCATTATATTTGAGCCGAATAGCAAAATAATCGGCTCATTATGTATAACTGGCAACAAAAAGAATGGCCTAGTTTTAAATATTCCCTTGATTTTGTTCAGAGGGATCTGCTTCTGTTCGCCGAAAAAATTGGACGAGTATCTGGAGCAGTAGAAGCACTTTCAGAAGAGTCGAACCACAATATAACCATTCATTTCATCTTAGAAGAAGCAGTAAAAACCTCTGCAATAGAGGGGGAGTTCCCCAACAGAAAGGATGTGCTATCTTCTATCCGAAAAAACTTAGGTATCCACGAATCTCCAGAATACATCAAAGACAAATCGGCTTTGGGTTTGGGAGAGCTCATGATTGATAACAGAAAAACATTCAAAGAGCCACTAACAAAAGAAAAACTGTTTGCCTGGCATAGCCTATTAATGGAAAATACAGGTCAAATAGAAGTGGGAAAATGGAGAACCCATCAAGACCCAATGCAGGTGGTGTCGGGATCAACCAATCGAAGAACCATTCATTTTGAAGCCCCGCCCTCAAATTTGGTTCCCCTTATGATGGATGAGTTTATTAACTGGTTTAATCAATCAGCTCCCGAAGGCGAACGGCCCATTTTTAATCCAATTGAAAGAGCGGCTGTAGCCCATCTTTATTTTGAATCTATTCATCCCTTTGAAGATGGCAATGGAAGGATAGGTCGAGTAATTGCAGAAAAAGCGCTCTCGCAAACTCTTGGTCGACCTGTATTATTAAGCTTATCATCGACGATTGAAGCCAATAAAAAGCAATATTATCAAGCGCTAGAAGCCGCCCAAAGGTCTAATGAAATCACCGAGTGGATGGAGTATTTTGTTAGAACAGTTTTGTTGGCTCAAGAGCAAGCCGAAAAATATGTTTTGTTTACAGTACAAGTAGCTCGCTATTTTGACAAATTCGGCAATCAACTCAATGAGCGACAAAATGCAGTTGTGAGAAGAATGACCGAGGAGGGGCCTGATGGATTTATTGGCGGCATGAATGCGAGAAAGTACATGGCAATTGCTAAAACATCAAAAGCAACTGCAACGCGAGATTTACAAGAAATGCTCGATAGGGGTGCTTTTGTATTGGGCAACAAAGCCGGGAGAAGCACTTCCTACCATCTTCCGTTTTTGCAAAAAGCATAAAATAGCCACAAAATTCATTCCGGTGAATGAGTACAAGCAAAACAGTTATAATTCTACCCTATCTAAAGGCAATGTATTATGTTCGACCCCTTCAGGGTCGGAAGCTGTAGAGGTTTTTTTTCTATAAATGTGTGACCCCTTTGGGGTCGCTGCTGTATTCATTTTGTTTATTCACAAAACGGCCGTGTCGAGTGTCTTCAGGCCCCACCAAAAATTCGACTGATTGGTAACGCTGAATGATTGGTTCCTGGGGACACGAACCAGGGCAGGTAGACACAAACCAAGGCATAAAAACACGAACCAAGAAAGGCATAGAACGTGCCGTCTGTTTTCCTGCGGCAGATTTGCGATGGCAGTTTGGGGTCGTTAAGGTTGTTCGTTTAGTTATATAGGAAAAAAAAGCATTCAAACATGCTATTGCAAAACCCCTAATTGGCGATAGTTTTATTCAGCTTCATTTAGAACCTGATTGATTTGCTGATGAAGTTCAGGAATTTTATTTATAAAAACATCCCAAACAATAGAGTAGTTAATGCCCATATAATCATGAATTAAACGGTCTCTCATTCCTGCCATATTTTTCCATTGAATCAATGCCCACCTTAATTTAAAGTCAGCAGGAATTTTCTTTGTTGCTTCACCTATAATTTCTAAACTTCTAACAACCGCTCTTTTTAAAGTTTCGTTAGCAAGAAAGTCGTTTTTTGAAAGGCCATCACTTTGTGAAAGCAGATAAGAACACTCTTCAGCAATATGTTTTAAATATTCTATTGGTTCTTTAGACATAAATTACGGTACTTAAAATCTTAGGACCAATATGTTTGCTTAAGCCGTTTTTTGTGACAACTTCAACTTTTTCGTTTTTAAAGAGGTTCTCAAAAAGGTCATAAACAGCCATGTAGTTATCAAAAGTTTCTTTGTCGGGGTCAAAGTCTATGAGCAGGTCAATGTCACTTTTACTGGTCTGACTTTCGTCTAAGTATGACCCAAAAAGACCTATGTTTGAAACTCCGAATTTTGACAATTCGGGTTTGTGTTTCTTTAATATTGATAATATGCTTTCTTTAGTTGTCACAAAATCAAATTTACGCAAAATAAAAATCTTTAACTAAAGGTTGCTGCTCGCAGATGGTATCGCCAACTTTTATTCACATTCCACCCTTTTGGGGTTTCTGCTGTATTCATTTTGTTTATTCACAAAAAGGCTGTGGCGAGTGTCTTCGTGCGCCACCAAAAATTCGACTGATTGGTAACGTTGAATGATTGGTTCGTGGGGACACGAACCAGGGCAGGGCAATATTTATGTTCGACCCCTTCAGGGTCGGAAGCTGTAGTGGCTCTTTTTTCTATAAATGTGTGACCCCGCTGGGGTCGCTGCTTTATTCATTTCGTTTATTCAAAAAACTGCCGTGGCGAGGGTCTTCAGGCGCCACAAACATTCTGACCAATAGTTAATGGCAATGATTCATCAAAAATGATTTGCAACAGCATTTCAAAAATAAAAACTCCGCTCATCCCATTCACCTGTTCAAACGCGCTGTACATGAAATAACTTGTACGCCTAAAAATTCATTGCTCATGAGAAGAATGCTTTTGCACATGGCATGGCTTTGTTCTTGTCTCGCTGCAACCGCTCAGGAAACCTTTCCTGTTAATGGAGTAGCCGATAAGCGCAACACCACCATCGCTTTCACTGGTGCGACTGTAGTTAAAGACGCCCAAACAACTTTGCAAAACGCCACCCTTTTGGTAAAGGATGGAAAGATTATTGCATTGGGTACACAGGTGGCAATTCCTGCCGATGCCCAAATTGTTGATTGCAAACAAAAATTCATTTACCCCTCTTTGGTTGATATCTATTCCGATTATGGAATTGCTGGACCACAAAGGTCTCAAGCGGCATTCGACTTTCGTGCCCCGGCACAACTAACCTCCAATGTGAAAGGAGCGTATGGGTGGAACCAGGCCCTAAAGTCGGAAGTGGATGGGTACAAATTATTTTCTACTGATGAAGCAAAAGCCAAGAGCTTACGCGAAATCGGATTCGGTACTGTAGCAACACATCAGCGCGATGGCATTGTACGCGGAACGGGAACTGTTGTAACACTTCAAGGCGGAAAAGAAAACAAAGCCATCCTTAAAGAAAGAGCAACACATCACCTGTCTTTTAATAAAGGCACATCAATGCAGTCTTATCCTTCTTCTTTAATGGGAAGCATTGCTCTGCTTCGTCAAACTTATCTTGATGCAGCATGGTATAAAAGCAATCCATCGGCAGAAGGTGTCAATATTACTTTAGCATCTTTCAACCAAAATCAATCGCTTCCTCAAATTTTTGATGTACAAGATAGAGGAGTTGATTTGTGGAATGTGATGCGCGCCGATAGAATTGGCGATGAGTTTGGTGTACAATATATTTTGAAAGCAACAGGAAAAGAATACCAGCGAATCCAAGAGGTTGCTGGCACAAAAGCCCCTTTGATTGTTACACTTAATTTTCCAACAGCAATGGATGTGGAAGATCCTAACGACGCCAGATTGGTATCGTTGGCCGATATGAAGCATTGGGAAATGGCGCCCTTCAACCCTGCAGTCATTGAAAAAGCAGGTATTCCTTTTTGTTTAACCACGGCCGATTTAAGAGATGCACGTAGTTTTTGGACCAATCTTAGAAAAGCTATGGAGCATGGACTTTCTGAGAAAGCGGCACTTGAGGCACTTACTAAAACACCTGCTACTTTGTTAGGTGTGTTTGATCAAGTAGGAAGTTTGGAAGTAGGTAAAGTAGCTAACTTGCTCATCACCAACGGCCCTCTGTTTTCAGAAAAAACACAAATCCTGCACAACTGGGTACAAGGTGAAAAATTTGTTGTGCGCGATGATATTTGGAGCTCAATTGCCGGAACCTATGCACTTCAAATTCAACATGCGAACGGTACTTCAGAAACGCTCACACTTGATGTGAAAAATAATAGCACTGCAACCCTTGTAGGTAAAGATACTTTGAACAGTCGCTTTACGTACGATGGTAAGCAAGTGAAAATTCAATTTGGCCCAGCAGCAAGAAGAAGAGGTCCAGCAATGGGCGGCGCGCAAATGCCACTACCTTCTAATGCAGCAAAACTGAGTGGCTACTCAAACGACGCACAATCTTGGCAAGGAACTGGTTTGGATTCGAATGCGCAGTTCTTTACGTGGACGGCTAAGCTAACAAAAGCTGCCAGCTCTTCTTCAGATTCGTCCATGGCTAAAAAAGCAACACCTCCAACCATGGGTGCAGTCATGTATCCATTTACTGCGTATGGATGGGAGGCTGCTCCTACACAACAAAACTTCCTCATTAAAAATGCAACGGTGTGGACCAGCGAAGCGAAAGCTGTATTGGAAAACACAGATGTATTGGTGAAGAATGGAAAGATTAGTGCTATAGGTAAAAACATAAATGATGCAGCTGCAACTGTGGTTGATGGAACTGGAAAATATTTAACAGCAGGTATCATTGATGAACATTCTCATATTGCATCTGCAAGTACCAATGAGGGCGGACAATCAGTAACCTCTGAAGTGCGTATGCAAGACAACCTCGATCCAGATGATATTAATATTTATCGTCAGCTCAGCGGCGGTGTAACCACTTCACATATCCTACACGGATCTGCCAACACAATAGGTGGACAAACACAATTGATTAAAATACGTTGGGGTGGAAACGATCAGGACATCATGTTCAAAAACTGGGATCCATTTATCAAGTTTGCGTTGGGCGAAAACGTAAAAAGAACATCTTCTACAAGCGGCAACAATCGTTTCCCCGATACACGTATGGGTGTTGAACAAGTGTTGGTAGATGCGTTCACGCGCGCAAAAGAATATGAAGCTGCAATGAAAGAAGCAGATGCTAACAATAAGAAGAAGGGCGCAACGCCAATGGTGGTTCGCCGTGATTTAGAATTGGATGCATTGGTAGAAATCATGAACCAAAAGCGCTTCATTACTTGTCACTCTTATGTACAAAGTGAAATATTAGCAACGATGCGTGTAGCTGAAAGATTTGGCTTCCGCATCAACACCTTCACGCATATACTTGAAGGATATAAAGTTGCTAAAGAAATGAAAGAGCATGGTGCAAACGCTTCTACATTCTCAGATTGGTGGGCGTATAAAGTAGAAGTTACAGATGCAATTCCATATAACGCAACACTCATGAATAAAATGGGCTTGAATGTTGCCATCAATTCAGATGATGCTGAAATGGCTCGCCGCTTGAACCAAGAAGCAGCGAAGGCAGTGAAGTATGGTGGCATGAGTGAAGCAGAGGCCTGGAAAATGGTTACCATTAATCCAGCCAAAATGTTACACGTAGATGATCGCGTGGGAAGTATCAAGGTTGGAAAAGACGCCGACTTAGTTCTTTGGAACACCAATCCATTGAGCATTTATGCAATGCCAGAAAAAACATTTGTAGATGGCATTTTATATTTTGATCGTGAAAAAGATAAAGCCATGCGCGCAACCATTCAGGCAGAACGCAAGCGCTTGATTCAAAAAATGGTGGGAGAAAAACGCGAAGGCCGTCCAGTTTCTTTCCCTATGCCGAGTTACAAATACATCCACACCTGCCTCGACCATGGCCACAAATTGGGCATGCTTGAAATTGAAGCAGAAGAGGACCACGATCACGAACATATTGAATCATCTAATAAATAATTATACCGATGAAAAGAATTTGGCTAACCTGTTTAACCCTGGCTATTATGCTAGGCGCAACAAAGGCACAGGACAATGTGTATCCTGCTCCTCCAGCTAAAGCACCCATACTTATCAAAGGCGGAACCGTACATGTGGGCAATGGTACCGTTTTAGAAAATGCCGATGTCTTGGTAGAAAAGGGAAAGATTGTTCAAGTAGGAACAAATATTCAAGCACCAGCTGGAGCAACGGTGGTTGCTGCAAACGGTAAAAAAGTATATCCAGGATTAATTCTGCCAGCTTCAACATTGGGCTTGCAGGAAATTTCGGGCGTGCGCGGTAGCAACGACTTCAACGAAATTGGAGAAATCAATCCAAGCGTTCGTTCAATAGTAGCGTACAACGCAGAATCAAAAATCATCAACACACTTCGTACCAACGGAATTTTGTTAGCACATGTGGCACCACAAGGTTCATTTGTTGGCGGACAATCATCTGTTGTTCAATTAGACGCGTGGACCTGGGAAGATGCTGCATACAGTATGGACATGGGTATGCATATTTACATGCCCAGTTTATTGTCTCGTCCAACCGGTAGATTCGCAGCTTTGTTTGCTGCTATGATGCCAGCACCAACAGATCCAACCAAACAAGCGTTGGATAAGCTAGAAGCATTGAAGCAATTCTTCCGCGATGCAAAATCATATTTTGCGCAAACAGGCAAGAAAGAAACCAACCTTAAACTAGAAGCTGCTCGTCCGCTTTTTGAGAAAAAGCAAAAATTGTATTTACACGCTAATCAAGTAAAGCAAATGTTGTTGGCGGTTGATTTTGCAAAAGAGTTTGGATTTGATGTGGTAATTGTTGGTGGTTCTGAAAGCTGGCAAATTGCACAACTCTTAAAAGAAAACAATGTAGGTGTCATCCTCAGTCAAATGCACAACCTGCCTACACTCGATGATGATCATATTGATCAGCCATACAAAACACCAGCCATGTTACAAAAAGCAGGCGTACTGTTTTGTATCAACGACGATGATCCTCAAAACCGCGGAAGAAATATGCCTTTCAATGCAGGAACCGCAGCCGCTTATGGTTTAACCAAAGAAGAGGCGCTTACTGCTATTACTTTATCTGCCGCAAAGCTCTTAGGGATTGATCAAAAAACAGGATCAATAGAAGTGGGTAAAGATGCCAACATTGTCATTAGCCAGGGCGATATTCTAGATATGCGCAGTTCGGTTATTACAGATGCATTTATTCAAGGAAGAAAAATTGAGATCAACGACAAACACATTCAGCTGTTTGAGCGATACAAACATCGCTTTCAAGTAAAATAAAAAATGTCCCGCAACTGCGGGACTTTTTTCTTCTTAGCCTTTCCTATTTGCTACCTTAGCAATATGCAAAAGAAATTGTTTCTGTTAGATGCTTATGCCCTCATCTTCCGTGCGTATTATGCCCTCATTCGTAATCCAAGAATGACCAGTACCGGAAGAAATACCAATGCCCAATTTGGTTTCACCAACACTTTGTTCGAACTCATTCAAAAAGAAAAGCCTTCGCACATGGCTGTGTGCTTTGATGTAGAAGGAACAACCGAGCGTCATACCGATTTTGCAGATTATAAAGCCAACCGACAAGAAACACCAGAGGATTTATTAGCAGCTGTACCCGATATTCAAAAAATTATTCAGGGATTCAATATACCCGTGTTGGGTGTAACAGGTTATGAAGCCGATGATATTATTGGAACCCTGGCTTGGCAAGCACATGATGCGGGCTATGATGTGTATATGGTAACACCCGATAAAGACTATGGACAACTGGTGCGTGATGGCGTATATATATATAAGCCGGGTTATCAGGGTGGTGATGTAGAAATAATGGGTCCTGCGGAAGTGTGCGCACGTTGGAATATTGAGCGGGTAGATCAAGTTGTAGATATGCTTGGATTAATGGGAGATGCGGTGGATAATATTCCTGGTATTCCAGGTGTGGGAGAAAAAACCGCAGCCAAACTATTGCAGTCTTATGGCAACCTCGAAAACGTTTTAGAACATGCTCATGAAATAAAAGGCGCATTAGGAGAAAAAGTAAGAGCGGGGAAGGACTTGGCCATCATGAGTAAAAAACTGGCTACCATCATCACCAACTCACCCATACAATTTCATGAAGAAGAGTTTAAGTTGAAGGAGTGGAATAATGAAGCGCTGCAACAAATATTCGCAGAACTAGAATTCAAAACATTAGGCAAAAGAATTTTGGGTGAAGGATTTACGGCGTTTCAAGTAGCGCCTCAAGGTGTACAAACCGATTTGTTTGGAGAAGTTATTGCCACTCAACCTAAATCGGAAGCAATTAAAAACGATACACCTGTTCAAGAAATCATTCCAGAAAAAAACATCCACAACACCGCGCATCAATACGATTTGGTTGAAGGAGAGGAAGCCATTCAACAAATGGTGAAACAACTCTTACAACATAAAGAAATTTGTGTAGATACAGAAACCACATCATTGGATGCGTTGCAGGCAGCCTTAGTGGGAATCAGCTTTGCTGTAGAACCAGGAAGAGCTATGTATGTTCCTTGTCCACCTGATTCAACAGCCACTAAGAAAATACTAGCGCAACTCCAACCATTGTGGAGCAACTCGGCCATTTGTTGGATTGGACACAACATCAAATACGATTTATTGGTACTTAGAACACATGGCATACAATTAGCTGGCAGTATGTATGATACCATGCTGGCGCATTATGTAGTAGAGCCAGAAGGCAAGCGCAACATGGATTTGCTCAGCTCACAATATTTAGGATATCAACCTATTTCTATTACCGAGCTTATTGGTAAAAAAGGCAAGCAACAGGGCAATATGCGCGATGTAGATGTTGCGTTGGTAAAAGAGTACGCAGCAGAAGATGCGGATATTACTTTGCAGCTCAAACAAAAACTCCATCCGTTGATGGAGCAGGAGCAGGTGGTGAATGTGTTTGAAGAAGTAGATAATCCGCTAGTACCCGTACTGGCAGATATGGAGTGGGAAGGCGTTCGGGTTGATGAAGCTTTTTTAAATAACTACAGTAAAATTTTAGAAGAAGAAGCAAGGGCCGCAGAACTAAGTGTGTATGAACAAGCCGGTGTTCGCTTCAACCTAGCATCACCCAAACAGCTCGGTGAAGTGTTGTTCGATAAATTGCAACTAGATCCATCTGCAAAAAAAACCAAAACAGGACAGTACCAAACCGGCGAAGATGTGTTGTTAAAACTCGCAGCAAAGGGACATCACATAGTAGAAGATATCCTCACTTTTCGCGAACTCACTAAACTCAATTCAACCTACGTACAGGCATTGCCTCAAATGATTCAGCCTTCCACAGGTCGTGTGCATACCAGTTATGCGCAAGCTGTTGCGGTGACAGGAAGATTGAGCAGCAATAATCCCAACCTTCAAAATATTCCTATAAGAACAGCAAGGGGAAGAGAAATTAGAAAAGCGTTTGTTCCGCGTGAAGCTGGATGGGTTTTGGTGAGTGCAGATTATAGCCAAATTGAATTGCGCATTGTTGCAGCTATTAGCGGTGATGAAAATATGTGCGCTGCATTTCGTGATCACAAAGACATCCACACAGCGACTGCAGCAAAAGTCTATGGCGTAAGCGAAGCAGATGTTACCAAAGAAATGCGCTATAAAGCTAAGAGTGTGAACTTTGGTATTATTTACGGACAAGGTGCATTTGGATTAGCCGATAACCTAGGCATCAGCAGAACAGAAGCCAAAGAAATCATTGATAACTACAAAAAAGAATTTCCTGGCATTACAGCGTACATGACCGATCAGGTGGAGCGCGCAAAGCAATTGGGATACGTAACTACTTTATTAGGTAGAAAGCGTTGGTTGCGCGATATACATAGTGCTAACTTTACAGTACGTGGATTTGCAGAGCGAAACGCGATCAACAGTCCCATCCAAGGATCTGCTGCCGATATGATTAAGCTGGCTATGATTCGCATACACAAAGCTATTCGTGAAGCAGGAATAGCAAGTAAAATGATTTTGCAGGTACACGATGAATTGGTGTTTGATGTAAAAGAGTCAGAGCTTGAAATAATGAAGCCACTCATATTAAACAATATGCAAGAGGCACTTGAATTACCCAATGGCGTACCCGTTGTAGCAGAATTGGGTGTGGGACAAAACTGGTTAGAAGCACATTAATCTTTTTGTATGCAAGACAACAAAACAACTATAGAACAATTTTATAAAGCTTTTGCTAATAAAGATGCGGCCACTATGCGCGCTTGTTACTCAAACGACATAGCATTCAGCGATCCTGCATTTGGTTTATTGCAAGGCGATGAAGTGGGTGATATGTGGGAGATGTTGTTAAGCAGAGCGACCGATTTGGTTGTAGAAGCGCAAGCACCTGTTACAGATGACGACGAATATTATACTGTTGAGTGGAATGCGCACTATACTTTTTCCGCAACAGGGAATAAAGTGCATAACAAAGTAAAGGCTTACCTGCGCATGCAGGATGGGAAAATAATAGAACATTCAGATGCGTTTCATTTTCATAAATGGTGCAGCATGGCATTGGGATGGAAAGGATGGTGGTTTGGATGGACGGGTTACATGCAGAAAAAAGTACAGAACCAGAGCAGAAAACTTTTAATGAAATACAGAGAAAAAAAGATGCGAGATGGACATATTGGATAACATTTTTGCTGCCGCACAAAAAATTGGTGGCCGTTATTTTGTTGCCGCAACAGTAGCATGGTTTATTTTTTACATCTTGTTGCGCAGTAGGCTTGCACACAAAAAAATTCAACAAAAATGGCCGGGCAAAGCCGACTATATCCGCGAGATTGGTTATTCAGTTGCAACCATTGGCTTATTTTCTATCATCAGTTATTTCTTTTTATTTCATCCAACAATTCGTCCCTATACCCAACGATACGATGAATGGAATGCATATGGAACTGCGTGGTCGGTAGCTGCGTTCCCAATCATGCTCTTTGTACACGACACGTATTTTTATTTTACGCACAGACTTATGCATCATCCACTCTTGTTCAAATGGTTTCATTTGGTGCACCATCGCTCTACTAATCCTACGCCATATGCAGCGTATGCCTTTCATCCACTAGAAGCTATTGTTGAAATTGGTATTCTTCCTGTTTTTCTGTTTTTGTTTCCGCTGCATATTTTACACATCGCATTTTTCTTTTTGTTCATGATTGTGTACAACGTGTATGGTCATTTAGGTTTTGAATTATACCCAGCAGGTTTTCATAAATCATGGTTCGGCAAATGGGTAAATACATCCGTGAACCACAACCAACACCATCAGTATTTTAAAGGAAACTATGGTTTGTACTTTTTGTTTTGGGACAGATGGTTGGGAACCATTCGCAAGGACTATGATCAGCAATATGAAAAAGTGAAAGCAGCTACACCAGCCAGCCTAAACACATACAAAGCAGCGGAATAAACGGAGCCGGTAATTTCGAAAAAGCGAGTAATACAAAACTAATTCCTATCACCAAGAGGTTCACCAATTGCTCTTGGGTAAAGCTGCTATTAAATACATGCAAATCCTGCATCAAGAATACAGTTGCACCAATCATAATTCCAACCACTGCAGCATGAATGCCTTCGAGGCTTCTATAAATGACTGCATAGCGTTTCAAATTATTCCAAACAGGATAGAAAAAAATTACGAGCAAAAAGCTCGGTAAAAAAATTGCAACAGCTCCAATTACAATACCCATAAACTGCATTGCAGTTCCATACGGCCTCAAAAGCAAACCACCGGTAAAGGCACCAATAGAAAATACTGGTCCGGGTATTGCACGAACCATACCCGAGCCTGTTAAAAACTCTTCCTTACTCATGCGCAGTACATCGGGATTTTTTTCTTGCACACGTTTTGTACCCGGACGAACCACATACTGATCATACATCATTGGCATCAACACATCGCCTCCACCAAACACAAGGCTTCCAAAACGATAATTGTTTTCGAATAAGTTAATGACAGGTCGCGATGCACTGTTATTTAAACGCGCTTGTTCTGAAAGCACCCCTGCTATTGCAAAGAGAAGCAAGAACAATCCCAAGTAACCACGATTTAATTTTTTGGAAGGCAATTCTTTTTGCGGAATACGTTTGTCGCTGAAGTTGGTAACAATACCGCCAAGTAAAATTAGACCAGGAAAGATCCACGGTGTTTTGAATCCAATAAAAGTTGCAATACCTGCAACAACAAAAATAATTCGGGTAATAGGGTTGTGAATGGCAACGCCAAAGAGTCGATACGTAGAATACAACAGAAACCCAATTGCCATTGGAGGAATGTAATGGAAGATGCGCGTTTGTACGGTTTGGTCTTGAAAGTATCCCAACAAAAACGACAAGCCTCCCATAAGGATACAAGCCGGTAAAATCCAGATCAAAAGTGTAAGCGTAGCTAGAGGCACACCACCGCGTTTATAACCAATGAGCGTAAGAGTTTGCGTAGAAGAAGCGCCGGGTAACATTTGACAAAAAGCGTTGTAATCGAGCAGCTCCTCTTCGGTTACATCGCGACGTTGCTGTACAAAGGTTTTAAGCATCATGCCATAATGGCCCTGTGGGCCTCCAAAAGCAGTAACACTGTGCAGCATCACCGCTTTTAAAAAGGGGATATGGCGGAGTAGCACCAAAGCAATAAAATCTCAGATGCCTAAGGTAATAAAAAGATGGGATGGATACTTATTTCTTCAATCCAATCTCACGTAAACGCTCATCTAAATATTCACCTGCCGTAGCATCTGGATAAGCTTTAGGATGTGCATCATCAATACACAAATCCAAACACTTCAAGCTCATCTTACTTTTTGGATGCAAGAAGAAAGGCATTGAAAAGCGGCTGGTATGCCAATGTTCGCGAGGAGGATTCACAACACGGTGTGTGGTGCTCTTTAATTTATTATTGGTGAGGCGCTGAAGCATATCACCCACATTCACCACAATTTGTTCTGGCAAAGAAGTAACAGGCACCCACTCATTTTGCTTGGTTAAAATTTCTAACCCGTCCGCACTTGCGCCAACCAGTAAGGTAATTAAGTTAATGTCTTCGTGTTGTTCTGCTCGAATAGCACTCTTAGGCTCTTGCGTAATAGGCGGATAGTGAATACAGCGCAGAATAGAATTTCCATTATGAATATGCTCATCAAAATAGAACTCATCAAGTCCCAAATACAAAGCAATGGCTCGTAGCAACTGGCGACCACTGGCTTCATAGTGACGGTAAGCTTCTAATAAAGTGGGCGTAAACTCTGGCAAATCCTGCACCACTACATTGGGCGGATAATATTCGCCCACGTCTTCCCCATCTTCAATGGTTTGTCCAAACTGAAAGAACTCTTTCAAATCTGGCACTTCACTCCCCTTGGCATGCTCACGACCAAAACTGGTATAACCTCTTTGTCCGGCTAAACCCGGAATTTCATAACCCTTCTTTTTATCGAGCGGAAGCGAAAAGAAAGCTTGTACATATTTATAAATCGAATCAATCAATTGATCGGGGATACCGTGGTTTTTAACGGCTACAAATCCAACAGTCTCATATGCAGCTCCTAATTGCTGAACAAAAGATGCCTTTTGAGCGGCGCTTCCATGGGTGAATTCCGATAAATCAACGACAGGTATTGACATAATTGCGGGTTTAGTCTAATAAAACGCCCTAAAAACCCTCCTTATTGTAAATTTAAACCATGAAATCCGCAATTATATGGCCCAAATTATGGCAAAATCAAGCGTTTGGTCAGCTGACGCTGTTGTTGGCCTTGTTGTATTCCTCATGTTCCCCTAATTATACCTCCTTATCACGCAGTCCACGTTATACCCAAAACCAGCCCTCCAAACACCCCAACTATTCAGAACTTACTTATTGGGCGGCCCATCCTCAGATACACGATCCGTCCGACTCTGTACCTCAGCCCTTGATTGCCCAACAAAAATCTGAGCAGCCCATAGATGTTTTTTTCATTCATCCCACGACCTACACCGATAAAGAAGCCGGGCCATGGAATGCACCGCTGAACGACGCAGCCCTCAATGCCAAAACCGATTATAGCAGTATTTTGTACCAAGCCTCCATTTTCAACAATGGCGCCAAGGTATATGCACCTAGGTACAGGCAGGCTAATTTGCGCTCTTATTTCCCCGTAACAAAAGCAGATACCTTATCTGCCCTAGCTGCATTTGATACTGCTTTTGCTGATGTAGAAGCCGCATTTTTAAACTATTTGAAACTATGGAATGAAGGAAGGCCATTTATCATTGCTGCTCATAGCCAGGGTACCACCCACGCAAAAGCATTGCTGAAGAAATATGTAGAGGGAAAGCCCTTACAGGAGCAGTTGGTTGTGGCTTATATTGTTGGAATTCCTGTGGAGGAAGACTATTTCTCAAGTCTAAAACCCTGTTCAACGGCAACAGAGACCGGCTGTTTTGTGGGGTGGCGCACTTACAGAAATGGCTATAAGCCCAATTATGTAGCCGCTGAAAAGAAGAAGATTTGGGTTACCAATCCAATTTCTTGGTCTATTGAACCTGAAAAGATGAGCAGAAAAGAGCAAAAGGGGGCTGTAGTACAAAACTTCAATAAAATATACAAGCGAGTGGCGGATGCATATAATGTTGATAATGTGTTGTTTACGAGACACCCTCGCTTTTTTGGCAGCTTTTTATTGCGCACGAAGAATTACCATGTGGGCGACTTCAACTTATATTATTTGGATGTGCGAGAAAATATGCAGCAGCGTGTAAGCTCGTTTTTGGGCACAAAAAAGGCCGGCTAAAAAGCACGGCCCGATAAATTTCCCCCTAACAATGGTTTCCCATTACTAATAAGACAACGAAACCTTTGATTTTGCTGCATGAAAAAAGTCCCCTTGGGTAAGAGGACTTGCGTCTACATTGGTCAGGGGGCGTTATTTTTTCTTTGGTTTAATATGCGCCCAGTTCAGTCCCTTCTTAATTCTGAAAATCTGCATATCGCTTACCCCAAAGAGTTCGGCTATTTTCCGCAATGTTTTTCCTTCGTCCAACAGTGCCTTAATTTTTAAAATATCTTTTTCTTTCAACTTATAACCAGAGAAAGTTGCTACTCTTTTCTTTCTGGCTGCAACAGCCTTAGGACTCTTATTGCTATAGCTGTGCATTTGTGTTTTGGTGGTCCACTCTAAATTTTCGGGCAGGTTATTGCCTCTGTTGTAATCTTTATGAATGAGGTGTGTGTACTTTTTAGGATTCTTATTTTTTACAAAAGCACCTGCAATTAAGTGATGGAAAAAGAAGTGATGGTAGCTCATCTTTCCTTTGTACTTAATTTTTAATCGCATGATGCGGTATCCATCTTGTGCACTACCTTTTACCAATTTACCATCTTCAACTTTTTCGGTAAAACTTGCAACTCTTCCGTGGTTACTTACGGCATAACGGAAACGTAATCCCTTAGGCATTTCAATTTCCTTCCACTTTTCGCCTGGTTTTGGCTGTATCATAGATGAGGTTTTAAACTGAAGGGGGGATGATTGATGCTGAAAGCTACAAAATTTTTATATATTTATCGTATATGACCACACTTGCTTTGTACAACCTCAAGGGAGGAGTTGGAAAAACCGCCTCTTCGGTGAATCTGGCATACTTGGCCGCAGTAGATGGATTCAAAACTTTGCTGTGGGATTTAGATCCTCAAGGCTCATCGGGCTTTTATTATGCTGCACAGCCAGCGGGAAAGAATGATTCCAAAAAATTGCTAGAAGGCCAAACCCCCATTAGCTCGCTCATTCAAGATACGGTGTTTGAAAAAATATCGGTAATTCCTTCTGATCTCTCTGCGCGTCACGCCGATTTGATATTGGATGAAGCGAAGCAAAGTAAAAAACGTATTAAATCTATTCTTGCTGGTTTGCATGAATTTGATTTAGTGATCTTGGACTGTCCACCCGGATTGTCCCTCTTACACGAAAACGTATTTCTGGCAGCCGATAAAATTTTGATGCCACAAATTCCAACAACACTTTCAATTCGCTCTTTCGAAACGGTCATGCAGTTTATGGAGGATCACGATTTAGATATTGAGAAAGTGCTTTGTTTTTTTAGCATGGTAGATCATCGTAAAAACTTACACCACGAAACCATGCAGTCGTTTTATAAGGATCGCTTTTTCTGTAAAAACTATGTGCCTTATTTAAGTGATATAGAAAAGATGGGCACTAACCAACAACCGCTGTTCGAGTTTGCTAATAGCAGTTATGCCGCACAGTGTTACAGAGATGTGTGGACAGAAATCAAAAAGAAAGTTCAATTATAAATTAAGTTGTGCAGCACATATATATGTCTGCCACTATTCATTCAACCTCAAACAGTTTTTATGCATCGTAGTATTACATCTTGGTATAGTCCAGCACTCAGTAAAGAAATGCCCATTGTAACGTATGGTCATTATGGTTTTGCATTGTTGCTTATTCCAACAGCCGCAGCCGATTATTTAGAATATGAAAGGTTTCAACTGATTGATGCCTTGGCTCCATTTATTGAGAGTGGAAAAATGAAAGTGTATTCTATTGATAGCATGAATAAGGAAAGTTGGTTGAACAACGAAATGCATCCTCCACATAAAGCCATTCGGCATAACCAATTCAATGAATATGTATTTCAAGAAGTGGTGCCCTTCATTCGTAATACCAGCGGCAACGATATTATGATTTATACCTGCGGTGCATCATTTGGCGCACTGCATGCTATGAATTTATTTTTGAAAAGACCCGATATTATCAACGGCTGTATCAGCATGAGTGGTGTTTACAATTTAGCAGAATATACCAAAGGGTATTGGGACGATCAAGTGTATTTCAACAGCCCCGAACATTATATGCCGGAATTAAATGATCCATGGTATTTAGATCGAATAAGGTCGAGTCACCATATTCATATTTACACCGGCAGTGGCGATTATGAAGACCCAGAAGCGTCTAAACGATTTGCAGGTGTATTGTACAACAAAGGCATTTGGTACGATTTAGATGTGTGGGGGCATGACATTAAGCACGACTGGCCAACCTGGCGAAAGATGTTGCCCTATATTATTGAGAACAAATTTTAAGAGGACAACATAAAGGCATGGATTTTGTAAAGCTGGAGGGTTATGGAAAATATCCTGAATAATTTTCGTTTGCTTAAAGAGAAAGAAGATGTAAGAACAGTGACCGAAAACATTGAACAATCGGTTGTGTTCAAAGGAACCAATTTGTGGATCCTCATCTTTGCGATCTTCATAGCATCGCTTGGATTGAACGTAAACTCAACAGCAGTCATTATTGGCGCCATGTTAATTTCACCATTAATGGGTCCTATTATTGGTGTTGGATTTAGTTTGGCGGTGGAAGATTTAAAACTCTTTCAATTAGCGGGCAAAAATTTTTTATTTGCAGTTGCGGTTTCACTCATTACCTCAACGGTTTACTTTTTTCTATCCCCCATACATGATGCACACTCAGAAATATTAGCTAGAACAACGCCGAATATTTATGATGTACTCATTGCGTTCTTTGGTGGACTAGCAGGTGTGCTGGCGCAATCGAGTAAGTTAAAAGGCAATGTCATTATTGGCGTAGCAATTGCAACAGCATTAATGCCCCCATTATGTACTGCAGGATATGGTATTGCAACATGGCAGTGGAAGTTTTTCTTTGGAGCGATTTATTTGTTCACTATTAACTGCGTTTTCATTGCAGTTGCTGCCTTTCTTATTGTGCGCGTGTTGCGTTTTCCTGTGAAAGAAGAGTTGGACCAACGCGTGAAAAAAAGAGTACATGGCACCATCATTTTTATTACACTGCTTACTTTAATTCCAAGTATTTACTTCGGCTATAAATTAATTGATGAAGATCGTTTTGTAAAAAGGGTCAATCAGTTTATAGATGTAGCAGGGCGGTTTGAAAACAACTATTTACTTAAGCGCGATATTCGTCCAGCAGAGAAAAAAATAATCTTGACCTATGGAGGAAGGGGAATTGATGATAGCACACTCATAGCTACCAAAGCCAAGCTTCAGTTCTTTGGTTTGGGCAACGCACAGTTAGAGATACAGCAAGGGTTTGCTTTTTTGCAAGAACAACTATCACAATTAAGAGAAGATGAAGCGAAGGCTTTTGTAGATCAGAAGCAGTTTAATATGTTGTTGATGAAAATGGATAGCATACAAACAAAAGCAAACATCAACGATTTAAACACCGAGGCTAAAGTGTTGTTTCCATCTGTTGAGCAGGTGTTGGTAGGTCCGAAGAAATTTGATTCAACTTCGCAGAGAAATATTCAGACAATATTATTGGTACAAAATGAAGCAGTGCTTCAAGGCAATCAACTGAGAAACTGGTTACAGCTCAGGTTTCCAGGAGATAGCATTAGCCTGTTTGTCAAAAAGGAGTTATAAAACAAATACGTTTAGAATCTGTTAAAATCGACTTGCTTCCACAATTATTTCACACGAGAACAGATACTGCTGTAATATTACAGTTCATGAAATTTCCGCTGAGGATTGCTATATGGTTATTGGGCTTCATGGCTTTCTGTAATTCAGGGGAATTGCATGCGCAGTACATCACAGTAAGCGGAACTGTGTACGATATCAGCGGAAGAAGACCCATTGAGGCGGTGGCGGTTTTAAGTACATCGGGCAGAGGAACACTCACCGATTCTTCGGGGAAGTATATTTTAACTGTTCGCAAGCAAGATTCTATTTGGTTTTCTTTGATAGGCAAAAACACAATGAAATATGCGGTAGATACGATGAATACGCCGCATCAGTTCGATATCAGCATTATGTTACAAGCAAGCGTGCTACCCGATGTGCAAGTGCGCAACAACAACTATCGTTTAGACTCATTGCAAAACAGGCGCGATTATGCCAAGTACTTCGATTACAAAAAACCTACGGTCCGATTTTCTACCAATAACAATTACAATCCGGGTGGACTCACTACGGGATTAGACCTCACCGAATTAATTAACATGTTTCGGGTTCGTAAGATGCGGAATATGGAGAATTTACAGAAGCGGTTAATTATGCAGGAACAGGATAAATATGTGAGTCATCGTTTCAACAAAGTCTTCGTTCGAAAAGTCACACAACTCGTTTCCCCCGATTTAGACACTTTCATGAACAGGTACAGACCAGAGTATGAATTACTCGTTGCCCTCAATGATCTCGAGTTGGCGTATTATACACAAAAATGTTATGAGCATTACCGCGCCAATCGTTATCGTCCCCGTCCCTTATTCCGCCGCAAGGAAGATGAGGTGATTAGGTGGTGAGTGGGTTGCAGAGGGAAGGTTTTTTATGCGTCATCCCGACATTTATCGTCGGTGATCTCCCGTCGTGGGAACGCTCTTTTTCAACCGTCATCCCGCACGGTCCCTGAGGCTCCCGAAGGGCGATGCGGGATCTCCCGTCGTGGGAACGCAATCAGACGATCGCTTTTCATTAAATCAAAAGCATTATAGGCTTTTCGGTTACCGCGTTAATCAACAACAGATCCCGCATTAAATGCGGGATGACGTTTTGGGAGGTGCGGGATGACGTTTTTGGAAGGGAGCGCAATGACGTTGAGAGGGGTGCGTTCTTTTTCAACCGTCCTTTAGGTTTGCATTAATCAAAAAGGATTAAAAAGGCATATTACTAT
>ERZ1066133.353-NODE-353-length-22488-cov-6.479873_pt1 | contig 22488 bp, 31 predicted proteins | sample MGYA00382780_ERZ1066133 | MGnify/ENA primary metagenome ERZ1066133 (study PRJEB33369, sample SAMEA5778363) | biofilm metagenome | biome: Industrial cooling water; feature: Water cooling tower basin; material: Biofilm | place: United Arab Emirates | collected... | reverse complement strand
CATCTGGAGGTCATCCAAGAAGCAGAACTGGTAAGTATGCTAAAGGTGAGAAGACTCGTACAAGAGGAAAAGGAAGCGATAAGTTGATTGTACAGAGAAGAGACGGTAAAAAATTAACTAAGTAAACAGCATTGTTAAAATGTCCGGGAGCAATCTCGGAAAATCAACAACTAAAAACAGAATATGGCTCGTTCAATTAAAAAAGGACCTTACGTAGATGCGAAACTTGAAAAGAAAGTTGTAGCAATCAACGATGGAAGTGCAAAGAAGGGTGTAATTAAAACTTGGAGCAGAAGATCAACTATTACTCCAGATTTTGTTGGACACACTTTTGCAGTTCACAACGGAAATAAGTTTATTCCAGTTTATGTAACTGAATTTATGGTGGGACATAAATTGGGCGAATTTGCTCCAACCCGCAACTTTAAAGGACATTCTGGAAGCAAATAAAGAAAACCTAATTAGGACGATTTAAGAAATTTAATATACAATGGAAGCAGTAGCTAAATTGAAAAATTACCCCACCGGCCCGCGCAAAATGCGTTTGTTGGCTGACGTGATTCGTGGTATGGAGGTTGAAAAAGCTCTAGCTATTTTAGAGCATCACCCTCAGCACAACGCAACACCTTTGGCAAAGCTATTAAAGAGTGCCATCAACAACTGGGAGCAGAAAAACGAAGGCATGAGTGCAGCCGATAGTGGTTTGGTTGTTAAAACCATTTTTGTAGATGGTGGTCGTATTTTGAAAAGAATGCGCCCAGCACCTCAGGGTCGTGGTTACAAGATTCGTAAGCGCAGCAACCATGTAACAATAATTGTAGATTCTAAAACTAATTGAAAACCTTCATATGGGTCAGAAAGCAAATCCGATTGGTAACAGGTTAGGTATCATCCGCGGCTGGGAAAGTAACTGGTACGCAGGTAAAAAAGATTTCGCCGTTAAATTAATTGAAGACGACAAAATCCGTAATTACCTCAATGCTCGTATTAACAAAGGCGGAATTTCCAAAATTGTTATTGAGCGTACACTAGGTAAACTCATTGTTACCATTCACACTAGCAAGCCTGGTATTATCATCGGTAAAGGTGGTGGAGAAGTAGACCGTATTAAAGAAGAGCTGAAGAAGCTAACTGGTAAAGATGATGTTCAAATCAACATCATGGAAATCCGTCGTCCTGAGTTGGATGCCATGATTGTTGGTGATACTATTGCTCGTCAAATTGAAAACCGTATTAACTACAAGCGTGCTATTAAAATGGCAATTGCTTCAGCTCTCAGAATGGGTGCAGAAGGAATTAAAGTAAAAGTAAGCGGACGTTTAGGCGGTGCTGAAATTGCACGTAGTGAGGAATTAAAACAGGGTCGTGTTCCTTTGCATACTTTCCGTATGGATATTGACTACGCAAACGTACATGCACTAACTGTTTACGGTAAGATTGGTATTAAGGTATGGATTTGTAAGGGTGAAGTTCTTACAAAGCGCGACTTAAATCCAAACTTCACTTCAGGAAAAGAAGGTGATCAAAGAAGAGGTGGAGATAGAAGAGAAGGACAAGGAATGCGTGAACCTCGTGGTGGTGAAAGACGTGGTGGTGGAAGAGAAAGAAGAGGGTAAGCAGGAGCTAATTTTCATTGTTGAATTGACAAACTAACTAAGATGTTACAGCCAAAAAGAACAAAACATAGAAAAGCCCAGAAAGGTCGCATTAGAGAAGTGGCCAAGCGCGGTACAACCATTTCCTTCGGAAGCTATGCATTGAAGGCTATGGAACCTATCTGGCTGACCAACCGTCAGATTGAAGCTGCACGTCAGGCAATGACGCGTGCTATGAAGAGGGAAGGTAATGTGTGGATCAGAATATTTCCTGATAAGCCAATCACTAAAAAGCCAGCTGAAGTGCGTATGGGTAAGGGTAAAGGTAACCCTGAATATTGGGCAGCTGTTGTTGAACCCGGAAGAATCATTTTTGAGGCCGACGGTGTTCCAATGGATGTTGCTCAGCACGCTATGAGTTTGGCTGCACAAAAACTCCCAATCAAAACAAAATTTGTAGTAAGGAGAGACTTACAAAATTGATAAAACCAATTTGCAATGGCTAAGAAGCAAGATTATAATAACAGCATTAAAGACCTGAACGTAGAGGACCTAAAAGTTCGCATTCAGGAAGACCAACTTCGTTTGAAGAAACTGGAGTTTGCACATGCCATTTCACCTTTGGAGAATCCTGTATCCATTCGTGGATTGCGCAGGGAAATCGCAAGGTTGAAAACACAGCTGAGAAAAAAAGAACTGGGTATCTAATCCATAAAAAGTAAACAATGGCGGAAAGAAATTTGCGTAAAACAAGGATAGGGGTGGTTACAAGCGACAAGATGACCAAAACCATCACCGTAGCCGTAGAAAGAAAAGTAAAGCACCCTATCTATGGAAAGTTCGTGAAGAAAACTACTAAGTTCCATGCACACGATGAAAAGCAAGAGTGTGGTGTAGGTGATGTAGTAAGAATCATGGAAACTCGTCCACTCAGCAAGACCAAGCGTTGGAGACTGGTTGAGATTGTAGAAAAAGCTAAGTAATAGAACTTCCTAGATGGAAGTTGAATAAAGATTATAAAACCAATTTTAAATCCCTCTGTAAAAAGGGGATTGGGAGGCTAAAATGATACAGCAAGAAAGCAGACTGAATGTTGCCGATAACAGTGGTGCCAAAGAGGTACTTTGTATCCGCGTACTCGGAAACAGTGGCCAGGACTATGCCAAGATTGGCGACAAGATTGTCGTAACAGTGAAGGATGCCCTTCCTTCTGGTGGTGTAAAAAAAGGTACTGTTTCAAAAGCAGTTATCGTACGTACTACCAATAAGCTTCGTCGTAAAGATGGATCTTATATCCGCTTCGATGACAATGCAGTGGTTTTGCTAAACAACGCAGACGAACCTCGTGGAACACGTATTTTCGGACCAGTTGCCAGAGAATTGCGTGATAAGGGTTACATGAAAATTATTTCATTAGCTCCTGAAGTATTGTAATTCTCAAGGATCAAATAAGTTAAGCCGACTGAATCGGCGTAAAGCATAAAGCGAAAAAAATGAGCAACAGATTTAAACCCAAATTCAACATCAAAAAAGGCGACAACGTAGTTGTTATTGCTGGTGATGACAAGGATTTGAAGAAACCCCGTAAGGTGCTTGAAGTTATTGTTGACAAGGCTAAAGTAATTGTTGAGGGTGTAAACATTGTAACAAAGCATACCAAGCCTTCGGCACAAAACACCAAGGGTGGTATCGTGAAAGTAGAAGCACCTATAGCTATTAGCAACGTTATGTTGTGGGATGCAAAAACAGGTGGCGCTACTAAAGTAAAGCGTACTCGTGAAAACGGTAAACTGATTCGTGTATCTAAAAAATCCGGGGAGGCAATATAATCATGAGCACAGTAAAATATACTCCGAGATTGCAGGATAAATACCAAAAGGAAGTTATACCTGCATTGATGAAAAAGTTTGCATACAAGACAATTATGCAAGCGCCTAAGTTGGACAAAATCTGTATCAACCGTGGTGTGAATGGTGCTGTTAACGACAAGAAATTGGTTGACATTGCAATTGATGAACTAACAAACATCACTGGTCAGAAAGCTGTACCAACTTTGTCTAAAAAGGACATTTCAAACTTTAAGTTACGTAAGGGTATGCCAATTGGTGCACGCGTTACTTTACGTGGTGAAAAGATGTATGAATTCCTAGATCGTTTGGTATCTGTTGCACTACCTCGTGTACGTGACTTCAAAGGAATCAGCGATAAAGCGTTTGATGGTCGCGGTAACTATACCTTAGGTGTTACAGAACAAATCATTTTCCCTGAAATTGATATTGATAAAGTAAACAAGATTACTGGTCTTGATATCACTTTCGTAACTACCGCACAAACCAACGAAGAAGCTTACGAACTATTGAAAGAGTTAGGAATGCCTTTCAAAAACACAAAAAAAGATAACAACTAATTCCTACAAAAGGAAAGTTGATATAACCAAGAAATAGAATAACACATGGCAAAGAAATCGATTATCGCCAGACAAAAGAAGCGTGAGAAAATGGTAGCTAAGCAAGCTGAAAAGCGTGCTGCTTTGAAAGCTGCAGGCGACTATGCTGCTCTAGATGCATTACCAAAGAATGGTTCTCCCGTTCGTCTTAAAAACCGCTGTCAGCTGACTGGTCGTCCAAAAGGCTACATGCGCTTTTTCGGAGTATCTCGTGTTGTGTTCCGCGACATGGCATTGAATGGTAAAATTCCGGGCGTAAAGAAAGCCAGCTGGTAATTCCAACTATAACTTCCCGCTTTCGGGATGAATAGAAACAACATTAAGAACTGAATAATTCACAATACAATGGTAACTGATCCTATTGCAGACTTTTTAACTCGTATTCGTAACGCCCAGATGGCGGGACACAGAATGGTTGAAATTCCTGCGTCTAACCTCAAAAAGCGTATGACAGAAATCCTTTACGATCAAGGATATATTCTGAAGTACAAATTTGAAGACAACAACAAGCAAGGTATTATCAAAATTGCCTTAAAATATGATGCTGCAACTCGTCAGCCAGCCATTCGTTCTATGGAGCGTGTGAGCCGTCCTGGTCTTCGTCATTATGCTAAGCCAGCTGATTTCAAGCGTGTCATCAACGGTTTGGGTATTGCTATCTTGAGTACTTCTAAAGGAGTTATGACAGACAAGCAAGCTAAAGCTCAGAATGTAGGCGGAGAAGTACTTTGTTATATCAGTTAAATTAACCTCAGCTGTTTATTAAGCCTTCTACACATGGCTGAACACGGCTGGCAAAAAAATAAAAAACTATGTCTCGTGTAGGTAAAAAACCCATCGCAATTCCAGCTGGAGTAACAATTACAGTGGATGCTGCAAACGTGGTTAAAGTGAAAGGTCCAAAAGGTGAACTTACTGAAACCATTGACCGTGATATTTTGATTGAAATTAAGGATGGTCAATTGACTGTTGGCCGCCCTACTGATCAAATCAGACACCGTGCATTACACGGATTATACCGTGCTTTAATTTCAAACATGGTGGTTGGTGTAACTGATGGTTTCAAGAAAGAAATGGAACTAGTGGGTGTGGGTTTTAAAGCCGCTAATACTGGTAACACGCTTGATTTAGCGCTTGGTTATTCTCACAATATCATTTTCGAAATTCCAAGTGAATTAAAAGTAGCAACTGTAACTGAAAAAGGTCAAAACCCTAAGATTCTTTTAGAAGGAATCGACAAACAATTGATTGGCCAGGTTGCAGCTAAATTGAGAAGCTTACGTAAACCTGAACCATACAAGGGTAAGGGTGTGAAGTATGCTGGTGAAGTATTGAGAAGAAAAGCTGGTAAGGCAGCAGGTAAATAAACATTGATTGAAACCGGCTTCCGGCAGAATCGGAAGCATTAAATAAAAATGTATGAATAGCAAATTAGTTCAAAGGCAAAAAATCAGATACCGCATCCGTAAAAAGGTGGCTGGTACTGCAGCAAAACCTCGCCTTAGCGTATTCCGCAGCAATTTGGAAATTTACGCACAGCTGATCGACGATAACAATGGAGTTACATTAGCAGCAGCATCTTCACGTGATAAGGATATTGCAGCTCAACCAGCAGTAAAAGTTGAAAAAGCTAAATTGGTTGGTCAAGCTATTGCTAGAAAAGCTTCTGAACTTGGAATTTCTCAAGTTGTGTTTGATCGCGGTGGTAATTTATACCATGGCCGTGTGAAAGCAGTAGCCGACGGAGCTAGAGAAGGTGGTTTACAATTTTAAAAGATTCAGCAAATCGTAATTGATATACAATGTCTAAAGTAAGTGTAAATAAAGTGAAGGGTGGTCCCGACATGGAATTAAAGGAAAAAGTAGTTGCCATTAACCGTGTTGTGAAAACGACTAAAGGTGGACGTACTTTCAGCTTTTCTGCTCTTGTTGTTGTTGGTAATGAAAAAGGTGTGGTTGGTCAAGGTTTAGGAAAAGCAAAAGAAGTGCAGGAAGCTATTACAAAAGGAATTGAAGATGCTAAGAAGAATTTGGTAAAAGTTCCAATTATGCATGGTACTATTCCTCACGATCAGTTCGCTAAAGACGGTGCTGCAAAAGTATTGATTAAGCCAGCTGCTCATGGTGCGGGTGTAATTGCGGGTGGTAGCATGCGTGCAGTATTGGAAAGCGCAGGTGTTACCGACGTTCTTGCAAAAAGCCTAGGATCGGCTAACCCACATAATGTGGTGAAGGCTACTATCAAAGCGCTTAGCTTATTGCGTGAGCCTGTAGAAGTAGCTAAAAACAGAAACCTAAAATTGACTAAGGTGTTCAACGGATAATCATTCGATTCTGAAGAATATCCATAAAAAGATAATGATATGAAAAAGATTCGCATCACTCTTGTGAAAAGTCCAATTGATCGTCCTGAGCGTCAAAAGCTTACTTTGAAGGCACTTGGTTTAAACAAAACCAATTCTTCTAAAGAAGTTGAAGCAACTCCTCAAATTTTGGGGATGGTCAACAAGGTAACTCACTTGGTTAAAGTAGAAGAACTAGCTTAATAAAAATATTGCTAACCTCTTGGTTAGCATTTTTCATAACACACGCGAGGGGCGATTTCCCCGTAAGTTCAAAATCATAAGAATATGAAATTACACAATCTAAAACCTGCTGAAGGTTCAGTTAAGAAAGAAAAGCGTTTAGGTAGAGGTGAAGCATCTGGTAAAGGTGGTACTTCAACAAAAGGTAACAAAGGTAGTCAGAGCCGTGCTGGTTATCAGCGCAAGAATGCACATGAAGGTGGTCAGATGCCAATTCAGCGTCGTATTCCTAAGCGTGGTTTCAAAAATCCAGGAAGAGTATCTTATAAAGTATTCAACCTTGGACAAATTGAAGCAATTAGTGAGAAATATGGTATTACCGAATTTTCTCTTGAGAACTTATACATTAACGGCTTAATTAACCGTACTGATTTAGTAAAAGTATTGGCTAACGGTGAAATTAAAGCAAAGCTTACTTTCAAGGTGAATGCTGTTAGTGAAAAAGCGAAGGCAGCTATTGAAGCTGCAGGCGGAACTGTTGAAATTGTAAAATAATTTCTTGTATCTTGCCCGACGCATCAACGATGCGTCTTTTTTGCTTAAACACTAACCCCATAATAAAAATCATCCGTGAAAAAATTATTGCAAACTTTCAGGAATATTTGGACCATTGATGAGTTGCGTGATAAAATTATAGTTACGCTTGCATTGGTCTTAACATATCGCCTTGGAACACACATAGTGTTACCAGGCATAGATCCTAATATGATAGAAGATGCTCAAAAAGCCGCAAGTACCCAAGGGTTACTCGGTTTGTTTGATGCATTTGCTGGTGGCGCTTTTTCTCAAGCATCTATACTTGCTTTGGGTATTATGCCTTATATCTCTGCTTCTATCTTTATGCAGTTGATGACCATATTGGTGCCTCAGTTGCAAAAAATTCAAAAAGAAGGTGAGAGCGGTAGGAAAAAAATTAACCAGTGGACAAGATACCTTACTGTAATTGTAACTGCTTTTCAAGCTGGTGCATACGTAGCGTATTTAAATAGTCCTGGTTATGCAGAAGCTATTTTGCCTTCTTATAAGCCTTATTTCTGGTTTTCAACTGTTGTAATCTTAACTGCTGGTACTTTATTTGTAATGTGGTTGGGTGAAAAAATTCAAGATAAAGGTTTAGGTAACGGAACTTCTATCATTATCATGGTTGGTATCTTGGCCCGTTTGCCACAATCTTTGATCCAAGAATTTTCAGCTAAGAGTGAGAGAGCTGGTGGTGGTTTATTAATCTTCTTAATTGAAATAGCTGTTTTAATTGCTATCATCCTTGGATTAATTCTATTAGTTCAGGGTGTTAGAAAGATACCGGTAAACTATGCTAAGCAAATTGTAGGGAACCGTCAGTTTGGTGGAGCGCGCCAGTTTTTACCAGTTAAAGTAAACAGTGCTGGTGTAATGCCAATCATCTTTGCTCAGGCAATTATGTTCTTACCTACATTAATCTCTTTCACAAATATTGAAAGTGCTCAAGGAATAGTAAGAATATTCAATGACCACAGCAATACATGGTACATGGTAGTATACGCATTTATGGTAATTGGATTTACCTTCTTGTATACTGCTCTTATTTTTAATCCTAAGCAAATTTCTGAAGACCTGAAGCGTAACAATGGATTTATTCCAGGTGTTAAGCCCGGTCAGCCTACAGCAGACTATATTGGCTCAGTAATGGATAGAATTACTCTTCCTGGTGCTATTCTACTTGCTATCGTTGGTATTTTGCCTGGTTTTGCACAAAGATTAGATGTAACACAAGGATTCAGTACATTCTTTGGTGGTACTTCATTGCTAATTATGGTTGGTGTTGTATTAGATACTTTGCAACAAATTGAAACCTATCTATTAATGCGCCAATACGATGGCTTAATGAAGAGTGGTCGCGTACAAGGAAGACAAACAGTTGGTTCGTCTCCAATATAATGGCTCATAAATATATAATTTTGACCTGTCGGCTTATAACCGACAGGTTTCATTTTTTTAAAAACAGATGTTTAGACCGAATGGTATGATGATATCAAAAACACAAGACGAATTGGTGCTCATGAAAGAAGCTGCCATGCTGGTTAGTCAAACATTGGCTGAAGTAGCGGCTGTTTTAAAACCAGGCATGACAACCATGCAATTAGATGCATTGTGCAACCAATTCGTGCGCGATAAAGGCGCAATTCCATCTTTCTATCAATACCATGGTTATCCGCATAATATTTGTGCATCCGTTAATGATGTAGTAGTACACGGATTTCCGAATAATATTCCAATAAAAGAAGGTGATATTGTATCTATTGATATGGGAGTTATTTGGAAAGGATGGCACGGCGATCATGCTTATACTTTTGCAATGGGTAATGTTGATGAGGCATCTTTACAACTCATTCGTGTTACAAAAGAAAGTTTGTATTTGGGAATTGAAAAAGCAATAACAGGCAATAGAGTTGGTGATATTTCTTTTGCTATACAGTCGCATACAGAAAAGAAACATGGATATGGTGTGGTGAGAGAATTAGTGGGCCATGGATTAGGAAGAAGCTTGCATGAAGATCCACAAGTTCCCAACTATGGAAAACGTGGTACTGGTCCGAAGTTGAAAGAGAATTTAGTATTGGCTATTGAACCTATGATTAACATGGGCAAAAAGGAGGTATATACAGAAAGTGATGGTTGGACAGTGAGAACAATCGATGGAAAACCATCGGTTCATTTTGAGCATGATGTATGTGTGAAAAAAGATAAAGCCATTATATTATCAGATTATAGCATCATTGAAGCCGCAGAACAGAAGAATCCATATTTAAATACTTCCTATTATTCTGCAACTAAGAATGCCTAATACAAAGAAAGTTTTATGCGTTGTAGGCGGTGGTGCAGCAGGTTTCTTTTGTGCAATCCAAGCCGCTACACTTCAAGAAAATCTTCGAGTTATTATTCTAGAAAAGACAGGTAAAATTTTACAAAAAGTAAAAATTAGTGGAGGCGGAAGATGCAATGTAACACATGCCTGTTTTGAAATTCCCGCTTTATCCAAAAAGTATCCAAGAGGAGAAAACTTTTTAAAAAAGAGTCTTCATTGGTTTTCTCCCAAAGACACTATACAATGGTTTGCAGATAGAGGAGTTACTATTGTAGAACAAGCCGATGGAAGAATGTTTCCTTCCACCAATCAATCACAAACAATTATAGATTGTTTGATGCGTGAGGTAAATCGACTTCAAATTGAAATTCGTTATCATGCAGGTGTTCAATCCATTCAAAAGAATGAATACTTTCAATTGAGTTTACAAAGTGGTGAGCAACTCAGTGCAGATTATGTTTGCATAGCCGTAGGCGGTTACCCTTCGCTGCAGCAGTTCGATTGGTTGCAGTCGTTGGGACATACCATTGTACCGCCCGTGCCCTCACTTTTTACATTCAATCTTCCTAAGCATCCTATTACATCACTAATGGGAGTGAGTGTTCCCAATGTATTGGTTAAGGTAAATGGAACATCAATTAAGCAAGAAGGTCCCATACTAATTACGCATTGGGGTTTAAGTGGACCTGCTGTTTTAAAAGCATCGGCCTGGGGAGCAACTGAACTAGCAGCTTTGAAGTACCAATTTACAGCTACCATAAATTGGTTGCATGCTTTTAATTTTAACGAACAGGATGTACGTGCTCAATGGAATGATCAAAGATCAAAATTTAGTACTCAAAAAATTGCTGCTAAATCTATGTTCAATTTGCCTATTCGTTTATGGCAGTTTTTAGTTGCATCAGCAGGTATTCAAGATCATCAGAATTGGTCAACTTTACAAAGTGAACAACAAAAATTATTGACTAAGTTTCTATTGGCATACGAAGTACAAGTGTCTGGCAAAACCACCTTCAAAGAGGAGTTTGTTACAGCAGGAGGTATATCACTCTCTGAAGTTGACGTAAATACAATGCAAAGTAAAAAAATAGAAGGCTTGTATTTTGCAGGAGAGATACTCAATGTAGATGGTGTAACGGGAGGATTTAACTTTCAGCATGCGTGGACAAGCGGGTGGATTGCAGCTAAGTCAATAGCTCATTCCCTTAAAGATGTAAGTGTCCAATCATAATCTAAATAGCGGAGTTTGTAGTTCTTATGTGAATCATCAATTAGTTTATATTCACGGAGAATTTTCATGATTCCTTTTTTGCCCCCAAAATCTCCTTTATACCAAAAAAATAATTTTGGTATCCAAATTTCTTCTTTAGTGGTATTAATAGAACATTGTTGTAAGTAATTTTTTGTAGCAAGATGTAACTGTTGATCTAATAACAAACTGTTATAAGCCGCAATAGGAGGACAGCTTATAGCTCCGCAGTTTAAAGCAAAATGTATTCTCCAATCAAGTTGACGGATTCTTGCACTTTTTTCCCAAGAACTAGGAAATGGTTTCGTTAGGTATCCTTGGCTCCACCAAATGGATGATTTTCTGAGTAATCCATGTTCAATATCATTTAAGCTAAGTATTCGTTTACCAATTTTAATTTGTTTGGTTTTAAAAAACTTGGATCTATGGTTATACAATGATTTATTATGATTCAACAGCTCAATCACATAAGCATTGTAAAGATTTATCCAAATGGTAGCTTTTGCATTTTCATCTTGTAGATTCATTAGCGCTGTGTCAATACCATCCCTCGATAAGTCAGTCAAAAAAGATTTAGAGTCTAGTCCTCTTCGTGCATTTTTAAGAAAATCGATAGATAATTTTTCCAGGAAATGAGGTGTTATTTGGGCTTGGTTGGTACTCATAATCATGTATAAAGTCAAGCATAGAAGCCCTCTTACGACCACTTTTTTAAGGCCTAGTTTGTAATTATTTGAAAGACAATGCTTTAAAGCCGCCGACGGGATTCCATTCATTATAACAAATTAATCAAAAAGTTTCAATGAAATGCAATAGAGTCGCGGATTTCAAGTAATTTTGCAGCCCCGAATAAAACAATCGGGATATTTTTATGAATTTATTTTTCAAACAATTAAACGCTGATGCACAGGAACAGGCTGCAGCTTCTGAGGAAGTAGCACCGGTTACAGCGACAACAACTGCACCTGTGGAGGTAGAAACAGCTCACGATGATTTTGATTGGAGCATTGACAAGCGCAATGTGAGTCATTACAACGAAGCAGATAAAGCTAAGTACGACAAAGTGTACGAAGCAACTTTCGTTTCTATTGAAGATGGTACTATCATGAATGGTACTGTTGTAGGTTTAACTAAAACAGACGTTGTTGTAAACATTGGTTTCAAGAGCGATGGTTTAGTAAGCTTAAACGAATTCCGCGATAACCAAGGTTTGAAACTTGGTGATGTTGTGGAAGTTTTGGTGGTTGAGAAAGAAGACAGAAATGGTCATCTTTATTTAAGCCGTAAGCAAGCTCGTACACAGCGTGCTTGGGAAAGAATTGTTGAAGTACACAAGACTGGTGAAGTTGTTACTGGTACTGTTACTAGCAAGACTAAGGGTGGTTTGATTGTAGATGTATTTGGAATGGAAACATTCTTACCAGGTTCTCAAATTGATGTGAAGCCTGTTACAGATTACGATCAGTTTGTTAATAAGACTATGGAGTTCAAAGTTGTTAAGATCAACGAGAACATTAAGAATGCTGTAGTATCTCACAAAGCTCTTATTGAAAGCGATATTGAAGCACAACGTGCTCAAATCATCAGCACACTAGAAAAAGGACAGGTATTGGAAGGTACTGTGAAGAACATCACAGACTTCGGTGCTTTCATGGACTTAGGTGGTTTGGATGGTTTGTTGTACATCACAGATATTTCTTGGGGAAGAATTTCTCACCCAAGCGAAGTGGTGAAGTTGGATCAGAAATTACAAGTGGTTGTATTAGATTTCGACGACGACAAGAAGCGTATCAGCCTTGGTTTAAAGCAATTGACTCCACATCCTTGGGATGTGCTGCCTGAAGGTTTAGCTGAAGGTGCAGTTGTTAAAGGTAAGGTTGTAAATATTGAAGATTACGGTGCTTTCCTTGAGATTAGTCCTGGTGTTGAAGGTCTAGTACACGTATCTGAAATTACTTGGGCAAACACTCCAATCAACGCGAAGGAATTCTTCAAGTTGAATGATGAGCATGAAGCTAAAGTTGTAACCTTAGATAAAGATAGCCGCAAAATGAGTCTTTCTATCAAGCAAATGACAGAAGATCCATGGAGCACAATTGAAAACAAATTCCCAGAAAGCAGCAAGCACGAAGGTCTGGTGAAGAACATCACTCCTTATGGTGTGTTTGTTGAATTAGAAGCTGGTATTGGTGGTATGATCCACATCAGCGACTTAAGCTGGTTGAAGAGATTTAACCATCCTTCTGACTATGTAAAAGTTGGCGAGAAGATCGATATCATTATCATGGGTATTGATAAGGAAAACAGAAAGTTGCAACTTGGACACAAGCAACTAGAAGAAGATCCTTGGAATGCACTTGAAGAAACTTTTGCATTAAACTCAATTCATGAGGGTACTGTTATCCGCAAAGATGACAAAGGTGCTGTAGTACAATTACCTTATGGATTAGAAGGCTTTGCTCCTAACCGTCACTTAGCAAAAGAAGATGGTAAGAGTGTAGGTGCTGATGAGACTGCTTCTTTCATGGTGATTGAATTTGATCGTAATGAAAAGAGAATTGTATTGAGTCATGCACGTTTGTGGGAACAAGCAAAAGTAGAAGAGAAGGAAGCTGCTAAGAAAGAAGCTCGCTCAGATGCTGATAAAACTAAGAAAGCTGTGAAGAATATTCAGAGCAAGGTTGAAAAAGCAACATTGGGTGATTTAGGTGCTTTGGCAGATATCCGCGCTAAACTTGAGGAAGGCGAAGGAAAGTAATTTCCTTCATAGGTATAGTTTGCTGATCCCTCGCAGAAATGCGAGGGATTTTTTTATTGGTTAATCAAATCAAAATGAAGTTCTCCAAAGTTTTGAAGAGACGATAGTTTTAAGTCGGCAGCAGCCCATCTATCTTCTTTTAACTGTGAAATATGAGGAACAACCACACATTTCATTCTTGCTGCTTTTGCAGCAATCATTCCGTTAAATGAATCTTCAAAACAAACACATTGAGTAGGATGAGCACCTAATTTCTGTGCACAATCTAAGTAAACCATAGGATGTGGTTTACCGTATTCCATATCTTCTGCCGATGAAATAGCTTGAAGATCATTTCCAATGCCACACATACTTGTAACAACTTCTATTAGTTCGTGTGGAGATGAAGTGGCTAATCCAATCTTTAATCCTTTTCGCTTGAAAAAATCAAAGATGTATTGCACGCCAGGCATCACAGATCCTTTTACTTGAACTTTTTCAATAACAAGATCAATTATTTTCTTTTCTGCTCTGGCCAGCTCTTGATCGCCAATTTGAAAATAAGTAAACCACCAGTGTACAAATTCTCTTGTTCTAAGTCCTGTGGTGGTTTTATATTGCTCTTCAGATAAACTTACACCATACTCGCGAAAAATTTCATCAGCAGCCTCACCCCACAAAGGTTCACTATCAATCAATAAGCCATCCATATCAAAAATGACTGTATTTAGTCGCATAATTTCTTATTTGCGCTAAAGATAAGTCACCAAACTATTGCTTGCCAAATACCATTGTTATTGCAATGCAAAAACAATATTTACTTCATATTGAATCTTAATTTTCTTATAGTCGGCTTGTGCATTTTGAGTTGATTCAGATACAGCCATATCTGCTTTTAGCATCATATTAGAAGCCATGGGTCTTATATATCCTTCTCCAACTTCAACTGGCTTATAAATAGTAATTGCATGACCCAACTTTTCTCCAATTGCTTCGCACATCCAACTTGCATTCTTTTTTGCGTCAATAAGGGCTTCTTTCTGTACTTCCAGCTTAATCTTTTCTATGTCGGAATGTGAAGTTTTTGCAATAAAAAACTGCTGTGTTGCTTCATCATCTAACAGTTGAACCAATTGATCGATCTGGCTGGTTTTATTGAGCTGAACTTGGTACTGTATTCCTGCCATTAAGCTTGGATCTTTTTTCTTTTTCTTTTGAAGCCAAGGATTAGAGCCATCATAACCTTGATACGAAACAATGGAAATAAGGCTGTCTGCAATACCCAACCCTTTACACGCTTTCAAAAATTGTTGTTGAATGTTAGATAGGTCTATTTTACCTATGTTCTTTTTTTCGTATTCCCTTAGTTCAATTTGTACGAAAATTTGATTCGGGGTTATTTCCCTTAAGGACATTCCTGATGCTTGGATCGTTCTAGATTCTTTTGCTTGTTGACCAAATGAAAGGGTTTGGTACAATGCTAAAAGAAGAAAAAGTGCTAAGTTTTTCATTTTTATAAGAGGATGCATGATGCTTAAGAATTACATAAACTGAAATTTAACGATAAATGGATTAACAATTATTTAATATTTCCTATTTTGCAACCGAACAATTGCCCCCAGCTGTATGCAAGTAGTAGAACAAATTAAAACTGCCAATCCCATAAGGTCCATAATTTATGGTCTGGTTGGTCTCGCATCCTATCCGGGATTAACTATGTTCAACAAAATAAAGATTGAGGGTACAGAGCATTTAAAAGACTTACCGAAGAATAATGTGCTTTTTGTAAGTAATCATCAGACCTATTTTGCCGATGTTATTACGTTCTTACATATTTTTTGTGCTGTGAAATGGCGAAAGGAAAATAAGCTTGGAATTCCTTACTATCTACTTAATCCATTTACCAATGTATATTTTGTAGCTGCCAAAGAAACAATGGACGGCAGCTGGATTAGCCGAGTTTTTAAAATGGCGGGAGCTTTAACCGTAAAGCGTACCTGGAGAGCTGAAGGTGTTGACTTGAAAAGAAATCGTGATGAAAGCGATACCCAAAAAATTGATGAAGCATTGAGAAAAAGCTGGGTCATTACTTTCCCGCAGGGCACAACTAAGCCTTTTGCTCCAGGTAGAAAAGGAACAGCCCATATTATAAAAAATAATCAGCCTGTTGTTGTTCCTGTTGTTATTAATGGCTTTTGGCGAGCATTTAATAAGAAGGGCCTATCATTTAAAAAGACAGGTTCTCAACTTACTGTTCGATTTAAAGAACCAATGATAATTGATTATACTCAGCCAGTAGATGCTATTTTAGATCAGGTGATGGATGCTATTGAGCAAAGTAGAAAATTCATGCTTCGTAGCAAACACCACCTGATGGAAGGAATCGATAAATAAAATTTATTGGTTGTTTTCTTCTGGAATGAAAATTGCTTTTAACTCATTCGCATCATCCGGCTTCATTTTTCCAGCTAAGATTAATCGCAACTGTCTTCTCCTTAATGCACCGTGGTAATGTCTGGTTTCTTCTTCTGTTTCAGGAATTAACTCAGGAACTTTTCTTGGCTTTCCATTTGGATCTAATGCAACAAATGTGTAGAAAGCTTCATTGCTTTCATATTTATATTGATGCAATAAATCTTCACCCCATACTTTCAAATGAATTTCCATAGATGTATTGAATGCTCTTGAAACTTTTGCTTCAATACGCACCACGTTACCTAATTTGATTGGGTTCTTAAAACTGATATTATCAACTGAGGCAGTCATGCTAGGGGCATTGCAATGCTTTCCAGATGCAATACCAGCCGCAATATCCATCCAATACATCAATCTGCCACCCATTAAATTTCCAAATGTATTTGTATCGTTTGGAAGGACTAATTCATTCATTACCACTAAGGTCTCACTAGCTTTTTTAGCGTCCATATCTTCAATTTGTTGCAAAGATACGTTGGAGACTAGGAGAGACCATAGTAAATGCAGTTATATTACAATTTGTTCCAGATTTTGTAAATAGTTTGGATCAACATCTACGCCAATACCTGGCTGATCTTCAAAATCTAAGTGCATGCCATCATAATAGAATACACCACCCTGAACTGGATCTTGTAAATGACCTAATAGGCAGGTATCAAGGTCGTAATAGTGGATATTTTTATGCGACATAGCTAAGTGAACTTTCGCTGTTAAAGCCACACGACTTTCCAGCATGCCCCCCATCATGCAAGGAATATGATGTTGTGATGCGAGGTCAGCTATTCTTATGGCTTCGCGTATCCCACCACTCTTTGCTAATTTAATATTGATAGAATGGCAAGATTTGTTTTCAATAAGTCGTTCTGCTTGCCGATGGTTGTACGCGCTCTCATCGGCCATAATAGCAATTGGAGATAGAGCACATAATTCAGGTAGCTTGTGATCTAAGAAAGTGCGCATAGGCTGTTCGCAAAATTCAATATTGTATTTACCTAGTTCGGTTAATGCAAATACAGCATCGTCAAAAGCCCAGCCTTGATTGGCATCAATTCTTAATATAATTTCTGGTCCTACTGCTTCTCGTATTCTTCTGATTCTTTCAATATCGTCTTTAGGTGCTTTACCTAATTTGATTTTGATAATGCGTACTTTTCTTTTTAGAAAGTCAATGGCTTGTTGCGCCATTTCATCTGGACTACCAATTCCTATTGTTAAATCGCTTTCAATTTCTTTTTTTGAACCACCCAGAAACTTGTAGAGCGGCAGATTTGCATGCTTTGCAGCAATGTCGTAGAGTGCCATATCAAACGCACTTTTTATTGTTGTATTGCCTGCCGTAAAAAGGTCTAATTCTTGTAAGCGATCATCTATTTCCAAAGCCAATTTCCCTTTCCACAAGGCTGCAAAATCCTTCGCCATTTCAAAGCATGTATTCTGCGTTTCTCCAACAATCATAGGGAATGCTGAGCATTCACCTACGCCTATGATTCCTTCAGAAGTATACACTTTTATAAGTGTATTTTGTGCAAAGTGCATGGTTCCTGTTGCAATGGTAAAAGGAACCATAGGAATTGAAAACTTATAAATCTCAGTTTTGGTAATAAGCATATTGCGAATGTACCAAGCTTAGTCCTTAACGCAAATACCTTTCACATTTTTTCCAATAGCCCATAAAACTATTGAAATAACCTTTTACCTCTGGAAACATCCACTCCCTTTCTTCTTGAAAACCTTTATAATGAATTGTTGTAGGATGTTCTTTGTAGTAGATAGAGTGGTTCTGATGGTGTAGCTGATAGAATTCATTTTGTTCCATAGTAACAATTTGAATTCCTGGTATAAGATCCTTTGCAAGCTGAATAATCCAGCTAAGAACTTTATCTGAAATAGGATAATGTTTGAAATGAGAAGGTTCAAGTAATAAAATCCTGTACCCAACCTCCTGATTGTGCCAAAGAGGATCAAGTTGATAAGTATTGTATAGAAAAATAGGCTTATGATCAATCATATTTAATTCATCAGACATAGGAAGAGTAGTTCCTCCATTCCATGTAGTGTTGTTAGAAAGGATGTTTGGTACTTCCAATTCACTTAATTCTTCATAACCCCTATCTAAGAATGTGTTGGTTTGATTGCTTCCCGTATACTTGTTGATGTTTTCTTGGTTAGCTATATATTTTTTACTGCTAAAAGCCCCTGCTACCCATTGCCAACTTAAATGATTACTGGCAGCATCATGATCTAATAAATGATAGTACATCCATTGCGCAGGTTTATACCAATGTGCTTGACCCATATTGGTTGTGAGCATGGCAGTATACATTCGCATATGGTTATGCATATAACCTATATCAATTAAATTTTGGATACCTTCATCAATAGCATGAATCCCGGTATTTGCTTCTAGTATTGCTGATGGGATATTTTTATGCTTTATTGGAAACTGAGTGTTTCTTAAGTCATTGTGAATGGCATCTCCTTTGGCTTGCCAAATTCGCTGAAAAAATTCTCGCCATGCAAGTTCGCTCACCCACTTTTCTGCTGTTCTATAATTGTAATTTTTTAAGACTTCATCTTTCACAAATGGAAGAGAGATGACTCCTCTTGATATATAAGGAGATAAATAGCTCACTTTGCCCCACAAAAAGTTTCTCGTTTTACCGTAAGCATTTGCATTGACAGATGACACTCTTTCAACGATGTCTGCATAATTAGTTGGAAATGTTAGTTTTATTTTATCTTCTGGAAATAAATCGGGATGATTGTCTTTGTGTAAATTTCTCAGATTCATCTTTTACTGATTTTATTCATAGAAATGGTACGTTGGCGACTACAATGAAAACGTTGAACCAGCTTGGATCTTAGTGCAGCATGTTTGGTAGAACGTGATTGCATTCTTTTTCGCCACATTTTGAAGCTAGAACTTTTCATATGCAAACGCATCAGTTCTATAACCTCTGATTCGCGAATGCCGAACTGAAATTCAATTGCTTCAAATGGAGTTCTATCCTCCCAAGCCATTTCAATAATTCTATCAATATCTTCAGCACTCAATGTTTTAATCTCTTTCATATACGAATGAGTTTTTTTTCTCGCAAATGATTTAGTCTAAGCTCGGGTTGCGTTAAGACTGATTTATACTTTATAACATCTCCTAAGAAGAGTCTATGATCTGGTGCAACCAAGTCTTTAGATTTCGTTACTAAAGGAGTTAGTCGTAGTTGTATCCATCCACATGCGTCTGCTATTACAGGAAAGCCCTCCCACTGAGTAAGTACTTTTCTCTTTTCCAGCCTCTGTATTTTATTGATGTTATGTCCCGACATCTTACCAAGAATATTCACAAGGTTCACATGTTGTTGTCCTAATATTTGGAGTACAACTTCGGGATGTTGTAAAGCAAGCTCTAGACTTTTAGTGCCTTCATAAATTGCACAAACAAAATACTTTGGTTGCATGCTTACGGCTTGCACATAGGTCAATAAATGCATGTTGAATTGTCCAGATCCATCAGTTGTTGTCAAAGCATATACCGGTAAATCAACTTGATTCCAGGGTCTTTTAGGCATGGCTATCTAATTGTTGTAAAAAATTATCAGCTACTTGTAAGTGCTTTTTTCTCTTTTCATCTGGCATTTTGTCGAATGTTTTTACCAGCATACCTAATCTTGGATTTTTCAAAAAGAAATCACGATGAACATGCATGAATCTCCAAAAAAGTCCATCCCATATTTCCTGCCAAGTTCCCTTTTTCCAGTCACCCATTTTTAACAAGTAATTACTGCCGCTTATGTACGGTTTAGTAGTCATGATTCCTCCGTCAGCAAATTGCGTCATTCCGTATACGTTAGGAACCATTACCCAATCGTATGCATCAATGTACATTTCCATAAACCATTGGTAAACATCGTTTGGGTCAAACTCGCAGAGTAACATAAAATTTCCCAACACCATAAGGCGTTCAATATGGTGGTTATATCCAGTTTGTAATAATTTCTTTATTACAACATCAATTGGCTCAATGCCTGTTGTACCATTATAAAATGCTACAGGAATTTTTCTGGTGAATTTCCAGTAGTTGGTCGTTCTTTGTTTTGTTCCTTCAATCGTATATACACCAGCGATAAATTCTCTCCAGCCAATGATTTGACGAATAAAACCTTCAAGAGAATTTAAAGGAATATTATTCTTTTGACCGAAGAATAAAGCTTGTTCAACTACTTGTTGTGGAGTAAGCAGACCAGTATTTAAAAGTGGACTGATTACACTATGAAATAAGAAGTATTCATTGGTCACCATTGCATCCTCATAAACTCCAAAATTGAAAAACCTTTCAGCAAAAAACTTTGAAAGCCATTGTTCTGCTTGTTTGTGGGTATATGGATAGAAACCTTTTCCATTTGCAAAAGCACCGATATTACTTCCTGGATTTTGTTCAAAATTGTTTTCAACGAAAGCTATTGCTTCTTGTATGGTTTCGTCTAAATCAACTCCGGCTAGGCGTGGAATTTTTTCACCCTTTGGTATTTTAGCTCTATTATCAGCATCATAACTCCACTTTCCTCCCAGTGGCTGATCGTAATTTTCTAAAAGTATGTTGAATTTTTTTCGTTGTGCTATATAGAAATCGGTTTGAAAGTATTTCCCTCTAGTTTTTTTGATCGATTGATGTTCTTTTGTGTTCAAAAGAAAAGATGGATTTTCGTCAACTTCAAGTGTAAGATTCCATTTTTGGGCAGAGCTTTTTATTCTTTTCTCCAGCCAATTATCGTACGTAGCGCACATTCTAACACTGGTGTATCCTTCTTCATTCAACCATTTAAAAAGGTGGCGAATATCATGTCTCTTATCAGTTGAATCTATGTAAGTAACCTCGAAGTTTCTTTCACCAAGCACTCTAGCAAAAGCCTGCATCGAAGCCCTATGAAAAATTAGTTTTTGCTTGTGAAATGGATATTGCGAGAAAAACAGCCATTCTTCAATCAGAAAAACTGGAGTATCCTGCTCTAAGGAGGGGTGCTTTTCAAGCAGTTGGTGGGGAAATATGAGTGTAGCTTTCACGCAAGACTAACAAAGTCCGAAAAAAAAGGTTCTATAATAGCCTCAACCTTTTTAGTGGGTCAATGTTATAAGGGCAAAGATTTCATTATGCAACTAAAGCAGTCAAATATACTAGTAGCAGGTGCTACAGGAACCATTGGTAAATCTATTGCAAAACAGCTAATTGCCAGCGGTGCTCAAGTGTTTATAACTGGACGTAATCATGATAAACTAGTGCAAATAGCTACTGAACTTGGCTTGCCTGCGGGACAGTTTTTTGCAGCCGATCTGACTAAAGCAGAAGATGTGGAAGCACTTCGTGCATCTTTTTTTACAAGGTTTTCTCAGATTGATGTTTTGGTAAATGCATCTGGAATTGGCATTATTAAATCAATGGAAACCCTTACAGAAGGAGAGTTTCTCAAGACAATTCATGTTAATTTATTGGCTCCGTTCTTACTGGTCAAGGCTTTTTTACCAGCAATGAAAGAAGTGAAAAAAGGGTTGTTCATTCATATTCCGGGTGTTTTAGGAAAGGTGCCTATGGCAGGAGCTGCAGCATACTGTGCAAGCAAATATGGACTTACAGGTATGTTGCAAAGTATTCGGGAGGAAGTGAAGAGAACTGAAATAAGGTTTACCAACCTTTATTTAGGAGGGGTAGATTCAGCTTTTTGGGATACCATAGACTTGCGCGTACAGCGTGATAAGATGATTGTTGCAGAAGAAGCTGCAAGAGCAGTGTGGTTTTTATGTCAGCAGCCTACCAGCGGAGTTGTGAGCGAAATGGTTCTCCAGCCCTTTAATCATCAGGCAATCTAGTTAGAAAAGGTTCTGCTAAATCTTCAAAAATCCTTTTTTCTTAGCGGCTTGCGACCGATATTCGCAGCATAAGTGCTTGGATATGAAAATTTCGTTTGATAATACTGAGGTTGCCTTCGCATATAAGAGCGATAAAGAGCTTAAAAAAGCTCGCTTCCTGTTTTCTACAATGGCTTTTCCTTGGTTTGTAAAATTAGGGACGCGACTAACACCTTTTATCATGAAAACTGGCTTGCCAGTTCATGGAATCATTCGAAATACTATTTTCAAACAATTTGTTGGAGGGGAGAGTTTACAAGAGACTGCCCCTGTTGCTGATTTACTATCAAAGTTTGGCGTTCAAATCATTTTAGATTATGGAGTAGAAGGCAAGCAAACAGAAGAAGGTTTTGATGAAACTACAGAGGAGTTCTTAAAAGTTGTTGAATATGCATCTTCGAGAAGTAACATCCCTTTTATAAGCATTAAGGTGAGTGGCATGGCACGACAGAAGCTATTAGAGACCTTAAATGGAGCGCCGAGATTAAGAAGTGGAATTCATGACCATGAGGAAGAGGAAAGTGAATGGGATATGGTTCGTGAGCGTATGTATGCTATTTGTGAGTTGGCAAAAGAAAAAGGAGTAGGCGTTTTGGTAGATGCTGAAGAAAGCTGGATGCAAGATCCAATTGATAGGCTAACGATGGAAATGATG
>ERZ1066133.352-NODE-352-length-22519-cov-8.101229_pt1 | contig 22519 bp, 9 predicted proteins | sample MGYA00382780_ERZ1066133 | MGnify/ENA primary metagenome ERZ1066133 (study PRJEB33369, sample SAMEA5778363) | biofilm metagenome | biome: Industrial cooling water; feature: Water cooling tower basin; material: Biofilm | place: United Arab Emirates | collected... | reverse complement strand
GGTTCTGGCTCAGGTGTCAGCGGATACAATTTATCTGGTTGTAACCCAATCGCACCGACCATTACCCTTACTCCATCGTCGGCTGTTCAGCAATCCACACCGCTTAGTCTCACGTTTTCTATCGGTGTTTCGGCAACTCTTACGGAGTTTCGTCTTGAAATGGCTTCGCCCAACAATCCCAATGCGTGGATTGATTTGACTACATCGTGGTCTCAAGCAGCAGGAAATACCATTACCGGTATGGCAAGTATCGTAGCAGGATTTATGCAAACGCCCGGCACATACCGCATTCGGGCATGGGGTGTTCGTGAAGACGGCTTTTGCGTCGGTTCCTATACATCAGATCCGCAATCGTTTATCATTATTCCTGCCGATCCTATTCTCAATACTATCACCGTTTCCCCACAAGGCGCATACACAGGGCAAAACACGACTCTCACGCTGGGCGGTTCAAACTTTTTTACCAACCCGCAAGCCAGTGTCGCCTTTTTTAACGCTCAAGCACAACCTGTTTCGTTTCCTTTTACACTGACAGGCATTACACCTAACACAATTACTGCACAATTCTACGCTCCGCCCTCAGGAGTATATTATGCTGAAGTACGCAATACGGTGAATGGAACAACCTATACATCAGGACGAGTTCCTTTTACGATTGCCGTTCCGCCCGCACCGATACTGAGTTCGATAACATTGCCGAACAATGCCGCACGGCTTGTTGCTGGGGCAAACGGCTCGATTACCCTCAATGGCGCAAACTTTTTTACGACTGCGCTCGATGGAACATCGGGAGGCGCTCTTGTTTCGGTCAATGGTCAGGCAAATGCGTGGACGGTTACAAGCCGCACGGCATCTGCTCTGACGGTGCAGCTTCCCGCCTCACTTGCCGAAGGAACATACACGCTGACGGTGGTCAATCCCGACGGTCAGCAATCCGGCACAGCTCAGGTTCTTGTTGTACCGCCCTTAGCAGTTGTTTCGCTCGCACCGGAAATACTTCTGGTAGAACAAGCAGCGACAATTAGTCTTGGGGGTACTTTTCGTGCCGGAGTTACGCACGTAGATGCAGCCAATATCAACGGGCAGCCATCGGTGAGTAATTCCGCTATCAGTTTCGGGGTGAATATTCCGGGAGCAAATCCGCCTTCGCACTATAGCATTACACTGAGTGAACCGACTACCTTTGGACAAACAGCGCTCACACGCACGATTCCCGTGCAGTTCCCACTTCCGGTTTTGAATAGTCTGAGTCCAATCGAAATTGACGCGACAACCACTGAAAACGGCGCTCCACAAATCGTTACCTTGACAGGAGAAGGCTTTACTTCACGCACGGGCGTTTTTGCCGGGTTGCGCGATTTATCATCGTTCATCACTTCACGTACAGCCACAAGTCTCACGCTCACCTTTCCTGCCGGAACATTTTCCACGCCGGAAATCGTACAAGTGCGCACAGAAAACCCAGGCAATCGCGTGAGTGGCACACAAACACTCACCATTAGGAATGTTGCACCAATAGCGAGTGCGCTTAGTCCGCAAACACTCACAGCAGGTATAGGTGGATCGCTGACCATCACGGGGAGCAAGTTTTTCTCGAATACCGTAACGCAGGTGTTGGTCGGAGAAGGTGCAAGTGCAGTACAGGTGCAAGGTATAACCGTTACGCCAACAAGCATTACTGCGCCGATTCCCGCTGTAATGGTGCCAGACATCGGTACGCTGAGAGTGGTTGTACGCAACGTATTTGGCACGGACACGAAAGAATCTGCGCCGCAGACCGTCCGCATTGTTCACCCTGTGCCAACAATTAGTGGAGTTGCTCCGGCAACCATTCCCGCTTTTGAAAGCAGCACAACACTCACACTGACAGGAACGAATGTTGCTGCGGGAAATGCGTCATCTGTGCCGCCAATTCCCACGCGCCTTCGCGTAACCTTTGAACGCAACAACGTCATTACCCCACTGACACTTCTGGCAAATCCAACGGCAACACAAGTTCGTGTCAGTGTTCCCGCGTCGCTTTTGACTGACCTTGGCACGGCAACTATTCGCCTACAAAATACCGACGCTTCGGCAACAGAGACCATGCCACCGGGCGGACCTTCTGCCACGACGACTATCACAGTTGTACCACCACGACCAACACTAACCAGTGTTTCACCCAATACCGCAACTGCCGGAACTGGCGCTCAACCTGTAACGATAACAGGCGCAAAGTTTATTCAGCAGGGCTTACGGATTGTTATTCGTAACGCACAATCGGGTTTATCAAGAGACTTGAACGCGGTCACATTTTCAAGCAATACCTCGGTTGGCGGCACCATTCCCGCCGATATTATCCAAATGGCAGGTTCGTACACGTTGGAGGTCGTCAATGCTGCCGATGCACAAGGGTTAGGCGGCGGCGTGAGTACAAGCACCCTACCCTTCACGATTGTCAATCCCGCACCAACGATAAGCTCGCTTGCGCCGAATCCCGCAACCGTTTATGAGACGTTTACCCTTGATGTGCAAGGCACAGGCTTTGTGTCGGGTGCAACATCGGTGGTCGTAGATGGGCAGACCTTTAGCGGCTCGGCGGTAAATGTCCTCAGCCCCACACGCCTCACGGTGAATGTTGCTGCGGTGAATACTGCAAAATCGGCAAGTGTGAGCGTGACCAATCCTCCCGTCAATAATCCAGTCGGAATTCCGACGGGCGGTGGCACAGCGACGGCAACCGTACCCATTGTTCCGCCTCTTCCGACCGTAAGCCAAGCACAAGGGAATCAAGGCGGCGGCACACTTACGCGGAATCTCGCGGGAACGCTCACTGTTACAGGCACTGGTTTTGTGCCGGGTGCAGTGGTGAATTTCAATGGACAAGACCTCACCACAACCTTCGGCTCGCAGAACAGCCTTTCGGCAAATGTTCCCGCGTCGCTGCTCAATATTGTCGGCAGTTTTCCCGTAACCGTGCGCAATCCGCAGTTTCAAAGTCTTGGCGGCGGAATAAGTACACCTGCGGTGAATGTTACCGTACAGAATCCCGCCGCCGTTTTGACCAGTATCAATCCTGTTTCGGTTACACGTGGTGCTGATCTTGTGCTAACGCTGACGGGAAGTAGTTTTTATGACGGTGCGCTTGTGTTCATTAACAATACCACCTTCACCCCAAACAGCATCAGTGCTAACAGCATCTCGCTCACTATTCCGGCGGCAAATCTTCCTTCGGCAGGTGCATACTCGGTTGTAGTACGCAACAGTGAACCGACACTCGGCGCTTCGGCACCACACACATTAACGGTAAACAATCCTGCACCTGTACTGACGGCACTCACGCAAAATCAAGCAGATGCCTTCTCCGATAACCTCACGCTCACCGTGAGCGGGAACGGCTTCGAGCAAGGAATCACCGCGTATTGGAAACCGCAAAGTGGTAGCCGTCAGGCGCTTCCCGCACCAACAAGCGTGAGCGCAAATAGTGTGACCATCACCATTCCCACCGCCCTGATGACGGTTGCCGGAGCATTCGGTATCTCACTGGAAAATGCAGCACCCAGTTTGGGTGCGTCGAATAGTCTTGGTTTTACGGTACTTGACCGCGTACCAACGCTCACAGGCATAACGCCGAACCCGATAGAAGCGCTTTCTGCCGCGACACAAATCACTATTTCGGGTGATTACTTTTCGCCCACCGCCGAAGCGCTCTGGAATGGACAACCCTTGGCACGAGTATCCGTCAGCCGTACAAGCCTTGTGGTAACTGTGCCGCAGAACCGTTTGACACTGGCAACGCTGGCGCAAATCACCGTCCGTAACCCGCAGTTTAACACAGGTTCATCCTTACTCGGAGGCGGTGTATCACTTCCACAAGAACTCACGGTTATCAACCCCCTTCCCACGCTCACCAACATTACGCCCGATATGGTCAATGCGGGAACTACTCGCGCCATCATTACCCTTGACGGCACAAAGTTTATGCCGAGTTCGAGCATAGAAATTGGGAGCGGCACAAGCACCAATGGTACCAGTTGGGTGAGCGTTACCGCAGTCTATGTTTCACCAACACGACTTTCGTTTACGCTGAGTTCCAGCGCTTTGGTTGAGCCTGCGCTGCTGATGCTACGGGTTTCTTCACCAAAAATCACCAATCAAGCCGGAATGACGCTTGGTGGGGGTATAAGTAGTGAACTGCCTTTCATCATTCGCCCCGCAGACCCGACGCTTTCTCGCATCACTCCAACGGTAGCAACGCTCACCGTTACCTCGCCGAGCGTGGAAATCACCCTCACTGGCACTGGTTTTACGCCTGCTTCCGTAGTACGCATTGCGGGGCAAACAACCACAGGAACACTGTACATCAGCCCAACGCAGCTTCGGTTCACGCTTTCGCGTCCGGCAGGAATTTATGGACTCAGTGTCGTAAATGAACCCGTTTTGCTGAACGGTACGCCGCAAGGTGGCGGCGTGTCGGGGACTATCAATATTTCGGTCTTGAATCCACAACCTGTTTTGATGAGCCTTTCCCCCGCAACCACCGCAGCAAGTCTGAGTTCGTGGACACTCACACTCAGGGGTGAGAACTTCACTCCCACAAGCCGTGTGAATTACAATGGAACGCTTCTCAGCACGGCAAACGTTGATTTTATCAGCACGACTGAACTTCGCGCTCTTCTGCCTGCACCGCCGATTGCCGCAACGACCCACTCGGTGCGCGTCGAAAATCCCCTTGTTTCTGGACAGGGCGGAGGCTCGTCGGTGTGGTTGCCGCTTGCGATTATCTTCCCGCAGCCGCGTATCACCAGCCTCTCGGACAATAGTACCAACGCCACTCTCAGCGATTGGACTATCCAGATTCGGGGACAGTTATTTGCTTCGGGTGCAATCGTTAGTCTGAACGGTACGCCGATTGACGCAAGCGTGGTGAACAGCACCACCATTCGGGCTATTATCCCCGCAGCAAGTACCCGCTCGGCAGCAGTCTATACCTTGCGAGTGAGCAATCCTACGCCCGGTGGCGGCTATGCTGAAGCTGCCTTTGCCGTTGCCAATCCCGCACCAAGCCTGACAAGTATTTCACCGCTTGCCGTGACAGCAGGAGCAAGTACGCTCTTTACTCTCACGGGAACAAATTTTGTTACCAACTCCACGGTTCTTGTTGATGGCGCGGCAATTCAGCCAACGACCTTCGCCGCAGCTTCGGTGTTGAGTTCGACGGCGCTGACCGTCAGCGTTCCGGCAGGGTTTCTTGCCACGAGCGGTTCGTACACGATGCGAGTCATCAATCCCGCACCCGGCGGCGGGCAATCCGGCACACGATCTTTTACCGTTTATGCCGCACAGGTGGCAACGGCGGAGTTTATTGGTGTTACAACAGCAGTCTTGGCGGGGTCGGCGGACGGTTTTGCCGTGCGTTTCCGCGATAGCTTCGGCAATCTCACGGATTTCCCTGCTACGGTAGTGAATTTTACCAATGAGAGCGGCAGCAGCACCGGAACCATTGCCCTGCGCCGCACGTCGCTCGGCACTTCTTCCGCAACGGCAACCACCTACACCATTGACGGAAACTATCATCTCTGGATAGAAGGTATCTCGACCACCACAGGCAACGCCAGTTTTGTCGTCAATGCCAACAGCGATGCTCGCGTGGAGATTGTCGGTGTGCAGGAGCGTTTGCAGGCAGGAGAGATGCTACCGCCATTCACCGTGCGCTATTTTGACCGCTTTGGCAACCCCACCGACCGCAATATCGGCGATGTTACCTTGCGCTACTCCACCGCAGGTACGGTGCGCCATACCCTCGCTGTTACGCGCCTTTCCGAAGGTGTGTATCAAACACAGCCGTACCAGCTCACGCTGGCTGACCGCTATTTTGTCCAGATTAGCGGTATGAGCCACATCAACACCCGCTACACCGCCAGCACCGGAACGGTAGTTTTGGGTGCGCTGCCCTTTGCAGATGTTACGCCGACCGCAGCCGTGCGAGCAACGCTGACGGGGGTGGACATTGACATCACCGCCAATCAAACCCAGACCAATGCCCGTGTTCGCACCTACGATGAGTATGGGAATCTGACCAATGTGCCGACAATAACAACCTTGAATTTCTCCAACGCTACCGACGCAACGATGGGCATTCGTTCAAGTACAGGAACAATGTCGCTTACGCGCACAGGTTTTGGTGTGTATGATGTGGATGGGACAAGGTTGTGGTTTGCGGGGGCTTATACGCTGACTGCGCCGGAGTTGGCGACAACGACGGGCGGGAGGTTTTTTGAGGTGAGGGCGCTTGCGGCAACGAATGTTGCCTTTCAGCCCAGCACCACCAGCGTTGCCAAAGGTGATGAGAACGCTGTTCTCACCATTACCTACCGCGATAAATTTGGCAATGCTACCAATCTGGCGACCTTCCCCGCCGATGTTGAGTATGCGGGTATGACCATGACCTCCTCCGGCACACTCTCGCTGGGTGTTGTTCCCACACTGCCCGGTACGGTACGAACAAAACTGTCGTCTCTCAGCAAACTCGGTGATTATCGGGTGCAGATTGCGGGGCTGACTTTGCCTGTTGTTGGGACGCAGCGCTTTGAAATCATCGGGCGAGAAGCCGCAAGCGCCGAAATCTCTGGCTTGCCCGCCTCTCTTGGCTGCAATAGCACAGACGATATTGATATTGTGCTGAATGTCCGAGACTCAAGAAATGAAACAACAAATAACTATCCAAGCGGTATCCGCTTTGTTGTTACGCGCAATGGTATAGAAATTGAACGCGGAACGCTTTCATTTATTCGGGAACTGAGCGAAGGTACGTTGCTTTATCGGCTTCGAGCGCCGTTTACACACGGCATTTATACACTCTCGGTCATCAGCACTTCACTTGCGCCTGAGGATGTTACCGGAACACTTGTTATGGACGTATGCCCTAATCTCGTTCCTTCTATCGTTCTGTCGCCTACATCTCTCTTTTTTACGGCTATTTCTTTGAGCGGCTCTGTTGTGCAGACCTACACCGTCCAATATCAAAATACGAATAGCGTTACTATCACGCTGCCACCGGGATTTTTTGTGCGTGTCCAAAATTTTGGTGCATACCAAAGCGGAACCGTAACACTCCCAACACCAGGCGGAAGCGGAACACTCACGCTACAACTACTCTACGAACCAACGGCACTTGGTGTTGTCAATGTCAATATCCCGCATAGCGGCGTAGGAACAAGCCTCACAACACCCACCCGAAATCTCAATGTTGTTGCCAGTGTCGTTGCTTGCCCTGTTGTGCGGGATACGGTTTCGATATTACCTGTGTTCTCTCAGACGGCAAGGCAGAATTTGATTGACGACGGAAGAAATATAAGTCGCTACTTAACAGATACTTACAGAATATCAAGCCCTGTCTTTCGCAATAGCGGTATAAACAATGTGATGATTCGTTTTACACACCCAGAAGGAGTCCTTGTGGGGAACAATGATCTCTTTATGTCGAATGCCCAAGTTGTGAATGCTCGCACTCAAGCAAGAGCAGATGTTGTTGCATTTTACAATCATAATGGAGATTATTATGCTCAGTATATTGGTTCGGGGCGTGATTTTGATTTTTCCTATTTTTATGTGGATTCAAGAGGTAATCCATTAACCTATATCACCATGCACGAAGTTGGACACGTTTTGTATGGGGCGCATGAATTATCGGTGCGTGAATTGTATCCAGAAACAAATCCAAATCATAATAGTTGGATAAACGATCGATACGCAGATGGTCGTGGCATAAATCCTTGGGTTCATCGTATATCCAATACTAATGTTTGGAGTGCTTATATTTACGGCACGATTCTCTATCATGGTCGAGGTGTTACCCCGATTCCACCTACTGCCGAGCGAGTACCCTTTTTCTCAAACCCTAACATTTCTATCGAAGTACGCGCAGACGCTGACCCAACAGGAACGATAGTCCAAATGAATGGTCGCAGAACTCTTGTTATGGGCGATGGGGCAACGGCAAATATGGCGCGAGTGATTAGTATTGAAGGACCAATCGTTGCCAATCAATTCCCAACATTGCTTTCTATCGCCATTCTTGGTTCGCCTGTTCTCGCCAGAGGCGCAAGCGCTCAATATACCGTTCAAACGTGTTCAAATCGTGATTTGCGTTACGAATGGTCTATCCGTCCTGTAGAGACAATCCCAAGCGTACAATTCCAACTTGTCGGCACCAATGCTGCGTTTAATCTCACCATGCTCTCCAATTGGGACGGTTTGATTCTGCGTGTGCGAGTGTTTGATGCTGCTAGTGGCGTAGAACTTGGTTCTGATGAAATCTTTATCCAATGTGGTTCGTGCAATGACATTCCGATAGCCTTGCAAAGTGCGCCTCAAAACGGCGCATCACTTTCCGCCGTCAATCCAGAAGCGTCGGCCGGTCAAGCACCGAAAGGAGACGAGGAAGCCCCATTGATTCAAGGGCTGGTTTTAGAGCCAAATTACCCGAATCCTTTCAGCCAAGAAACAGAAATTGCTTTTACTCTTCCCGCAACAACCCCTGTACGCTTGCTACTCCATGACGCACTTGGGCGGGAAGTCGCAATGCTGCTTAATGGCGAAACATATTCGCGCGGACGACACACGTTGAAATTTAATGGTACAAAACTGCCTTCTGGTGTATATTCGTTGCATCTGCAAGCAGGAATTTGGAAAACTTCCCGTACAATTACACTTATTCGATAAATAATTTTCCTCAATTTTTACAAGGATACATCCCATGAAATCTTTCATCTGTTTTTTGATGCTCTTGAGCATCACCATAAGCTGCCAAGGGCAAGCACAGCCACCACAGCAGACCACAACACCAGCGCCAGTGATACCAAATCTCCTTGGCGATACCATTCCCAGAACGTCGCTACCAGCGAACCTTCAGCAAGCCTTGATAAGGCGACAACAGCGTGATTCCGCTATTATTGAAACTAAAATTATCTCACAACCATTTCCTCAAGCAGGTGTGTTATTTTCAACCAAGAAAATCCGCTGTAATATGTCTCCAACCCGCATTTTCTTTGCTGAACTTTCTTCCATGCGTTTTGACCGAGGCTTATCGCGGAATGACTATGTTTGGGAAGGGAAATTGACAGGAACAGGAGAAACACTCAACAGAGCTGATTTTAATTACATTGCTCTCACTATTACGGAAGATAATACGGTTACAAGCGGATATAAGTTTTTGGCGTGCCGTATAAAAGTTTCCTCAAGCGAAGCATATCTCATCGAACAGTTTGGCGATGACAATAGCCAGTATTGGATAGTGCAGCGCGAAGACCCAAGTAAACTGTGGATTGCTCTTTGTAACAGCACCGGGACACCATAAGGACACTATAAAAGGAAACACCTCATGAAATCTCTTCTTTGCTTTTTGATGCTCTTGAGCATCACCATCAGTTGCCAAGGGCAAGCACAGCCACCGCAGCAAACCACAGGGCCAGCACCAACAATACCGAATTTACTTGGCGATACGATTCCAAGAACTTCACTCCCACAAGCCGTGTGAATTACAATGGAACGCTTCTCAGCACGGCAAACGTTGATTTTATCAGCACGACTGAACTTCGCGCTCTTCTGCCTGCACCGCCGATTGCCGCAACGACCCACTCGGTGCGCGTCGAAAATCCCCTTGTTTCTGGACAGGGCGGAGGCTCGTCGGTGTGGTTGCCGCTTGCGATTATCTTCCCGCAGCCGCGTATCACCAGCCTCTCGGACAATAGTACCAACGCCACTCTCAGCGATTGGACTATCCAGATTCGGGGACAGTTATTTGCTTCGGGTGCAATCGTTAGTCTGAACGGTACGCCGATTGACGCAAGCGTGGTGAACAGCACCACCATTCGGGCTATTATCCCCGCAGCAAGTACCCGCTCGGCAGCAGTCTATACCTTGCGAGTGAGCAATCCTACGCCCGGTGGCGGCTATGCTGAAGCTGCCTTTGCCGTTGCCAATCCCGCACCAAGCCTGACAAGTATTTCACCGCTTGCCGTGACAGCAGGAGCAAGTACGCTCTTTACTCTCACGGGAACAAATTTTGTTACCAACTCCACGGTTCTTGTTGATGGCGCGGCAATTCAGCCAACGACCTTCGCCGCAGCTTCGGTGTTGAGTTCGACGGCGCTGACCGTCAGCGTTCCGGCAGGGTTTCTTGCCACGAGCGGTTCGTACACGATGCGAGTCATCAATCCCGCACCCGGCGGCGGGCAATCCGGCACACGATCTTTTACCGTTTATGCCGCACAGGTGGCAACGGCGGAGTTTATTGGTGTTACAACAGCAGTCTTGGCGGGGTCGGCGGACGGTTTTGCCGTGCGTTTCCGCGATAGCTTCGGCAATCTCACGGATTTCCCTGCTACGGTAGTGAATTTTACCAATGAGAGCGGCAGCAGCACCGGAACCATTGCCCTGCGCCGCACGTCGCTCGGCACTTCTTCCGCAACGGCAACCACCTACACCATTGACGGAAACTATCATCTCTGGATAGAAGGTATCTCGACCACCACAGGCAACGCCAGTTTTGTCGTCAATGCCAACAGCGATGCTCGCGTGGAGATTGTCGGTGTGCAGGAGCGTTTGCAGGCAGGAGAGATGCTACCGCCATTCACCGTGCGCTATTTTGACCGCTTTGGCAACCCCACCGACCGCAATATCGGCGATGTTACCTTGCGCTACTCCACCGCAGGTACGGTGCGCCATACCCTCGCTGTTACGCGCCTTTCCGAAGGTGTGTATCAAACACAGCCGTACCAGCTCACGCTGGCTGACCGCTATTTTGTCCAGATTAGCGGTATGAGCCACATCAACACCCGCTACACCGCCAGCACCGGAACGGTAGTTTTGGGTGCGCTGCCCTTTGCAGATGTTACGCCGACCGCAGCCGTGCGAGCAACGCTGACGGGGGTGGACATTGACATCACCGCCAATCAAACCCAGACCAATGCCCGTGTTCGCACCTACGATGAGTATGGGAATCTGACCAATGTGCCGACAATAACAACCTTGAATTTCTCCAACGCTACCGACGCAACGATGGGCATTCGTTCAAGTACAGGAACAATGTCACTTACGCGCACAGGGTTTGGTGTGTATGATGTGGATGGGACAAGATTGTGGTTTGCGGGGGCTTATACGCTGACTGCACCGGAGTTGGCGACAACGACGGGCGGGAGGTATTTTCAAGTGCGCTCTCTTGCAACGGCGACGACGATTGTTATTCAGCCCAGTACAACTGCAATTGCTATGGGAGATTTGACGGCAAATCTCCGTGTCGTTGTTCAAGACCGCTATGGCAATCCTACGGCTGCCAATCCCTTCCCTTCCGAAATTGAGTACAACGGTATGACGATGAGTTCCAGCGGAACACTGACACTCGTCCCGATGGCGCTGGGAACAGGATTTGCGAAACCGGGGCTACTGACGCAGAAAGGAGATTATACCGTCCGCATCAACGGTACTGCACTGCCGATATTCGGTACAACGAGGTTCCGCGTTATCGGCAGAGAGCCGGAGAGAGCGGAAATTCTTGGGTTGCCGGAAAGACTCTGCAATGTTGAGGAGGATATTGAGATAAGCATCCGTTTTACCGATGCTTTGGGACTACCGACCGATTATTATCCGACGCTCATTCGCTACGTTGTTCGACGCGGTGGCGCAGAGGTGCAGATGGGTACGTTAGAATTTCTGGGCGAACTTTCACCGGGTATCGCGCGTTATCGTCTTCGAGCGCCGTTTGTTGCTGGCATCTATACGCTCCGTATCCCCAGTCCGACAATTGTGCCGGAGGATGTAACGGGGACATTGACAATGGAAGTGTGTAGTCCTCCGGTACGGTTGGTAATGTCAGCACCAAATCTCAATGTTGGGCTAGCAGAAACTACATCTTGCATTGTTGCAGGGCAGCCATTAGCTGGTTTGACAGTACAGATGGTTGATGCGGAAGGGCTTCCGACCTTTGGTTTGGAGCATCTACGGGCAGAATATCAGCATCTGAGTTTATCTTCATCGGGAACAATACAACTGATTCCCGGTGCAGAGCGCGGAACATTTATTGCGCTTGAACCTCCAACGATATTAACCACCGCAGGTACATACCGGTTGACAGTGAGTACAACAAGCAATATAGCACTGACAACTATTGGGACGTTTTGCGTCAGCCCCTCGAATTTACCTGCCGTGCGGTTTATCTTGGTAACACAGCCGACAAGTATTATAGCAGGAACAACCAACACAGGAATTATCGTTGAAGCACGGGATATATATGATAATCCGACGAATACTATTCCGCCATTTACTATATTTGGTATTATTGAACAAACCGTAGGTAATCCTGCTTACGGGTTTGACTATCAACTTATGAATATTCAGGGGAGATTTTCCTTATTGTATACCCAACAGCAGGTATTCGCGCCTGGAAACTATACCATTCAAGTAAATAACGGGACATTTCCTATTAGCGCAATACTTGGAACGGTATCCGTTCTTAGGTCAGCCAGTAGCGTTATTTCACTTTCTCCAAGCACTCCTTCACGGCACTATCTGGCTGGGATACCATTGAACATCCTTTTTCAAGTAAAGGATAGCGAGGGTAATTTGACAAATAATGTTGCCAATAGTCAGGTTCGATTTGTGTTCAATAATATTATTGATGGAATTGCAGTATCTGCACCAATAGAAAATACAGGAAATGTCGGAGAATTTCGTTTACAATACCCAGTACAATTGAACAGAATAGTTGAAGGTGGGGTATGGAGTATCTTTCTTGTGGTGCCAGGGCAAGAGTTACCATTTCGTAATGCTGATGGTATTCCTGTTTCTATTGCAGTTGTTAGAAGTAATGCGACCAGAGGAACCGTAACCGCTTTGCCTGTTCTCAGGCGAAACGGTTACCAAGAAAATATGCGTTTGAACTTCTTTGATTTGCTCAATACCTTAACTACATTCGCTTTTAGTACAAACGCAACCCCCAGTACTATTACGGTCAATTTTGAGGGGCGCTCTATGGCAGGCACTATCGTTTCTACAGGGACAATACAATTTACTCCTAATGGAAATACTTTCTTTGCAGCACCACAGCAATTCACCGTTGCAGGGACATACACCCTATCACTGCTCAATCCGCAAACAAATCAAACATTACCACTTTCAGAGAATACGTTTGTTGTTGAAGATAGAGTTGTGCCGCAAATACGCTACACAACAGCCGAACCGCTTGTGAATTTAGGCGGCGCACGACTGAATACAACAAATGAAGCGGTTTGCAGCACTATTTCCTATCAAGATTTGACTGCTGATAAACGTATCATTATCACTCTCACGACAGTTCCTACTCCCGTATCTAACTCAGAGCAGGAGTCAATTCTCGGTGTATTTGATATTGACTTACATCCGGCATACCCTGGGAACGCAGGAGCCACCATTACGACAACGGCTATGCCTCTAGTTGGATTAGTGGGTTCCAAAAATATTATTTCTAAACAGTGGCAAATTACTACACCGAATCCCTCTGGCAGCCTTCAGATAATTGTGCGCGGAAAACCTGCATCCGTTGGGTATGTTTTAGCTCAAATCCGGTACCTTATACCGCCGATAGGACTGGGTATTTTCAATATTGATGCTTACTACGCTTCTCAGTTTTTACCGCCTTCATATGCGGATGCAGCGCGTGCAGGTATTTATACTAATGCCCTGCAAACTTTACTGTCTCAGCGGGTAAGTATTCTAGGCAGAGATTGCGATCCTATCGGGGGCGCTTCTATCACACAAGCGCTACCGCAACATACTCTTTCGCGTACCGAAGAAAAAGGTGTATCTTCCTTACAAAATGACGGTAATAATCAGGCTGTTTCCACGACGACGACGACCTTTAAGGTTATGACGTATCTTCTCGGAATCATCGAAAAAAATAATGGAAAAGCGCTGCGTCTCCATTCTCAACACCCTGTTATGAATCTGCTCAAAGATATGCGACTTACTGCGAAAGACATACAACCCGCTTTCCCGAACTTTGCCGAACAAGACACCATGCTCTTAGTTGGAAGGACAAATCGAAGAGTCAAAGTAGCTAATTATTCCAATGTGTTTATCATTGAAGCACCTTCGGAAGCGGTTCAAGAACAGCTTATTACGCGCCTGCGCCGCTTGCCTGCGGTGATGTATGCGCACAAAGCCAATGAAAAGCCTAAATTTTTGGAAACGCGCACCAATGACCCCTATATCCAATTCAACTCCGCAAGACCCACCAATCTTACTCGTGATAACCTTTCGTGGGGCTGGTATTTGGAGAAAATCCAAGCATACAAAGCATGGGATATTTACAAAGGCGAATCGGGCAGTCGTGTCAAAATTGGCGTTGTGGATGCTGCTTTTTCCACGACAGCGTTTCCAGCAGATCAATATGTCATACACCCTGATTTGGTGAATCGTTTATCAAAATCTTCACCCGATTATCATCCTTGGCTTCATGCACAAGCTGTGGCGGGGGTTATCGGTGCTGAGGCAGATAACTGTATCGGCTCTGCCGGAGTGAATTGGTTTGCCGATATGGTTCATTATGAACCGGCACAATTTTTTAATTTCTCTCCTGTAGCCATCATATCGCAAGACAATATCGTCTATAATTTTAGCTTTGCATATCTGGAAAATATCTCAAACAGGCAGGTTTTTGCCAATGCTTACAAATCCAATAAACTTATGGTTGCTGGGGCAGGTAATAGCGAGGCGGCTAGTACGACGATAGCTTTCCCTGCTAATATCGGACAAGGCGTTATAACTGTGGGTGGAACGGATGAGAACGACCTCAGAAAACTCTCGTTCGGGAAGTCTTTGGATATTTCCGCACCAAGTCAGAATATCCTCGGTACGATCATGCGTACAAGGAAATATACATCTGAAACTGTCGAGGGTGGCTTTATTACAGAAAGCCGCGATTTTGGTGGTGAAGGTGCCATCATCACCGATGACAACTACGCCATTATGAACGGCACATCTTTCGCTGCTCCGCAGGTAACAGGCACTCTCTCGCTTATGCACGGACTGGCACTCAAAAAAGGACTCACCCTCGAAAATGATGACCTCGAAAATGTGTTGTATCTTTCGGCAGAGAAAGTTGGTGGATATAGCTATATTCCAAGAGATATTCCTGAAGCGAACGAAGGAACAGAATCTGCAGGTTGGAATGTTCCTAGAGGAAGTAGAAGTGATGAAACTTGGAACGTACAAATCGGCTACGGTCGCCTTAATGTGTACACCGCACTGCAACTCATCAACGGTGGGGAGTTTTTTCAAGGATTTACAACAACTGCCAGCTATAGCACTACACCGACAAGGACACTAACAGGTGTACAAATCTACGGTACGCCGGGCATTACCGACGGAAGATATGACCTCGAAGAATACGAAGTAAAAGGCGCAGTTACTTTCCCTTCAGGCTTCAATAATGCTTTTATCTGGGGGCGCGGCGCGGGCAAAGAGCAGTATGGGCTGGCTCCGGCAGAAAACGTGCCGACGAATGGCTCTTCTGGTCTTTTCGGCATCGGCGGTGCGGAACTCCTGAACGGCACACGCACAGGGCAAGGAGCGCAACTACATACATACATCTACAAGGCAGTGCGACAATACGCCCCCAATGGCGTAGCAACAGATGTCAATATCACCTTCCCGACTGCGCCGGAAAACGCACGAATGTATTACACATTGTTCAAAAAGCCGACGACACTTATGGCGTTTGCTAAAGATGGTAGTTCGGTGCAAAGCACCAATACCATAGCAAGCAGACCTTGGAATGGACAAGCAGAGCGCATTTCATCGCTCACTCTTTTCCCGCCCGCTCCGAATCCGGCATCGTCGGAGACAGCTATTGAGTTTTCCCTACCCAATCAGGCAAATGTTTCTCTCAAAGTGTTCGATATGCTAGGGAATATCGTCCTGCAACCGCTCTCGGCTCTTTCGCTCACAGAAGGCGAACACCGTCTGAGAATCAATATCGCTTCCTTGCCCTCCGGTTCCTATCGCGTCCGCTTGGATGCGCTCTTTGCTACCTCTGCTGAGATGCGCATGGTTCCACTCCTCATCATCAAATAAAGGAAACAATGATGAAAATAATGATATACCTCTGCGCATTCTTTTTTTGCATTGCTACTACTTGCTTTGCTCAAGAAATGCGCACCCCTGTTCTCACCATTACCTCTATTGATTCTCTGATGATGGACAGGTTTGTCATGAATCTTCGATTTGAAACAAAATTCTATGATAGCCTTATTATGCGTAGTTCGGGCGTGAGTATGTCTTGGCATCTTCTACCGGAAGAATCCAGCGAACTCATCAGTGGGTTTGCTCGTGGCAGAGTCTTTCCACAATCCTGTCCTGTGACCATTACCACCTCTGCCAGCACCTTTGCCAGAGTTGTGCCGGTGGAGTTTGCTAGCCTGCCTACTCGTAGTCGCTTCTTCCTTCGGATATATGTTGCTCTGGCATCAGGAAGTGTTTCCTTAATGGGCGCTACCAATACACTTGAGGTAAATCTTCCCCAGCGTTCTGTATCACCAACGATTCCGCAATTACTACCACCCATTTCTATTCGTCCACAAGCATTCACCATACTTTGGAATAAGGTATTTGGCACAAATACGCGTATAGATACGACATTATACCTCGTCGAGGTGGACACCTCTGACCTATTTACGGCACCACGTGTTTTTACTACAAGGGACACCAGCCAAGTAATAGCAGGTTTACGACCTGCAACGCGCTATTTCTATCGGGTCAAAGCGAGGAATAGTGCGGGGGAGAGTAGGTTTTCGTCTTCTACTTCCTATTCTACGCTGAAAGCTAATGCTAATTATGCTATTGATGCGAACCCGGACATTTTTATCCGAACCTTTTGGAATACGGATATTCTCTATTCTTACAATTCCAATCGAATGTTATCACGTCATCAAGGTGATTCACTTGCAGCGCTTTTGTATAATGCAAAAGTGCCATTTGATAGTATTTTCTTTAGAGTTGCCTCATTGTGTTCTCCTCAATCCCCGAGTTTAGGAAGATCTTATTTTAATGTGGTTACGCGACAAAGAAATGATTCACTTATGCTACGATTAGGATTTGAAACTATCGGTGCACAAATTTTCAGAGAACCCTGCTGCCCAACCAGAGAAGATATTCTCTACCACTCCTTTTCCCCGCAAACCAGTGTCAGAGAACTGCCGTCATTTGAGGGGTTGAAACTCACTACTCCCGCTCCGAATCCGGCATCGTCAGAAACGACACTTGAGTTTACTCTGCCAAATGATGCGACTGTTTCCGTGCGTATTTTCGATGTCTTGGGGAATATTATCGCACAGCCGCTCGGTGCGACTCCTCTTTCCAAAGGGGAACATTCCTTGAGGATCAATCTTGCTTCATTACCTTCCGGCTCGTATCGCATTCGATTAGATGCTCTCTCAACCAAAGGCAACAACATGGTACAAACACACCTTCTCATTATGAAATAAGAGCAACCACTTGAACAAATGGTCAATGTTTAGTAAACAAAGGGTAAACATGAATACACATCCACAAGGCGAATCTTAACGAAGATAAAGACGAATATCTTCCGTGAAATGATCTTGTTCAAGGATATTTCTTGTTTCCCCTGTTTCACACGAAGTTGCGCGAAGTTCTTTTTGTAGTTTTTCTTCCAGTCTGTCAATCACCTTCAAAAGATCCGTCGTAGAAAGAGACGAAAAATCACAGTTTTCTAATTCTTTCTGCGCTTTTTGTAGCGTAATTGCTAAATCGCGTATGCGATGCTCCTTTCGTAGTTTATACTCTTCCATCATTGCTTCAAGTGCAAAAAACTCAAAGCGATTTATCTCCGACGAAAACTCAACCTGCCATTTTAGTAAGGTTGGTTTAGAGATATTCAATTTCTCAGCAATCTTGGTAAACGATAAACCACGAGCGCGTAGCTCTATGAACCGAAGTTGTTCATCAAGGGTTTTCTTTCCTTTACCGTTTTTTGCTTCAAGAGATTCCCGGATTTTTTCCATATCAATTTTTCCGGCAATCATGTCGGTTATATTGGTAACTGTCGGTTCACGTGTGGATTCAATCGTGAGCGATTTACCATTTTTCGAGATGTGGGCTTTGCCCGAAACGTGGGTTTTCATAGTGTTTTAAGAATTTGTTCCAAAAAAGTGCGTGTTTTCAATTTTTCTTTTTCCGACATAGTTGGGGTAAGTTTTTTTACTTCTTTGAGATGCTCTTGAATACGTTTGAAGGAGAAGTTAGAAACATTCGGCTGCCGTTCATTTTTTTTAGGTAATGGAGACATTGTCTCCATTTTTTTTCTCTCCCGTTGGATTTGCTTTTCCACTGTTTTTACATTTTGTCCGGTCTCTTTTGCAATACGGGAAACCGTCAAGCGCTCTTCACCTTTTTTAGTGCGCCCCGCACTGACACGGTTTTTCTCGCTGAGAAACGTTGTATCAAATTCGGGGTACAAGATTCGATACAAACTCATTCTGTCATCATTCGATAAATGCCGACGCAAAAGGTTATCACGGATAAGATAATTTCGCTGTTCTTCCAATGTCATCACAGATTCCACGTATTGAACAGGCACACTCCGCAAACCTAACTCTTTGGCAATACGCAGTCGTGTATGCCCTGCAAGCAAGGTTCCGTCACGGAGAATGTGTAGTGCCGTCGTAATGCCGTTTGTCGCTATATCATTTTTCAAACGCTCATAATCGTTTGCATCGGTAACGAAAAGGGTGTTGTGTGGATTCAATTTGATTGCGTCTGGTGAGACACTTTGCACCTGCGAAAGTTTTGTTTTGCCGTATGCCAACGAAACTCCGCTTGCGACGGTTGCTTCGCGTTCATCATCAGGGATAGTAAATTTTTTAGCCATTGTGCAAGCCTAATTTTTCGGTAAGAAGATTGGTAATTTGTTGATATGCTTCCATAGCAGCATTGGGCTTTTTCACTTGTTCAAAAACAACGCGGGCTTGAGTAGCAGCGCTGGAAAACGTTCTACTCGTCGTTATTTCGTTTTCAAGTACAGCCGAACCGTAGCTTGCTTCTAGGTTCTCGCGCCACATAACTTGATTCGCACTTGCACTGGTCATTGTAGCAAAAATGCCAAGAATGGGCAGATTACGAGCATCAATTTCTTGCAATAACTTCCTCAGCCCCATTGTGGCAAAGCGGTCTAAATGTGTCGGAATAAGTACGTGCGTTGCTACATCTAAGGCAGCAAGTGTTCTGGTCTCTAAACTTGGCGGGCAATCAATTAAAATAATATCGGCGCTTTTATCATTGTTGTACTGCTGAATAACAGTCGTGTATTCAGCCAATGAAGCATTCCAAAACGACAAGGGTAAAACAGATAGATTAGCACTCCGTTGAATAAGAATGCAATCAGAGCCATTCTCTTGTGCAGCTCGTACTGTTTTGAAGGGAAAAAGATGTGCAAGCAAATTCGCTTGAGAATCCATATCCACACACAAAACTCGATTACCGCTTTCAGCAAGCAAATATGCTATATGTGCCGTTGTAGTTGTTTTGCCGACACCGCCTTTGTGATTGCAAATTGCTATAATAGGAATCATAAAATGTCCTAAAAAAATGAAAAATTGTAGGATTATTGATTGTCGTGTTCTTTTTTCAAGAGATTGAGTACAGCAGTTTTAGCTTGAAGATAGGACATTGTTCCGTCGCATATCATCAAGGCTAGGCGCTCTTCAAACTCATAACGGTCTATCCAATCGGGCAGAGCAACTTTACTGTTTTCGTCATTGTTATTACTTTCATCTCTCTGCTCTTGACAAAAATACTCAATAAGTTCATCGGCAATATCTTTTCCGTTTGCGGTTTCTTCGCCAAGTAAATGATAAATTATTGCCTTACCGTTTAGTTGTGCCATTGCCGAAGCACCGATACTTCTCAATACTTCTACGTTTTTTTGCGCACGCTCAACCGCTCTTTCTTCGGCATCAAAACAGACAAGCACTGTTCTGCCTTTGAGCGGACGTGCCTTTTCTTTTGTCAAACCGCTTGTACCACCGGAGGCAATCCACACAAAATCAGGTATAACAAAAGAGCCTATAACAGCCGTTTTCTCGCTTTCAACAAGAATAACTGTTGCTTCAGGCTTTACCGTAAGCCATTGCTCGCCATAAAGACACAATTCGTAGCCTTTTGTTTTTGTAAACCACGCAAAACGAGAGCAATTATCGGAAGCGCAAAAATCAACCCGTAAGCCGTTAATAGCACTTGCGGTAATAATTTCTTTTGTCTTGCCATCACGCCAAGAAAGCCCTTCCTTAATACGTTTTCCTGTTTTAGGATTATACGGCATAGTTTTGACGGCACAGCAGCGTCCTTGCCAATCAAAATAATTCCAAACGGTTGCCAACCATACATCACCACCCACCCCCCATATATCAAGATGCTCACGAAAATCACTGCCAAAAATGCGGGTCATATATTGAGCAAAATTACTCGCTTTTGTGTATTGCAAAGTAGCTTGCCAAACACTTTCCTCGACAAACTGTCGCATTGAATGTTTTTGTGATACGTTAGGAACATTTTTCACCGAGCCTATTCTTGCTGATGAAGAATTATGCTCATGCTTTGGAGTAAAAATAAAGCCACAGGCTTTACAAACACCATAGCCTAAACCTTCGACGTTACGATTTCCATATTCCAAAATAGCAGCCCACCCATGCCGCGCTTCACATCGGGGGCAGGGGGTTCGGCGAGAAGAGTATTTAATGGCAAAGGTATTCATACCGCATAAAACCTAGCTTTCTTGTTACGGTTGTAGTTAGGCGTAGTTATTATTTAACAATGACTTACCAGAATTTTTTCGTGCAAAATTCTAAAGTTTTGTAATCACGGTTGTAGTTATTTTTTATCAATAACTTAGAGTGATTTTTAGCAAAATAAATCAGAAACTACTATTTATCCGGGTTTTCAATGAGTGTCGAAAAAAAATCACATAACCATTTGAAAAAAATAGTTTTATAGAAATAAAACCTTAAACAGTTAATTTTTCTCTTTACTATGGTTGTAGTGGTTGTAGTGGTTGTAGTTGGTCTGTAAGCCTCATCAATACTAGCTTCAAACTACAACCTTGTTTCAAGGGTAAAGTTGTAGTGGTTGTAGTTATTATTTTTCAATAACTTAAACAGAGTATCGCATAAAATAATGGTTACTAAACCCTTGATAAATAAACACTACAACCACTACAACCACTACTACTATTACAACTACTACAACTACTACAACTTTTACTATACAGACAAAGAAGAAGAAACAACTTCGTACTTACCAAATGAAACTTGTCGAATCAATCCTTCATATACCATGAGTTTGAGAGTTTTAGAAACAGTTTGCTGCGATTTTCCAACAGCTTTAGCGATTTCGGTTCCGCCAACGGGACGCTGACTTGCGTGCATGAAGGAATAAATAGCTTTTCGTTCAGGATTAAGGCTATCGGCACGAGATTGAGTGCGAACACTCCACAAACAAGAATTTTTATCGAATGAAGCGGCGTAAGTATTCATTTCAACGTCGCGTCCCGTTACGTGGAGTTCATGCTGGTCGCCGTTTGCTTTTAAGATAAGCGCTACATCAAGCGCTGCCGAAACGCCAAATGTACCCGAAATTTCTGCAATAGCACTATCAGCACTGGCTTTGCGCGTATGGTGAATGAGAAGAATACAAATATGTTTTTCAATGGCAAGAGTTTGGATTTGCGCTCCGATGTCGTAATCTTCTTGAAAACCGTTCCCATTTTTCCCTGATTTTTTGACCGCTCTACCCATTGTGTCGAGAATGATAAGGCGTGTATTTCGGTTTTTTTCTACAAAATCATTGATTGAATCAAGTCCTCCATCATTCAGTGCGGGGAAGCCTTTGGGTGTTTTGAGAAAGTGAAGGTTTTTAGGTGCTTTGCGTTTTGTATAGGGGTCTTCGTATTCAAGTATGCGATTAACACGGTCTTGGATTCGCCTAAAGCCGTCTTCATATGGAATGTAAAGAACATCACTTTGGTTTGTTTCAAAACAGCCCAGAGCCATTGTTCCTTGAGCAACGCTGATTGCGATGGAGAGTGCCATCCATGATTTGCCTGTTTTAGGCTGTGCGGCAAGCATAGCTTCACCTTCCGGCAAAAGATTCTTAACAGCCCAATGGAGTTCGGGGAATGTTTGCGCTTGTAAGTCGGCGGCGGAAACAGTTTCTATTCGATAGATAGGTTTTTCTTCCGATAGATGAACAGTTCCCGAAGTGCTGCCTGCATCGTTTGCTTGTGCTTTAGCAGCTTTTTCGGCTTGTTCTAACACTTCTTTGATATGTTTGGGACTTTGGGGCAAGTATGCTCTTCTCCTTGAGAACAGTTAGGTGTATAAAAAAAAACGTCTTGCAGCTAATTATCGTGAATTGCTTACAAGACGTTGTTCTGTCGGGCGAATTAAAGGGACACTACACAGCACATTCGGTAATTTGTACCGAAAGAATAAGT
>ERZ1066133.350-NODE-350-length-22653-cov-8.689265_pt1 | contig 22653 bp, 21 predicted proteins | sample MGYA00382780_ERZ1066133 | MGnify/ENA primary metagenome ERZ1066133 (study PRJEB33369, sample SAMEA5778363) | biofilm metagenome | biome: Industrial cooling water; feature: Water cooling tower basin; material: Biofilm | place: United Arab Emirates | collected... | reverse complement strand
TCATCCGCAGGTACCTGCGAATCCTCGCTCCGGATGATCCGTCAGACAGAACCTAATCCACATGCCCGATTGGACGCCAAAGGTCTTTCCAGCCGTTGGGAATAAGTCGCGGTACATTCCGCAGTAGTTCTGAACACCCGTCAGCAGTTGTCGCGCGTGCGCTTCGTCTCCCAGAACCAACGCTCTTTGGCGTGTCGATCGAAGCGACGGAAGCGCCAACGCCACCAACACGCCGATGATGGCGATGACGACGAGGCACTCCAGAATCGTGAACCCCTTGCCGCCAGATAGACGGCACCCTAAGCGCATTCGATACTGCGAGACCGGTTTCATGGTCCCTCCGATCGAGCGAACGGAAAGTACCAAAGCGCCCCCCCCTGTCAAGCATGATCCTGAATTTGCAACGCAAACTACCCGGGGTATCCCGACACGGCCACCGCCCCCCTTCCCCTCAACCCTCTCCCCCAACCGCACGATAAGCACACTGAGCCCGCGCGTTCGCGTTCGCCCACGCCGCGCCCGCTCCTGGAGCCCTGCGTGCGCATCCTCGTCGTCGATGATTCCGCCTTCATGCGCAAGGCGCTCTCCCAGATGATCGCCTCCGAGCCCGGCCTCGAGGTCATCGACACCGCGCGCAACGGCAAGGACGCCGTCGCAAAGGCCCTCGCCCTCAAGCCCGACGTCATCACCATGGATGTCGAGATGCCCGAGATGAACGGCATCGACGCCCTCCGCGAGATCCGCCGCGTCTGCCCCGATCCCAAGCCCGCCGTCATCATGTGCTCGAGCCTCACCAGCGCCGGCAGCCACGAGGCTCTGCTCGCCCTGCGCCTCGGCGCCGCCGACATCGTCGCCAAAGAGGCATCGATCCAGACCGGCAACCTCGACACGCTTCGCAACGACCTGATCGGCAAGATCAAAGCCCTCGGCGGCGTCTCCTCCCGCCGCGCCCACCGCGTTCCCGAAGACCCCGATCAAAAAGCCACGCCCGCCCCACGCATCGGCTCGGCCCCCAAGCCCACCGCCGCACTCCCCATCGACATTCAAAAGGCCCGCGCGGTCTCCCATGATTTCGTGCTGCCGCAGCGCAGCTTCGATCTGCTGCTCATCGGCTCCAGCACCGGCGGCCCGCCCGTGCTCGAAGCCATCCTGATGCGCCTCGCGCCCGAGATCCGCGTCCCCGTCGTCGTCGCCCAGCACATGCCCGCCATCTTCACCAAGTCCCTCGCCGAGCGCCTCGACCAGATGTGCGCCGTCAGCGTCGTCCACGCCGACCGCGAGATGGAACTCACACCCGGCTCCGTCTACATCATCAAGGGCGAGCACCACGGCCACATCCTCAAGCCCTCCCGCCTCGGCGGCAAGCCCCGCATCTCCATCTCCACCGAACCCAAGTCCGAGCCCTTCCGCCCCAGCGTCGATGTCCTCTACGAAACCGGCGCCGATGTCTGCGGCCCGCGCGTCGCCGCTGTCATCCTCACCGGCATGGGCGAAGACGGCGCCCGCGGCGCCGACAAGATCAAAAAAGCCGGCGGCGTCGTCATCGCCCAGAGCGAAGCCACCTGCGTCGTCTACGGCATGCCCCGCGCCGTGGCCGACCGCGGCCTCGCCGACGCCTCCATGGACCCCGCCGCCATCCCCAACGCCCTCGCCTCCCTCTGGCGCGCCAAAGCCGCCTGAGCCGCCGCCTGGCAATCCAGGCAAGCGCGCGAACCGGCGCAAGCCGTGCGGGCACCGGACCGCTCCGAATTCGGACTCCGACGTCTGTTCAGCACCGACGGTCAACCGGACCCGGCCACTCGCCGATACCCAGCCGTCGCCGTGATTCCCACGGCCGCGCGCCCCATCGCCTCATCGGTGGGGCCCCGGGAGGTCCACCATGTCGCAGAACGACTCCGCCAACGCCGCCGGCTCCCTCAACTTCTCCGCCAACCAGCGCAACGCGGGTTCCGAGCAGCTCCAGCTCGTCACCTTCGAAGTCGCCAACGAGGAGTTCGCCGTCGACATCCTCGCCGTCCAGGAAATCAACCGCATGATGGAACTCACCCGGGTTCCTCAGAGCCCCGCCGATGTCGAGGGCGTCATCAACCTCCGCGGCAAGATCATCCCCGTCCTCGATCTCCGCAAGCGCTTCGGCTTCCCCGTCGGCGAGCGCAACGAGCAGAACCGCATCATCGTCGTCGAAGTCGCCGGCCGCGTGCTCGGCTTCATCGTCGACCGCGTGCACGAGGTCCTCCGCATCGACTCCTCCATCGTCGAGCCCGCGCCCGCCATGGTCTGCTCCATCGACTCCGACTTCATCGCCGGCGTCGGCAAGCTCGACGACCGCCTCCTCATCCTCCTCGACCTCACCAAGCTCTTCCACCCCGCCGACGCCGCCCCCACCGCCAAGGCCGCCTGAGCCCTTCCCCGCTCGCGGGCCGCGCCGGCTCCCCCCGCGACGCCCACCCGCACATCCCGGAGACCAGACACCCATGGCGACCAGCCCCATCACCGCCGCCGCTTCCGCCGCCCCGTCCGCCGGCGCCCCCGCGTCCACCAGCGGCAAGGCCGCGATGTCCGACGCCCAGTTCCATCAGCTCGCCAAGATCATCTACGACCGCGCCGGCATCCACTTCGCCCCCGCCAAGAAATACGTCCTCGAGTCCCGCCTCGCCCACCGCCTCTCCGAGCTCGAGCTCGAGGACTTCAGCCAGTACATCTCCTTCCTCACCATGGGCCCGTACCAGACCGACGAGTTCCAGGAGATGTTCAACCGCATCACCATCAACGAGACCAGCTTCTTCCGCAACGAGCCCCAGCTCGACGTCTTCGAGAAGAAGGTCCTCCCCGAGATCATCGAGGCCCGCAAGAGCACCAAGCGCCTCCGCATCTGGTCCGCCGCCTGCAGCACCGGCGAGGAGCCCTACACCCTCGCCATGCTCGTCCATCGCACCCTCGGCGTCCGCCTCCCCGACTGGCGCATCGAGATCCTCGGCACCGACATCTCCGAGAAAGCGCTCGAAGCCGCCAGCGAGGCCAGGTACACCGAGTACGCCATGCGCACCACCAACCCCATGGTCCGCACCCGCTACTTCAAGCAGGACGGCCCCTACTTCATCCTCTCCGACTCCATCAAGCCCATGGTGAACTTCGAGATCCTCAATCTCAAGGACCGCCTCGCCGCCAAGCGCCACGGCACCTGGGACGTCATCTTCTGCCGCAACGTCATGATCTACTTCGACGACCCCATGAAGAAACAGGTCGTCAACATGTTCGCCGATCAGCTCGCCCCCGACGGCTACCTCTTCATCGGCCACAGCGAAACAATCCGCCCCGGCGAAGCCCCATTCGAGCCCATGCCCTGGCCCCAGGCCTTCGCCTACCGCAAGCCGCTCGGTTCCACCAAGCCCGTCATGTAAACCGGGGCGGGGCCTTCCAGGCCCCGGCGTCTCCTTCTTCTTCCAGAGGTGCTTTGTGTCCAACGGCTTCGATCCCGAAATCCTGCAGGACTTCCTCACCGAGTCCGGCGAACTCCTCGAGCAGGTCGAAGGCGATCTCGTCACCCTCGAGCACACGCCCGGCGACCCCGAGCTCCTCAACAAAATCTTCCGCGCCCTCCACACCATCAAGGGCAGCGCCTCCTTCCTCGCCCTCACCAACCTCGTCCGCATCGCACACGCCGCCGAGAGCGCCCTCAACAGCGCCCGCAACGCCGTCGTCGTCGTCGATCGCGCCATGATGGACCTGCTCCTCCAGGCCGTCGACACCATCAAGACCCAGATGGGCCAGCTCTCCAGCGGCACGCCCCTCGTCGAACCCAACGCCCAGCTCGTCGCCACCCTCACCGCCATCGGTGAAGGCAAGGTCGCCGCCAAGGCCGCGGCCCCAGTCGCCGTCGCCGCGTCCGCACCCTCCGCACCTCGAGCAGCTCGCCGCCGAGGCCACCCGCCCCGCCGCCGCCTCCGCCCTCGCCGAAGCCAGCGATGCACTCGTCAAGAGCGTCGACTTCTTCGAGATCGCGCCCATGACCCGCCTCGCCAAGGCCATGCAGGTCTTCGGCGCCCACGCCGCCGACCTCGATCCCAAGTGCACCTCCGCCGCCGTCCCCGCCGCCAGGGACATCACCACCGCACTCCGCCGACACGTGGACGCCCTCAAACGCGGCAAGGTCCGCCGCGAAGACCTCGATCCCGTCGTCCACTCCCTCGAACACGCCATGCACGGCGAATCCGAAGCCGCGGCCCCCGCGCCCGCCGCCGCCGCACCCGCCGACGAAGCCCCCGCCGCGCCCGAAGCAGCACAGCGCACACCCGCCGGCGCCGCGCCCGCCGCCCAGGCCGTCGAACAGACCATCCGCGTCGAAGTCCGCCGCCTCGAGCAGCTCATGAACCTCGTCGGCGAGCTCGTCCTCCAGAAGAACCGCATCTCCGCCCTCGGCCGCCAGCTCTTCGCCGATCGCAACCTCGGCCAGAACCACAAGGACGCCGTCACCGTCGCCGCCGAAGGCCTCGACCGCGTCACCGCCGACATCCAGCTCGCCGTCATGCGCACCCGCATGCAGCCGCTCGAAAAACTCTTCGGCAAGTACCCACGCCTCATCCGCGACCTCGCCCGCAAGACCAACAAGAAGATCGACCTCGTCATCGAGGGCGGCGAGACCGAAGTCGACAAGTCCGTCATCGACGAACTCGGCGACCCGCTCATCCACCTCCTCCGCAACTCCGCCGACCACGGCATCGAAATGCCCGACGACCGCGTCAAGGCCGGCAAGCCCGACACCGGCACCATCAAGCTCGTCGCCAGCCACGAAGGCTCCCACGTCCGCATCCTCGTCGTCGACGACGGCAAGGGCCTCGTCCGCGACAGAATCGCCGCCAAGGCCATCGAGCGCGGCCTCGCCACCGAGGCCGAAGTCGCCGGCCTCTCCGACCGCGAGGTCTACAAGTTCATCATGCTCCCAGGCTTCTCCACCGCCGAGAAGGTCTCCGACCTCTCCGGCCGCGGCGTGGGCATGGACGTCGTCAAAACCAACATCGAGAAACTCAAGGGCACCATCGATCTCCACTCGACCCCCGGCAAGGGCTCGACCATCGAGATCAACATCCCCCTCACCGTCGCCATCATGCCCGCCATGATGGTCGGTGTCGGAAACCCCGCCAAGCGCGAGGAGATCTACGCCGTCCCCCTCGGCAACATCCTCGAGATCGTCAAGCCCGATCCCAAGGCCATCAGCACCATCGGCGAGCGCCCCGTCATGCGCCTCCGCGACAGCGTCCTCCCGCTCTTCAACGCCGCCGACCTCTTCGGCTACAGCGGCGACAAGCCCGACCAGCCCTTCGCCGTCGTCCTCGCCATGGGCGAGAAAACCGTCGGCCTCCTCGTCTCACGCCTCATCGGCCAGCAGGAGATCGTCGTCAAACCGCTCGACGCGCTCGACCCCGGCGCCAACACCCAGCAGGTCAAGGGCCCCATCTCCGGCGCCACCGTCCGCGACGACGGCGGCGTCAGCCTCATCGTCGATGTCGCCCAGCTCATCAAAATGGGACAGGAAATGAAGTCCCCTCGCACCGCCCCTCCCGCCACGCCCGGCGCCGACCACGCAGCTTCCGCGCCCCGCCGCGCTCATTCCGTCCACTGACCGCAAAGTGATCCGGAAATCCCGCCGATACCTCGACGTTCCGCCAACCACGACACCAGAGACAAAGGACCCTCTGACCATGGATCCGCAATACATCAAGCCCTTCATCGCCAGCATCCAGAACGTCTTCTCGACGATGATGCAGCTCCCGGTCACGGTCAACCAGCCCAAGATCAAGGACAACCCCGGAACCTCCTACGACGTCTCCGGCATCATCGGCCTCTCCGGTGATGTCGTCGGCTCCATCGTCCTCTCCTTCCCCAGGCAGACCGCCGAACGCGTCGTCTCCCTCTTCACCGGCAGCCAGATGACCGCCGACTCCCCCGACTTCGCCGACGCCATCGGCGAACTCGTCAACATGGTCAGCGGCGGCGCCAAGGCCAACTTCACCGGCAAGAAGGTCTCCATCTCCTGCCCCAGCGTCGTCGTCGGCCCCGGACACAAGGTCGCCAAGCAGACCGACGCACCCACCATCGTCATCCCCTGCGCCACCGACTGCGGCGAACTCGCCATCGAAGTCACCATCCAGACCGCCGACGCCGGCATCAAGGCCAAGGCCGCCTGATCCCCGATCGCACCCCGCGCCCTCCTCTCCCGCAAAGACCGTTCGCCCCACGAGCGACCGAATCGCGAGGCCCACCCATGAAGATCCTCCTCATCGACGACTCCAAAACGATGCGCAACATCCAGAAGTCCGTGCTCGCGCAGCTCGGGCACACCACCGTCGAAGAAGCCTGCGACGGTCAGGACGCGCTCTCCAAGGTCGGCGCCTACAAGCCCGACCTCATCCTCGTCGACTGGAACATGCCCAACATGGACGGCCTGACCTTCGTCAAGACCTTCCGCCAGACCAACAAGACCACCCCGATGATCATGGTCACCACCGAAGCCGAAAAGGCCCGCGTCATCGAGGCCATCAAGGCCGGCGTCAACAACTACGTCGTGAAACCCTTCACCCCCGACCTCCTCAGCCAGCGCATCAACGAAACCCTCGCCAAGTGTCAGAGCGCCCAGGCGGCCTAAGCACCAGTGGGACCGGCCTCCGGCCGGTCTTCCTCAGCCTCAGGGGGCGGGGCCTTCCAGGCCCCGCAATCCAGCCTCTTCCCACGACCGGCACCCCGCCGGTCGTTCTCGTTTTTGGCATCCCCACCTCCCTTCCCGCGTACATCCTCTGCAGACCCCATCCAGCCAGAACCCAACCCGTTCCACTGGACAAGCGCGCGGGAATGCCGGACAATCCAGTTGCTTCCCCCCACCACCGCGGCCGTTCCGCGGCTCACTCGCCCATGCCGAGACGCCGACCCATCTTCGCCGCGCCCCTGATCTCCCTCGCCACACTCCTTCCGGCAGCCCCCGCCCTCGCGCGCTCCGACGACCCCGCCCCCACTCCGGCGCCGGCTCCCACCGAAACCAAGCCCGCCGAAACCAAGCCGCCCGAGACCAAGCCCGCCGAGCCCCCCGCGACCAACCCCGAATCGCCGCCCGCCGAAGAGCCCGCCAAAGAAACCAAGCCCGAACCCGCGCCCGGCTCTCTCGAAACCGTCCTCTATCTGAAGGACGGCACCCAGGCCGTCGGCCGCCTCACCGACATCAGCGGCGATTCCTACACCCTCGTCATCAGCGGCATCCCCACCCGCTTCGACAAAGGCTCCGTCCTCCGCGTCGCTGCTTTGCCCCCCATCGAAGAACGCTACAAGCAGATGCGGGCCACCATCCCCGACGACGACCTCGACCAGCGCTACACCCTCGCCGTCTGGCTCCGCGACAAGAAGTCCTACGAGCTCGCCCTCGCCGAAGTCGAAGGCATCCTCAAGACCGACGGCGCCCACCCCGGCGCCCGCGAACTGAAGAAGATGCTCGACCTGCAGATCGAGCTCGAGCGCGAGTCCGCCAAGCGCCGCGCCGCTCGGCCCGCCACCGCCCCCGAAGCGCCCGAAGGCCCCAGCGAAATCGAGAAAGAAGCCGAGCGCAGCCGCAACTTCCCCAAGCTCAGCGAAGACCAGATCAACATCCTCCGCGTCTACGAACTCGATCTCGCCAATCCGCCACGCCTGCTCGTGCCCAAGGACCTCGTCGACGAACTCATCAAGCGCTACGCCGACGACTCGCTCATCCCCCCCACGCCCGAAGGCCGCGCCGCGCTCTACAAGGCCCGCCCCACCCAGATCATCGATCTCGTCTACCGCCTCAAGGCCCGCGAGCTCTACGGCATGATCAAGGTCCTCGACGACCCGCCCGCCTTCGCCAACTTCAAACGCGACGTCCACCAGGGCTGGCTCATCAACTCCTGCGCCACCTCCCGCTGCCACGGCGGCGAACACGCCGGCCGCCTCATGCTCGACCGCTACCGCCCCGCCGAGCCCGCCACCTTCTACACCAACTTCCTCATCCTCGAACGCTTCCGCCTCGCCGACGGCAGCCCGCTCATCAACTACGCCGAACCCGAGAAGTCACCCCTCGTCCAGTTCGCCATGCCCCGCAACCTCTCCACCCGACCCCACCCCGTCGTCCGCGACGGCAACAGCGTCGACCAGTGGAAGCCCGCCATCCGCTCCAAAGACGACCGCCGCTACATCAACACCATGAACTGGATCCGCGGCATGTACAAGCCGCGCCCCGATTACGCCGTCACCTACGACCCGCCTCAACCCAACGGTCTCGTCCCCGCCGACGCCCCCAAGCCCGACCGCTAGCCCCCCGTCGCCGCGTCCTGCCGGGAGCGGGGCCTTCCAGGCCCCGAAGCCCCGACCTTCCGTCACACGCCCCCGCCCCGACACTGATAAACTCTGCCCCCCGCGCCGGACCTCCCACGCCGCGAGACTGACCCGGAGACCCGCATGCCCGCCCGAACGCTCAAGCCCCTCGCGCTCCCGCTCATCCTCGTCGCCGGTGCGGCCCTCTCCGCCTGCGATCGCTCCGACCCTTCCACGCGCCCCCTCGCCGTCAGCTCCGCCAAGCTCCAGGGCCTCTCCGGCGGCTCCTACAACGCCCCCGCCGCGCACGACCAGAACCGCTATTACAAGGACGTCCTCAACACCGCCAAGCCGGTGATGGACGAGAACGCCGCGACGCCGCAGGGTGCCGCCGCCGCCGGCATGGTCGGCGCCGCCCAGCTCGGCCAGGCGCAGCCCTACCTCCTCGCCGCCGCCAACGCCGAGATCGGCGCCATCGGCAAGGCCGCCCTCATCCGCACCCTCATCGACAACTACACCAGCCAGAGCCTCAGCGCCGAAACCGCCGGAGGCTTCGACCCCGCCCCCATGATCGCCGATCTCGATAAGAGCCGCGCCGACGCCGAGAGGGAGATCGCCCAGAATCAGTCCAAGCTCGCCGACATCGAGCGCCGTATCGCCGATCTCTCCGCCAAGGCCGACGCCAGGTTCGCCGAAGCCAGGAAGCTCAGCGATGAGTTCCTCGCCGTCCGCGCCTCGCTCGCCACCCTCTCCGCCCGCGAGGCCGAAACCAAGCTCACCGCCGCCCGCGAGACCAAGCGCCAGGGCGACGCCATCCGCGTCGAAGCCTCCCGCCTCCAGGCACAGGCCGACATGCTCAAGCCCGAGGCACGCGAACTCAAGGTCCTCGTCGATGCCTCCAAGGACCGCATCGCCGGCCTCGATCGCATGAAGCTCGAGGCCAGCGAGAAGGCCCAGCAGGGTCAGGCCGCCGCCGCTCAGGCCCGCGCCGGCGCCGCCAACGCCGCCGCTCAGATCGAAGAGAAACTCAAGGAGCTCGCCTCCATCCGCTCCAGCGAGATCATCACCGCCTACGACGCCGGCATCGCCGCCCTCCGCTCCGCCGCCAACACCGCCCGCTCCTCCGCCTCCGACACCGGCGGCGGCGGAGTCGGCAAGCTCCTCGTCGGCCGCGTCCAGCTCGCACTCGCCGACGCCCTCTCCTCCAAGGCCGCCAGCCTCCAGACCTACGCCGCACTCCTCACCTACGTCACCACCGCCAAGCCCACCCTCGGCTTCGCTTCCTCGATCCAGACCGAGCTCACCTCCACGCTCGACATGCACAAGCTCACCCTCGACGAGGCCAAGAGCGCCTACGAGGCCGCCGAGTCCGCCTTCGCCGGCGTCCAGCTCAAGGGCAGCGGCACCGGTGAAATCAAGGACCGCCTCACCAAGCTCTCCGAACGCATCGGAGCACTCGCCGGCAAGACCCCCGCCCCCGCCGAGTCCGCCGCTCAGCCCGAGCAGCCCGCCCCCGATGCCCCAGCCCCTGACGCCGCTCCCGCGGCCGCCGCCGACGACGGCGCCACCGCTGGCTGGGCCACCATCTACACCGCCATGCAATCCGGCGACACCGCCGCGCTGCTCGCCGTCACCAAGCTCGCCGACCCGGCTCACGAAAACACCATCCGCGCCATCGCCGAACTCACCGCCGTCCAGAACGCGCTCGACGCCGCCTGCAAGGAAAAATTCGGCAAGACCTTCACCGAAACCCAGGCCGCCGCCATGGGCCAGACCGCGCCCACCTCCGCCGCCGACTACACCGTGACCGTCGAAGGCGACACCGCCACCGTCTCCCACCCCGCCAGCCCCGCGCCCGCCAAGATGCTCCGTGAAAACGGCGCGTGGCTCCTCGACTCCGCCTCCCTCGCCGCCGGCCCCGCCGCCATGATGGCCCAGATGGCCGATCCCATCAAGACCGCCATGTCCGCCATTACCGAGGACGTCAAGAGCGGCAAGATCACCCAGATCGAGTCCATCCTGATGGAACTCCAGAAGCGCATGCAGGGCGGCGGCTGACCCGCACGCAACACACCCCATACCGTGTACCTAAGCCTTTGGCCCTTTAGCCCTTTGGCCCTTTGGCCCTTTGGCCCTTTGCCATTTGCCATTTGCGATCTGCGCTTCAAGCCGCCCTCTTCCTTCAATCCCCCATGTCCACCACCGACTCCATCACCGGCCCCGCACTCCCCGACGTCAAGATGCACCTGCACTCGCCCGCCAAACCGGGCGTCGGCACCGTCGTCTCCAACGAACGCTGCACCCACGGCAAGAAATCCGCCGGCTTCGTCCGCCACGTCGCCATCGATGTCTCGCAAACCCAGCTCGCCGGCAACTTCGTCTCCGGCCAGTCCTTCGGCGTCCTCCCCCCCGGTGAAGACTCCCGCGGCAAAGCCCACGCCCTCCGCCTCTATTCCATCGCCTCCCCCACCACCGGCGAAGACGGCCAGGGCAATGTCCTCGCCACCACCTGCAAGCGCCTCATCGACGAACACTCCGACACCGGCAAGCTCTTCCTCGGCGTAGCCAGCAACTACCTCTGCGACCTCAAGCCCGGCGACCAGGTCCGCGTCACCGGCCCCAACGGCAAGCGCTTCGTCCTCCCCGCCGACCCCAACGCCCACGACTACGTCTTCTTCGCCACCGGCACCGGCATCGCCCCCTTCCGCGGCATGATCAAGGACCTCATCGCGCGCCACTCCACCAGCAAGATCGCCCTCATCATGGGCTCCCCCTACGCCAGCGATCTGCTCTACCACAACGACATGCTCGAACTCGCCAGCCAGCACACCAACTTCACCTACCTCACCGCCATCAGCCGCGAGAAGATGCCCGACGCGCCGAAACCTCTCTACGTCCAGGACCGCCTCACCACCCACCGCGAAGAGCTCACGTCGATCCTCTCGTCGCCGCGCTCCCTCATCTACGTCTGCGGCATCGCCGGCATGGAACTCGGCATCCTCCAGCAACTCGCCCGCACCCTCACCGGCGACGCCCTCGACGCACTCCTCCAGATCGACCCGGAAGCCCGCGAGAACATCAACGCCTGGGACCGCAAGATGCTCCACAAGCAGATCAAGCCCACAAGACGCGTCTTCCTCGAGGTGTACTAGTCCTCTCTCCTCCCCGCGAAGCGGGGAGGAGTGGCCGAGCGAAGCAAGGCCGAGGAGGGGTCCGGTACGACGCAAGCACGAATGATGCCATGTGCCTTCATCGCATGACTTGAAGCCGTTACACTGCCGCTTGTATGGGTAAGCAGCGAAAGACTCTCGATGCAGTTCTCCGCGGCACGTCCGATGCGAACATCTCATTTGCCGACCTGCTCGCCCTGCTCTCCGCTCTGGGCTTCCGGGGACATGTTCGGGGCGATCACCACATCTTTCACCGCGATGGTGTCGAAGATATCATCAATATCCAGCCGCGTGGATCGAAGGCAAAGCCCTATCAAGTGAAACAAATTCGCGGCATCATCGTCAAGCATCGGCTGGGAGATTCGCTGTGAAGTACGAAGTCATCATCTACTGGTCCAAAGACGACAACGCATTCATCGCCGAAGTTCCCGAACTCGCGGGCTGCATGGCCGACGGCCGCACCCCGGCCGCCGCATTGAAGGCCGCACAGCGCGTCATGAAGGAATGGATCGAAACCGCGAAGAAACTCAAGCGCCCCATTCCAAAACCGCGAGGCCGCCTCCTCTACGCGTGATCACCCTCTGACCTTTCTACAACCACAAAGCTCTGATCCCCTTTGTGGTCGGCCACGTCGCTGCTCGGCACATCGAGAGGTGCCCGGCAGCTTATCCTGTCATCCACGAACCTCCGACCGAACCCATCCCCCGGCCGCACCACGACTTCCAACTTCTTTCCGCGGCCCGCGCCCAGCCCATTGAATCATCCGGCGGTTTTCAAGAAACTCCCGGCCATGACAGCTCTCCCAAACCACGTTCCGCTGCGCCTCACGACCGCACACGACGAGGCCCCGGACCCAAGCTCGCACCCCGCCTTCGCCCGTGTCATGGCGTGCCTGCTCAGCGACGGCGACACCGTCGCCGAAGCCGCCGCGTCCTGCGACCTGGGCATCCGCGAAGTGCTCGCCATCGCCAACTCCGACAAGGCCCGCGCCATCATCGACGGCCAGATCGCCTTCGAGGCCCGCCGCGCCGAACTCTTCCGCGCCCAGGCGCACACCGCCGCCCTCCGCACCCTCCGCGCCCTCAACACGCTCACCGACTGCATCCACGACCGCACCGATCGCGCCCTCGAAACCCTCCGCAAAGCCGCCTCCGCCGCGTTGAAAATGCCGCACGCCACTCCCCCTCCCGCGGTGGGGAGAGGGAGGGGGCCGGGGGGTGGGTTGGCTTCGCACCCGACCAAAGGCAGCCGCGGCCCGAATCACCCTGGGTACCACAACCCCGGTTCGACCCAGCACCCGATGCGCCCGAGCGCCGAAGAAAACTCCCCCGCGCCTGCGAACAATCCGCTTCCCACAACCGCGGCCCACTCTGCGACGGAGCTTCCTCGACGCATGCCACACCCCATGAACACCCGCACCACTTCCACCAACCGTCGTCGCTCCGCCACCATCCCGGCCCTCATCGCCCTCGCCGGCGCTCTTGCGTGCAGCCCGCTCGCGCTCGCCCAGTCCGATCTGCCCGCCGCCCTCGTCACCACCTCCGCGGCTCTCACCAAGGACCAGGAGACCGAGGTCGCCAACTTCGCCAAGTCGCACCTCGAGGCGTTCAAGGGTGAAGATCCCGACAAGGTGAAGTCGGCACGCGTCGCCCTCACCAACCCGCTCACCCGCCGCAATCCCTCCCTCGCCTTCCGTCAGGGCTACTCCAAGGTCCTGGGCCCGGAACTCGCCGCCGTGGTGGATCGCAGCGATGCGCTCACCGCCGTCAGCGCCCTCCGCATCGCCGCCGAGCTCGCGACCCAGGAAGGGTTCGACGTGCTTGAGAAGGGCTACGCCAGCGCCGATCCCGCCATTCAGATCGCCGCCGCCGGTGGCGCCGCCCGCGCCTTCGATGTCATCCGCAACACGCCCCAGGCCGCCGTCCCCGGTCGCCTCACCAAGGCGATCGACGAACTCGGCAAGCTCTTCGAGAAGACCCCCAGCGCCGACGTCGCCGACGCCGCCGCCCGCGCCCTCGTCACCGCCCTCCGCACCGCGACCAACGCCGACGTCCGCAGCCGCGCCTCCGAGGTCGCCTGCCGCGGCCTGGGCAACCGCGCCAAGACCATCACCGCGATCTCCGCCGACGACCGCACCCTGCTCCCGCTCGTCCGCATCGCCAGCGAAGTCCGCGACGATCTGACCGACAACACCCGTCCCACGCTGAACCAGGCCGCCCAGGCCGCACGCCGCGAAGTCGGCGGCGATTGCATCGCCCTCGTCGCCCGCCTCGTCCGCTCCGGTCAGCTCCCGCCCGTCCGCCGCGAGGACGACGCGACCGAAAAGCAGAACAAGGAAAAGCTCCGCCCGCTCCCGACCCAGCTCGTCGGCGCCGGCGAGCAGATCATCTCGCTCGTCGCCGGCTCGTCCGATCCGGTCCGCACCAGCCTGGCTGAATTGATCCGCAGGCCCGATGTCTCCACCGACGCCCAGTTCCTCGAGGCCACGCGGGAACTCCTCGGCCCCGGCAAGCGCATGAGCCGGCCGCCCTTCAACCTGCCCGACAATCGCTTCGATCTCGGCAAGTAAAGGCCTCTCGGCCGCCGCGGCTACTTCTTCTCGTCCTTCTTCACCTCGGCGTCGCCGCGCTCCACCACGCGCACCGCCGCAGGAATCGGCACCGCTTCCGGGCCCGCCGCAACCACCAGCCGCGCCGTCAGCCCCGGATGCCCGGCGCCGACGACCGACAGCACCACCCGCGCCACCTGCTGATCACCCACCGGCAGATCCTCTCCGGTGTCGAAGTTCGCCAAAGGAATCCGCACCCGTGTCCCCGGCTTGGCCTTGAGCTGCTTGGCGATCGACTTGTTGAAGAACGGCGCCCGCTGCAGCGCCGGGTGGCTTCCGCCCCGCATCCAGAACCCCGTCACCTGCGCCGTGTCCGGAGCCGACAGCTCGAGCTCGATCTGAAACGCCGCCAGCGCGCGGCTCCCCGTGTCCAGCTTGATGTCGTAGCTCACCACCCGCGTCGGCGCCGACCGGCTCACTTCCGCCCGCGACTCCGGACGCGCATCGAGGAACCCGTCACCCTCCGCCGCCGATCGCAGCGAATCCACGTCCGACTCGACCACCCTGGCGACGATCTCGTCCACCTCGGTCGCATCCGGCACACGCTCGCCGCTGGAGATGAAGCCCTTGCCGTCCACCTTCCGGGCCAGTCGATACGCATCGAGAATCGTCACGCCCGCCGGCTGCGCCGCGGCGCCGAACGTCTCCACCCGCGACGCCGACCGCGGCGCCGACATCGGGCCGCTCTCGGCCAATGTCGCCGCCCGCTCCGGCGCCGCGCGGTCGGCGGGAGTCGCCGCCGCGATCGTCCTGGCCTCGTCGCGCCCCCGGTTGCCGATGTACACCACCGTGGCAACCAGGCCCAGCACCGCCGCGAACTGCAGCGACCACATCGTCCGGCGCCGCGCGTCCTCGCGGCGCCGGCGCTCGAAGAGCTGCCGCAGCACCACCGCGTCCGTGCTGGCGGGCAGGTCACGGTTGGCGCCGTACGCCTCGCGCAGCGCGATCACCGCCCGGACCGGCAGCGCCGGATCCGGCAGCGCGTCGCCGCGGCTCGCCTCGTCGTTCGGAGTTGTGTTCGTCGAGTCGTTCATCCGGGATACCCCCCCACCCGCACACCAGCGGCCCAACCCACCCTTCAGCGCCGCGGGCCCACAAAAGGTTCAGGTCCGATCATCCGCTGTCGTCCATATCAAACAAGGCTCGTGTTCGGGGGTCTTCTCGCAGGGTCGCGATCGCCTGGTGCAGCCGGCTCTTGACGGTTCCGACCGGGATTCCAAGGGCCGCCGCGACCTCGCGGAGCGACAGGTCGTCCACGAACCGCAGCAGCAGCACCTCCTGCTGTCCCTCCGGGAGATTGGCGATGAGGGCCTTGATGTCGACCGAGAGGGGCGATTCGGGCGCGTCGTCGAGGGCCCGGTCGTGCGAGGGGGTCAGGGCGACGCCCCGGTCCTTGCGGCGGATGGTCAGGGCGATGTTCTTGACCGCGGGATAGAGGAACGTCGAGAGCTTGGCGGTCAGCCGCAGATCGGGGAGGCGCTTGAGCAGGTACGCGAAGGTGTCCTGGAGCACATCGAGGGCTTCGCTCTCGTCGCGGGTGAAGCGCCGGGCGACGTTCATGACGAAGTTCTTGTGGCGGCGGTAGAGGGCCATAAAGGCCTCGTCGTCGCCGCGGCTGGCGAGTCCGACGAGCAGCGCGTCGGCGCGACCGTCCTCGTCGGCCTTGCGACCCGGGAAACGGATCGGCGCCGGAGCGTCGTCGTGCGGAGTTGGGGGGTGGTGCGGGCTCATCATGCCGCGGCTTGGCGCGGAGGGTCACTGGGGAGCATGCGTGGAGTCAGCATACCCGCCTCTTTGTTCGGCTGGCGGTGGGGAAAAGCGGGAGAGATTGCAGGTTGCGCGTCCGGGAACGCTGGGTCAGGCAAGGTACCACGGCGATCACGGAGAGCACGGACACAGAAGGAGAAACAACGAAGAAGCTCTTATCTTCCTCGGTGTTCTCCGTGCTCTCTGTGGTGAAGTGCCTTGATGCTCTATTCGATCCGCGGATCGACGACGCGGTAGAGCACATCCACCGCGAGGTTCAGCAGCACCAGGAACGTCGAGAAGATCAGCACGACACCGATGATGAGGAAGAGGTCCTTGTTCTTGACCGCGTTGACAAAGTGCTGACCGAGGCCGGGCACGGCGAACACACGCTCGACCACGAACGAGCCGGTCATGGCGAGCGCGCTGGCGGGGCCGAGGTAGCTGAGCACGGGGAGCAGGGCATTCTTGAGGGCGTGGCGGAGGACGACGCCGCGGACGGAGACGCCCTTGGCGCGGGCGGTGCGGATGTAGTCGGACTGAAGCTGCTCGATCATCGACATGCGGGTGAGGCGGGCGATGTACGCCGCGAAGCCCAGAGACAGCGTGAACGCGGGCAGGATCATGTCGAGCGGCGTGCCCCAGCTGGGGATGCGGCCGATGCCGAGCCAGACGGGGAAGACGAGCAAGAGCGCGGCGCCGATGACGAAGCTGGGCAGACTGATCCCGATCATCGAGAGCGAGAGTGTCGCGATGTCGGCGAACGAATTGGGCTTCATCGCGCCGATGACGCCGGCGCTCACGCCCATCACGAGCGCAAAGAAGATGGCGAGCGCACCGAGCGACATCGAGACGGGGAGGGCGGAACCGATGATCTCGTTCACCCGCTGCTCGCGGTAGGAGAGCGAGGGGCCGAGGTCGAAGATCGGCTGCGACGGGGGCAATCGCCCGGCGGCGAGCGCTTCGTCGCGGGCGGCCCGGGATTCGCCGCTCACCGCGTGACGCAGCGCTCGCAGCCCCGACGCGCTGTCGAGGTAGGAGAAGTAAAAGGACCAGAAGTTATCGAGGTTGTACTGGGCCTTCATCGCGGCGACGACCTCGGGCGCGGGGCGGCGGCCCTCGGGGTTCTCGAGCGGGTTGCCGGGGACCTTCCACGCGAGGATGAGCGTGGCGGTGTAGATGATCGCGAGGATCAGCGGGAGCTGAATCAGGCGGCGGAGGATGAGGCCGATCATGGGTTGGCATCCGTCCGAAGAAGTTCACCACAGAGACGCAGAGGCACAGAGAAGAGACTTTGGGTCGAGACAGCAGTGCCTTGCAACATCCGCTCCTCTCTGTGTCTCTGTGTCTCTGTGGTTCTGCCTTGCTCGGGACCACGCGGTCGCACGCGGAACAGTTGCTGCTCGCTGCGGCGGTTGCTGCTGATGCCTTCGAGGCGGTCGGGGTTGAAGAGGTTCAGGTTCACGTAGTGGAAGATCGGGATCATCGGCAGGTCCTGCTCGACGAGTATGCGCTCGGCTTGGGCGAGCAGGGCGGCGCGGGCCGCGGCGTTGGGCTCGGCCTCGGCCTTGGACAGCAGCGCATCGAACGCGGCGGAGGAGTAGCGCCGGTCGTTGTTGCCGTCGTCGGTTCGGTTGATGTCGAGAAACGTCGTCGGATCGGGGTAGTCGCCGAACCAGCTCGCGCTGCTGGTGATGTAGTTGGCGTTCTTCACCTGCTCGCGGAAGACCTTGGTTTCCTTCACGGCGATCGCGGTGGTGATCCCCAGTTCGCGCTGCCAGTCCTTGGCGATCGCCTGCGCGACGAGATCGGTGTTCTGCTCTTTGTTGATGAGTAGCTCGATGGTCGGGAAGTTGCTGCCGTTGGGGAAGCCGGCCTCGGCGAGCAGGCGGCGAGCGGCGTCGGGGTCGCGAGGCAACCCGGCGGGCGCGGTGTAGCCCCGGATGGAGCCGGGCGGGACGAGCGAGCCCGCAATGGACTCGCCGAGTCGGCGCACGCCGTCGGCCACGGCACGCTTATCGATCGCCATCGCCAGGGCGCGGCGGACCCGGGCATCGGCCAACGGATTCACGCGGCCGTCCGGCAGTCTGGGCGAGCAGTTCAGGTTCCAGAAGAACGTGCCGAAGGCCGGGAAGACGTGCGTGCTCTTGCGTGGGTCCGGCGGCAAGGCGCGATCGATCGCGACCGGTCCCATGCCGCGCTCGCGCAGCGCCGCCACGGCGGGCGCGTGCGCGGCACGGAAGGCGTTCTTGGCGGCCACCATCTCGGCCCGGAACGGTGCAACCACATCGCTGACCCAGTCCACCGCGCCGGTCTGGAACGCCATCGACTGCGACACCGGATCGTCGATGCTGAGGATCGCCATCGAGTTGATCCACACGTTGGAAGCGTCCCAGTACGCCGGGTTTTTTGAGAGCCGGATCTCGCGCTTGAATCGCCACGATTCGAGCCGCATCGCGCCGATGGAGGGTGCCGCGCGAGTCCAGCCGGTGTCCCACTTGACGCGTCCCGAGCTCGGATCGACCACCTCGTACCGCGACACGATGGGTTCGCAGAGTGGCACGAACGCGACGGAGGTGCAGATATCGAGGAAGTACGGGACCGGCCGCACGAGCCGGACGGTCAGGGTGCGGTCGTCGGGCGTCCCGATGGCCACCATCGTGCGGAACGCGGCCTTGGTTTCCTGCCACAAGGCCTCGGCGCGGCCGGGCGCGCGTTCCTGTCGGGCGAACGCCGCGAGAGCAGCGGTGCGCCAGTCGAAGAACTCCTTGGCGCCGGCGATGTGGAAGAAAAAGGAGGTGTAGTCGGCGGCGGAGTCGGGGAGCGTGCCGCGGAGCCAGGCGTAGACGAAGTCGGTGGAGCGGAGGGGTGTGCCGTCGCTCCAGGTTGCGTGGCGCAGGTGGAAGGTGTAGGTCCGGCCGTCGGGCGAAACCTCCCAGCGCTCGGCGAGCGCGGGCTCGATCGGCAGATCGTCCTTGGTCACGTCGCTGCGCACCAGCCCCTCGTGGAGACAGCGCATCAGACGGATATCCCTCAGCCACGATGCGGCGATGGGGTCGAGCGTGGTCGGGTCGCCGCCGTTGATGATCGTGAAGTCAGCCCGCGGCGCGGGCGACGACAGCGCCAGCGTGGCGGCGATCCCAAGGACGATCACGAGGAATGCGGCGAGCAGGCGGAACACGGGGGCAGTGTACGGGGAGAGGGGGGTTCACCGGGGAGCGAGGCCGGGAAGTCATTTACCACAGAGGCACAGAGGCACGGAGAGAGACATGGGGTTCAAGGCAAGAGATGTGATGGTCTCGAACCAGTTGCATCTCTCTGTGTCTCTGTGGTGCATGCCCTTGCCTTTGCGACGCGTCAGGAACCCACCCCCCCCGGCCCCCTCCCTCTGGGAGGGGGAGTTGGGCATGAAGCTCTCGCTGTCGCTGGGAGGATGTGCGACGTGTCACCGGGGCGAGGACGCCCCGGCTCGCTATTGTGTCGTGCCGGCGGGTGAGCCGACCGCGATCGCATGCGTGCGAGATCGCATCAGTACTGCAGGACGGAGTGGACTTCGCCGTATTTGACGACTTTGTCGCGGCCTTTGAGCTTGGGGAGCTCGATCAGGACGGCGATGCCGACGATCTCGGCGCCGGATTTCTTGACGAGTTCGCAGCAGGCTTCGAGCGTGCCGCCGGTGGCGAGGAGGTCATCGACGACGACGACTTTGCGGCCTTTGCCGATGGCGTCGGAGTGGATCTCGAGGCGGTCGGTGCCGTACTCGAGGGCGTAGTCGACGCCGTGGACGCTGCGGGGGAGTTTGCCGGGCTTGCGGATGGGGACGAAGCCGGCGGAGAGGGATTGGGCGATCGCGGTGCCGAAGATGAAGCCGCGGGACTCGGCGCCGACGACGAGCTCGACGCCCTTGCCGCGGTAGGGGTTGGCCATGAGTTCCACGGCGAGCGCGAGGCCCCGGGGATCCGCCAGCAGGGGCGTGAAGTCCTTGAAGAGGATGCCGGGCTTGGGGAAGTCGGGGACGTCGCGGATGAGGGAGTGGAGGTGCATGGGGGGAAGGGGAGCAGGGGAGGAGGGGGGCAGGGGAGCAGGGGAAGCAGGGAGGACTGGAAGAGAACGTGAGAGCAGGGGCATCCTACCGCTGGCGAGGGTGGGGCGTTGGGGTTGGCGTGGGCGTGGGCGGCGCGATACCTACGCTGTGGCATGACCTCGAACCCTGTTCGTAAGCCTTCTTTGGAGATCGTGGAGCCGGTCGGGAAGCGGGTGCTTATCCGCAAGGATGAGGACAAGAAGCAGACCAAGACCGGGATTCATCTGCCGGACAAAATCGAGATCCCGACGCTGACGGGTCGCGTCGTGGCGATCAGCCGCCAGGTGGAGCGGGACGAGGATTACACCATCAAGCAATACGACCGGGTGCTGTTCAATCCCAAGCACGCGATCCCGGTGGAGTTTGAGGGGGACAACCGTCTGTTCGTGATCCCGATCGAGGATGTGGTGGCGATCTTCCGGAAGGCGGAGGAGGCGGAGTAGGCTGGTCTCCGCGATCTTTCAGTGGGACCGGCCTCTGGCCGGTCTTTCGGGGTTTGGGAAGCAGTTTGGAGTGCTGTGGACGCGTCTGTCGACCGGCCGGAGGCAGGTCCCACTGGTTTCAGGCGTAGTCGCGAGCGGGACGCAGGAATTCAGATCAGCGCATGTCACTTCAGGACGTCACACTTTCTTCCGATCATCCCGCCGCGGTGTTTCTTCGGCCGCTGGAGGACTTGCCTTCGGTGCTGGCGATCCCGCCGCTGCCGCGGGGGAAGCGTGGGTTGTTTGATGTGTCGCTGCGGACGCCGGGATCGAAGTCGCTGACCAATCGCGCGCTGTTGCTTGCGGCATTGGCGGAGGGGGAATCGACGCTGCGGTCGCCGCTCTTGGAAGCGGACGATGCGCGGCGGATGCGGGCGGCGTTGGAGCAGCTCGGGGTCGGGTTGTCGCTCGAGCGTGAGGGTGAGGACGAGGTGCTGCGGGTGCGGGGCGTAGGCGGAGCGTGGAAGCCCGCGGGCGAGGTGACGGTCAATCTGAACAACGCGGGGACCGCGACGCGGTTTCTCGCGGCGGCGGCGTTGCTGGGGTCGGCTCCGATTGTCATCGACGGCAACGCGCGCATGCGGGAGCGGCCGATCGGCGAGTTGGCCGAGGTGCTGACGCACCTTGGGGCGAAGATCGAGTACGTGGGGCGCGAGGGGTTCCCGCCGCTGCGGATTCATCCGCTGGCGGAGCGCAAGGGGCCGGGGCGGGTGCTGGATATTCCGACGACGCAGAGCAGCCAGTTCATCTCGGCGATTCTGATGGTGGCGCCGTGGCTGGCGGGGGGATTGACGATCCGGCTGACGGGCGAGATTACGAGCCCGACGTACATCGAGATGACGATCGGGCTGTTGCAGCAGGTCGGGGCGATGGTGAAGACGTCGGAAGATCTGCGGGTGATCCGGGTTGGGCCGCCGAGTGCGCAGACGATCGGCCTGAAAGCGTTTGAGTACGACGTCGAGCCGGACGCGAGCGGGGCCACGTACTTCTGGGCGGCGGCGGCGATCAACCCGGGCTCGATGGCGCGGGTGACGGGGCTGTCGCACCGTTCGCTGCAGGGGGATGCGGATTTTCCGTCGCTGCTGGCACGCATGGGAGCCGTGATCGAGCAGCATCCGGCGACACAGACGACGCCGCACGGCGTGGCGCATGCGCCGGTGATGCCGGCGGTGCGCGATGAGTCCGATCCGCGCACGCACTTCATCCGCGTCAGCGGGCCGGGGCGGCTCGAGCCGATCATGGCCGACCTGTCGAAGATGCCGGACACGGCGATGACGCTGGCGAGCGTGGCGTGCTTTGCGCCGGGGATGTCGATCCTGCGGGGCTTGCGCACTCTGCGTGTCAAGGAAACGGATCGCATCGAGGCGATGCGGAACGAATTGACGAAGATCGGGGTCAATATCGATTGCCCGGTGATGGGCGATCATGATGTGATGGGGATCACGCCGCCGCTGGGAGACATGGCGCTGGCGAGTTCGCGGGTGGAATTCGACACCTACGACGACCATCGGATGGCGATGAGCCTCGCCCTGATCGGGCTGCGGCGGCCCAACGTGTTCATCAAGGACCCGCAGTGTGTCGCGAAGACATATCCGACCTTCTGGCGCGATCTGGCGCGGCTGTACGTGCAGGCGTGAATGCCAGGGTTGGCAGACGCGTTTCGCGGCAAAGGACGCGGCGTGCGCGGAAACCGACGGATAAGGCGGTTCACCACGGAGATCACGGAGAGCACGGAGGGAGACAGGTGATTCACGGCAGAGTTTGGGGGCTTCGGCTGTGCAGGCTGGCTTCGTGCGTGCGATGCCCCCCACTCCCACCCCCACTCCCACCCCAACTCCCACCCCAACCCACCCCCCTGCCCCCGCCCTCTGGGAGGGGGAGTTCGTTTTGGGATCCGATGGTGCGAGGGACACTTCTCATCCGCCCCACTGCTTCACTGCTCCACTTCCAAAAAAGCAACGGGCCGCACTGTCGTGCGGCCCGTGCCTCGTCTCTCACGAATTGTCGCTCGCGAGCTCTCTCAACTCCTCGCGACTCTCTCTCGCTGCCGGTCGGCGGACGATGTCCGTCGGCGACGCGCAGTTTATCGAGCGTTGGGGCGTCGGACCTTGAATCCTGGCTGTGGGCGGGCCGGGCCGACGGGGAGGTTCGGCAATTCTCGTCACGACATGAACTTAGAGCGGCGGAAGGGGTGTGGATAACGCACACGGCGAGGGCTGGGGTGCGGGGGAGCGTGGCTTGGGGTGCGGG
>ERZ1066133.349-NODE-349-length-22781-cov-7.341591_pt1 | contig 22781 bp, 17 predicted proteins | sample MGYA00382780_ERZ1066133 | MGnify/ENA primary metagenome ERZ1066133 (study PRJEB33369, sample SAMEA5778363) | biofilm metagenome | biome: Industrial cooling water; feature: Water cooling tower basin; material: Biofilm | place: United Arab Emirates | collected... | reverse complement strand
CAGATTTAACCTGCCTATTAGTATGAAAGATGAGAAAACTATGCAGGAGGCATATTTAACAGGAATTGATGACAATGGATTTCTTCAATACACTACCACATACAACAATATAGATGCCTCAACCACCTCGGGAGCAATCCATCTTTGGCCAGGCGGAAGATCTGGTTTAAATCTGGCAGGGGCTTATGACCAACTAAGGGATAGACTTGGTATTTGGGACGGCGGTGGTTTACGCAACACACATGTGGAACTTATAGGAAGAATTGATTATAGGGGAACTGGAAGTTTAAGTGATCACGGAACACACGTGGCGGGCACTATGATTTCAACAGGCGTTAACCCAGTTTCGAAGGGCATGGCCTATGGCTTTCCAAGAATCATAGGGTACAGTTTTAATGAGGAGCAACCAAGTATGGCCAATGAATCTCCTAACCTTTTGTTGTCTAACCACTCTTATGGTGTAATTGCAGGATGGAGCAGAAACCAAGCACAAAGCAACAGATGGGAGTTTTATGGTCGTCCAAACGAAAATGAAGATGTGAATTTTGGTTATTATGATAGTCGCTCTAGAACCTGGGATGATATCGTTTATAAAGCGCCATTTTACCTTCCAGTGAAGTCTGCGGGAAATAACAGAAGTGTGAATGGCCCAGCTGTAGGCGCAGAATACTTTAGAAGAAATGCAAGTGGAACATGGATTGCGGAAACTAGACCAGAAGGCATTTCTAGTAATGATGGCTACGATATTATTTCTACTTATGGGAATGCTAAAAATATTCTAACCGTAGGAGCTGTAAACTTAATAGCCAATGGTTTCAATATTACCAATGATGTAGTGCTTTCAAATTTTACAAGTTTCGGTCCAAGTGATGATGGTCGTATTAAACCAGACTTGGTAGGAAGCGGGGTAGCAATGGTTTCTCCAATATCAACAGGAGATAGAGCATATGGCTCATTAAGTGGAACTTCCATGTCGGCCCCCAATGTAACAGGAACCCTTGCGCTTCTTCAAGAGCTTTATCATAGAAGAAACAATGCGTTTATGCGAGCTTCTACCTTAAAGGGTCTTGCAATTCATACGGTAGATGAAGCTGGCCCAGCACAAGGCCCAGACTATAAGTTTGGATGGGGATTAATTAATGGAGAAAGAGCAGCAAGAGTAATTACGCAAAGAGGAATCTCAACTAGAATTATTGAAAGAGCTTTAGAAACGGGTCAGGTTGATACATTCAATGTAATTGCAAGTGGAAATGGGGGCAATATTAAAGTAACACTATGTTGGACAGACTTTCCAGGCGAGGTAACCAGCCCTGCAGTATTAAATGATCCTTCGCTTAAATTGGTAAATGATTTAGATGTTCGCTTGGTTAGGATTTCAGATAATGATACTTCTCGCCCTTGGGTACTAACACCGGGCAATCCAGATGCACCTGCAACTCGAGGAGATAACTTTAGAGACAATGTTGAAGTCATTGAAACAACCCATAATACTGTTCCAGGTGCAGCTTACAGAGTAATTGTAAGGCATAAAAAGCTATTGTTAGTGAATACACCACAATCCTATTCTTTAATCATTAGTGGAATTGGTGGAGCAGCAGTTGGAACATCAGCAGCAACTAACAATGCAGATTCTAGAGTAGATAATGTAACGTTTGGTGGAATAAATAACACAACAAACACAGGTTGTGCTACATACAGCGATTTTACAAGTCTGGCACCGGCAGTTGTATCACCAGGACAAATTGTTCCTTTAACAGTTACACTAGGAACATGTGGGGCGAATAATAACAAAATGGCCAAAGTGTATATTGATTTCAACAACAATGGTCTATTTACCGAAGCAAATGAATTGGTTGCCACATCACCAGTTATAAATGGAACCCAGTCTTTTTCTGCTAATGTGACCATTCCGGCTAATATCGTACCCGGTTCGTTTCTCCGCATGCGCATAGTAGCTGTTGAGACTTCTAATGCTGATGATATTCAGCCCACAGGAAATTATACAAAAGGTGAGACAGAAGATTATGTGGTAAGTGTTGTTCGTCCAACAACAGACCTTGGAATTGTAGCGCTACTTCGTCCAGATAGCACTTGGTGTGGTGGAACAGCTCAAAGGGTGATTGCACGAGTAAGAAACAATGGTATTAATGCCATTGCTTCTGGTGGAAATATTCCTGTAACAGCTGTTGTTCGTCAGGGTACAACCACAATTGCTACCCTAACTGGAACCTACAACAATACTTTGGCCCCCAATGCAGAAGACGATGTAGCATTAGCGGGTACATTTAATACAACTGCGGGCGTGACTTACACAATTACATTATCACACACCATGACGGGCGACTTAGTGCAAACCAATAATACCGTTGAGTTTAGTAGAACGGCCTCGGCAACGCCCTCAACGCCACCAACAGGTAGTCTTATCAATTGTGCATCAACTAATAATTTCAGAGCTCAGGGAAGTGGTGCAGGAACCTTGTTTTGGTATACTTCAAATACGGCTACACAGCCAGTATTTACTGGTCCTCAAGGAAGTTTCTCTGTTTCAGGCACACCACCATCACAGTTTTTCATTGGTCTAAACGATGCTACCGTAAAAACAGGTGTACTCAACAAGAACATGTTTAGCAGCGGTGGTTATAATCAGTTTACTCCAGATTTGACAGTTCAAGCAATAGCACCATTTACACTCGAAAAGGCAAGAATATATGTAGGTAATTCTGGAAGAATTCGATTCGATGTTATCAATGAAAACAACCAATTGGTTTCAACAGCTACGGTTGATGTTACAGCAACTTCTACCACTCCCGGTGCTGGTGCAACAAACAACGACCCCAATGATCCTGGTGTTGAAGTAACATTAAACTTAAGTTTTCCAGCTGCTGGCAACTATAGAATACGACCAGTTTATTTCAATGGTGCAACCTTGTTTAAAAACAACAATATTCCACTTTCACCAGAAACCTATCCAATAACAGTACCAGGCTTGCTATCTATTACAGGATCAACGGTTTCGGGCGGCGACGTTCAGTCATTTTACTATTATTTGTACGACTGGACAGTTCGCGCAATTACTGGTTGTGCCTCTGTGAATAGGGTTGCAGTTACTCCTACAACACCTCAAATCACGAGATCAGGTACAACCTTAACTTCTCCTTTCCCATCCAACAACCAGTGGTACTTTAATGGTAATCCATTAGGTGGTGCTACAGGAACTACGCTACAATCTCAGGGTGATGGTGTGTATTGGGTTGTGAATACAGCTAATAATTGCGGATCTGCTCAAGATGTTATAACAGCTATTCCTGTTGTAAATGCTGCAACTATTGGTTTTACTGCAAGTCCAAACCCGTTGCGTAGAGGCACAACTTTGCGTTACCAATTTACTTTGAGAGAGCCTGATCAAGTTTCATTAATGCTTGTAGATGGACAAGGAAAACAAGTGTACCAGCAAGCATTAGGTCGAGTAACAGGAACAACTACTGGTAATATTACTACAGGTGAGTTGGGATCTGGTATCTATAACTTGGTTTTAAAGGGCAGAAGAGCGCAGTATATACAAAGAATCATTGTTCAATAAGTTCTAACAGGGCCTTGAGTAATTACTAAGGACTTGTAGAATTAGCACTACAAATTGGGGTTTTTGCCCGTTTGTAGTGCTTTTTTTATGCAGTTTCTCGCCGCCGCCGTCCCCAAAGTACTTTTTAGAGCAGTAGAATAAGTTCGACAAACTTGTCGAACAAAGCCCGTCTATGCATCGAAGTTGAACCATGTCCATTCGTGTTTTAAGGTATTTTTAAGGCAAATTTTATCGACATAACATACATATAATCAGCTATTTAGCACGCGACCCCTTCTTAGGAGCTTTGTACTGTAAATGAATTGCAGACTTCAAAACTCCTAGTCATGAAAAAGTTACTCACCTTCCTCGCCCTCGTTCTTCTCGCAGCGAATGTAGTAGTAGCTGATACTTTAAGAACCAACCGCAATGTCGTTTTTAACAAATACACCAATAAGTATATGGAAATGCGCACCCACCTTGGAGTTACCATTTGTGGTGGCGAATTTGGTCAATTAAACATGCCTGGTACTTATAACCGCGACTATATCTATCCTAATGAAAATCAGATGAAATACTACGCAACTAAGGGTATTCGTCTGATCCAGATCCCTTTCCGTTGGGAACGCTTACAGCATAAGATGTTTGGAGAATTGAATACTGCTGATTTAAACTTACTTGATAATGCAATTGAAGCAGCTGCTAAGTATAACATCGAAATTATCCTTGACATGCACAACTACGGTAGATATCGCATTAACAACACCGACTATATCATTGGAATGCCAGAAGTTCCTCGCGCTGCTTACAGAGATGCTTGGAAAAAATTAGCTAACTACTTCAAGAAGCACGATAATATTTACGCTTATGTAATTATGGCTGAACCAAACAATATGGGTATTTATACTTGGTTCCCAACTGCACAGGCTGCTATATACGGAATTAGAGAAGCCGACCGTAACACTACTATTATAGTTGATGGCGACGGTTACGCAAACGCAAAAAACTGGGTAAAATACAGCGATGATTTGAAACACTTAATTGATCCAGCAAACAATTTAGTATACAGCGCTCACAACTATTTTGACGATGATTGTAGCGGAACTTATAACGAAGTAAACGGTAAGAGAGAAGTGAATCCTAATATAGGAATTGAAAAAGCAAAGCCTTTTATAAACTGGTTGAAAGCAAACAATAAGAAAGGTTTCTTCGGTGAGTTTGGTGTTCCTTGTACTGATGGAAAATGGATGGAAGCAATGGAAAACTTCATCCGTTACATTAGAGAAGAAAATGTTGGAGCAATGTATTGGGCTGGTGGTGCTTGGTGGCACGATTACCCACTTGCAATTGAGCCAAGAAATGGTAAAGACAGACCTCAAATGTTGGTATTACAGAAGTACACTAAAGACCGCAATTATCATTTAATGTATGCCAAAAATTAGACTATGGATAAATAAAAAATTATGCAAAACATTTACAGATAAAGGGCCGCGATTTCGCAGCCCTTTGTCGTTTGAAATACATCTACTATGTCATTATTCGTAAAGGCCTCATCTTAGTAACAATAAATTACATGACGCAGTCTTATTTTTCAACTTATAAGAAAACCGCTTACCCAAATTATCAAAAGCATAACACAGTTTCACATTTACTTAAGAAAACATTGCAAAAGCAAGGCCAATAAGTGTTATACAGATTTATACTGATTCAATATGGGGCATTTAAATTCCATTCATCACAGTATATCAATACATTGTTTCAAATCATCCTTTTCTACAAATCAGACTTTGTAACGTTTCTATGTTTGCATCGTATAACAAGCAATACATCACAAAATAAAAAACAACCAACATGAAAAAGTTTTTAATCGCTGCCCTAGTCTTAATTGCTTCTGGCACAGCAATGGCAAATAACGATGCCAAAAAAGTAAACTATCAAATTTTGCAAAATTTCGCACTTAATTTTCGCGGAGCTGAACAGGTAGAGTGGACTGTAAAAAAAGACCTTATCAAGGCCAGCTTTGCATGGTATGGAGAAAAAGCAGAAGCATTTTACTCAACCGAAGGAGAGTTTTTAGGATTGACTCGTAGGATTGAAGTACAACAATTGCCTTCGGCTATTAAGCGGAACTTAAAAAAGTCTTACAGCGACGATCAAATTTTGGAATCTATTGAGTTTGAAAAAGATGGTATTACGAAATACTATGTAACTGTTTTGACAGAGAAAGGAAAGCAAATTCTTGAGGCGGAGCTAAGTGGAACTGTCTCTATTTATAAAAAATAGTTTCTCAGCAGTTGATTGATTAGGTTTGGAAAATCATGCAGCTCTTTTTGAGCTGCATTTTTTATTTACAAGATTTAGAAGATAGGGGTAAGCGTGTAAATCATGAAGCTTATTTGATGTTCAAAAAAACCGCATATCTATTATCTTCATAGTATGACCAAAATTCCCTATCTCCGTTATTTGAATGTGTTGTCGCTTTTCAACACAAAACGCACAAGAGCTATTTTGAGTGTTAATCCTACGGTTGTTCCAGTTCGAGAAGAGGCTCGCAGCATAAGAATCTTTGCCTATAACTACACCCAAACAAGCCTAGAAGAACGCGAATTGCAGACAGTGGAAGATTGTTTTCCCTTTAGAGACAATCAACATATATCTTGGATCAATATTGATGGAATAAGAAAGCATGATGTAGAAACCATTTGTCAGCATTTTGGCATACACGCATTAACTGTCGAAGATATTATGAGTGTTGGGCAAAGACCTAAAATGGAGGCCATTGGTGATGTGCTTTATTGTTTATTGAATATGTTGTATTTCAATCAGCAAAAGTCAACTGTAGAAGTTGAACAAATAAGTATTATTCTTGGAAGAGGTTTTGTAATCTCTTTTCAAGAAGACCCTGAAAGAGATGTATTCAACGGATTGCGTGACAGACTAAGAGTACCAACAAGCCGACATCGTCAATTAGGTGCAGACTATCTCTGCTATACTATGTTAGACATGATTGTTGATCATTATTTTATTGTGATGGATCAATTGGGTGAGCGGATTGAGCAACTAGAAGAAAAAATAGTTCGTTCCAGTAACAAAAGAAGTTTAGCGGAGATTAATGCACTTAGAAAAGAGCTCATTGTTCTGAAGCGAAATGTGCAACCTGTTCGCGATTTAATTAATGGACTCATTCGAAGCGAATCGGAACTGCTGGAAGAAAAAACAACTAAATACTTTAGGGATGTTTATGATCATATCGTACAAGCCAGTGAATTGGTTGAAAGTTATCGCGATATGATGATTAACCTGCAAGACCTTTATTTGAGCAATGTAAATCTCAAAATGAATGAGGTTATGAAAGTAATGGCCATAGTAACCTGTTTATTAGCACCCGCAACTGTCATTGGTGGTATATTCGGAATGAACTTCGATATGATTCCCTATCTCCATCATCCCAATGGGTTTTATATAGCGGTTGGACTCATGTTACTAGTTCCTGCTTGGATGCTTTGGCAATTCAAAAAACGGGGATGGTATTAAGGATTCCTTACCAGTTCTCCCCCTTTCTTTTACTACATTTGCCCAGTGCGAAAACAAAAAAAGACACAAATTTTAGAAAGAGTTAAAGTCGACAATTATGCGGCAGAGGGAAAATCACTCGCGCGCGTCGATGGTAAGGTGGTATTTATTGAAGGTACTGTTCCGGGAGATGTGGTGGATGTTCAGCTTTACAAAAACAAAAAAGATTGGGCAGAAGGCTTTCCCATTCATTTTCATGAATATTCATCTCAACGTGTAACACCATTTTGTAGCCATTTTGGTTCTTGCGGTGGTTGTCAGTGGCAAACCGTTCCTTATGAAGAACAACTTCGCTTCAAACAACAACAAGTAGAAGACCATTTGTCGCGCATTGCAAAAGTTCCTTTACCTACTATCAGTCCTATTTTAGGTGCAGAACAACACAAGTATTATAGAAATAAAATGGAATACACTTTTGCTAATAAGCGGTTTATTCCAGAACAACAATTCAGAGAGCTGAAAGCAAAAGGTGAATCAACCAATATGTGGATGAATGTGGGCGGATTTCATGCAAAGGGAATTTTTGATAAGGTTGTTGAAATTGATACTTGTCACTTACAAGCAGAGCCATCCAATGCAATTAGACAGTTCATTGTTGAATACGGGAGAAAAAATGAGTTGAGCTTCTATGATATTCGGATGCACCAAGGCTTTCTTAGAAATGTAATGGTGCGTATAGCAACTACGGGTGAAGTAATGGTGAATGTTATTTTGGGTTATGAAGATCCTACATTGCGCGAGCCTCTTTTAGCTGCACTGATGCAAGCTTTTCCTCAAATTACTACCCTGCTTTATACTATTAATACCAAATTCAACGATAGTATTTTTGATCTTCATCCAATGGTGTTTCATGGCCATGGATTTATTTTAGAAAACTTGGAGGATTTTCAGTTTAAAATCAGTCCAAAATCTTTTTTCCAAACCAATACACGCCAGGGTGAGCAACTGTACCGTGTAACCAGAGACTTTGCTGAATTAAACGGAAGCCAACATCTATATGATTTGTATTGCGGTACAGGAAGTATAGGTATTTTCTGTAGCAAGCAAGTGAAATCGCTCGTGGGGGTTGAACTCATTGAGCAAGCTATTGAAGATGCAAAAGAAAATGCACGCATCAATAAAATTGAAGCGGCACACTTTACAGCTGGTGATGTAATTCAGGTGTGCAATGATGCTTTCTTTGAAGTACATGGCCGTCCAGATGTGGTCATTACCGATCCGCCCCGTGCCGGCATGCATGAGAAGCTGGTACAAAAACTGTTGGATATTGCAGCTCCATTGGTAGTTTATGTAAGTTGTAATCCAGCCACCCAAGCGCGTGATTTACAGGCATTGGGTGAAAAATATTCTGTTGAAAAAATTCAACCTGTAGATATGTTTCCGCAAACCCATCATATTGAGAATGTGGTGCAACTGAAACTAAAAATAGGATAAATTGTTACACAAATTATTGAACAAACACCATGACTGAATTCAGGCCTAGCCGATTTGAAATACTTCCCGTGATCATCAAAAATCTGGTGATTATTAACGGACTTTTTTTTCTTGCACAAAACTCTTTGTCGCAAACTGGCTCAATGTTTTCTTTAGAAGATCATTTCGCACTCCATGCATGGCAAAGTTCACTTTTTAAGCCGTGGCAATTGCTTACCCATATGTTTATGCATGGCAGCTTTTGGCATTTGTTCGGAAATATGTTCGCTCTTTGGATGTTTGGTTCTGTACTCGAAAACCTTTGGGGTTCAAAACGATTTCTTACTTTTTATATAATATGTGGATTGGGAGCTGCGTTAATTCACCTCTTATTTCTTAACTATGAAATAAGCGGATTGATGCGCGATTATAATGCACTCGTTAATCAACATGCACAGGGCGAAATATCAATAGGGGAATTCAACAGAGTTACATCTTACTACAATTTGAAATTAAACACCGCTACCCTCGGCGCCAGTGGTGCAGTATTTGGTGTGTTAGCTGCCTTTGTATATTTATTCCCCAATACCTATATCTACCTCTATTTCTTAGTGCCAATTAAAGCCAAATGGTTGGGATTGGGCTATTTTGCTTTTGAAGTGTTTTATGCACTTAAAAACTCAGCTGGCGACAATGTTGCTCGATGGGCGCACATAGGAGGTGCTATTGTTGGGTTAATTTTAGTACTAACTTGGAACAAAACCAATAGAAAATCGTTCTTTTAATTATACACGGTAATATGCAACGCTTTTCAACAGGTAGAAAAACATTATTAGGGCAAGATAACAATACGCTAATTTTACTTTTAGCAGTGAATGCACTGGTGTTTGTGCTGATCAATTTTCTGAAAATTGTTTACTTCCTCAGCGATATTCCAATTGAGTTCTTTTATCGTCAAATATTACAATGGTTTAGTTTAACAGCAGATACAGAACAACTTGTTTTTAGGCCCTGGACAGTATTTTCATATATGTTCACCCACGAAAGAGTTTGGTCGCTCATCGGCACTTTGCTTTGGTTATGGGGTTTTGGATTCATTTTACAAGACCTCACCGGAAATCAAAAATTGATTCCCATTTATTTATATGCAGGCCTAGCAGGTGCTTTATTTTTTGTGGGCAGTACTCAGTTGGTTCCAGCTTTGTATCGAAATTTGGGGAGTACCCCGCCCATGTTGGGTGCTGGTGCTGCTGTAATGGGCGTTGCTGTTGCTACAACAGCGCTTGCACCAACGTATAGAATTTTTCCTTTAATCAATGGAGGGATACCACTGTGGGTGTTAACAGCCATTTTTGTTGCTTTTGATTTTGCAACAGTTGCAAGCGATCATGGAGGTGTTGCAATGGCGCATTTGGCAGGAGGAATGGTAGGTTATTGGTACATCTGGCAAATGAGAAAAGGTTGGGATCCTGGAGCATGGATGACAGATTTTGTAAATTATGTTGACGATTTGTGTAATCCTGAAAAAAAACATAAAGGAAAAAAGCAACAATCAAGACAGTTTTACCAATCTTCTACAAGTCCGTTTACTAAAAAGTCGCGTTTCTCACAAGAAAAATTAGATGCTATTTTAGATAAGATCAACCAACAGGGTTACCACATGTTAACCGATGAGGAAAAAACATACCTGAAGGAAGCCAGTCAGGAAAACAATGCAGAATAACTGAAGAACGGTTAACTTTATGCCATAGCGAGCTATAGCTTGGTCTTGTTGAACATGGCAAAAACCCTTATCAGAAGAATTACTAAGTCGTTTTTTGTTGGCCTCACTCTTTTATTGGTGTTGGCTTTTTTGCTTGCTTGTTTAGGCGGTTCTATTCACCCCTCAAGTGCTTGGTTAATGGGTTTTTTGGTACTAGCTCAGCCCTATTTAGCTGTTCTCTTAATCATTAGCCTAATTTTTTGGTTAATTACAAGACCAATTATTGCTATTCTTCCATTAGTGGCTATTGTTATTGGATGGACCAACCTCGGTCACCTGTTTGCTGTAAACGGACTATCCAATAAAGTTGCAAAAGCGGATAGTGTAATAAGAGTAGTAACCTGGAATACGCAAAGCTTTAATGGTTTATCAAATCTTCCTGAAGGTAAGAGAAAAGCTGGTGAACAAATTGCGGCCACTTTATTAGAACTTGACGCAGATTTTATTTGTTTACAAGAATTCAACCATGCTTACGACCGGGAGGAAGGTAATCATATCAAGTTTTTTACTAAGCAATATCCTTATTACTTTTTTTCGAAAGATTATTCCCGAAGAAATGGACAGTATGTTTCTGGTTCGATACTTTTTTCAAAACATCGAATTCTACAAACAAAACGTATTCCATATCCCGGCGCAGAAAGTTTAATATGGGCGGATGTTTTGGTTGGGCGCGATACACTGCGCGTTTTTACTACGCACCTTCAGTCTTTTTTATTTAAGCCAGAGGATTATGAGGGAATGGAAAAGATTAAAACAAGAGAAGAGGAAGCCATAACGGCATCAAAACCAATTATTCGGAAAATGAAGGCTGCTTTTCTAAGAAGAGCCGAACAAGCAAAAATGGTTAGAGACGCACTTGATGAATCGCCTTATCCGTATATCATTTGCGGCGACTTCAATGATGTACCCAACTCTTATACCTATAGAACTATTAAAGGCAACGCAAAAGATGCCTTTTTAGAGAAAGGTTTTGGTATTGGAAGAACTTTTATTTCTCTTGCCCCTACTTTACGAATAGACTATATACTTCACCCAACGGTATTTCAAACGGTTCAACATTTTACGGTTGATGAAGACCTAAGTGATCATATTTTACAAGGCGCTGATATTCGACTAAAAAAGTAATATCTTCGCAGCATGAAGAAGCAAACTCGCTTTACTTTTTGTTGTTGTTGCTGATTTTTTTCGGCCTACCCATCCGTTTCTTCATCTCTCAATTTTTCTACATGTCACTTAAAGTATACAATTCACTTACTCGCCAAAAAGAAGTATTTCAATCCATAACCCCAGGCCATGTTGGCCTATATGTATGTGGACCAACAGTAAGTGGAGAAAGTCATTTGGGACACGCTCGTCCGTATATCACATTCGATGTATTGTATAGGTATCTCAACCATTTAGGTTATCAGGTACGCTATGTTCGTAATATAACCGATGCAGGACATTTTGAAGAAGAAGGCAGAGTTGCCGAAGACAAAGTAAGTAGCAAAGCTATTTTGGAAAAATTAGAACCAATGGAATTGGTGCAGAAATACACCAATCGTTTTCATTGGGCAATGCTACAGTTCAACAATATAGAACCAAGTATTGAACCTACAGCAACCGGACATATTGTGGAGCAAATCAATATGATTGAGCAAATTATAGCAGATGGGTATGCCTATGTTGTGAATGGCTCTGTATATTTTGATGTGAATAAATACCACAAAGATTTTGCTGCAAAGGGACAACCCTATGGTATTTTAAGTGGAAGAAATTTAGAGGAGCAGCTCGATACCACACGTGATTTAGAAGGTCAGGATGAGAAGCGCAATAAAGCAGATTTTGCTTTGTGGAAACAAGCACCCCCACAACACATCATGCGTTGGAAAAGCCCGTGGGGAGAGGGTTTCCCAGGATGGCATATTGAGTGTTCGGCAATGGCAACGAAGTATTTGGGAAAACAGTTTGATATACATGGCGGTGGAATGGACTTGCAATTTCCTCACCACGAATGCGAAATTGCGCAAAGTACTGTTTGCAATCATGCAATGCCTGCTCGTTATTGGATGCACAACAATATGATTACCATCAACGGTAAGAAAATGGGCAAGAGCTATAATAATGTCATTAAGTTGAGCGAATTATTTTCAGGCAATCACCCATTGTTGACTCAGCCTTTTCATCCAATGACAATTCGCTTTTTCATTCTGCAGTCACACTATCGCTCTACACTTGATTTTAGCAATGAAGCATTACAGGGAAGTGAGCGTGCGTTTAAGCGTTTGTGGGAAGCATATCAGCAAATTCCACAAATTCAAATTGTAACAAATACCGCTGCACAACCTGAATTAGATGCACAATGTAAGCAGCTAGCTGAAGTGATGGATGAGTATATGAATGATGACTTGAATACTGCCAAAGTCATAGCTAATATGTTTGAGTTGGTGCCAATCATCAATGGTTTGCGTAATAAGCAATTACCATTAGATGCTATTTCTGCTCAAACTTGGAATATTGTAACGAGTCAACTTAAGAAGTTTATAGAAGATATTTTTGGTTTGAAGTGGGAACAAGCGGGTGGCGATAAAATAGAGGGGGTATTACAATTGTTGGTTCAGATTCGTCAATCTGCCAAGCAGAAGAAAGACTTCCAAACCAGCGACACCATAAGGAAAGAGTTAGCTGCATTGGGGATTCAGCTTAAAGATGAAAAAGATGGTACTACATCTTGGAGCATGGACTAAATTAGTATGATATAGTTTTAGACCTAACTATCTGGCTTACCATTAAGTATGTGGTAAGCCATTTTTTAATGCTTTGCAAGTAGTTGCAGTTCAATTACATGCAATAATTAGACCTGTTCAGTTGCTTTTTTTTATTAAAAAAGCTACCTTCGAAAAACTGCTAATTCGCTGACAATGAAACAGATAATACAACTTCCACTCTTTCAGCACTTTAGGTATTTGGTGATTGCATATGTTTTAGTCTTTGTGTTGTTTTCCTTAAAAATTGTGTTATTTGAAATGCCGGCTGATAGTTATGTGTGTTTTCGTCAGTCCTTTTTTCATTTAATTGAATACAAAAACCTTTATCTACTATATCCCAATGAGTATAAAACCGATTACAATTATGGGCCACTCTTTGCTAGCCTAATGTTTTTTTGGGCTTATTTACCAGATGAAATAGGAATATTTTTATGGAATGGTGTGCATTTATCGGCTTATTTATGCGCTATATTTTTATTGCCATTTGAGCAAAAAGCAAAAGTTTTTATAGGCTGGTTTTGTTTGCAAGAGTACATTACCTCTATGCAGAATGTGCAAACAAACCCAACAATAGCGGCGCTCATTTTATTAACAGCTATATATCAATCTAAAGAAAGGCCTCTATTATCATCTTTATTCTTAGTCTTTGGTATATACTTTAAAGTGTATGTAGTAACAGCTGGAATTTGGTGGATTATTGGCAAACATAAAGTTCGGTTCTTATTATTTGGGCTTGTGTGGGCATTGTTATTCTTTTTAATTCCCTTGGTATGGGTTGATATAGAGCAGTTGCTTTTTCTATATCAACAATGGTGGCAAAAAATGCAGCAGCATAGTCAAAGAAGCAGCTTAAGCATAATTGGATTATTACAAATTCTAGTACCCTCTATTCAACAAGTGTACATAATGCTATTCGGACTTATTGTAACTCTTGGCTTACTATTAAAACATGACATCTATAAGACCGGCAAACAACAGTGGCTTTTTTTAGCACACTTGTTGTTGTTTACCATTTTGTTTAATCCAGCAAGTGAGTCGCCTACTTATTTGATTGCTGTAACCGGAGTAGCAATGTGGTGGTGGTTTTCTGATAGAACTAAATTAGATCTGCTATTATTGATTTGTGTTTTGCTTGGTACTTCATTTATCACAACCGACTTGGTACCAGCAGTTTGGCGAAGTAACTATGTTTATCCCTATCATTTGAAGGCTATACCTTGTGTGATGGTATGGATAAAACTTAGCTATGATTTGTATCTTCCCTCATCCTCTAGACCTTCTTTAGCATGAAATCACAGCTAGCTATTGTTATACCTGCATATAATGAAGCATCAAATGTGCAACCACTGTATGCACGCATTACTGAGGTTATGCAACTGGTTCAATACACTTACATCATTCTTTTTGTGAATGATGGCAGTAGTGATCATACGCTTCACGAATTAAAATCAATTAGGGAAAAAGATAATCGATTACATTATATTTCTCTTTCAAGAAACTTTGGTCATCAATCGGCCTTAAAAGCAGGGTTAGATTCTGTTGAAGCAGATATTTACATTAGCCTAGATGCCGACCTACAACATCCACCAGAACTAATTCCTCAACTATTGCAAGGGTGGGAAGAGGGATACGATGTGGTTTATACTGTTCGGGAAGACCCTCCCAACTTATCGAAGTTTAAAAAAAAAGACATCCGCTTTTTTTTACAATATCATGAATAGTTTAAGTGATATTGAATTAGATCAAGGTTCAGCAGATTTTAGACTTATGAGCTCCAATGTGGTTGCGGCCTTTAGACAATTTAAAGAAAAAGATTTATTTATACGGGGCTTAGTAAAATGGGTAGGTTTTAAGCAAAAATCAATTAGTTATACAGCAGGAGAAAGATACAGCGGACATTCTAAATATACTTTTGAACGAATGGCTCGTTTTGCACTACAAGGAATTACATCATTTAGTACGAAACCACTTTATGTTGCCACTTACCTTGGCTTTACATTTTCAATGTTGAGCGTTCTTTATTTGCCGTATGCGATATATGCATTTTTATTTGGAAAAGTAATTTCAGGTTGGACCTCTTTAATAGTTACTGTAGCTTTTTTTGGAGGATTGCAATTAATGATTCTAGGAATAATTGGCATATACCTTGGAAAGCTTTTTATGCAAAGTAAACATCGTCCTTTGTATATCATTCAATCTTCTACACTATCATGAGTAAGCCCTTTTTACTTCTATCATTTGATGTTGAAGAGTTTGATATGCCACTTGAGTATGGCCAAAAAATATCATTTGATGAACAAATAGATATTGGAAAAAAGGGCTTGGATGCATTATCTCATTTCCTCAATAAACCCAAATATAGATCTACTCTTTTTACAACAGCTCAATATGCTATTCATGATGCAGAAAGAATACGGCAGTTAGCTCAATATCACGAAATTGCTTCACATACTTTTTATCATAGTTCATTTGAAGAAGATGATCTATTAAACTCAAGATTGAAGCTTGAAGAAATAAGCAGGCAAGCAGTGGTTGGCTTAAGAATGCCAAGAATGCGAGATGTGTCTACACATGCAGTAAAAAAAGCAGGATATTTATACGATTCTTCAATTAACCCTATTTGGCTACCTGGGCGTTATAATAAACTTAATGTATCGAGAAAAGTTTTTAAAGATGGAGATTTGTACAGACTTCCAGCAGGAACAAGTAGATTTATTCGCATCCCATTTTTTTGGCTGGCATTTAAAAACATGCCATTGACTTTGTTCAGAAAGCTATTATTGGATGCACTAATAAATGATGGTTATTCTTGTCTGTATTTTCACCCCTGGGAGTTTGTTTCACTAGAAAAATATAAAATGCCCTTTTATACAAAAAGGCCAGATGGACAACAACTTTTGGACAAGCTTATGGAACTTATTTACTCAATTGAAAATGAAGTGTCGTTTATATCAATCTCTGAATTTTTAGCTAAATCTGGAATGAAAGAGCAGTAGCTATTTTAATGAAATGTGAGATGACTCTAAAGAAGTAATTGAATCAAGTTGCTATAAAAAATTGGATCCTAAAAATGAATTCCGCAAAACTTATTCATTCAAAGGCAGATTTTAATGAATGGATTTAGTTTCCAATATTTCTCGCAAACTTTCTCCACATAGCTAGGTCCTCACAAGAAATATAATCTTCATCAATAGCTACATAGTAGTTAGGTACTTTTTCTTTGAACCACTTTTCTAAAATAGCTTGCTTTTTTTCTTCTAAAGCGCGTTGCGAAATTCTGTTGTAATCATCTGCTAAATTTTCACGATGCGGCTCGGTTTTTCTTTTTAAGTGAATTATTTGAACAGCCTTCTTACCCATTTCATCTGTAAAGGCAATTGGCTTTGAAAATTCACCCGGCTTCATTTTCTCCAATATCTGAATTTGTTCGCGCGTTAACTGATCTATGGTTAGATAATTGCTTCCATCTCTACCCGATAATGAACCACCAGTAAACTTAGCTTTTTCATCTGTGCTGTATTTGTTTACAGCTTCACCGAAAGTCATGGTACCGGCTATCAACATATTTCTTACTGAATCCAATAACTTGGTTGTTGCTTTCATCTCTTCATCGGTGATAGGTGGAATTTTCAAAATATGACGAACTCCGGCATCGTCTCCATTTCTGGAAATCATTTGAATAATGTGGTAACCAAACTTTGATTTAAAGACAGGCGATATTTGTCCGTCTTTTAATCGAAATGCCGCCGCCATAAAAGCGGGGTCAAAATTTCTTTCATTGCGATTGAGTGCATAATACCCAGCATTCTCTCTTACACCCGGATCCTCAGAATGTAGTTTTGCTAACTGTTCAAAACTCTTTCCAAGCACTTCTACTTGTCTGCGGTAATCGTTCAGTTGTTGAATCACATATTCTTCCACATCTCGGGTTGCTTTGGGATGAATAACGAGCTGACTCATTTCAACCTCCATTTCATAGAAGGGTAGACTGTCTTTTGGAATCTTATTAAAATACTCCTTCACTTCATTAGGGGTAATGCGAACATTGCCGACTACAGTTTTACGCATCTCATCCGCTAACTTTTCTTCTCTTATTGGGATTCTAAAATAGTCTTTAATTTGATAAACAGTTTTTCCAGCAATTTCTTCTAAAATTTCTTTAGAGCCATACATTCCAATAGATTGGCGGATTCGAAAGTCTAGCTCTGCTTCAACATCTTCCTCACTAATTTTTAAAGAATCTTTTTCAGCTTGTAATACTAGAGCTTTTTGAATTAACTGGCCTTCTAATACTTCACATTCAGTAGGTGCTGCATCACCAGCATCTGGATAGTTTCTTTTGAAGTCTAAAATAGCATTTACAACGTCTGAACGTAAAATGATTCTATCACCTACTTGACCAACAATTTTATCGGCCAATACTTTTTTTACTTGAGTTTTATTTTGGGCTTGGCTAAAAGCTAAAATTCCAGCCCATGAAAACATTACTAAAAACAAAATCTTCTTCATAAATATCTACCTGTTGTTGAACTGCCCTGCAGTTGGGTGTTCAAAATTAACTGATTGCCCGCTAGTTTGGGCCGAAAAGGGCGGATTTAACAAAAACAAAGAATTATATAGCCCTATTTTGTTGTTCTGAACCGCAAAACATCGGAAAATGGTCCCAGCTTTCCATTAGGAAAACGGATAGCTACCTTCACTTGGTAGTTTTTGTCGGCTTCCAAGTTGTTCAACTCCATTCCCCCAGAGGTATATGTAAATTCCTTCCAATTCATACCATCAGATGAGTAGGCTACTAAATATGATTCCAATGCATTATTGCTACAGTCGCTGTTCATCATGGTAAAGGCTCCCATTGGATTAGAAGAGCGGAAAAAGCTCAATGTGGCTTTATTCTTACCAATATTGGTTGTTCTTAGATTAAAAGGTCGTGGACATTCTGTGCTCACCACAATGCTTTCGGTGCTTTCGCTCATCGTTCCATCCTGACAAGCATATTGAACCTTAAACTCATATTTTGTGCAAGGATCTAGCTGTTTAATACCGTAAGCAGATGAGGGCAACATACACCCACCTGGTGCTTTTACAGTAATCCAATTTCCAGAACCCAAAGTTCTGTATTGAATGAAAACAGATTGAATCTCTGGCTGCATTTCTGCTCCAAAGCCTTTTCCAAAATTGGGACATGCGGTCCATTTCAACTCAACACAATAAGTGGCCTTGGTTATACTAACTCTGGGCTGAATACACTTCTTGTTAATTGGGCCTTTTGGTGTATTGGATGAACCTTCAGCTGATGAACTGCCTCCTTGCTGATTACTAGAATTGCACACAAGATATCTTTCTATTCTTCCATTTGAATATTGAATCCAAATAGTATCACCCGATTTTCTATAACCTACATTTTCATATTGCTGTGTTGGTGCGGTATTCGGTGAACCAGGATTTGACGGAGAAGTCCCAGAAACATAAGCGCTTAAATTAGGAAGTTGAACGCGCACTTGTGTAAGCCGAATGTTTTTAATACTAAATCCAGCGCGATATAAATCTTTTGCCTGTTCTGCAGTTAATCCAGGAAATAATTTGCCCCATGCAGGAGAACCCGCCATGTCATTTGAAAGCACATTTGCATCGGTAACTGTACACACTAACTGATTTTGTGAGTTGTAGATATCATAGGCAATATCAGGACTAGAGAATTTTATTTGTGAAACAACACTAGCCGGTAAAGAGCTAACAGCAATTTTTTGTCCGTTGTAAATCACATAACTACCAAGTTTGAAATTACCTGCTAAATGATTTCTTGTTGGATCACCAAAGAAAGCATCATATATAATTTTGATTTGTGCACTTGCTTCAGCGCCCTGTTGTGCTCCTTCTGGCGGTGTCCAGTTAATACGCTCGCTAGCTTCGCGTTTAAATTTGCTTTGCGCAGTTGCTAAATAAGAATTTCCTATTAAAGTAATTAGAAGAAAGAAGAAGACTTTTTTGTAAAATCTGCGGGTTTGTAAGGGTTTCATGTTTTGAAATTAGTACAAAATCATTTTTGAAGCAGTTCTGCTGCACACAAATACCTCCAATCATATCCATTTGGTGCGTGTGCTTCTGTTGGCTGTACCGGTTCTTCTAAAATAGTTGGTAGAAGAATTCCTTGTTGAACTAGGGAACGCCTGCTTTCCATAACAAGGTCTTGTAAGTTTACCTGATTCATCCAAGTAACTTGTGGTGGCTCAAACCCTATTTTTCCTTTTCTCCAAACAATTTCTTTGGGCAGTTCTTTTTTATACGCTTCACGCAATAACCATTTGGTGTATCCCTGGTTGATTTTCTTTTCTGGTTGAAGGGAAAATGCAAATGAAACCAATTGGGGCGACAAATAAGGCAGTCGTAACTCTATTCCGTGTGCCATTGCGTTTCTATCACCAAATCTAAGTAAGACCTGTAATGGACCATCAACTAAGTCGTGGTATAAGCTATCGTCTAATGCTTTAATAACAGGCTGCATCAAAGCATCGTCGTTGTAATAGGCTGCATAAAAGTCAGGATTAAGGTGCGGGTGATTTAACTGTTCTTGAATTGCTTTTTCTTGACGTTTCTTAGCTGCTTTTTCAGGCAGCCATGCGGCCACATAGTGTTTCCAAGTAAATGAATTGATAAAACCGTTTTCTAACAGTTGTTTTTTTTCAGTTTGAAAGCGTTTATAATTGTTTCTAAACAGATGCTGTAAATGCCACGAAACATGGGTGGCATATCCACCCCAACATTCATCGGCTCCCTGTCCATCAATTAAAACCTTCACACCTTCTTGTGCAGCTTTTTGAAATAACATGTATTGCAATACAACACTGCTACTTTGTAAAGGCATTTCTTGGTGATACAAAACTTTTTGGATGACATCTGCAATATTAATATTGCTATAATCTTCTAAATATTGATTCAGCGAAAGTTTGCTTGCAACTGTTGTACTAAAGCTACTCTCATCTATAGAATGACCAGGAAAAACTGCGCTAAATGCTGCTATTTTATCATAAGGCCTAAGTTCTCTTGCTTCTGCAGCAAGTATGCTGCTATCAAGTCCACCACTTACAGTAAGTCCCCATTTAACAGAAGTTGGAATTCTTTTTTCAACTGAGTTTTGCAAGAGTTCTTTCAATCTGTTGTTTAAATCCTCTATTGTAGCTTCTGGAGCATTTGAAAACTGAGGTCGCCACCACCTACGCATCTGTAACTTACCTTGTCCAGGTATAATTCTTATATAATGAGCTGGAGGCAGAGATAGAATATCGTTGTAAAAAGTATCTGTTTTTTTTAATCCACTGTACAACTTCCCTAAACTCAAATAGCGCAACCACTGTCCACCATCTGCCGACTTGGGTACGCCAGCTTTCCAAAGCGCTTTCATCTCACTTGCAAAGTATAGTTTCCGAAACCTGCCGCGCATCTCCATTTCAACATGATAAAACAATGGTTTTTCACCCCATTTATCGCGACATAGGTAAACGGCCCGTTCCTGTAGATTAGCAAATGCAATAGCAAACATTCCTTCAAGTTTATCAAGTGCATCTAAATGCCAGGTTTGAAGAGCAGCAGCCAGCACCTCGGTATCGCTATTGGTTGTAAAGCGACAACCAAGCTCAATCAAATTCTTTCTAAGTTCAGCTGCATTATAGATTGCACCGTTAAAAATTAAATGAATATCGCCATATTGAAAAGGTTGTACCGCCAAATTCGCATCTGGACTTATCATTAAATGATTATGAGCCAGCGCCCATTGTCTACCACTATCCACTATGTACTTGTTTCCATCGGGACCGCGGTGCAACAAAGCCGATTGCATTGCAACAACCTGTTCTTCAAAAAGCAGATCGGCATAGGGCGTAACAACTCCTGAAATTCCACACATGCTTTAATAAGAAATGGGAAGCTGCACTTTTAATGTATCCCATAGTATAACTAGTTGAGATGCTGTTGATTTATTAGCACCAGTAAAAAACATAGTGAAGTTTTCAACCGATTGCTCTTGCACTTCTGGTATTACATCTACTCGTAACAGGTCACGCTTATTGTTGTATAAAAAGCTACCCCAAATAAAATGATCGAGATTCAGTATTAAAGTCCACTTCTTTTCTTGTGGAATGCAAAATAAAGTGTATCGTCCTTTTGGTATTATTTTTCCGTTGATTTTTACCGGTCTAAAAAACTCAACTTCAGTAGCTTCATTTGCGCCCAATCGCCATACCTCATTATACTTAACTATACCACCAAATATAGTTCTACCAGCTTTCTGCGGTCTACCATACAGTATCCTAGCAACTGGATCTCCTTTTACTTGTCCACTTGTTTTTAGTTGCGGATACTCATGTGGCCAATAGCATAAATCCATAGGCGATTTATCAAGTTCGACGGGAGCCTGCTGAGCAAATACATGCACAGAAAGTAGGCCAAAGACTAGAAATAATATACCCTTCATATTCCTAAAAGATGTTTGTTCAAAATTTCAAATTCTATATGCTAATCGATCTAAGCTCTTCTTTTTACATCAACAAAAGTACCCCTATCTAGTTTATTCAACTCCTGTTGAACGTGTGCTTTTACTGCTGGCATGAATTCTTGGTATAATTGCTCGAGTTGACAATACTCCTGTTCAAACAACCAATACACAGGAGTTGCTGCTTCAATATATTTTGCTCGTCTGACCAAGCCTTCAAAGCTTCTTGCAACGCCCCAGTTAAACTGGTAATGATATAACCAGTTTTGTTGCTGCATAAAAGGAAATAGCGTGGCAAACTTTTCGGGAAAAGATGCTGACTGCTTTTCTAATTGCACATATACATTCGTCGAGAAAGTTTGAAGACTAGGTGCAGTAGGAAAAACTGAAGCATCTTTTGCCAAAAAATGATCATACACAATATCTACAAAAGCACCTGCATATCTTCCTGCCGCTGGTTGCAACAAGGCGTTTGCAGTTTTAGTTGCCGGGTGTGCATCTGTAAACCGATCAATTGAACGATGTAGTTGAATGCCCGCCTGAACACCTGGTTCAAAATTGAATTGTTCTTTCCCTTTCACAAAATCACTGATCATATTACCCATAAGTATTTTTGGATCTTGCAAAGACAAATATGCGTGTGCTAAGTAGTTCATTAGGGGGGTGTTGTTAAATGGAAGTTTTTATTTCCAGGTGCCAGTGTTGTAGAAAAGAAAACTCCATTTATCGGCTTGTTCCTCAATAATTTTTGCCGTTGGCTTACCGGCACCATGTCCAGCAGAATTTTCAATTCGAATTAACACAGGGTTTTGTCCTTTGTGCTTTTCCTGCAATGTTGCAGCAAATTTAAAACTATGGGCTGGCACAACTCTATCGTCATGATCAGCTGTAGTAATAAGTGTTGCTGGATATGCTACGCCTGCTTTTAAATTGTGTAAAGGTGAATAGCGATAGAGATTATCAAAGCTCTCTTTACTTTGTTCGCTGCTTCCGTATTCAACCACCCAACCCCAACCAACTGTAAACTTGTGGTAGCGCAACATATCTAAAACACCCACAGCAGGAAACGCCACTTTACAGAAGTTGGGCTGCTGTGTCATAACCGCTCCTACCAATAAACCCCCATTACTTCCGCCTTCTATTGCTAAATATTCAGTAGAAGTATAACCCTCCTTCTTTAAAAACTCACCACAAGCAATGAAATCGTCAAACACTTGTTGCTTTTTATCAAGCATACCT